>Ga0210400_10001476_pt1 | contig 23326 bp, 26 predicted proteins | sample IncBWH26MmetaG_FD_155456 | JGI IMG/M metagenome (GOLD analysis project Ga0210400, IMG submission 155456) | Forest soil microbial communities from Barre Woods Harvard Forest LTER site, Petersham, Massachusetts, United States - Inc-BW-H-26-M | ecosystem: Environmental > Terrestrial > Soil >...
CCATCGCCGGCGGTTTCGGCAGCTTGGTGATGCGGTCGATCGCCGCCTGCAAGGTGCCGTTGGTGTCGGGGTTGGCCTCCTTGTTGAAGCCGATATGGCTGTCGCTGATCTGGACAAAGGTGAAGCCGTCGCTCTCGGCGGCATTCGCGTCGTGGATGCGGAGCGCACGCGGCACGCCGCCGCTGACCGTCCACAGGATCCCCGTGCCAGCCCAGGCCATGCATTTTAGAACCCCGCGCCGGCTCGGGGCCGCGTTGTCCTGTGCGCGTGAGGGTGAAGGCGTCGTCGTATCCATGGTCTGCGCTCCCGCTGACGTGATGCCGGGAGCGTAGATCGCTCAGCGCCGCGGTTTATTCCCGCGTCGGAAAAAAATATTTTCCTATGGCGCTGTTAGCGCGGTGGCCGCCTCGGCGGTGTCGACCTCCCAATTGTCGTTTGCCGAGATCGCCACGAAACGGTGCTTCGGCCGATCGGCGCCGGCATCGGAAGCATTCGCCGCACCACCGGCCATCGCCTGGCGCAGGCGCTGTGCGTTCAGAGGCAGCATGATCGAATGAAGGAGCAGAATCGGCCACAGGCCTGCCATGTACGCATAGCCGACGAACGCCACATTGCTGCCGACGGCGAGGGCCCGAAGCGGAACCATGCTTCGTGCCGAGAAGGTGGCAAGGACGAGGCTTGCTGCCAGCCAGCCAACGAGATCCTGAAGCGCCATTGATACAGCCCCATCTGTTTGGTTCTTTCCTATCAACCTTTGGATAGGTTAAGTCGCGGGGCGCGCGAGGCGGTGTGAAGCAATTCACACCTTTTGGAAAAATTACTAACGCTGCTCTGCGAGAGTAGGGTGGATCGGCGCATCGCCGAAAAATTTGCCGGGCCGGGAATAAATCGGCGGTGATCCCGATCTCAGGTTTGGACGGCGATGACTCGCGATCCAGCATCGGCTCATCGGGCGGACAGGTAACGTGCCGGAATCCATGCCAAGCGACACCTTCGAGGCGGTCGTGCTGCCTTATCTGGATGCCGCGCACAACCTCGCCCGCTGGCTGATGCGCGACGCCGCCTCGGCGGAAGACGTATTGCAGGAAGCCATGTTGCGCGCATTGACCTATTTTCCGAGCTTCAAGGGCGTCAACCCGCGCGGCTGGCTGTTGCAGATCGTGCGCAATACCGCCTATGCCTCGATGAGCCTCAATCGCGGCGTCGAGCTGGTGCCGCTGACCGATGGCTCGGATGAATCGGAGGACATCGTGGCGCGTCTGCCGTCGAGTGACGACGACCCTGAGACGAGCCTGATCAAATCGCGCGAGCGCGACCGGGTGCGGCAGATGATCGCGGCCCTGCCGATCGAGTTGCGCGAGACATTGGTGCTGCGCGAGCTCGAGGAGCTCTCTTACAAGGAAATCGCCGAGGTGACGCGGATGCCGATCGGCACCGTCATGTCGCGGCTGTGGCGGGCGCGGCGGCTATTGGCGCAGGCCGCGCGCCGGGATGAGGCAGCATGAATACGATGCCGGATTGCGACAAGGTCCTGCTGGTCCAGGCCGAGCTCGACGGCGAACTCGGGGCGGGCGAGGCGGCTTCCCTGGCGGCGCACCGCGCCGAGTGCCCGATCTGCGAGGCCGCCGCCGCGGAGCTGGCTCACGCCCGTGCCCTGGTGCGAGACGATCTCTACCAGCCGGTCCCCGACGATGTGCGGCAGCGCTTGATGGTGGCGCTGAACGCCGCCCGGCCGTCGCGGCCGGCGGTAGCAGCCACCGCGCCTCGGTTCTCCAGCTGGTGGCATCGCTGGTGGTCTAACGGCGCGAGCTTCGGGCTCGGCGCCGCGTGTGCCGCCGCGCTCGCCGTTTTACTGGTGATGCCGGCGATGCCGCCCAGCCTGACCGAACAGGTGATTGCCGGCCATGTCCGAGCGTTGCAGCCGGGCCATCTCCAGGACGTCGCCTCGGAGGACCGCCACACGGTCAAGCCGTGGTTCGACGGGCGGCTCGATTTCGCACCGCCGGTCAAGGACCTCGTCGCCGACCGTTTTCCGCTGACCGGCGGCCGGCTCGACTATCTCGACGGAAGGCCGGTCGCGGCCTTGGTCTATCAGCGCGACAAGCACGTCATCAATCTGTTCGTCTGGCCCGCCGCCGGCGACACGCCGCCGCAAACCGCCGAGCGCCAGGGATACAACATCGTGCACTGGTCGCAAGGCGGGATGGCGTTCTGGGCCGTCTCCGACGTCGAAGCGGGGCAGCTCAAGGAATTCGCCGCGGATTGGCGCAAGACGCCGTAGGGTCGGCCCCTTTTGGTGTCATTGCGAGCGAAGCGAAGCAATCCCCATCCGGCTTGCCTCATTTGACGGGGATTGCTTCGTCGCTTCGCTTCTCGCAATGACAGGTCCTTTTGGGGGCTACAACCCCTGCAGGAAATCGATCATCGCGGCGTTGACCTCGGCCGGGCGCTCCTGCTGCGTCCAGTGGCCGCAACCCGGCAGCATGATCGTCTTGTCCAGGCGGGGAACGAATTTCGCGAGGTTGGGGATCAGCTGGTCCATGCCGGGAAAGCGCACCACCGGGTCGCGATCGCCGGCGATGTAAAGCGCCGGAACAGCGACGGGCACCCCGGCAAACGGCGCGCTTAGTTCCCAATTGCGGTCGATGTTGCGATACCAGTTGAGCCCGCCGCGGAACCCGGTGCGGGCGAATTCCGAGGTGTAGAAATCGACATCGGTTTCGCTGAGCCAGTCCGGCAGCGGTGGCGGCTCGGCATCTTGCCGGAAGAGCCCACCGCCTTGCCGCGGAAACATGCCAAAAGGCCGTGTGCCGGGCGGCGCATCGCCGGAGAGGGCAATTATTCCGGAGCGGAAGACCGCGCGGGCGTTCGGGTCGTACTCGGCCTCGGCGACGCCGGGCGTCTGGAAGTAGAGCTGGTACCAAACGGCGTCGTCGGTTTGCGGCATGACGCTCGTTGGCCGCACCGTCCCACGCGGCCGGAACGGCACGCTGAGGCCGATCACCGCGCGGAAGCGATCGGGCCGCAATTGCGCCGCGGTCCATGCCACCGGGGCGCCCCAATCATGGCCCGCGATGATCGCCTGCTCCTCGCCGAGCGCGTCGAGCAGACCGATGATGTCGCCGACCAGGTGCAGCAGCGTGTACTGGTCGATCGCCTCGGGACGGTCGGTCCGGCCATAACCGCGCATGTCGGGCGCCACGGTGTGAAATCCGGCCGCCGCCAGGGCGGGGAGCTGATGACGCCAGGAGTACCAGCTCTCTGGAAAGCCGTGACACAGCACGACCAGCGGGCCGTCGCCCTGCTCTGCCAGGTGCATATGAATTCCGTTTGTCTCGATTGTCCGATGCCCTATCTCGCCTGATGCCATGTCCCGCTCCCACAGTCGGTGGCTGAGCGCTAACGCTCGGCCGGCCCGCGCATCTCGCCGGCGACCCGCACCCGCACGCGCAGGGCATTCCCTGGCAGATAGGCGATCGGCATGTCCTCGACATCGACAATCTGCAAGCTGGCGCGATCGGCGCCGGCCAGGACCGCGCGCTCGACCGCCTGCGTCTCGGCGGCGGCGATCGCGGCCTCGCGGGTCATCTCGCGGTAGATCTGGTCGGTCTCGCCGCTGATCTGGGCGATCGCCGCGCCGACCGCATTGGCGCAATCGCCGTGTCCGACGCGTATCACCTCTGAGACGCCCGCGATGCGGTCGGGCACCAGAAACCCGCCGCCGCCGACCGCGATCAATGGCACGTCGCCGGCCTCGGTCTTCATGCGGTCGATCGCGTCTTCGAGCTTCGCCCGCGCGGCATCGAGAACCGCATCGGCCAGCTTGCGCGGCACGCCCGCCGCCTTCTTAGTATCGCCGATATCGACGATGCCGGCAGCGACCGCCGCGTCGGTCGCCGTCAACGTCCTGCCGCCGAACACCAGCGCCTCCTCGGTCAGGCGATAGCCGACGCTTTGCGGCCCGACCGTGAGCGGCGTTTCGGTCACGACGCTGCCGCCGCCGAGCCCGATCGAGAACAGGTCCGGCATGCGGAACAGGGTGCGCACCTCGCCGATCTCGACGACCGAATTGGCCTCGCGCGGAAAGCCGCGGCGCAATTGCCCGACATCGGTCGAGGTGCCGCCCACATCGACGACCATCGCGTCCTGCAAACCGGACAGAAACGCGGCGCCCCGCATCGAATTGGTCGCACCGGAGGCAAAGCTCATGACCGGCAGCGCCATCGCCGTCTCCGCCGACATGACGGTGCCGTCGTTCTGCGTGATGAACAGCGGCGCGTCGATCCGGCTCGCCGCGATCGCCTCGCGAAACCCGGCGATCGTCACCTGCGCGAGATCGGTCAGCGCGGCGTTCAGCAGGGCCGCGTTCTCGCGCTCCAACAGGCCGATGCGGCCGAGCTCGTGCGACAGTGTGATGCGTGCCTCCGGGCATTCCTCCGCCAGGATCGCGCGCGCCCGCTCCTCATGCGATGGGTCGAGCGGCGAGAAGCTTGCGGCGATCGCCACCGAGCGCAGCCCACCGTCGCGGATCTGCCGGGCCGCCGCGCGCATGCCGGCCTCGTCGAACGACATGAACTCGCGGCCGTCATATTCGTGGCCGCCTTCCAGCATGAACACCGTGCCGCGCACCAGATTCGCGAGGTCCGCGGGCCAGTCGCAGAATGGCGGCAGCGAGGCGCTCGCCGGCAGGCCGATGCGGACCGCGGCGACCGGCGACAAGTGCCGGCGCTGCACCACCGCGTTGACGAAATGCGTCGTGCCGATCACGACGCCGTCGACCCCGCCATGCGCCACCTCGGGATGATTCGACAGCAGTCCGAGCGCGGTGACGATGCCGCCGGTCACATCCTCTGTGGTCGGGGTCTTGACCGCATGCACGACGCGTCCGTCTTGCAGCAGCACCGCATCGGTATTGGTGCCGCCGACATCGACCCCGATCCGCCTCATGGTGCGGCCGCGCGATGCTACTCCCTCTCCGCCCCTGGGGGCGGAGAGGGCTGGGGTGAGGTGGGGGATTCCGAAGCGTTCGCAGATAAGCCCACCTCACCCTCCCACGCCTCCGGCGTGGGCCCCTCCCTCTCCGCCCTGAAGGGCGGAGAGGGTTCTTGATCGAACACCGAGCGGAAATCGAGGTCGTAGCCGAAGGCGCGCGGGCCGACATACTCGAGCCCCTTTGGCGTCAGGAACACCGGCGGCGCCGGCAAGCCCACCACCGTCACCCGCATGCCGTAGCGGATCGTCTCGGTCCCGAACGCGTTGCCCGACACCGTGTCGAGGACGCAGATCAGATCGGGCGACATCGCCACCGCCTCGCCGTCGCGCCACGCGACGACCCATTCGTTCTGGAAATCGATCTCAAGCTTCGCGCCGCGGTCCTCGTCGAGCCCTTCGATGACGCAGCGGCCGCGCAGAAACCCCTCGGTCGCCCGCCTTGCGACATCCACCACCTTGCCGCGGAACAATTGCTTGCCCTCGGCCTCGTCGAGGATCGCCGCGATCGGATCCTCGTGAAGCCGCTGCGCCTCGCGCACCCGCCAGCCGATGCCGACCGCTTTCGACACCGTGAAATGAATGCCCCACTCCTTCACTTCGCGGCCGCTGCGCGGCGCTTTGCAGGTCGAGGCGATCGAGCCCATCTCGACGCAGATCTTGCGCGACACCCGCTCCATCCATTTCCAACTCGGCACGTTGGTGACGATCGATTCGAGGCCGCGCGGATCGTACAGCGCGCACGGATAGGGGCGGAGGTCGCCGACCGCGGCGCTGGTCATCTGCGCCTCGGGATAGGCGCGCCCCATCAGGTCGGCGTCGACCACCGGCAATCCGAGATGCGCCGCCGCCATCAATGGCTGGATGCCGTTGCCGCCGCCGATTTCGAGCGACATCACGGCGCGGAAATCGACGCCGGAATACTCCTGCTGCATCGCAACCGCGCGGGCGATGTTCCGGCTGTCGGCGAGGCGTTCCTGGCCGACCAACGGCGCCCCCATGCTCGACACCACCGCGACCCGGTCGTCGTCCGCGAGATCGAGCGGCGACATCAGCTCGACCCGATGTCCCTCGCGATAGAGCCGCCGCATGTTGAGCAGCCCGAGATACGGACTCCCGCCGCCGCCGGTCCCGAGGATCCACGCCCCGACCGCCAGGGCCTCGATGTCTTCGGCGGTAATCTCTCTAATCATAATTCCGAGCATCCCCCATCCGGCGTCCCGGCGAAAGCCGGGACCCACGGTTCAGCCGTCTCGGACCCCGATAAGTGGGTCCCGGCTTTCGCCGGGACAGCGGTATTAAAGTGCGGATTGGGAACCGCTCCGACCTGAGCGAGCATTCCCTTACACCGGCGTCCCGGCGAAAGCCGGGACCCACCTCCCAGCGTCTCGGAAGCCGATAAGTGGGTCCCGGCTTTCGCCGGGACGCCGGTATAGAGTGGCAATCGAGAATTGCGATTATCCGAGAAGGAGCTTCTCCCGTGCCGCTATCGGGGATCCGGGTTGTCGATCTGACGCGCATTCTGGCCGGGCCGTTCTGCACGATGATGCTGGCCGACATGGGCGCCGAGGTGATCAAGGTGGAGACGCCCGGGGTCGGCGACCCGTTGCGCGGCCAGGGCGCGATCAAAAACGGCCTCTCCTGGTATTTCGCCGCCTTCAACCGCAACAAGCGCTCGCTGTCCCTCAATTTGCGCAGCGAGGAGGGGAGGGCGGTGCTGGCCCGGCTGATCGCGGCCAGCGATGTGCTGGTGGAGAATTTCCGGCCCGGCGTGCTGGCGCAGATGGGCTTCGACGAAGCGCGGCTCAAAGCCCTGAAGCCCGATCTCGTCTATTGCAATATCAGCGGCTTCGGCACGACCGGCCCCTACCGTGACCGCCCGTCCTTCGATTTCATCGCCCAGGCGATGAGCGGGTTTATGAGCGTGACCGGCGCCGCCGACGGCCCGCCGATGCGTGCCGGGCCGCCGCTCGCCGATCTCGTCGCCGGCCTGCAGGGCGCGCTCGGGATTTGCGCCGCGCTGGTCAAGCGCGGCCGGTCCGGCCCAGGGGAGAGGGCAGGCGAGATCGTCGGCGCCAGCCTCAACAACGGGCTGATCAGCCTGCTCGGCTTTCTCGCCGCCAACCATTTCGCGACCGGCGAGGAACCGCCGCGCACCGGCAACGACCATGCGATCGTCGCGCCCTACGGCATGTTCCGCACCCGGGATGGCGAGGTCGCGCTGGCGCCGAGCCAGGAGCAATCCTACCAGCGCCTCATCGACGCGCTCGGCCTCGCCGAGCTGCGCGCCGATCCGCGCTTCGCGAGCAACAATCTGCGCGTCCTGAACCGCGCCGCGATCAATGCCGCGATCGAGGCGCGCCTCGTGAGCGAAACGACCCAATACTGGATCGACAAGCTCAACGCCGCCGGCGTGCCGTGCGGCTGGGTCATGGGCCTCGGTGAAGTCTTCGCCGACCCGCAAACCATCGACCAGCAGATGGTGCTGAGCCAGGACCATCCCGGTCACGGCACGGTCCATATGCTCGGCTTCCCGATCAAATTCGCTGAGTCGCCCTGCGCGTTGCGCCGGCCCGCACCGGAAATCGGCGCCGATACCGACGCAGTGCTCGGCGAGCTCGGCTACAAGCCCGCCGAGATCGCCACGCTTCGTCAAGACGGCGCACTCTAGGGCACGACCTGTAAGGTGGGCTGAGCATCGCGAAGCCCACCGGCCGGCCGCCCCCGGATTAATGGGCTTCGCTTCGTCCAGCCCATCCTACGACGCCATTCTTTTTCTACGCTCCTTGTAAGTTCTTGATTTGTTCCCATCTGCCGATTATGGCTTAGAGAATAGGAGCGGTTACAGCCGATGGCACAAATCCGGCGTGGCATCGTCGAGTTGGGCGCGCGCAGGCGTCGCTCCGGATCGGTGATTTGGGCGGGCATTCACCTGAATCCGACCTGATATTTCAGGGGAAGCACAACTGATGGTTGCAGCGTCGTGCTGGCCGGCGAGAAATTCCCTGCTCGGTCGGGTAACCGGCCACAAAATTCCCTGCTTGGGCCGGATCGAACGGCGAAAGCTCAGGGGTTTTGTGGCCTTGCGGGCCTGCTGGGATGAAGATCGCGCAAAATTCCCTGTTCTCAGGGAATTTGGCGCAACGAGCGATCCGCGCTCAGGCGATTTCCAGCGCCTTGACGCCGGGGAGTTCGCGGCCTTCGAGCCATTCGAGAAAGGCGCCGCCGGCGGTCGAGACATAGCTGAGCTGATCCATAAACCCGGCCATCGCGAGCGCGGCTACGGTGTCGCCGCCGCCGGCGACGCTCATCAATTTCCCGGCGCGAGTCAATTCCGCGGCTTTTTTCGCTAGCGCGACCGTGGCGCGCTCGAAGGGCGGCGTCTCGAACGCGCCGACCGGCCCGTTCCACACCAGCGTGCGACTCGCCTCGAACGCGGCGGTGATGCGCGCGGCGGTCTCCGGCCCGACATCGAGGATCATCGCGGTCGGCGGCACGGCGTTGACCCCGACCGTGAGGGTCACGACCCCCGGTTCCAGCGCCTCGGCGGTCACCGCGTCCACCGGCAATATCACCTCGCAGCCGCGCTTTTCCGCCTCGGCGAGGACCGCGCGCGCCGTGTCGGCGAGATCGCGCTCGCACAACGAGCGGCCGATCGGCTGCCCTTTCGCGAACAGAAAGGTGTTGGCCATCGCGCCGCCGATCGCCAGACGCTCGACCCGGCTGGTCAAATTGTTCAACAGATCGAGCTTGGTCGACACCTTGGCGCCACCGACCAGCGCGACCACCGGCCGCTGCGGGCTTTCCAGAGCCGCGCCGAGCGCTTCCAACTCGGCCTGCATGTTCTTGCCGGCGGCGGCCGGCAGCAGATGCGCCAATGCCTCGATCGAGGCGTGCGCCCGGTGCGCCGCCGAGAAGGCGTCATCGACATAGGCATCGCCGAGCGCGGCGAGAGCTTTGGCGAAGGCCGGGTCGTTGGCTTCTTCGCCCTTGTGAAACCGCAAATTCTCCAACAGCGCCACCTCGCCCGGCTTCAGCGCCGCGACGACGCGCTCCGCCTCCGGGCCGATGCAGTCCGGCGCGAAATGCACCGGACGCCCGCCGATCGCCCGGCTCAGCGGCTCGGCCAGTGGGCGCAGCGACAATGCCGGGTCGGGCCCCTTGGGCCGGCCGAAATGCGACATGACGATGATTTTGGCGCCCTTTTGGATCAGCGCGTCGATGGTCGGCACGAGGCGCTCGATGCGGGTCGCGTCGGTCACCTTGCCGTCCTTGACCGGGACGTTCAGATCGGCGCGCAGCAGCACGCGCTTGCCGGCCACATCGAGATCGTCGAGCGTGCGGAACCGCGGCATAGGCGTCACCCTTCCTCTCGAAGCGTCCGAGTTATATTGCAAACCCGCGCCGGTGCTATACCTCCATCGCGTAATGCCTGACGCCTTCGACAAGCTCGCTTTCGAGACCGCGCAGATGGCGCGGATCGGCTGGTTTTTCGGCCAGAAGCTGCTCGCCGCGCGGCTCGCCAAGCCGGTGCCGATGCCGGAGAAATTCCGCGGCCGCGCGACGCCCGACCGCCGCCGCCTGTTGTCCGATCTGTGGCGGCTGATCGAGCAGGATTGGCGGAACATCGCGAATGGGGTTTATGCGCCTCCCGAGGATTGGCGCGGCAACCCGCTCGCCGGTTTGCGTCGGGCCGCCGATTTCTTCGCCGATCTGCGGGCGGTAGAGGCGCGCCGGCACGGTGACCCCGCCGAGCGATTGCTGAGCGAGGCGCCGCCCGGCGACTACCCGCGCTACTACCTGCGCAAATTTCATTTCCAGACCGACGGCTATCTGAGCGAGGCCTCGGCCGAGCGCTACGACCATCAGGTCGAGGTGCTGTTCGGCGGCGGCGCCGCGGCGATGCGTCGCCAAGCCTTGGTGCCGTTGCGCGGCGCGCTGTTGGAGCAAAGGGGTGGCCGGGGCGCGGCGCGGCTGCTCGATGTCGGCTGCGGCACCGGCGAATTCCTGCGCGAGGCCAAACGCAATTACCCGCGCCTGGCGGTCACCGGCCTCGACCTGTCGGCGCCCTATCTGGCGGTCGCGGAGCGGCGGCTTGCCGCCTGGTCGCGGGTTCAGCTGGTCGAGGCGGCGGCCGAGGCGATCCCCGCCGCGGACGCGTCGTTCGATATCGTCACCGCGTTATACCTGTTCCACGAGCTGCCAAGCCGCGTCCGCCAAGCGGTCGCGGCCGAGATCCGGCGCGTGCTGAAACCCGGCGGCACGCTGATCCTGGTCGATTCGCTGCAGACCGGCGACGAGCCCGATTACGATTCCTTGCTCGATTATTTCCCGTATGCCTTCCACGAACCCTATTACGCGAGCTATCTGCGGGAAGATTTCGACCGGCTGTTCACCCCAGGATTTCTGCGGGAAACCGCGCTTTCCGCCTATTTTTCGAAGGTCGTGAGCTACCGCCGCGGCGAATCCGATTCGGGATAGCACGCTACATATAGATTAGTGTTGGCGAGCGGCTACAAGGGTGCTACCGTATTTTGTGGGGGTTGTGGCGGGGGCCACAGAATACGGGGGGAACGATGGACGGGGCATGGACGCTGCTGGAGCCGATCCCGGAAACCCAGCTGCCGGAACTTCAAACGCCGCACATTCAGCCGCTGGAAAGCAAGGCGCTGGAAATCCAACCGCTCGAAAGCGAAATGCTGGAAATCCAGCCGTCGCTGGAAAGTGAGGCGCCTGCGAGCGAGCCAGCGGAAATCGTCGAGACCTGGACGCCGGAACGCATCGAGGCGCTGACCCGGCTGTGGGAAGAGGGGGTCACGACCGCCGAGATCGGCCGGCGCATCGGCGTCACCAAGAACGCGGTCATCGGCAAGGTCCACCGCATCGGCCTGACGCCGCGGGTCATCACGCAGAAGCCGCCGCCGCGGCGCAACGTGTTCGATTTCACCGGTCCGGCCTGCATGTGGCCGATCGGCCATCCGGGCGAGGATGATTTCCATTTCTGTGGCGAGCACCCGATCTCCGGCAAGCCCTATTGCGGGCACCACGTCGAGCTCGCCTACATCAAGCCGAAGGAAAAATCCGAGGCAGCGTAGCACTTTACCTTCAAGTCCCTCTCCGCCCCTCAGGGGCGGAGAGGGGTCAATCAGCGCGTCAGTTCTCGCATGCCGCGGTCGATGCCATCCAAGGTCAGCGGGAACATGCGCTCTTCCATCAGCCGGCGGATCATGCCGATGCTGGTCGTGCCGCCCCAATATTTCTCCGGCACCGGGTTCAGCCAGACCGCTTTCGGATAGGCGTCGAGCAGGCGGCGCAGCCAGGTCTCGCCCGGCTCGTCGTTCCAGCGCTCGACGCTGCCGCCTTCCTTCTCGATCTCATAGGGGCTCATGCTGGCATCGCCGACCAGCACGACCTTATGGGCCGCGTCGTAGGTGCGCAGGATCTCCATGATTTCGCGCTGCTCGACGTGCCGCCGGCGCGAATCCTTCCACACCGTGTCGTAGAGACAGTTGTGGAAATAGAAGTATTCCAGGTGCTTGAACTCGCCGCGCGCCGCCGAGAACAATTCCTCGCAGACCCGCACATGGTCGTCCATCGACCCGCCGACATCGAGAAACAGCAGCAGCTTCACCGCGTTGTGCCGCTCCGGCACCATCTTGAGATCGAGCCAACCGGCATTGTTTGCCGTCGAGCGCACCGTGTCGGGCAGGTCGAGCTCCAGCTCCGCGCCTTCACGGGCGAATTGGCGCAACCGGCGCAACGCCAGCTTGATGTTGCGGGTGCCGAGCTCGACGGTGTCGTCGAGATTGCGGAACTCGCGCTTGTCCCAGATCTTGACGGCGCTGCGATTGCCTTCCGATTTCTGGCCGATGCGCACCCCTTCGGGGTTGTAGCCATGCGCGCCGAACGGCGAGGTGCCGCCGGTGCCGATCCATTTGTTGCCGCCCTGGTGCCGGCCCTTTTGCTCGGCGAGGCGCTGGCGCAAGGTCTCCATCAGCTTTTCCCAGCCGCCGAGCGCCTCGATCTGCGCCTTTTCCTCGTCGGTCAGGTAGCGCTCTCCAAGTTTTTTCAGCCATTCCTCGGGGAGTTCGGTCTGCGGGTCGGTCGGAGTCTCGATGCCCTTGAAGCAATGGCCGAATACGCGGTCGAAACGGTCGAGATGGCGCTCGTCCTTGACCAGTGTCGCGCGGGCCAGAAAATAGAATTCGTCAATGTCGAACCGCGCCACCCGCTGCTGCATCGCCTCCATCAGGGTCAGGAACTCGCGCAGCGACGCCGGCACCTTGGCCGCCCGCAGTTCCAGGAAGAACGAGATGAACACGAGCTGCCTTACGGGGCGGTCGGCAAGTGCTTCAACAGCTGAGACAGTTGCACCGTATCGATGTGACCGTCCCAGTATGCGACGATCGCCGCAGCATTCAGCTGAATCCAATTGAAGACAGCCTGCTGGTCCTCCTGTGAAAGACGACCGGCGATAAGATGCGGCGAGGGCCGAATCGCGACAACTGCAGTATTGTCTATCGTCATTTGGTTGCCATGCGTCATATTTACTTTGATCCGTACGTCATGGCGTGCATTGCCGCGCGGGCTGACCCACACCGTCATCGGCAGCCCAGTTGTGCGCGGATATAAATTCGCCATCTCGAAAAGCTCGTCGTTCTCAAGCGCGTCGGTGCCTTCGGAAAGCTTGCGCGATTTCATGGTTCGCCTCCTAAAGCCGCGCCCGCGGCATCGCTCGTTACCCGCGTTCGCGGCGGTGCAGGAAGGCGAGGCGCTCGAACAGCTGGACGTCCTGCTCGTTCTTGAGCAGCGCACCGTGCAAGGGCGGGATCAGCTTCTTCGGATCACGGGTGCGCAGCACTTCGGGCGGGATGTCCTCGACCAGCAGGAGCTTGAGCCAGTCCAGCAGTTCCGAGGTCGACGGCTTCTTCTTCAGCCCGGGCACGTCGCGAATGTCGTAGAAGATCGTCAATGCCTCATGCACCAGATCGTGCTTCAGCCCCGGGAAGTGCACGTCGATGATGCGCTGCATCGTGTCGCGGTCGGGAAACCGGATGTAGTGAAAGAAGCAGCGGCGCAGAAATGCGTCGGGCAGTTCCTTTTCGTTGTTCGAGGTGATCATGACGATCGGCCGCTGCCGCGCGACAATCGTCTGCCTCAGCTCGTAGACAAAGAACTCCATGCGGTCGAGTTCGAGCAGAAGGTCGTTCGGGAATTCGATATCGGCCTTGTCGATCTCATCGATCAGCAATACTGGCGCAGCGTCCGCGACAAAGGCGTCCCACAGCTTGCCGGGCTTGATGTAATTGGCGATGTCGCGCACCCGCTTCTCGCCGAGCTGGCCGTCGCGCAGCCGCGACACCGCGTCATATTCATAGAGGCCTTGCTGCGCCTTGGTCGTCGATTTGATGTGCCAGGTGATCAGCTCCTTGCCGAGTGCCTTGGCGACCTCATGGGCGAGGATGGTCTTGCCGGTGCCGGGCTCGCCCTTGATCAGCAGCGGGCGCTCGAGCGCGATCGAGGCGTTGACGGCGACCTGTAGATCCTGCGTCGCGACATAAGTCTCAGTGCCCTCGAAACGTTGCATGCCGGTGCCGTCCATTGCCGTTATCGGAGAGATGACATAACCCGCGATGGCCCGGGACGCCAGCATGGCCGCCATGCGCTGCGCTATTCGGCCTCGCGTTCGGTTTCGTCCGACGGGTCGTCGGCCGGTTCCTCGGTCGGCACCCGGTAATTGCCTTTGAGCCAGCGGCCGAGATCGATATCGGCGCACCGCCCCGAGCAGAACGGCTGATGCCGCGGTGCGGTGGGCTTGCCGCAGATCGGGCAGAGCCGCGGGCCGGCGGAGAGCGGTATCACGGGATCCTTCGCCATCCTTTCGGTATCGTCTCAACGCCGCTCGATGTCAAAAGCGGCGCGCTCGCGGTTCGGTTCGATGGTAATGACGATTTCTCGCCCCAGCCGGCTTTCGAGCGAGCGCAAGCCGGCCATGGCCGGCCCGCGCAACGCCGCTTCGATTGCCGGGCTAACGACGAGCCGCCAATTCGCCGCCGGCCGGGCGCGCGCTTCGCGCTGGGCGAGCCGAAGCACTTCGAAGGCCAAGGCGAGGCTGCTTTTGCCGAGGCTCTGCGGTTCGAGCATCGCCTCGCTGAGCGGCCGACCACGCCGAGGCCGGACGACTTCAAGATGGCCGAGGCGGGTCCAGCCCAGCACCTGCGGCTCGGCTGGATCGCGGGCGAGGGCGGTGATCATCGCCTGGCGAATTTTATCGCGCGCGCCGCGTCCTTCGAGCCCGACAAAATCGACGACGACGCCGCCGCCGAGCTGACGCAGCCGCAATTGCCGCGCAATCGCCGGCGCCGCCATCAGATTGGCCGCCAGCGCGCCCCGCTCGGCCGAATCTTCGTCCGGCGTGCCGGTATCGACATCGATCAGCACCGCGGCCGGGGTCTCGACGATATGGATGCTACCGTTGCCGGGCAGCGCGAGGCTCGGCGCCAGGGCCGCTGCGAATTCCGCGTCGAGGTCGACCGGCCAGTCCTCGGCGGGAAGATGGGTGATCTCGGCCTTCGGAAACGCGCCGCGCAATTCGCGCAGGATCGCGGGGTCATCGGCCAGGATCCGCTCGGGCTCGGCCGGCAGCCGCAGGGCTAGGGCAGCACCGAAGCCCGGCGGCGGGCCGAGCTGGCGCGGCGGCTCATGCCGGGCGGCTTCCGCCGCGAGCGACTCCGGATCGAGGTCGCTCCGGCGCGGGTTGATCCGCGTCGACAATCGGGCGCCTTTGCCCTGCTGCGCTTCGCGCCGGACCTGCACGATGACGCGCGCGCCCTCGTCGAAGTGCCGGTCGCCGGGACCGTCCCGCACCGGCAGAAATCCGGGCCGCTCGGCGCCGATATCGACGAGGACGGCGTCAAGGCCCGGGGTCCGCCGCACGACCCGTCCGAGATGGATGCTGCCAGCCGACAGCGTGTCGCCGCGCTCGACATACAGCTCCGTGGCCGCATCGTCTTCGACCCAGGCGGTGCGCCATTCGCCGGGCCCGACGGCGATCAGGAGGGTTCCGGACAAACGCGATATCCGCGGCCGGCGAGCAATTGCACCGTTTCGTACAATGGCAGCCCGACCACATTGGAGTAGGAGCCGGCGATCCATGAGATCAACGCGGCGGCGTGCCCTTGGATCGCATAACCGCCGGCCTTGCCGTGCCACTCGCCGCTCGCGAGATAAGCCGCCAGCTCTTCTTCGCTCAGCCGCTTGAACGCGACCTGGCTGACGACGCGTCGGACCGTCAGACCGCCGGATGGGCTCAGCAGCGCGACGCCGCCGTAAACCCGATGGCGACGACCGGACAGCAGGTCGAGGCAGGCGCGCGCGGTCGCCTCGTCCTCGGCTTTCGGCAGGATGCGGCGACCGCACGCGACGACCGTGTCGGCGGCGAGGATGAAGGCGTCGGGATGGCGCGGCCATACCGCTCGTGCCTTTGCCTCCGCAAGCCGCACGACATGGCCGGCCGGCAATTCGCCGCGACGCGGCGTCTCGTCGATATCGGCCGGTTCGACATGATCCGGCACGATTCCGATCTGGCGCAGCAATTCGAGCCGGCGCGGAGAGGCCGAAGCGAGCACCAGGATCGGCATGGCGGGCTCAGCTGCGCAGGTGCAGCACGCAAATCAGCGTGAACAGGCGGCGGGCGGTATCGTGGTCGATCGCCACCTTGCCGGCGAGGCGCTCGGTCAGCAACTCCGAGCCTTCGTCATGCAGGGAGCGGCGGCCGACATCGATTGCCTCGACCTGAGTCAAAGTCTTGTCGCGGATCGCCTCGTAGTAGCTCTCGCAGACCAGAAAATAGTCTTTGACGATGCGGCGAAACGGCGCGAGCGGCAGCACGATCGATTCAGTCGACCCGTCCGCCGCCGTGCGGATCTCCATCGACAGGCGGTTTTCAGCGATCGCGAGGTGGAGGTGAAACGGCCCGGCGCGGCCGGATAATGGCGTGAACTGGTTGTCTTTGAGCAGGTCGGTGATTGCCGCAGCACGCTCGTCCTCGATCGCGCGGCTGCGCCGGATGACGGTGCGCTCGTCGAGAGTGATCGTGTCGATCCGCTGCGGCGCCGCGGCCGCTACCTCGGTCATGCGCGGTCCACCCGCAACCGCAGCGATAGCGCATGCGCGTCGAGCCCCTCGGCTTCAGCGAGGCATATCGCGGTCGGGGCGAGAGCATTGAGGCTCGCGGCATCGCAGCCGACGATTGTCGTGCGCTTCATGAAATCGAGCACGCCGAGACCCGAGGCGAAGCGCGCGCTGCGCGCCGTCGGCAGCACATGGTTGGGCCCGGCGACATAATCGCCGATTGCTTCCGGGGTGTAGCGGCCGAGAAAGATTGCGCCGGCGTGATGCACTCGCGCCGAAAGGGCTTCGGCATCATCGATCGCCAGTTCGAGGTGCTCCGGGGCAATCCGGTCGATCAAGGGCACCGCCTCGTCCCAATCGGCGACGAGCAGGATCGCGCTGTTCGCCTGCCAGCTCGCCTGCGCTATTTTGGCCCGCGGCAGGTGCTCGAGATGGCGCGCGGCGGCTGCCTCGACGGCGGCGGCGAATTCCCTGCTATCCGTCACCAGGATGGCCTGCGCCGCGGCATCGTGCTCGGCCTGGGACAACAGGTCCGCGGCGATCCAGGCCGGATCGTTGTGCCGGTCGGCGACGATCAGGATCTCCGACGGCCCGGCGATCATGTCGATACCGACCCGGCCGAAGACGCGCCGCTTCGCCGCCGCGACGTAGGCGTTACCCGGCCCGACGATTTTGTCGACCGGCTTGATCGTTCCGGTTCCGCAGGCGAGCGCTGCCACCGCCTGCGCGCCGCCGATCCGGTAGATCTCATCGACCCCGACGAGCCGGGCGGCGGCGAGAACCAGCGGATTGAGGACGCCGTCCGGCGCCGGCACCGTCATGACCAGCCGTTCGACGCCCGCGACCTTAGCCGGGATCGCGTTCATCAGCACCGATGACGGATAGGCAGCGGTACCGCCAGGCACATAGAGGCCCGCGGCGGTGATCGGCCGCCAGCGCATCCCGAGCCGCACCCCGGCGGCATCGATGTAATCAATCGGCGCCGGCAATTGACGACGGTGGAAGCTCTCAATCCGCTCGGCGGCGAAGCGAAGGGCATCGACGGCTTCGGCCGGCGCGGCGTCGGCCCCGGCGGCGATTTCGCCGTGCCTGAGGCGTAGCGTCTCCGGGGTCAAGTCGATGCGGTCGAAGCGATTAGTACACTCGATCAGCGCCGCGTCGCCGCGGTTCGCCACATCGTCGATGATCGCGGCGACCGTAGCATCGACATCGGCTGCGCTCTCGCGCTTGGCGGAGAGCAGGGACTCAAAGGCGGTCTCGAAGCCGGCATCACGCGTGCTGAGGTTGATCGGCATCGCGGCGCGGGCATCAACTTGAGGTTGCCGCAGCGGGAACGGTGCGCCGACTGGCGCCCTCTACCGCGGCGCGGAACCGCTCGATCCAGCGGCCGACCTCTTCCGGCCGGGTTTTCAGCGCCGGGCGGTTGACGATCAGCCGGGAAGTGACGTCCGCGATGTGCTCGATCTCGATCAGCCCATTGGCGGCGAGGGTTGCGCCGGTCTGCACCAGATCGACTATGTGGCGGGACAAGCCGAGCTTTGGCGCCAACTCGACCGCGCCGTTCAATTTGATGCATTCGGCCTGGACGCCGCGGGCGGCGAAATGGCGGCGGGTGATCTCCGGGTATTTGGTGGCAACCCGGATATGGCTCCAGCTGCGCGGGTCTTCCTGCCCCGCCTCGTCCTCCGGGGTTGCGACCGCCATCCGGCAATGCCCGATATCGAGGTCGAGCGGCGCATAGATCTCGGAATAATCGAATTCCATCAGCACATCATTGCCGGCGACGCCGAGCTGAGCCGCCCCGAATGCGACGAAGCTGGCAACGTCGAAGCTGCGGACACGGATCAAATCAAGGCCCGGATCGGAGGTGGCGAAGCGCAGCTTGCGGGACTTCGGGTCGGTAAACGCCGGTTCCGGTTCGATGCCGACGCGCTGCAAAAGCGGCATCACCTCGCCGAGGATCCGGCCGTTGGGCAGCGCCATGATCAGCGCTTCGCTCGGGGCGCCGGGGGCGGCGCGCCGCGATTTCATTCGAAGCCGTTCGGGTGATCGGGATGCCACGCCGTCGGCCAAGGCTCGCCGAAATCGCGGGCGCGGCAACGGATCGCGGACGCGTTCAACCGGATCGTCGCGCTGCCGGAAAAATCAAGATCGATCGTCCCACTGCTCCCTTTTTGATTTGGGCGGATCGCCAGAAGACAGAGTATGCGGCTTTCCTCGCTGCGCTGAAATCCACGGTAAGCCACGCTGTCGACCTCGCCGAAGGAGACGCCGCATAGCGTGCGCTCCAGACGGTCCGCTCCGCTTGCCTCGGCTTGGGTTGCCTCCCAGCGAAAGCGGTTGGCGACGAGCACAAACGTGCGAGTGTCGCGATCGTAAGCGAGATCGCGCACCGAGACGAGGGCGTCCTGCAAGCAAGCAGAAATGACGGCAAGATCGTCGGCATCTTCAGCGCGCAGCCGAAGCGGGCCGTCAGGCGGCACTCCGCAACCTTTCGATGCGCGCGCCGCAGGCCGACAGCTTCTGCTCGATCCGCTCATAGCCGCGGTCGAGATGATAGACGCGGTTGACGATCGTTTCACCGCCGGCGACCAGACCGGCAATCACCAGCGACACCGAAGCGCGCAGATCGGTCGCCATGACCGGCGCGCCGGTCAGTCGCGGCACACCGCGCACCAGGGCGGAGGCGCCGTGCACATTGATGTTGGCGCCCATCCGCATCAATTCGGGCACATGCATGAAACGGTTCTCGAAGATCGTCTCGGTGATCATCGAGGCGCCCTCGGCGGTCGCCATCAGCGCCATGACCTGCGCCTGCAGATCGGTCGGGAAGCCCGGGAACGGCTCGGTCATGACATCGGCTCCGGTCAGCCGCCCGTTGCGCCGGCGTACCGCGATACCGCCTTCGGTCTCGCTGACGGACACCCCGGCTGTTTCCAGCACACGGACGACCGCCTCCACATGGTCGAGCCGGGCGCCGAGCAGGCGCACGTCGCCGCCCGTCGCGGCCGCCGCCATCATATAGGTGCCGGTCTCGATGCGGTCGGGGATCACGGTGTGGCGGGCGCCGTGCAGGCTGCTGACGCCCCGGACCAATAGCCGGTCGGTGCCAATACCCTCGATCACCGCCCCCATGGCGACCAGGCACTGCGCCAGATCGCTGATCTCGGGCTCGCGGGCGGCGTTGATCAGCAGGGTCTCGCCCTCGGCGAGCGATGCGGCCATCAGCAGATTTTCGGTGGCGCCGACCGAGACGCTCGGGAACACGATCTCGGCGCCGCGCAGCCCCTTCGGGGCACGCGCCTCGATGTAGCCCTCGCTCAACTCGACCTCGGCCCCTAGCCGCTCCAGCCCCTTCAAGTGCAAATCGACAGGCCGGGTGCCGATCGCGCAGCCGCCCGGCAGCGACACGCGACAGCGGCCACAGCGCGCAACGAGTGGGCCGAGCACCAGAACCGAAGCGCGCATCTTGCGTACGAGATCATAGGGAGCGGTCGTCGAGGTGATGTGCTGTGCGTTCAGTTCAAGAACTCGTCCGGCGGCTTGCGGCGAACCCGCGGCATCCGCGAAGGCAATCGCGACGCCGTGCTGCACCAGCAGGTTTGCCATCGTCCGCACGTCGGCAAGATCGGGCAGGTTGGCGAGCAGCAGCGGCTCCGCCGTTAAAAGGCTCGCCGCCATCAACGGCAACGCGGCGTTCTTGGCGCCACCGATCGGGATCGCGCCGGAGAGCGGAGCGCCGCCGCGGATAAGAATTCTGTCCATCACCTAGGCTCCGGGTGCGATTAACCTTTTACGGGAGAGAGTGGCGGCGCTCAAGCCGGCGGGTCGTCGGGGGCAGGATCCGCCGTGGTCTCGCCGGCGTGCTGCTGCTTGGCGCGAGCCTGTTGCTTGCGCCGGTGCAGGTTCTCGCGCAGGGCCCCGGCGAGACGCTCGTCGCGTTGGGCACGCTCTTTTTGCTTTGCGCGGGTCAAATGCGGCGAATCGTCCATCGCCGGGATGGAAGGGGAGGGCCGTGCCGCTGTCAATCACTCCTCGACGCGCAAGCTGACCTTGACCGCGAGGATGACCGCGACCGCCTGCTTGGCGGCATATTCCGCCGATTGATCGGGATGGGCGCGACGCCATGCATCGACTCCAGCGCGATAGCAATCGACGGATTGCAGGCCCGCGTCGCGTGCCGCCTCGAATGCCTGGAGTACGGCCGATGCGGCGGTATCCGCCATCGGATCAATCGTCGAGCCGCGCCACACCATTATTTACTCCGATGTCCTGGACCAACAAGCGCGATTGCCATCAATTGTTTGTTTTCGTTCGACGAAAACCCGATGACGACAAATGTTTCCGTCGGATCGTCCAATCTTATGAGTCGATCTCCCCAATCCTGGACTGGTCAGCAGAAATTCTCGAAAGCTCCGGGATATGGCGATTGAAGTCTTATGCAGAAACACGCGGTTTAGGCGCGAGTTCCGGGCTGGCGCGCGGCAGCGGTTCGGGCCGTGACCTGTCCCGGGGGCATTGAAATCGACGATGGTAAAAAAAACAGCGGGGCGGTTATTCCGCCACCGGTTTTAGCCGCCGAGCCGGGCGGCGAAGGCCTGGGCCTGCTGCAGGTTGCGATACAGCATCGGCAAATTATCGGTGGCATACTTTCGCAGCCTGGGATCCTGCCCGGTCCGCGCTTCCGCCTCGAACAATTGAATCGCCTCCCGGTGATTCTGAATCTGGTCGGCGATGAACTTCCGGTCGAAATCCGCCCCAGACAAAGTCGCAAGCGGGTTCGCTGGCGGTGTCGCAGGCGCGGCGACCATTTGTAGGCGGCGTTGGAGCGTCCTCAGGCGGGCGTTCGCCTGCCGATGGTCCGTGAGGATGAGGGCGGCGAACGTGCGGACAGCCGGCGACAGCGCCCGGGTGCGGGCGAGCCGGCCGAGCTCGACTTCGCTTGCGGTGCCGAGGGCGGCGCGGTCAACGAAATTCTGATCGGAGCTAAGCGGCGCCGCCGGGGAGGGGGGCGGAGGTGCGGCCGCCTCCTGCTGTGCGCAGGCGGCCAAGGCCAGCAGAACAAGCGCCGACAGAGCCAGCGGCAGGGGCGAACGCAGCATCTGCTTCTCCACCACAAGTAGGGGTTCTGCATAAAGGTGGGTGGCTTACTTTGGTTTTGGCAATACTAACAAGGGGGTTCTCTCGGCACCGCCTTGCCAGTGGCCGGGCGCTCGTGTAATCCCCATTCGCGCCTGAAAAGGCCTAAGGCTGCCGTAGCTCAGTGGTAGAGCACCCCCTTGGTAAGGGGGAGGTCGTAAGTTCAATCCTTACCGGCAGCACCACCCAAAGCGTCTAGAGTTAGGCTGAAAAAAATAACGGAATCCCAGAGCCGTTGACCCGAAGCGGTACAAAGCCGGGGTACAAATGGACCTAACTATTGCTTCGTCGCTGGAAGCAGCCGGGGAACGCAATTCCGCCAGTATCGCGAGGCTGTCCTGGCCCATCCTCGCGACACCACAGGGCAGCGGGAGATGAAGCGCTGGCTTCGCACCCGGCAGGCTAGGTGCGCCAGGCACCAAACCGACCGCGCATCAGCGGCCCGCTGAAGCGATCGATCGTTAGCGACGCCTCCCGGGTGGTGACGCTCCCAAGGGCGGTTTCGCATACCGCCCGAGCTAACGGGGCGTGAAGCCGTTCAGCGCGCGGTTGAGGCCGATCTCCGGGCGAGTGTCACCCGACGGGTTCTGCAACAGCAACTCGTGCTGTGCTGACTGCAGCTGAGTGGCGTAATCGTCCTGCATCTGCTGTTGCAGGGGACTGGTTGCAGGTGCCGACAGGGAGGTGCTTGGGTTTATGATGTGCGGCAGCGGAGCGGGCACCGTGACGCTTCCTGGCACGGTCCGGGCCGAGCCCCTTAGCTGGGCCGCCGCCGGTGTGACGGCAAGCGCCGCGACGATCATCAAGCAGCTCGGAAACAGCACGTTTTTCATCAAACGCCTCCATTCAACCCTCAGTTTTGAACAGCCCCTTTCAAGGCGTGTTCAGAACACCAGTTCATCGGGCGGTAATTTGAGCAGCCTTAGGCAAAGCGCCCATCGCCCGAAGGTGAATTGGCTTTTAAGAGCCGAGGACTGAGAGCCCGCAGGGCTCTTGCTCCCGATGCCTGACGCGCCGATCAAGATGATTTTGACAGGGCGATGAGTACAAATCGACGGCACAGAGCGGGACTAGACGAGGATCAAGTATCTGGGTAATGCCCGACTTTCCGGCTGCCGATCCAAAGTTCAATCGCCATCGGCAGCACCACCCTGAGAGGTGATTTTTGCATTCCGTCCTATAAGTCGTGGGCGCGTTCCAGCAACTCCCGCTCCGCAGCGTCGGCGATCTCCAAGACGGTTTCCGCCGCGCGCTTGTAACCGTCCCGGTAGGCCGCGGCGGCCGCAAGATGGAGTTGCCACACAGCCGAGATCCCCTCGCGCGCCAGGAGCCGCACGGCGAGCTGTTCGGCGAATGTCGAAACCCTCATATGGACCGCGCCCCCAGGAAGCTGTGGACGCAAATCTCGACGATTAAGTCTTAAAATTGCATTAGCCTCCTATGAGGGGCGCGTTTCGGGCGATCAGGCCGCTGAGCGCGACCGTGAACAATGCGACGGTCAGCGCCAAGGGCGCCCATGGGCCGAATTCGGTCGTCAGCAGGGCGCCAAGGATCGCGCTGACCAGAAAGATCGCAATCGAGGCGAAACGGCGCCGCCAATTCTCGTTATGCCCGCCAGCGGGGACGGAGTCCGCGACCAGCGCGGTCGCCGTCAGGGTCATTACGTTGGTCGCCAGATCGGGCACGCCGTGCCGCCGCACCAGCGCGTTCTGCAGCCCCATCGCGAAGGCGAGCAGTGAGGTCACGACATCCCGGGCCACTCCGGAAGCCCCGGGATGCAGCGTCGCGGCCAGAATCAGCGCGATGACGAGCAACGCCCATTCGACGGCAAAGCCGATCCGAATCTCGGCGCGTGGCCCGCGCAACAGGCGGCCACCCGCCGTTGCGCCCAGCAGAAACGCCGCGATCACCAGGAGATATTTCGCATCACCGAAGATCGACTGCCCGGTGCCGATGTGAAAACACAGGAACAGCAGGTTGCCGGTCATGATCTCGGCGAAGACGCCGCCCATCGAGAGAAAGCAGGCGGCGTCCACCAACCCGCACACCCCGGTGATTAGATAAA
>Ga0210400_10001477_pt1 | contig 23311 bp, 22 predicted proteins | sample IncBWH26MmetaG_FD_155456 | JGI IMG/M metagenome (GOLD analysis project Ga0210400, IMG submission 155456) | Forest soil microbial communities from Barre Woods Harvard Forest LTER site, Petersham, Massachusetts, United States - Inc-BW-H-26-M | ecosystem: Environmental > Terrestrial > Soil >...
TCCTTCGTCTACCTGCTCGGAGTGATGTGATGAGCGCGACCGGTCACGCCGACCATGGGGGCCACGACGGCCATGGCGGCTCGGAGCACGGCGCGAGCCACGCGAGCCGAAAGGACTACGTCGTGGGCTTCCTGCTCGCGGCGGCGCTGACGGCGCTGCCCTTCTGGCTGGTCATGGCCCATCCGCTCGGCGCAGGCGCCGCGACGGCGGCGGCGGTCATGGGGCTCGCCGTGGTCCAGATCGTCGTCCACATGGTCTACTTCCTGCACATGAACAGCCGCTCGGAGGGCGGCTGGACCATGCTCGCCCTGCTGTTCACCCTGCTGCTGGTGGCGATCGTGCTGAGCGGCTCGCTGTGGGTGATGCACCACCTGAACGTCAACATGATGCCCATGTCGCCGCTGGATGCGCGGCAGATGCCGTGACGATGAGCCGCCGGCGGGCCGCGGCGGTCCTGGCCGGCGTCCTGCTGGTCCTCGTCTTCACGGGCCTCGGCGTCTGGCAGCTTCAGCGGCGGGCCTGGAAACTCGACCTCATCGCGCGCGTCGACGCGCGCGTGCACGCCGCGCCGACCGCGCCGCCGGGGCCCGCCGCCTGGGGTCGAATCTCGAGGAAAGGCGATGAGTACCGCCGCATCCGCGTCGGCGGCGTCTTCGAAAACGACAGGGAGACCCTCGTCCAGGCGGTGACCCAAGCCGGCCCGGGCTTCTGGGTCATGACCCCGCTTCGCACCGACCAGGGCTATGTCGTCCTGGTCAACCGCGGCTTCGTCCCGCAAGAGCAGAGCCGCCAGGCTTCGCGCCTCGCGGGCCTTCCGGCGGGAGAGTCCGCCGTGACGGGTCTGCTGCGGATGACCGAGCCGCACGGCGGCTTCCTGCGCGCCAACCAGCCGGCGCAAGGGCGCTGGTATTCGCGCGACGTGACCGAAATCGCCCGCGCCCGCGGCCTTTCCCAGGTCGCCCCCTATTTCATTGACGCCGACGCCACCCCAAATCCCGGTGGGTGGCCGCGCGGAGGCCTGACCGTCGTGCATTTCCGCAACGCCCACCTGGCCTATGCGCTCACCTGGTTCGGCCTGGCCGGGCTGACGGTTTTGTGGGGCGCGTGGCCATTCATCGAAGCGGCGCGGGCGCGCCGCCGGCCGCCGGGAGCACGCTTCGACCTATTCCATGGCCATCCGAGCTGACGATCCCGCCGGCCTCGCGGCCGGGCAAGACCCGCTCGCGGCAGACACCGCGCGCCGCAACCTGCTCCTGCTCGCGCAACTCCGCTGGATCGCGGTGGCGGGCCAGGTGGCGACGATCGGGATCGTCGAGTGGGGCATGCGGGTCCGCCTTCCGCTGGAGCCCATGGGCCTCATCCTGGCGGCCCTGGTGGCCGGCAACCTCCTCACCCTGATGCGCCTGCGCCTGCCCAAGCCGGTCACTCACGGGGAGCTCTTCCGCGTCCTCACCTTCGACGCCCTGACGCTCACCGCGCTGCTCTACCTGAGCGGCGGCGCGACCAACCCCTTCACCTTGCTCTACCTCCTGCAGGTCATCCTGGGGGCGGTGCTGCTGGAGACCCGGGCGGTCTGGGCGCTGATCGCGGTCACCTTCCTCTGCTTCCTGGGCCTGACCGTGGCCCATCGCCCCCTGGCGCTTCCGGCGGACAGTCCAGGCCTCTTCACGCTCTACGTCCGCGGCGCGCTGGTGGGCTTTGTGCTGAACGCAGTGCTCCTGGCCACCTTCATCAGCCGCATCAACGCCAACCTCCGACTGCGTGACGAGCGCCTCGCCGCCCTGCGCCAGCGGGCCGCGGAGGAGGACCACATCGTGCGGATGGGCCTTCTCGCCTCCGGAGCCGCCCATGAGCTCGGCACGCCCCTGGCCACGCTGGACGTCATCCTGGGCGACTGGCGGCGCATGCCCCGGCTGGCCAGGGACCCGGAGCTCCTGCAGGAGATCGAGGAGATGCGCTCCGAGGTGGCGCGCTGCAAGACCATCGTCACCGGCGTGCTCGTTTCGGCCGGCGAGGCCCGCGGCGAGACCGCCGGCGTCTCGGGCCTGAAGGCCTATCTGGCGAACCTCTTCGACGAGTGGAAGGCCCGCCGCGCGCCCTCCGTCGCCATCTACGACGACGGCCTGCCCTCCGATCCGATGATCGTCGCCGACTCCGCGCTCAAGCAGGCGCTCCACAACCTGCTCGACAACGCCTTCGAGGCCTCTCCAGAAGCGGTGTGGATGCGCGCGCGCCTGGAGGGCGACGAACTTGCCCTGCGCATCCAGGACGCGGGCCCAGGCTTCACCCGGCAGATGCTGGCCGAGATCGGCACGCCCTACCACTCCACCAAGGGTCGCCTGGGCGGCGGCCTAGGGCTCTTCCTGGTGGTCAATGTGGTGCGCAAGCTGGGCGGGCGCGTGGAGGCGCGCAACCGTGACACCGGCGGCGCCGAGGTGACGATCACCCTTCCGCTCAGCACCCTGGCCATCGAGGCCGCGGCATGAGCGCGCCGCGCCGCCTGATCATCGTGGAGGACGACGCGAAGTTCGCCTCCGCCCTGCAACGCTCGTTCGAGCGCAAGGGCTACGAGGTGCGGCGCGCCGCCCATCTCGCCGAAATGCTCGAACTGCTCGACGAGGTCCGCCCCGGCTACGCCGTCGTCGACCTGAAACTTGCCGGCGAGTCGGGCCTGGCCTGCGTCGTGGCCTTGCACGCGCACGACCCGTCCATGCTGATCGTCGTGCTGACCGGCTTCGCCAGCATCGCCACGGCGGTGGAAGCCATCAAGCTCGGCGCCTGCCACTACCTCGCCAAGCCTTCCAACAGCGACGACATCGAGGCCGCGTTCGCCAAGGGCTCGGGCGACCCGAGCGCCCCGATCAGTCCGCGCCCGACCTCCATCAAGACGCTGGAGTGGGAGCGGATTCACGAGGCGCTCGTCGAGGCCGATTTCAACATCTCCGAGACGGCCCGCCGCCTCGGGATGCATCGCCGAACCCTGGCCCGAAAGCTCGAGAAGCGGCCGCTGAAGTAGGGCCGGGCCGACTAGAAGCCGCCGATCTTGTAGCGAAGGCCGACCGTGATCGCCGAGGTGTCGTAGGTCCCTCTGACCGCGTTTGCGCCCGCGCCGATCCGGATGTCGTTCACGCCGAGGTAGCGGTAGGCCAGGTCGCCGGTCAGGCGGTCATTGAACGGGTGGCTCACGCCGACCTTGAACTGGTAGGCGAAGCGGGTGTCGTTCCCGTGCGGAGCGATCGTCCCGCCCGAGGTCCTGACCTGGGCTACGCCCACGCCGGCGCCCACATAGGGCTGCCAGGCCGTACCGGGCAGGAAGTCATAGTAGCCGTTCAGGAGGGCGCCGGTGGTCTGGATGTCGGCCGAACCGCTCTTGCCCTTGCCGTCGAGGTAGAGCGCCTCGCCTTCCGCGCGGAAGCCGGTCCCGAGGCTGCGGCCCACGCCGACGTCGACGGCCCAGCCCCCGTCGCTGCGCGCGCCGCTGTTCCCGTCGATGCGGCTCGAGAAGGTCCCGCCGACATCTCCGCGCACGTACCATTGAGGATCGATCGTCTGGGCGGACGCCGCGGTTGCGGAAAGGGCGGCGACCGCGGCCGCCGTGATCAAAAGGGTTTTCATTACGATACTCCCGCCCGTCCATCGGGCCTGGACCGCCAGATCGGCGGTCCCGCCGCCGGGCGCTGTCAGGCGCGTTCGGGGACTTTCACGAAAGTGCGAAAATGCAACGCCGCTTCCGCTTTCGGGCCCCGGCGCCTTGCCCCGGGCCACCTACAGCCCAACTAGGCCTCAAGCCTTGTAGGATGCTCAGATGTCGGTGGCGCTCGCACTCAACCTGCCCAGGACGGCCGCCCGTCCGTTCGCCAGCCTGGAAAGCGTCGGCGACGTCGTCACCTTGAAGACCGGCGCCGCCTGGCTCCGGCACCAGCAGCTCGGCCCGTTCGCCTTCACCTACAGCGGCGAGCATCCCATGGTGCTCTTCCTGTTCAACCTCGACCGAGACGCGACCGTGAGCCGGGACTGCACGCGCGGCTCCTTCGTGCTGCTGCTTCCGGGCATGTCGGCGTCATTCGAGCCGACCGGTCCCATGGAGGTCCTGGCGGTCGGCTATGACGATCCTACCGTCGCTTCGGAACGGGCCGTCGCGACGGGCGAAGCCGCCAGGGGCCTGACGGACGCCGGAATCCGCGCGCTCGCCCACGAGATCCGCCGGGTCCTCCTGCATGAGGGAGAGAGCGCGGCGGAGTACCTTGAGAGCCTGGCCCACAGCTTCCTCATCCGCGCGTCGCGGGCCACGCGCCTGGCGACGCCTCCGCCGCGGCGCGAAACCATATCGCCGTTCAGCCTGCGCCGGATCGCCGACCACATCGAGAGCCGGCTGTCCGAGCGCATCACGGTGGTCGAACTGGCGGCGATCGCGGGCCTGAGCCGGGCGCACTTCAGCCGCGCGTTCGTGAATGCGACCGGCGAGTCGCCGCACAACTTCATCCGGTCCCGCCGCCTGACCCTCGTCCGCCGCCGGCTCGACGAGGGCGCCGAAGACCTCGCGCTGCTGGCCGTCCAGGCCGGGTTCTCAAGCCATTCGCACATGACCACCGCCTTCCGGCAGGCGTTCGGCGTCACGCCGCGGGAACACCGGGAGAGCCTGGCGCCGCAGACAGGCCTGCCGCGGCCTCTGGCGGTGGGCGGCTAGCCGCCAAGGAATTCGCGAAACAGATTTTCGCACAATTGTGAAAGTCGCCGCGCCCCACTGACAGCCCGGCGCGCTGAAACGCATCACCTCTCCCGCCAGACACACCGTCTGTTGGAGATGAGCCATGGGCAGGCCGAGCCAGCTCCCGAGCCGCCGGGCGGGTTTCTCCGGCGCGGTCCTCGCCGCGGTCGCGCTGGCGGTTCTTCTGGCGGCCTGTTCGCCGCGGCCGGCGCTGTTCGCCGACACCCATCCGGGGGACGCCGCGACGCCGCCGCGGATCCAGGCGCTCCAGGGCGACATCCTGGTGATCGACGGACGGCATGTCCGTCTCGCGGACATGGCCGCGCCGCAGCCGGCGCCCGACGCGCGCTGCATCGCCGAGGCGCTCGCGGCGCGGCAGGCCCGCCTGCGGCTTCAGCAACTGGCCCTGGGCGTCCGCCAGGTGGAGATCTTGCCCACGGGCGCGCACGATTCCGACAATCGCGTCGAAGCCCACGTCCGGTTCGACGGCCAGGACCCCGGCGACGTGCTGATCGAGGAGGGCCTCGCGGTGACCCAGCACGGCGCGCACTTCGACTGGTGCGGCCCGGTCTCGGAGGCGCTGCCCCAGGGGCGGCACATCACAATGCTCTCGCTATCGGGGTCCTAGCCAAGCCAAGACGGCCGGTGACGGCCGAATCCATGACGTCGGGCTGCGCGCCAAAGCGCGGCTGTTGATTGCGCCGGGTCGCGTTCCTACGTGACCGCGCCGGAGGTTCTCGTAATGGTCTACCCGTCCCTCGCCGCCGCCCTCGCGGTGCTGCTCTCGCTCACGGCGGCCGGAGCCCGCGCCCAGGATCCGCCGCCGGCGGCGTCCAACACGCTCAACATCGCGGTCTCCGGGGTGAACTCCGCGAAGGGCCATGTGCGGGTCGACATTTGCCATGCCGAGGAGTTCCTGAAAGACTGTCGCTACGGCGGCGCGGCGCCCTCTGAGCCGGGCGTCACCGTGGTCACGGTCACCGACCTGCCGCCGGGGGTCTATGCGGTGCAGGCCTATCAGGACAAGAATGACAACCACACGGTCGACCGGGATTTCCTTGGGCTGCCGACCGAGGGGGTCGGCTTCTCCAATGACGCCCCGATCCGCATGCAGCCGCCCACCTTCGGCTCCGCGGCGTTCAGCTACGCCGGCGGCCAGCAGACCATCGCCCTGCGGCTCCGCCACTTCGCCGGCTAGCCGCTCGGCGCGAGGCTCCCGATGAGGGCGACGCCCATTCGCACGGCGGTCAAGGCCGGCGCGGATCATCCCTGGTTGACCCTAGTGAGCGTCCTGGCCTTGTGCGCGGCGGCCCTGTGGTTCGTCGTCGGCCACTTCGACATGACCAGCGACACCGCCAAGCTGATCTCGGACAAGGTCGATTGGCGCCGGCGCGAGATCGCCATGGACGCCGCCTTCCCGCAGAACGGCGACACCACCGTGGTGGTGCTCGACGCCGCCACGCCGGAACTGGCCGAGTCCGCCGCGGCGGGCCTGGCGGCGCGGCTCGCCCCGGACACCGCGCGGTTCAAGAGCGTGCGGCGGCCGGACGGCGGCCCCTTCTTCGCGCGCGAGGGCCTGCTCTTCCTCCCCACCGACGAGGTGCGCGCCGCCACCGACCAGCTCGTCTCCGCCCAGCCCTTCCTCGGGCCGTTGGCGGCCGATCCGAGCCTGCGCGGCGTCATGGGCGCGGTGGGAACGCTGGCGGACGGGGTCAGCCAGGGCCAGGCCTCCCTGGCCTCGGTGGACAAGCCCCTGGCCGCCCTCGCCGACACCCTGACCACCGTGGCGGCGGGCAAGCCCGCCTTCTTCTCCTGGCAGAAGCTGATCGCCGGCGGCGGCAAGCTGGCCGCGCCGACGCGGCGATTCATCGTCATCCAGCCCAAGCTGGACTACGGCGACCTGACCCCCGGAACCGGCGCGAGCGAAGCGATCCGCGCGGCCGCCAAGGCCCTGGCGCTCGACCCGGCCCATGGGGTCCGCGTGCGGCTGACCGGGTCGGTGCCGCTTTCGGACGAGGAGTTCGAATCCCTGGCGGACCGCGCCTGGCTGGTCACCGGCGCCATGGGCCTGGCGGTATTGGTGATGCTCTGGCTGGCGGTGAGGTCCTTCCGGCTGGTGGGCGCGATCCTGGTGACGACCCTCGCCGGGCTGCTGCTGACCACCGCCGCAGGCCTGCTGACCGTCGGGCGCTTCAACCTGATCTCAGTGGCCTTCATTCCGCTGTTCGTGGGGCTCGGGGTCGATTTCGGCATCCAGTTCAGCGTGCGGTTCCGCGCCGAGCGGTCGGCGACGAAGGACCTGAACGCGGCCCTGACCGCCGCGGCGACCGGCATCGGCGGCTCCCTGACCCTGGCCGCCGTGGCGATCACCCTGGGCTTCCTGGCCTTCCTGCCCACCCAGTATGTGGGCGTCTCGGAGCTGGGCATCATCGCCGGGGTCGGCATGGTGATCGGCCTGCTCCTGAACCTGACCTTGCTGCCGGCGCTGATCCGCCTCTTACAGCCGTCCCCGCAAGGCGAGGCGCCAGGCTCGCCCCGGCTCGCCGCCCTCGACCGGTTCCTGATCGAGCGCCGCCGGCTGGTCCTTTGGGCTTTCGCCGGCTCGACCCTGGTCAGCGTGGCCCTGCTGCCCTTCGTCCGTTTCGACTTCAACCCGATGCACCTGCGCAATGTGCACGGCGAGGCGATGTCGACGCTGGGCGACATCATCAAGGACCCGACCCAGTCCCCGAACACCATCGACGTGCTGGCGCCGTCGCTGGCGGGCGCGGACCGATTGGCCGACCGGCTCGGCAAGCTGCCCGAGGTGGCCCAGACGATCACCCTTTCGAGCCTCGTTCCCGACGACCAGCCCGCCAAGCTGGCGGCGATCTCCGACGCCCAACTGCTGCTCGACCCGACACTGAACCCCTTCCAGACCCAGCCCGCGCCCAGCGACGCCGAGATCGTGGCGGCGCTTCGGGCCACGGCCGGCAAGCTGCGCGCCGCAGCCGGGACGGGCGCCGCGGCGGGCGGCGCGGACGCCGTGCGCCTGGCCGTCGCGCTGGACGCGCTCGCCGGCGGGGCCCCGTCCCTGCGCCTACGGGCGACCGGGGCTCTGATCCCGCCGCTCAACACCCTGCTGGACGAACTGCGCGCCCTTCTGACCGCCGAGCCGGTGACCCTCCAGAACCTGCCGCCCGACATGGTGCGCGACTGGATGACGCCCGACGGCCGCGCCCGTATCCAGGTCTCGCCGAAAGGCGATTCCAACGACAACGGCGTCCTGAAGGCCTTCTCGAAGGCGGTCCGCGCCGTGGCCCCCGACGCCTCGGGCCCTCCGATCTCGATCCAGGAGGCGGGCAGGACGGTGAGCTGGGCCTTCATCGAGGCGGGCCTGCTCTCGCTCGTGGCGATCACCGGCCTCCTGTTGCTCGTCCTGCGCAGCCTGCGCGAAGTGGCCTTCACCCTGGCCCCGATCGTGCTGGCGGGCTTCCTCACCCTGGGAACCTGCGTGGTGATCGGCCAGCCGATCAACTTCGCCAACGTCATCGCCTTCCCGCTGCTGTTCGGGGTGGGCGTGGCCTTCCACATCTATTTTGTCATGGCCTGGCGGGCGGGCGCGACCAATCTGCTGCAGTCGAGCCTGGCGCGCGGGGTGTTCTTCAGCGCCATGACCACCGGCACGGCGTTCGGCAGCCTGATGCTCTCCAGTCATCCCGGCACGGCCAGCATGGGCAAGATCCTGATGATCTCGCTGATCTGGACCCTGGTAGCGGCGCTGATCTTCGAGCCGGCCCTGCTGGGGCCGCCGCCAGAAGAGCCCGAAGCCTAGGCTCCCGAGGCCGGCCTGTCCGGGCGGCCCAGCAGCTTGCGCCCCTCCCTCGCCTGCCAGATCAGCAGCGTCGGCACGCCCACCACCAGGTCACGGGCGCGGCGCAGCAGCGAGACGGCCAAGAGGTCGCTGGGCTGCAGGCCGAACAGGGGCGCCAGCAGCACATAGGCGCCTTCCTGGACGCCGAGCCCGCCGGGCAGGATGAACGCCACGCCGCGCGCGGCGTACATCAGGCTTTCCACCGCCAGCACCGCCCACAGCGGTGCGTGGGCGTCCATGAACTGAAGCGCGATCCAGGACCCCACGCCGCTGCCGACCCAGCCCAGGCTGTGCAGCGCCAGGGCCGCCAGCACGCGGAGGGGCCGGCGGTAGATGGCGTCCAGCGACGCGCGCACCGCGTCGGCCCGGCTGATCGAGTCCGGCCACCAGCGCTCGGCCAGCACGCCCAGCCACGACACGCCTCGCCCCTGCACCACCCCGAAGGCGCAGGCGGCGAAGACCAGGAATCCCAGGGCGCCCACGATCGGCCAGACGAAGGGCGCGGCGTCGGGCCCGCCGCGAAGCTGGGAGGCCAGCAGCGCCACGCCCAGCAGGGTGTAGAGGACCTGGGCCACCAGCTCCGCGGTGACGTCGGCGATGGTCGAGGCGGCGACCACGTCCTCTGCGATGCCCTCCGACCGGGCCACGCGGGCGCCCAGCAGGAAGCCGCTGACCTGGGCGAACGGCAGGATGTCCGAGCCCGCCTCGCGAAGCAGCCTCGCCCAGGTCAGGATCCCGAACCCCCGGGCCCCCAGGCCGGGCGCCACGGCGAACCAGGCGCCGCCGAGGACCAGGATGACCAGGGGCCAATAGACTGTGTAGGCGGCGAAGCCCGCGACCCCCGCGCGCTCGATCGCCGCCAGCACGGCGTGGTAGCCGACCAGGGCGACGATGAGCGTGAGGAGCGCGAGGCCGCCGATCAGCGCGGCGAAAACCCCGCCTCGGGTGACCTTGTTCACGACGCCCCCATCTTTCGCCGTGCTGAAGCGTCAGGCCGCGACAGGCGGCGCCTTCATGAACCGCAGGGCGAGCCGGATCATGTTGGGGACGAACACCGGCCGGATCAAGCGCGGGTCGTAGGCCGCCAGCCGCCGATCGTTCTCCCGCAGGCAGACGCGGGCCAGCTCCGGGAAGGTGATCTCCACGCCCAGCTCCTTGGAGCCGTTCAGGGTGAAGTTGTTGTCCTGGGCCTTGTCGCTCTTTTCCATATCGCCGGCGATGCCGATCCGCTCGGCGATGAGGAACAGCCACACCGCCAGCACCTTCAGTTCGAACCACGGCCGGCGCCAGAACGGCATGTTGCGCCGCCACCACGCCACCCAGTTGACAAAGAACAGGATGTGGCGGCCTTCCTCGCGCATCACCGGCTCGAAGGTGTCCACCAGTTCGGTCGGGAAGAAGCCGGAGCTGCGGGCGATCTCGAACAGGCCGAAGCCGAAGAAGCTGTCGATGCATTCGGAATAGCCGGTGACCATGAAGGCCCATTCCGGGTCCTTCGGCCGGCGGTAGGCGGGCTCCGGGTCGAGCTTGATGCCATAGGCCTCGACCATGTTCGCCAGAACCAGCTTGTGCCGGCTCTCCTCGAAGGCGTCCATGGCGACCGCGGCCTTCAGCAGGGGGTCGGAGACCACCTCGCCATAGGTTCGCACGTTCCACCCGGCCTTCTCCTCGGTCTGCACCGCGATGTCCCAGATGGGCAGGGAGACGATGCGGGCGCGCGTCTGCTCATCCAGCTTGGGCCAGTCGATGACCGCAGGCTTGTAGGGGTCGTGGGTGCGCAGCAGGGTGTCGCAGAACAGCGCCTTGTGCGCCTCGCTGCCCAGCCGGATCGGATCGTCGGGCGCGGGCAGTTTGACCTCGACATCGGGAAAGTCGGCAAAGGTGCTGGCGGTCACGGGGCGCTCCCTTCTGCTCCGGCGATGGAGCTGCCCCGCCATGTAGGAAGCGCGCGCGGCCGCGAAAACCGCCCGGCCGTCAAATCAGATCGGAAAAACCGCCCAGCCGCGCGCCGCTCTCGGCGATCGCCGCCCGGGTCTCCGGCGCCAGCAGGGCAGCCAGTTCGCCGGGATAGTCATAGCCCTCGGCCGCGCCCTCGAATCCGCCCGCGGTCGCCGGATGCAGGTAGAGCTCGCTGAGGCCGGCCGGCAGCCGCCGGACAAGGCCTGCGACCCGCTCGGGGGTCATCGCGCCTGACCAGGCCAGGCCGAACACCTGGTCGGCCATGGCCACGCCGGCCCCGCGATAGCGCGACCGCACCATCCGCGCCCAGGGCTCGGTGACGTAGGCGGGCGCCGGGGCGGCCGCCGGCTCGACCGCGGCCAGGACCGCGCGCGGTTCTATGGGCGCGCGGCTGGCGGTCATCCCGTAGCGGCGGCCGATCCGCAGCATCAGCCCGGCGATCGTGGGATGCAGGTGGTAGTGCTTGTGGGTGTTGACGTGGTCCAGCGCGAGGCCGGTGCGGGCGAAGGCCGCGAACTGCGCCTCGATCTCGGCGGCAAGCTGGCGGCGGACCTTCGGCCGGAAGAAGATCTCGGCGCCCATAGCCGCCATGTCGGTGCGGAACATGCCCGCGCCGGTGACCAAGTCCGGCACGGCGGCGGGGGCAAGGACCGGGCGTCCCTCGACCAGCACCAGATGCAGGCCCACGCGCAGCTTCGGCAGGCGCCTGGCGCGGGCCACGGCGTCGTCGCAGCCGGAAGCCCCTACCATCAGGCTGGCCGCGGCCAGGACCCCTTCGCGATGCCCGATCTCCACCGCCTCGTTCACCTGGGCCGCCGCCCCGAAGTCGTCGGCGGTGACGACCAGCCGCCGCAGAGGTGGGGCCGGGGCGCTCAGGAGACGATCATGTCTTCGCGGGTGCGCAGGAACTGGAAGAACTCGACCCCTTCCCGAAGCCGGCGGACCAGCATGTCGCGCGAGGTCAGCATCTCGCCCACGATCTCGGCGATCTTCGACGGGCGGAAGTAGAATTTCTTGTAGAAGTCCTCGACCGAATTGAAGATTTCGGTGTGGCTGAGGTGCGGATAGTCCAGCGGCGCAATCTGCGTGCCGTCGTCGGTCAGGAGATCGATATCCGACGCGAACCAGCCGTTCTCCTTGGCCTGGTTGTAGAGGAAGGTCCCCGGATAGGGCGCGGCCAGCGACACCTGCAGGGTGCGCGGGTTCACCTCCTTGGCGAAGGCCAGGGTCTCCTGAATCGTCTCGTGGGTTTCGCCGGGCAGGCCCAGGATGAAGGTCCCGTGCACGATGATTCCCAGCTCGTGGCAGTCCTTGGCGAAGCGCCGGGCCACGTCGACCAGGATGCCCTTCTTGATGTTGTGCAGGATCTTCTGGTTGCCGGACTCGTAGCCCACGAGCAGCAGGCGCAGGCCGTTGGCCTTCATGACCTCGAGGGTCTTGCGGGGCACATTGGCCTTGGCGTTGCAGGACCAGGTGACGCCCAGCGGGCCGAGCGCGCGGGCCAGGTCCTCGACCCGGGCGTGGTCGTCGGTGAGGGTGTCGTCGTCGAAGAAAATCTCGCGTATCTGCGGGAATTCGCGCTGGACGTACTTCACGTCCTCCACGACCCGTTCGACGGACTGGTAGCGGTACTTGTGGCCGCCGATGGTCTGGGGCCACAGGCAGAAGGTGCAGCGCGATTTGCACCCGCGGCCGGTGTACCAGCTCATGTAGGGGTGCAGCAGGTAGCCGCCGAAATAGTTCTCGACCTTCAGCTGCTTGTAGAGCGGCAGGACCGAGGGAAGCTGGTCCATGTCCATCAGGATCTCGCGCTCCGGATTGGACACCAGCGCGCCGGTCGCATCGCGGTAGGTAAGGCCGCGGATGGTCTTCCAGTCGCGCCCCTCGGCGATCTCCTTGATGGTGAACTCGTATTCGTTGCGGGCGACGAAATCGAGTTCCGGACAGGCCTCAAGGCTCTCCTTGGACTCCACGGCCACCTTGGCGCCGATGAAGCCGATCTTGGCGGTCGGGTTCAGCTCGCGGACCATTCGCGCGGTGCGGCAGTCGGATTTGAACGACGGCGTCGAGGTATGGATGACGATGAGCTCGTGGCTCTTCACGTCCTCCTCGATGTCCTTGAACGAGGTCTTGTGCGGCGGGGCGTCGATCAGCTTGGAGCCGGGGACCATGGCGGCCGCCTGGGCCAGCCAGGTCGGGAACCAGAACGACTTCACCTCGCGCTTCATCTGATAGCGCGCGCCAGCCCCGCCGTCATAGCCGTCGAAGGACGGCGCCTGGAGGAAGAGACTTCGCATCATGACGGTTCCTATATGCGCCCCAGGGTCCCTTGGGCGTCAACCCGGAACCGGGCCCCACGCCAATCCACAGCGCGGACGAAGAATGCGCCCAGGAAGACCGCGAACGAGAGGCCGTCACGAAGTGGCGTCAGCCACCATGGCCCCGTCCGCGCGCCCGCCAGCCGATCGACGCCGCGCTGCAACAAGAACCGGCAGATAAGCGCGATCCCCAGCGCCGCCAACCCTATCGGCGCCGCGCCGGTGAAGATAATCGCCAGCAGGGCCAGCGGCGTGGGATAGGTGACGACGCTGCCCGCGAAGCCGGCGGGATCGACGCCGCGGACCGTGCGCGCCCAGCGCAGCTCGTGCTGAACCAGCGCCTCGAGGCTGTCCTCGGCGCTCAGATGGCCCACCAGCACGGGCGCCACGATGCTGCGCAGGCCCGCCGCGCGCACCGCCGCGCCGATGGCGTAGTCGTCCGCGAGCTGGTCGGCGAAGGCCGCGAACCCGCCGATCCGCTCCAGGGTCTCGCGCCTCAGGGCGACGGTGGAGCCCATGCAGGGATGGGCCATCCCCAACCCGACCCCGACCGCGACGCTGGGCAGGAACTGATAGCTGATCCCCATGGCCGCCAGGCGGGACCAGAACCCCTCTGCGGGGAGGCCGCGATAGGGGCAGGTGACCACACCGGCCTGCGGCGCGCCCAGGGCCGCGACCACGCCGCGCAGATAGCCGGGCGCCACGACAATGTCGCTGTCCGCGACGATCAGGACCTCGTGCTTGGCCCGGGCGATCATGTTGATGAGGTTGGAGACCTTGCGGTTGGCGCCGTGGTCGGTGGCGTCCACCGTCAGGGCGACGTCGGCCGCGGGGTGCGCGCGCCGCAGGGTCCCGACCACGGCCTGGGCCGGATCGGTGGGGCTCTGAACGCCGAAGACCACCTGCAGGGGCCCCGCATAGTCCTGGGCGAGGAGACTTGCGAGCGCGGCCTCGAGCCCGGATTCGGCGCCGTGCAGGGGCTTGAGGACCGTCACGCCCGGCCAGGACTGCGGCTCCCGGGGCGGCGGCGGGGCCAGCAGCCGGCGCAACAGTCGCGCGGCGAGCAACTGATAGGCGGACCCAGCCAGCGCCAGCCCCGCGAAGCACCAGCCGATCAGTATCAGCAAAAATGACACGTGCGCGGACTTCGCATCCCGATTCAGGGTCCTATATGGTGGAGCAGCCACCCATTCTCAGCCCCCTTTAGACAGGGAAGTGAAGCGATGCAGTCGAGTTTTTCGCGCCTGCCGCTTGCGTTTCCCTTGCTTGCCGTCATCGCCTTCGCCGGCTCCTGCCGCGCCGCCGAGCCGAGCGATCCGCTGGAGGGCGTGAACCGGCGCTCCTATCAACTGGAGGAAGTGCTCGACCACTTCCTGATCGGGCCGGCCGCCCATGCGTTCGGCCTCGTGCCCTCTCCCATCCGCAGCGGGCTGCGCAATTTCAGCCGCAACCTGGGCGAGCCCGTGGTGGCGGTGAACGACCTGCTGCAGGGGCGCGTCAAGCAGGCGGCCGGGACCGTGGCGCGGCTCGTGGTCAACAGCACCTTCGGCCTGGGCGGAATCCTGGACGTCGCCAACAGCAACCACCTGCCACATCACGACAACGGCTTCGGCACGACGCTGGGGCGCTGGGGCGCCGCGCCCGGGCCCTATCTCTTCATCCCGCTGCTCGGCCCCTCGACCTTGCGCGACGCCTTCGGCAGCGCCGCGGACATCGGGCTCAATCCCCTCACCTACGCCCGTTACCGGAGCCGCACCGAGATAGACATCGGCGTCGCCGCCGTCGACGGCCTGGGCGCCCGCCTCGACGCCGACCAGGAGCTGGAGACGATCCGCCAGACCTCCACCGATCCCTACGCGACCCTGCGCTCCTACTACCTGCAGCACCGCCAGGCCCAGATCCTGGGCAATGAGGCGGATATCGAGGCGCTTCCGGACTTCGACAATCCCGCCGCGCCCCCGGCCGGCCGCGCGCCCCAGCCACCCAGGGGCGCGACACCCCCGCTTCCGAGCGAGGCAGAGACCCCGCCACGGCCCGAGGCTGCGCCTGACGCGCCGAAGCCGGCTGCCGCGGACACGCCACAGGGCCCGCAGGAACCGTCATGACGCCCGGCAGGGGAACCGAGCCGCCGAAGGACGGCGGGGCCGAGCGTATCTCCCTGCGCGACGCGCCGGTCCTGGTCACCGGCGCGTCCGGATTCGTGGGCTCGGCAGTCGCCCAGGCCCTGGCGGCGCGGGGCGCGCGGCTGCGGGTGCTCGTGCGCAGCTCCAGCCCGACCGCCAACCTCAAGGGCCTGAACGCCGAGGTGGTGGAAGGCGACGTGCGCGACCCCGCCGCCATGACCGCCGCCCTGCGCGGGATCCGTTACTTCTTCCACGTGGCGGCGGACTACCGGCTGTGGGCGCCCGATCCGGAGGAGATCGTCCGCAACAACCTCGACGGTGCGCGCAGCGCCATGGAAGCGGCCCTGGCCAGCGGCGTCGAGCGGCTGGTCTACACGAGCAGCGTCGCCACCCTTCGGCTGCGCCCGGACCGGTCGCCCGCGGACGAGACCCAGCCCCTCTCCGAGGCCGACGCCGTCGGCGCCTACAAGCGCAGCAAGGTGGCCGCCGAAGCCCTGGTCCGCCACCTTGTGTACGATCGCGGCCTGCCAGCGGTGATCGTCAACCCCTCGACCCCGGTGGGACCCCGGGACGTCCGGCCAACCCCCACCGGGCGCATCCTGGTGGAGGCCGCGACCGGGCGCATGCCGGCCTTCGTCGACACCGGCCTCAACCTCGTCCACGTCGACGACGTCGCGCAAGGCCACCTGATGGCCCTGGAACGAGGCCGTATCGGCGAGCGCTACATCCTGGGCGGGCAGGATATCGCCCTGCAGCAGATGTTGGCCGAGATCGCCCGGCTTGCAGGGCGCCGCCCGCCGACCGTAAAGCTGCCGCTCGGCCCGCTGCGCCCGCTGGCGGAACTGGCGGAACTGGCGGGCCGACTCACCGGCCGCGAGCCTTTCCTGACCCGCGATTCCCTGAAGATGGCGCGCCACCCGATGTATTTCACCTCGCGGAAGGCTCAGGCGGAACTGGGCTACGCCGCGCGGCCGCACCAGGAGGCGATCCGGGACGCCTTGGACTGGTTCCGCGCCGCGGGTTATCTGAAATGATCGGCGCCGCGCTCGGCCTGCTCACCCTGGCCGTCTGGGCCTATCTGCTGCTGGCCCGCGGCGGCTTCTGGCGCGCCGACCAGACCGACGCCGAGACGCCGGCGGCCCCGCCCGCCTGGCCGGCGGTGACCGCGGTGGTCCCTGCGCGCAACGAGGCCGATGTGATCGCCCACTCGCTGGGCAGCCTGCTGGGGCAGGACTATCCCGGCCCCTTCGAGATCATCCTGGTGGACGACGACAGCGACGACGGCACCGCGGCGGTCGCCACCGCGCTGGCGGAGGCCGCGGGCCCGCGGCGGCTGACGGTGCTGCGCGGCCAGCCGCTCGCCGCCGGCTGGACCGGCAAGCTCTGGGCGATGTCGCAGGGCGTCGCCGCGGCGGGCGAGGCCCCCAAGTACCTCTGGCTCACCGACGCCGACATCGCCCACGATCCCGACAACCTGCGGCGGCTGGTGAGCCGCGCGGAAGCCGGGAGCCTGACGCTCACCTCCCTGATGGTCGACCTGCACTGCGAGACCTTCGCCGAGCGCCTGCTGATCCCCGCCTTCGTGCTGTTCTTCCAGATGGTCTACCCGTTCCGATGGGTGAACCGGCCGAACCACCGGCTGGCCGGCGCCGCCGGAGGCTGCATGCTGGCGCAGCGCGAGGCGCTGGAGAGGGCCGGCGGCGTCGCGGCCATCCGCGCCGCGATGATCGACGACTGCGCCCTGGCGGCGAACCTCAAGCGCCAGGGACCCATCTGGCTGGGCCTGACCCGCCGGGCGCGCAGCCTTCGGCCATACGCGAGCATCGGCGTCATCGGCCAGATGATCGCCCGCTCCGCCTACGCCCAACTGGACTATTCGCCGCTGAAGCTGGCGGGGACCGTGCTCGGCCTCGCCCTGACCTACCTCGCCCCGCCGGCGCTGGCGCTGTTCGGCCACGGCTTCGCCCGGTGGGCGGGATTGGCGGCCTGGGCCGCCATGGCCCTGGCGTTCCAGCCCATGCTGCGCGCCTACCGCCGCTCGCCCCTGTGGGGGATCGCCCTGCCGCTGATCGCCACCCTCTACGGGGCCTTCACCCTGCGCTCGGCGATCGACGTTTGGCGCAGGCGCGGCGGGCAGTGGAAGGGCCGCGCCCAGGCGCTGGCGCGCTCGTCATGACCCTCACGCCAGACCCCCGGTCCGGCAAGTCGGCCGGCGACGAGAATTTCCCCGTGGCCTCCCGGCTGGTCGCCGCGCGGCACCGGCCGGCGATCATGGCCTTCTACGACTTCGCCCGCACCGCCGACGACATCGCCGACCATGAAGCCCTCCCGAGCGCCGACAAGCTGCGCCGTCTCGAGACGCTGCGCGCCACCCTCGTGGGCGAAGGCGACGGCGCGCCGGTAGCCGTCGCGCTGCGCCAGGTGCTCGCCGAGCGGGGCCTGCCGGCGACCCACGCCCTCGATCTCCTGGTGGCCTTTCGACAGGACGCCGAGACCTCCCGCTACGCGACTTGGGACGACCTGATGACCTACTGCCGCTATTCGGCGGCGCCGGTCGGGCGGATGGTGCTGGCCATCCACGGGGAGCCGGCCGAGACCTGGGCCGCCTCGGACGCGCTCTGCGCGGCGCTGCAGGTGATCAACCACCTGCAGGACTGCGGCGAGGACTACTGGCGGCTGGACCGCGTCTATCTCCCGCTAGCCGAGCTGAAGGACGCCGGAGTAGAGGTCGCCGCGCTGGCGGCGCCCCGCGCCTCGCCGGGCCTACGCGCGGTGATCGTCGCCATGGCGCAACGCACCGCGGCGCTCCTGCAGCGCAGCCGTCCGCTCGCCGACCAGGTGCGCGACCGCCGCCTGCGCCTGGAGGTCGCGGTCATCCAGCGCCTCGCCGAGGACCTGACCCGGCGGCTGATCGCGCGTGACCCGCTGTCGGAGCGGGTGCATCATCGCAAACTGGAGCTTGTTGGCCTTGCCGGCTCGGCCCTCCTCCGCGCCGCCTGGCCGGCGCCTCGGGCCAACCCCCGCAGCGCCACCATCGCGGAGTAACCGGCATGACGCTGACCGCCACACGTCCCGAGACCCAAGTCGCCGCTAACGCCCAGGCCGCGTCCGGCAGTTCGTTCGCCGCGGGGATGAGGGTGCTGCCCAAGCCGGAGCGGGAGGCGATGTACGCCATCTACGCCTTCTGCCGGATCGTCGACGACATCGCCGACGAGCAGCGCCTGCCGATCGCCGAGCAGCGGGTGGCCCTCGACGCCTGGCGCGGCCATGTGCGCGCGCTCTACGACGGGGGCGATCCCGGCCCCGCCGCCATGCTGGCCGGCCCGGTGGCGCGCTATGGCCTGGCGGAAGCCGACTTCCAGGCGGTCATCGACGGGATGCGGATGGACCTCGAGGGCCTGCGCGGCCCGTCCATGGCGACCCTGGACCTCTATTGCGACCGGGTGGCCTCCGCCGTGGGCCGCCTCTCGGTGAAGATCTTCGGCATGGAAGACGCCGCGGGCCAGGAGCTCGCCCACCACCTCGGCCGGGCCCTGCAACTCACCAACATCCTGCGCGACGTGGACGAAGACGCCGAGATGGGCCGGCTGTACCTGCCGGAGGAGCTCCTCGCCGAGGCCGGGGTGACCGCCCGCGATCCCCTCGCCGCGGTCGCCGATCCGCGGGTGGACGCGACCTGCCGGGCGCTCGCCCAGCTCGCCGAAACCCACTACGCCCGCGCCGGCGACGTGCTTGCGGGCCGCCCGCCGGGACGGCTCGCCGCGCCGCGCCTGATGACGGCGGCCTATGCGGGGGTGCTGAGGAACCTGCTCCGCCGGGGCTGGGTCCCGCCGCGGCCGCGCGTGCGGGTGAACAAGGCGGCCCTGCTCTGGATGCTCGTTCGCGAGGGTCTCTTCGGATGAAGGTGCATGTGGTCGGGGCGGGCCTGGCCGGCCTGGGCGCGGCGACAGCCCTGGCCGCGCGTGGGTTGACGGTGGAGTTGTCCGAGGCCGCCGCCCAGGCGGGCGGCCGCTGCCGCTCCTACTTCGATTCCCAGATCGGCCTGGTGATCGACAACGGCAACCATCTGGTGCTCTCCGGCAATCGCGCGGTCCGCGACTACCTGGCCCTGATCGGCGCCTCGGACATGCTCACCGGGCCCGCGGAGACCCGGTTCCCCTTCGTCGACCTGGAGACCGGGCGCGCCTGGACGGTGCGGCCCAACGCCGGAGCCGTGCCCTGGTGGATCCTGACACCCGGCCGCGGCGTCCCGGGCGCCCGGTTCGCCGACTTCCTCGGCATGGCGGGCCTGCTGCGCGCCAAGCCCGGCCAGCGGGTCGACGAGACCATCCGCTGCCAGGGCCCAGTGTGGGATCGGCTGATGCGACCCTTCCTGCTGGCGGCGCTGAACGCCGAACCTGAATCGGCCTCGGCCGAGCTCGCCGCCCAGGTGATCCGCGAGACCCTCGCCCGGGGCGGAGCGGCCTACGCGCCCCGCGTGCCCACGCCGGGGCTGGCGGCGACCTTCGTCAATCCCGCCCTCGACTATCTCGAAGCCCGGGGCGGCGCCCTGCGGCTGCAACGGCGGCTCCTGAAGCTGCGCACGCGCGGCGAGCGCGTGACGGGCCTGGAGTTCTCGGACGGCCCTGTCGAGGTGGGCCCTCGGGACCGCATCGTGCTGGCCGTGCCGCCCTGGGTGGCCAAGGAACTCGCGCCGGAGCTGACCGCGCCCGAACGTTTCGAAGGCATCGTCAACGGCCACTTCCGGGTGGCCATCGGGCCCGGACCGGCGCGGATCATCGGGGTCCTCAACGGCACGGTGGAGTGGATCTTCTGCTTCGAGGACCGCATCTCGGTGACCGTCAGCGGCGCGAACCGGCTGATGAACGCCGAGCGGGAGGACCTCGCCCGCGAGCTCTGGGGCGACGTCAGCCGCGCCCTGGACCTCAGCCCCGAGCTGCCGCCCTGGCAGGTCATCAAGGAGCGGCGCGCGACCTTCCTGGCGACGGTGGACCAGCAGGCGCTGCGGCCGGCGGCCCAGACGCCCTACTCGAACCTCCTGCTGGCTGGAGACTGGACGGCGACCGGCCTGCCGGCCACGATCGAGGGGGCGCTGCGCTCGGGCGCCCGCGCGGCGGGCCTCATCCAGGAAGCCTTCGCGTGAACAGCGTCGGCCCCCTGTCCCTGGACGACGCGCGGCTCGACAGGCGCATCCAGCGGGCCGCGGACGCCCTGCTCAAACGCCAGGCCGCGGACGGTCACTGGGTCTTCGAACTGGAGGCCGACGCCACCATTCCGGCGGAATACATCCTGCTGCGCCAGTTCCTGGGCGAGCCGGCCGACCCCGAGCTGGAGCGCAAGATCGGGGTCTACCTTCGCCGCATCCAGGGCGACCACCATGGCTGGCCCCTGGTCCACGGCGGCCCCTTCGACATCAGCGCCAGCATCAAGGCCTATTACGCCCTGAAGGTCATCGGCGACGCGCCGGACAGCCCGCACATGGCCGAGGCCCGCGCCGCGATCCGGGCCCACGGGGGGCCGCACGCCGCCAACGTCTTCACCCGCATCCAGTTGGCCCTGTTCGGCCAGATGTCGTGGGACGAGATCCCGACCATGCCCGTGGAGCTGATCCTCCTGCCGGCCTGGTTCCCGATCCATCTGTCGAAGATGTCCTATTGGGCGCGGACCGTCATCGTGCCGCTCCTGGTGCTGCAGGCCCGCAAGCCTGTGGCCCGCAACCCCCGCGGTATCGGCATCGCCGAGCTCTACGAGGGCGCCGCGGCGATCAAGCCCGCCTCGAAGGCCGCCGATCCCAAGTGGGCCTGGACCCTGGGCTTCAACCTCCTGGACCGGGTCCTGAAGGCCGTGGAGCCGTTCTGGCCGAAGCGGCTCAGGCGCCGAGCCATCGGGGCCTGCCTCGACTTCGTCAACGAGCGGCTGAACGGCGAAGACGGCCTGGGCGCCATCTATCCGGCCATCGCCAACAGCGTGATGATGTTCGACGCCCTGGGCCTGGCAGCCGACCACCCGGAGCGGGCCGCGGCCCGGGCGGCGGTGGAGCGCCTGCTGGTGATCAAGCCGGACGAGGCCTATTGCCAGCCTTGCGTCTCGCCGGTCTGGGACACCGCGCTCGCCTGCCACACCCTGCTGGAGATCGACGACGACGCGAGCCGGGCCGCGGCCGCCGGCGGCCTCGGCTGGCTGAAGCCGCGGCAGGTGCTCGACCTGCGCGGCGACTGGGCCGAGCAGCGCCCGGACGTGCGCCCCGGCGGCTGGGCGTTCCAGTACGCCAACGACCACTATCCCGACCTCGACGACACGGCGGTGGTGGTGATGGCCATGGACCGCGCCCAGGCGACCGAGGGCGCGTTCGACACCGCGATCGCCAGAGGCCGCGAGTGGGTCGAGGGCCTGCAGAGCCGCGACGGCGGCTGGGGCGCCTTCGATGCGGACAACACCTATCACTACCTCAACAACATCCCCTTCGCCGACCACGGGGCGTTGCTGGACCCGCCGACCGACGACGTCACCGCGCGATGCGTCAGCATGCTGGCCCAGCTCGGCGTCGCGCCGGATGACCCGCAGGTGAAGGCCGCGCTGGACTATCTCGGGCGCAGCCAGCGCCCGGACGGAAGCTGGTTCGGCCGCTGGGGCGTCAACTACATCTATGGCACCTGGTCGGTACTCTGCGCCCTCGCCGCGGTAGGATTGACTGCCGACGACCCGAGGGTCCGACGCGCCGCCGACTGGCTCATCGCCATCCAGAACGACGACGGCGGCTGGGGAGAGGGTTGCGAGAGCTATGACCCCGGTTACGCCGGCCATCGTCCCGCCGCCTCCGCAGCGTCGCAGACGGCCTGGGCGCTGATGGGCCTGATGGCCGCCGGCCTGGTCGACCACCCGGCCGTGGCGCGGGGCGTGGCGTGGCTGATGCGCCTGGAGGACGACGAGGGGTTCTGGCCCGAGCCCGGCTACACCGGCGGCGGGTTCCCGCGGGTCTTCTACCTGCGCTACCACGGCTATTCGAAGTTCTTCCCCCTCTGGGCGCTGGCCCGCTATCGGCGGCTGACCCGCGCGAACAGCCGCCAGGTCGGCTACGGGATGTGACGATCCTGGCCGTCACGGGCCTGCGTCGGGAAGCTTCGATCCTGCGGGGGACCGGCCTGAAGGTCGTGGTGGGCGGCGGCCGCGCCGCGGCCCTGGAGGCCGCCCTGGCGCGCGAGGCCGCCGCGGAGGGCGTGGTGAGCATCGGCCTGGCCGGCGCGTTGGACCCGGAGCTGTCGCCCGGCGACTGGGTGACGGCCACGGCGGTGCTGTCCGAGGCCGGCGACCACCCGACCGATCCGCATTGGACCGCCGAGATCCTCGGCCGCCTCGCGCCGCGGGGCTACGGACCGATCCTGGGATCCGATCGGATGCTGGTCGCCGCCGCCGACAAAAAGGCCGCCCATCTCCGCTGCGGCGCCCTGGCGGTCGATATGGAATCCCACGTCGCCGCGCGGGCCGCCGCGCGGCTCCAGGCGCCCTTCGCGGCGATCCGCGTGGTGTCGGACAGCGCCGGGGCGGACCTGCCGCCGGCGGTTCTGGTGGGGATGAAAGCCGACGGCGGCATGGCTCTGGGCGCCGTCCTGCTGGACCTCGCGCGCAACCCGCGGCAGTTGCCCGCCCTGTTGCGCACCGGCCGCGACGCCGAGCGGGCCTTCCGCGCCCTAGCCGACGGGCGTCGTCTTCTTGGCCCGAGGATTGGCCTGCCGGATCTCATGCAGCTTCCGCTCGACGTGGGCTGAGAAGACGTAGTCGGCAGGCCGCTGCATATCGAGCGGGATTTCGGGGGCCATCTTGCCTTCGGTCCTGATGCCGCCGATGGCCACCTTCATCAGCTTGAGCGGGTTGGTCACCGATTGCGAAACGGCCGTGCCCTCGAAGCCGCAGTGGACCATGCAGTTGGCGCACTTCTCGTAGTTGCCGACGCCGTACTTGTCCCACTCGGTGCCGTCGATGAGCTCCTTGAAGGTCTTCACATAGCCCTCGCCCAGCAGGTAGCAGGGCTTCTGCCACCCGAAGACGGTCCGCGCGGGCATGCTCCAGGGCGTGCATTCGAACGTCTGGTTGCCCGCGAGGAAGTCGAGGAACAGGTCCGACTGGGTGAACGACCAGGCCCGGCCGTTGCGGCCGCGCTTGAAGATCTCCCGGAACAGCGTTTTGGTCTTGGCGCGGTTCAGGAAATGCTCCTGGTCGGGCGCGCGCTCGTAGGAATAACCCGGCGAAACCGTGATCCCGTCGAGCCCCAGGGCGGTCATCTCGTCGAAGAAGGTCGCCACCCGCTCGGGGTCGGCGCCCTCGAAGAGGGTGCAGTTGATCTGGACGCGGA
>Ga0210400_10001478_pt1 | contig 23307 bp, 17 predicted proteins | sample IncBWH26MmetaG_FD_155456 | JGI IMG/M metagenome (GOLD analysis project Ga0210400, IMG submission 155456) | Forest soil microbial communities from Barre Woods Harvard Forest LTER site, Petersham, Massachusetts, United States - Inc-BW-H-26-M | ecosystem: Environmental > Terrestrial > Soil >...
AACACAATCCCTGAATTTGATTAAATAAAGCACTTGTTCCTTGCCCGTCCTGCCAACCTATTGTTGGGTAAACACCCGCTACTGTACTTACAATTCCGTTACTTAAAGAAATTTTCCGGATGTTATTTCCACCGGAACCATCCGCCACATAAATAAAATTATTTTTACAAGTAATATCAATTGCGGTAGGCCGGGTAAATTGGGCAGAACCCGCCGGGCCATCTACATTTCCGGCCACCCCGGTTCCGGCAAAGGTTGTTACATTCAAATTAGCGTCAATCTTCCGGATTACGTTATTCATAATATCTGTTACATAAATATTTCCGGTGGTGGTATCCATACATAAATCCGCAGTTCTGTAAAAAAGAGCCGAGTTCCCGGGCCCGTTTTGATATCCCGGAACTCCGCCAACGCCGGCAATAGTAGTTACCTGGCCATTACTGATTTTTCTTATGCAATGATTTTCATAATCGGCAACAAAAATATTATTGTTATTATCAACAATAAGATATTTTGGTTGATAGAATTGCGCCTGGTTTGCCGGGCCGTCCGAATAGCCCTGAATACCTGAACCTGCTATAGTAGAAACTATGTTATTTATAAGATCAATCTTTCTTATTACATTATTCAGGTTATCTCCAACATAAAGAAAATGGTTTTTGTAAAAGACTCCTTCGGGGAAATGAAATCTTGCAGTAGAACAAGGGCCATCCTGATATCCCGGAACTCCGTTACCCGCAACAGTGGTTACCTGCCCTGAAATGACATCATACTTCCTTATTGCATGATTGTATGTATCCGCAAAATATATTGCATTTGCCCCGTCACTTTTTACCGAATACGGAGCATTGCATATTGCCGCCGTACCTGTACCATCTAATAATCCTGCCGCATTATTTCCGGCAACAGTTGAAACAAAGTAATTCTGCGTTTTAGCCGCGTGAAATACTGCAATTAAGCTTAACAAAAACAAAAACTTCTTTATTGATATATTTAAAATCTGCTTCATTTAATCACTTTACTTTTGCAACACAATTTTCTTGTTTATTGTTTTTCCTTTTTCTGTTATCTCAATAAAATAAATGCCGTTATCCAAATCACTTAAATTCGTTTGCGTTTGCCCGTTTTGCAGCTCCCCTGATTTCACCAACTGGCCCATAACGTTAGTTAGGTGAAAAGAAGTCCGGGCTATCGAAGCAGGCATCTCAATATTTAAAATTCCTTGCGATGGATTAGGATAAATATTTACATCAAAAAGATAAGGCGTTAATTCATTTATTCCGTTTGTGCAACCCGCGGGACCTTCCGGAACAATAATTCTTCGGATACGATTATTGTTCCTGTCGGCCATATAAATATAGCAGTGCTTATCGTAACAAACATCCTGCGGATAATAAAATTCGGCAGAAGCAGCCGGGCCATCCACAAAACCGAAATTTCCGTTACCCGCAATTGTGGTTACTGTACCGGTCGGATCAATTTTTCTTAATTTATTTCCACCCCCATCCACTACATAAAAATAACCATTGTACGTTCGGGTAATTCCAACCGGGGCACTAAATGTGGCTGTATTCGCAGGGCCATCCAAACCACCGGCAACTCCGGTTCCCGAAAAAGTTGAAACAACTCCACCGGAAAGTTTCCGGATAACATTATTATTTATATCGGTAATGAACAGGTCGCCATTGGTAGTATCTAAAACAATATAACGCGGCCTGTGAAACTTGGAGGAAGAAGCGGTTCCGTCAACGTACCCGAAAACTCCCGGCGTACCTGCAATTGTTGTAACCTGTCCCCCGCTTATTTTACGAATAACAGCATTCGTTCCGTCTGCAACGTAAATATCGCCATTATTGGCAACAGCAAGCGCAATACCGTTACCTCCATGAAACATTGCCTGATTTACCGGCCCGTCGAGGTATCCCGCCACACCGGTTCCGGCAATGGTGGTTACTGAATAAGTAGCAATATCAATTTTTCGTATGCAATTATTCATGTTATCGCCTACGTACAAAATCCCGTTCCGGAAAAACAAATCATCCGGAAAATTAAATTTTGCCGCTGTTCCGATGCCGTCCTGTAACCCCGAAGTACTGCTTCCGGCAATTGTGGTAACTAAATTAGTGACAGTACTTATTTTACGGATACAATGATTTGCCCCGTCAGAAAAATAAACAACCGAATCCCCGTCGTAAGCCAACCCATAAGGCCAATTTAATTCGGCAGTTGTAACGCGCGGGCCATCCACCAATCCTTGCGTGCCATTTCCGGCAACGGTTGAGACAAAGTAATTTTGGGCTTTAACTGTTTGAAGAATTACCGGTAAACTTAAAAGAAACAAAATCTTTTTCATCTCTGTATTTTAAGGATTAATCAAATTTACCCAAATAACTATAATTTACAAAAAAGTCTTATTAAATATGTAAATTTGCCCTTCTCTGCAAAATTATGAGCATTTACGATAAATACGAGTTTGTTATCGGCCTTGAGGTACATATTCAGCTTTCTACAAAAAGTAAAATGTACGCGAATGATTCTGCCGAATATGGCGGATTGCCCAACACGCACGTAAGTGTAATTACATTGGGCCATCCCGGTACTTTGCCAATGGTAAATAAACGCGCTATTGAATTTGGTGTTAAACTGGGACTTGCCGTTAATGCCAACATTCGTTACGAAAATCAGTTTGCCCGCAAAAACTATTTCTATGCCGATTTACCTAAGGGGTATCAGATTACTCAGGACAAAACTCCTATTTGTAACGGAGGCCACATTACTATAAAGTTAAAAGACGGAAGCGAAAAAAAAATCAACCTCACACGCATACACATGGAGGAAGATGCCGGTAAAAGTATGCACGACCAGGACCCGATTGATTCTTTAGTTGATCTAAACCGTGCCGGTGTCCCGCTTTTAGAAATGGTTTCTGAACCCGAAATTTCCAACGGAGATGAAGCTTATGCTTATTTAACTGAAGTACGTAAATTGGTACGTTATCTTGAAATTTGCGATGGTAACATGGAAGAAGGCTCGATGCGTTGCGATGCGAACATATCCGTACGGCTAAAAGGAAGCAAAGAATTCGGAAGAAGAACCGAAGTGAAAAACATGAACTCAATACGCAATGTGCAACGCGCCATCGATTATGAGTTTACCCGTCAGATTGATATTATTGAATCGGGAAAACAAATTGACGTAGAAACCCGCAGCTTCGATGCTGTGAAAGGAACTACTTTCAGTCTGCGAAGTAAAGAAGCCGCCAACGATTACCGTTATTTCCCCGAACCGGATTTACAACCGGTTTTTATTACCGAAAAATATATTAACGAAGTAAAACAAACACTTCCTGAATTACCGGCTGCCCTGCATAAACGTTATGTAAAAGAATTTAATTTGTCGGAATACGATTCGGCAGTACTGACCGATTTAAAAGAAATCGCGCTTTACTTTAACGAATTAACAAAACACACCAAAAATTACAAAGCGGCGGCAAACTGGGTAATGGTAAACGTAAAAAGTTTTTTAAACGAAAATGCTTTACACATAAGTAATTTTCCGGTGCAGCCAAAACAATTAGCAGAACTGATTGCAATCATTGATGACGGAAAAATAAGCCATACAACTGCTTCTCAGAAAGTTTTTCCTGAATTAGTGAAGAATCCTGATAAAACTTCGATACAAATTGCGCAGGAATTAAATCTCATTCAAGAAAGTAACTCTGACGCTTTACAGGATTTGGTTAATCAGGCCATCGCCAAATATCCTGAAAAAGTCACCGAATACAAGAGCGGAAAAGTAAGCCTCGTTGGTTTATTTATGGGCGAAGTAATGAAACTCAGCGGCGGTAAAGCCGATCCGAAAGTTGCGAGTAAGCTTGTAAAAGATACTTTGGATAACGCGTGAATTTTCTCACCGCAGAGGCGCCAAGGTTTTAAAAACAGTTCTATTAATTACGTGTCTCTTTGGGTCTTCGCGCCTTAGCGGCTGAAGTTTGCCTCACTAATCGCTTCATACAAAAGTTCATGAATTTTTCCGCGGATACCGCTCTTAGCTAATTTATTTTCATCCGCACTCGGGTAAACACGATTGGAAAGAAAAATATAAACCAAGCCATTCTTAGGATCGGCCCAAACAAGCGTACCTGTAAATCCGCTGTGGCCGAAGCTTTCTGGTGAGCATTCTTTTGTTACCGGGCTATCTTTCTTTTCATCCGTTTCCGGTTTATCAAAACACAAACCGCGGCGGTTCTTCGGACAGAACAAACAAGCCTGCGTAAATTCCCTCACAACGTTTGAATCAAGCCATTGTTTGCCGGCGTAATTTCCTTTGTTCAAATACATTTGCATTAGGGCAGCCATGTCCAAAGCATTTCCGAACAAACCCGCATGCCCACCTACCCCGCCACAAAGGGCAGCTCCTTGGTCGTGCACATAACCATGAACAATTTGTTTGCGGAATTTTGTATCGTTCTCCGTCGGGGCAATTTGTTTTTCAGAAAAATAATTCAGCGGTTGGTAATGTAAATTGCGCAAGCCCATTTTCGAATAGAATTTCTTCTCTACGTATTCATTCAAAGGATTTTTAGTTATTTGCTCAATAATTTTTTTAACAAAGTAATAACCCAAATCGCTGTACAAATACTCTTTTTTGCCCAATTTGCAATTTACAATACGTTTAAATAATGAATCTTCATAATCCCGTCGTACAAACAAACTATCGGCAACTTCGTTACAAAAAGTATTGGTTCGCACTTTACTGTAATATCCTGTCTTGAAAGAATTGTCCTTATTCAAAGTTGGTTGAAAATTTAAAACTCCGGCAGGTAATCCCGATTGATGGGTAAGCATATCTTTTAAAATAATCGCTTCTTTGTTTGATTTTTTTAATTCAGGTAAGTAATGCCCGAGTTTTTGGTTAAGGTCGATTTTTTTCTTTCCGACCAAATCCATTAATGCGAGCGCAGATGCGGCTACTTTGGTAACAGATGCCAAATCATAAATAGTTTGGTTGTTTACAGTATCAGTCCCCTCATAAGTATATTTCCCGAATGATTTGCAGTAAAATATTTTCCCGTCTTTAGCCGCCACAATCTGGCAACCCGGGTAACATTTATCTTCTATGCCTTTTAAGGCGATGCTGTCTATTTGTGCGAGCTTTTTTTTTTCGATTCCCAAGACAATGGGAGCTACCTGCTGCATACGTATGGCCTTGGGTATCGTTATCCCTGTCCCTGCTTTAAACGGAATTGTAGTCACCGGTAATTTTCCGCTAACTCCGATTGCACCTGCTACAACATCCGAAGCTGCCTTTTGCGCGAAATTATTATATTCATATCCTTCAATTACGGCTGCTGCGTCATTAAGATTAGAAAATTTATTAAAGATATACGGATTAGAAAACAAAACCACCACCGACGGTTTTAATTGAACCAACTTATCAATAAAAGCAAAACTTGGCAAGCTCGCGCCAAAATTATTTTCCGTTTTTTGATTGGTGCGGTTTACCTGGATGATTAAAAGATTATACGTGCTCAACTTTTTCAGCAAAGTATCATATACATCCTGCTTTTCATCGTGCGATATTCCGTAAAAATCTGTTTTTAAATACTGAACCAGGTTTTGCGAAAACATATTTTTATCGGGAGAACCAACCGATATCTCGGCAACTTTTAAAGTATCTAAATTTTGCAGTGGCAATAAATTATTTTTATTCTGCAATAAAGTGATCGAACCTTCAGCTAATTTTGTGTTCAACAATACGGATGCATCGCTTTTTAATTCCCTTTCCAATAAACGTGTCGGGGCAAACTGGTTTTTATTCAGCCCGCACCAGAATTTAACCTTTAATATTTTTTTGCAGCGTGCATCAATTTCCTCCTGAGTAATTTCTTTTCGTTCAACGGCTTTTTTAATTTCTTCGATAGCTTTAGGCACATCTTCCGAAAACAAAAGAACATCGTTACCTGCAATTAATGCCTTTGCATCAAGTGTTCCGGGTTTATTGTAATCCGCGGCGCCCTTCATGTTTAATGCATCAGTAAAAACCAGTCCCTTAAATTGCATTTTCTCTTTCAGCAAACCGGTTACAATATTTTTAGAAAGCGTTGACGGTAAATTTTTAGATGTGTCTAATGAAGGAATAAACAAATGAGCCACCATTACACTTCCCAAACCGCGCTCTATTAAATATTTAAATGGGTAAAGCTCCAATGAATCAATTCTTGCTGCTGAATGAGAAATAACCGGTAAAGTTTTATGCGAATCTTTATCAGTATCACCATGCCCCGGAAAATGTTTCGCACAAGCAAGAACATGCTCATCCTGCAAACCTTTCATATACAAATATGATTTTTTTGCAACAGCGGTCTTATCTTCCCCGAATGAACGCATCGATATAACCGGGTTGCCGGGATTATTATTTATATCTACTACCGGTGCAAAGTTTACATGTATACCAACATTTTTACACTCGCGCGCAATCTGCCTCCCCATGTAATAAATCAACGAATCATCCTGCATCGCGGCCATCGTCATTTGTCTTGGATATTGCGGAGTACTATCCAGACGCATGGCCAAACCAAATTCTCCGTCAATAGCCATGAGTATTGGAGTTTGAGCTTTGCTTTGGTAATAATTAATCAATTTGGCTTGCCGGTAAGGTCCGCCTTGCATAAAAATTAATCCGCCGATATTGTATTTGCTGACTAATGTATCAATTTGCCTTACGTGCTTCATATCCTTATTACTCCATGCGGCAACCATAAAAAGTTGGGCAAGGCGCTGGTCGGAATTTAGGCTCACATAAACAGAGTCCACCCACTTGCTCTCTGAATCAAAAACGGGCAATTGTGCCTGGGAGAATATTTTTGTAAGAGCAAGAGTAGAGAATAAGAGCGCAGTGATGCTTTTTTTCATCATCCATAAAAGTAGATACTTAAACCGTGGCAATAAACATACCCCGAAAACTTTGCTAACAATCAGGGTTTAATAAAATAGAACGCACATAATGCTGAATAATTATGATAAATATGATTTAATCTTAGAAAATCATAGCAATCCGTGTTCTATTGTAAATGAAAGAATTTAGTACCTTTATAACTTCAAACTATGACAGAACAAATCAAATCCAAACTTCAGGATTCCATAAACCTGAAAACTTCTTTACTCAACAACAAAGAAGTACTGGCAACGGTAGAAAAAATTACGCAGGCAATTGTTGACTGTTACAAGCACGACGGTAAAGTTTTATGGTGCGGTAACGGTGGTAGCGCAGCTGATGCGCAACATTTGGCTGCGGAATTAAGCGGAAGATATTATTACGACCGCCCTCCCCTTTTCAGCGAAGCATTGCATGTAAACACCAGTTATATTACAGCCGTGGCAAACGATTATTCGTACGGAGAAATTTATAGCCGCTTAACCAAAGCCATGGGACGCAAAGGAGATGTTTTAATTGGATTATCTACAAGTGGAAACTCTGAAAATGTGGTAAAGGCTTTGAAAGTTGCCAATGAAATAGGAATGATAACAGTAGGTTTTACCGGAGACGGCGGTGGAAAAATGAAAGAGCATTGTAAATATTTGGTAGCTGTTCCCTCTAAAGATACACCACGTATACAGGAGTGCCACATGCTGTTTGGCCACAGTATCTGCGAAGTGGTGGAAACGAGTTTATTTCCGAAATCTTAAATACTTAATAAGGTGGTATCACAAATTGTGATACCTGTAGAATAGCTTATAAAAAGCATTATGTTTTCTTTAATTAAAATATGAAATTACAAATTATTCAAAACAGGATATACGAAATCAGAGGGCAAAAAGTAATACTCGATTTTGACTTGGCCATTTTATATGGTGTTGAAACAAGAGCTCTAAAACAAGCGGTAAAAAGAAACAAAACTCGCTTTCCTTCAGACTTTATGTTTATTCTAAAGGAAAAGGAAATTATACAAATGGTATCACAAAATGTGATACCATCGAAAAGCTACTTTGGTGGTGCTACTCCTTTTGCATTTACAGAGCAAGGGGTTGCCATGCTATCAACCGTATTAAAAAGCAAAAAAGCTGTTGATGTAAATATAACGATTATGAGAGCTTTTGTTTTTTTAAGACAATATGCGCTTACTCATAAGGATTTAACAGGTAAACTAAAAGAATTGGAAGAGAAGTATGATACTCAATTTAAGGACGTTTACGAAGCCATAAATTACCTTCTCAAGAAAGACCATCACCAAAAAATACAAACTGAAAGAAAAGGAATAGGTTACAAAAAATAAAAAAATGCTGAAAGAAGCGATTATACTTGCCGGAGGATTTGGCACGCGCTTAAAAGAAGTGGTGGCTGATGTACCCAAACCCATGGCACTGGTTAACGGCAAACCCTTTTTAGATTACTTAGTAAAATACCTGCAACATTACGGAGTAGAAAAGATTATTTTGTCGGTTGGGCATTTATCCGAAAAAATAACTGAGCACTATGGCAATAAATTTATTTACTCAATAGAAAAAGAGCCTTTGGGCACAGGCGGAGGAATTGCTGAAGCTATGGAAAAATGCAAAACCGAAGAAATCTTGGTTTTAAACGGCGATTCTTTTTTTGATATTGACCTCAAAGCATTTTATAATAAACACCAGGAAGCGCTTTCCGACAGCTCGCTTGCCCTACGAAAAACGGATAACGCGGGCAGATACGGAACCATCGAGTTGGGCGAATTTGACCAGATAAAAAGTTTTAAAGAAAAAAACGGAAAAGAAAAACCCGGAATTATAAACGCGGGTATTTATATTTTGAACCGCGCCGTTTACATGGAAGAAAACATCGGCAAAAAAACTTTCTCAATAGAAAAAGATTTTTTCGAGAAAAAAGTTCATCAGCTTAAACTGTACGGCTTTACTTTTAACGGTTATTTTATTGATATCGGAATACCTGAGGATTACAAAAAGGCACAACATGATTTTAAAGAATTTAAATATTAATAAGGACTGGACTCTTTTTTTAGACCGCGACGGTGTTATAAATAAACGACTTGAAGGGGACTATGTGAAAACGCTTTCCGAATTTGAATTTATTGAAGGAGTTCCCGAGGCGCTGAAAATACTTTCAGGTATTTTTGGCAAAATAATTGTAGTCACCAATCAGCAAGGAATCGGTAAAGGTTTGTATACAGAAAATGATTTAAACATTATTCACCATTACCTGGCCGACGAAATTGAAAAACACGAAGGCCGTATTGATAAAGTGTACTTCTCCCCTCACCTTGCTTCTGCCAATCACCATTCGCGTAAGCCGGGCATTGGTATGGCTTTAGATGCTAAAAATGATTTTCCGGAGATTGATTTTACAAAATCGATCATGGTTGGCGATTCGATGAGCGACATGGTTTTTGGTAAAAGCGCCGGCATGAAAACCATTTTTCTTAATGAAGAAAACATAAAAGATGAAAAAATTGATTTTTGTTTTCCATCCCTTTTCGAATTAGCTCAACAATTTTAACCCCCTTTTTTACGACAGACATACAACTTAAGGTTGATTTTGCAGGCAAAACCGCATTTGCCGGGTCTTTTATTAAGTACCAAAACATAATTGATTTACACGAACGGTATTGCTTTTAGGCCTAAAAGGTTGTAGTATTGATAAAACTTTTATCATGAAAAAAATAACTACGCTGATTCTTGCCACAAGCTTAACATGTTTTGTTAATGCACAAAACACCAAAAAAATCCAGCTTTGGGAATCGGTTAACGAAAGCAAAATTAAATTATCGGGCGAAAGGGTAATTATACCTCAAAAGGCTAAAACCTTTCATTTGGTAAACGATAATCTTAAAAAAACCCTTTGGGCCGCTCCTCACGAAAATACTGTGCGTTTACAAGAGTCGCAATGCATCATCGAATTACCGATGCCCGACGGAAGCCTGATGAAATTCCGTGTGGTTGAATCGCCCGTAATGGCGCCAGAATTATGTGCCGCATATCCCATGATTAAAACCTTTAATGTGATGGGTGTGGACCAACCGGGGACATACGGTAAGCTTGACTTTACCATGTGGGGGTTTCATGCTATGTTGCGCGGAACGCATGGCGATATTTATATAGACCCGTTTTGCCGTTTTAACAATGAAGATTATAATGTATACTACCTCAGGGATTATATAAAAGATGCAAGCAAAATACTACCTGAAGTAGATGTTCTGGATAAGCGTACTCCCGAACAAAGAATGGGTTCCAACTCAACACAAGCAATGGTTTGTGTAGGCCCTCAATTACGTACCTACCGCACAGCTATTGCCTGTACGGGCGAATATGCGATGGCCGCCACAGGATTGGGTTCTCCGACAGTTGCACAAACACTTGCATGTATTGTTACAACGCTTAATCGTGTTGACGGAGTTTATGAAACAGACCTTTCCATTAAAATGGTACTTGTTCCTACAGAGACAGTGGTTGTATATACAAATCCCTCTACCGATCCTTTTACCGGAAACAATAATGCAAACACATTGATTAACGAAAGTCAAACAGTAATTGATAACAATATAGGAGATGCCAATTATGATGCGGGCCATACCTTCAGTACGGGTGGCGGAGGTTTATCTACTTTAGGTGGTGTTTGCTTAAGCGGACAAAAAGCAAGTAGTATTACGGGAAGTCCTACACCAACAGGTGATGGTTATGATATTGATTACGTAGCTCACGAAATGGGGCATAATTTCGGAGGTAATCATACCTTTCGATCAACCCTCGGTTCTTGCAGCGGGAATTATAATCCGGGCACCATGGTTGAACCCGGAAGTGGTATTACCGTAATGGCTTATGCCGGTATTTGCGGTACAGACGATGATTCCGCGCACAGTATTCCGTATTTTCACACTATTAGTTATGATGAGATTGTGGCTTATACTAATTCGGGTTCAGGTAATACATGCCCCGTTACTACCAACAGCGGTAACCATGCCCCCGTTGTTACAGGTTCTGCAAATTATACAGTTCCGAAATCAACACCTTTTATATTAACAGGTTCTGCTACTGATCAGGATGGCGACCCCTTAACTTATCAGTGGGAAGAAATTGATAATAACAATTCAGCCGGAGCCTGGAATTCTGGCGCAAAACCATTCTTCAGAAGTTATAACCCTGTTTCAATACCAAGCAGAATGTTTCCTAAACTGAGTGTTGTACAAAGCGGAACATATACCACCACAATCGGGGAATTTTTACCAACCACGCAACAAACTTTAAATTTCCGTTTAATTGCCCGTGATAATAAGATGGGTGGCGGCGGAGTTTGTTATGCTTTAACAACGGTTACTGTAAGTTCAACAGCCGGCCCTTTAGCTATTACTTACCCTAATGCAACAGGTATTACATGGGCAAGCGCCGGTAACCAAACAATTACGTGGGCCGTTAACGGAACAACCGGGGCACCCATAAACTGTGCTAACGTAAACATTTTAATTTCATATGACAGCGGTTCAACATGGACTATGTTAATGCCAAATGTTGCAAACAGCGGAAGCCAATTGGTAACCGTTCCAACCGTTACCGCAACCATCAGCACTTGCCGTATTAAAGTAGAGAGTGTAGGAAATATCTTCTTCGATATCAGCCATAAGGATTTTACTATTACTGCGGGCAGCACAGGTATTGCAACAGCATCTAACAATACCATTGCGATGCAATTGGTTCCTAATCCGGCTAATGAACAGGTAAGTATTAACCTATATGGTTTAAATGCTAACGAGAAAAACAATTTAGTTATTTACGACATGTTGGGCAACGTAGTGCTGAAAGATGCTTTAAGCGGAAAAGAAAATTACGAGATGAATTACGACCTCTCACAATTCAGCAAAGGTGTTTATCTGGTTGAAATAAGCGGCACCAATAAAAAAGCGGTAAGCCGGTTAGTAAAACAATAATTTTCAAACCTATATTAAACCCCCTTTTCAATCGTGGAGGGGGTTTTTTATTTCCGAAAGTTAAATACAAATTAAACTCTTAACCGAATATTTTGGTCAGCGTTCTGAAAATAATTTTCAGGTCTGTTAAGAAACTTTTTTCGCGAATATATTTTAAATTAAGCTGCAGTTTGTCCGGCATAATTTCTCTGATGTACGTTTCTTCGGGGTTTTCCGATTTTGCAAGAATTTCATTTTCGTTAACATATTCGATTGAAGCATAATCAGTAATACCGGGTTTAACACCCAGTACTTTTTTCTGCTCATCGTTATATATCTCTACATATTTTCGCACCTCAGGACGCGGACCAACTAAACTCATACTACCGAATAGCACATTAAACAATTGCGGTAATTCATCCAATTTATATTTCCGTAAAAAAAATCCTGTTCTCGTTATGCGACTATCGCGTGCGCCAACAGTAAGTAACCCTTTTTTATCAGAGCCGGTATGCATGGTCCGGAATTTAAACAAAAAAAAATCCTTTCCGTTTTTACCTACGCGGGTTTGTATGTAAAATATCCCACCCGTAGAGCCAAAAAGAACTAACAAAGAAATTAAAATTAAAAATGGAGAAAGAATTATAATTCCAAGTAGAGAACAAATTATATCGAAAAAACGCTTTAGCACTTTATATCTTTAGTTTATAATCAGGTGTCAGACTGAGCGGAATTTAAACTGATATTATACTGTAAATCAGTTGTTTATAATTATATCCTATTATTTAGTTTAAATAGGGTTTAATCGTAAACACTCTGCTTTCTGAATTTTCAGCTCCTCTAAAGTATAAAAAAAAACGTCACAACACCAGTCGTAGAAATTTTTTTGAAAAAATTGATTGCTTAAATCGAAGGTAAATTTAAAAGTTCATCTTCATTTGCTCTGCATGGGTAAATAAATACTACGTGTTTTCGCTTATATGTCGTGTCAAAAAACTGTTTACATTTGATGTAAATTTTAAATTTTCAGTCATGAAAAAAATACTTTTATATTTATCAATACTTGTTATGCCTGCGTTCGGTCAAACACCGGGGATGCAATGGGAAAGATCTATTAACGGCAATTCATCATCAGATGATTATCCAGTAAAAAGCGTTAAAGATGCCAGCGGGAATCTTTATGTTACCGGTTACCAGGTAGGTAGTGAAGTGTTTTTAGTGAAGTATGATAATAACGGTAATCAATTATACAGAATCACTTATTTCGGGCCGGGATTAGCTTCCTGTCGTCCGTCCGACCTGACAGTAGATAATAATGGAAACGCATATGTCGGGGGAAGTTCCTATTCACCCATTACCGGGTTTTCTTCTAATATGCTGATTAAATTTAACCCGAACGGTAATAAGGTTTGGGAATATTATATGTCGCCTAATTACTCCACGTATTATCCGGTAACATTCAGTAGTATAACGCTTGATAAAACAACAAATCCAAATTATATTTATGCAACCGGCGCACATAATGATTCGATTGTAGTAAATAAAATATCCATTATAAATGGTACTTCGGTATGGATAAAGAAAATTGAAAGAGGTACAGTTGTTAATGTAAAAACAGACAACAGCGGTAACCCGTTTATTTGCGGATTAACCCGTAAAAATTTTAATACAAACGGAGAGGATGGATTTGTAGCTAAATTAAATTCAAATGGAAATATAGCCTGGACACAATCATTTAACGGGGCTTCAGATACAGCAGACGTTGCCAATAATATTGAAATATTGAATAATGGCAGTGTAATGGTTGCGGGGAATGTTCGTGACTCAGTTGGGAGCGGGCTTCCCTGGGTAAAAATGATATATATCAGCGTCTCAGGCCTTATATCCTGGAGCAAAGATTACCACACTTTGGGTTGTGGCTCCAATGAAGAAACTGATATGACCATGGATCCAACGCAAACTATTTTTTATGTTACTTATAACGGTACGCAACTTTACTCCCCTTTCAAAACAATTTCTTATATACAGAATGTTGATCTTAACGGTAATTTGATAAACAGGAATTCGTTTGCTTACGGCACTGCACAGGACACCAAAGCCTTTGATGTGGAGCTTGATATTTATGGTAACATTTATGTTTTAGGAACTACACGTAATAATTCCAATTACCTGTGCGGATATCTATGGAAAAACGGCTCTGCTTTAAACACTATTGCTTCATCAGTATACTCAACGCTTAACTCCAACGCTATTGTTTATCAACCCTCCGGGCTTATGATCGATAATGCAGGTAATCCATACGGCGCTTTTCAAACTTATAATTATAATAATACATCCAATCATGATGATGTGGTTTTGGTAAAATTTAATTCCTCATGCTCTGTTACATGGGAAGTTTTTTATAATGGCAAGGATTATTCTACAAATAATACTACCGGCCTTTTTGTTGATGGCGCAAATAATGCTTATGTGGCAGGTACCGTTGATAATACATACACTCAGTCTGATGCTGTAATTGCTAAATATGACGCAATGGGTAATCAGCAATGGATAAATACTTTTGATTATATGAACGGCACTAATTACGCAGGTGGAATTGCGGCCGATGCTCAGGTGAATATCTACTTATTAAGTCAGAGTTATGCCTCATCCAATCTCCTTAAATATGATTCTTCAGGAAATCAATTATGGAATACACTTGTCCCTTTAAAATCAAATCTCGTTATTTTAGATGCATCAGGTAACGCACATTTAGCCGCCGGTGCTAACCCCTTGTTATATAACGTAATTAATTCCCGAAGTTTTGCAACAGCAGTAGTAAGCACAACGGGTTCTTTAGGAGCAACCGGAACTTTAAGCCATGATACAGGTTATTTTTCATATCCGGTTTCTGTTACTTTAGATAATAATCAAAACACATTTATTCTTGGCACTCTCACAAATACAAGTTATTGGAATGCTAATGTACTGCTTCAAAAATTTAATGCAAGCGCACAAAGTACCTGGTATTATAAATTGGCAGGAATGGATTCAACCGTATCTGAGCAGGCACGCGCTGCAAAAGTAATTTACAATGCGGGGGATGGATTTTTATACGCTATTTGCTCCGCTACCAAACAGGGTGCTACGGTCAGTACAGAATTTATTCTGAAAATAAACCCTAATACCAATGCAGTAACTACTTATTCCTATAATGCAAGTGGTAGTAATTCCTATGCAACATATAATGCAGTAATTTCCCCTGCTAATGAAATTTACATAACAGGCCGCGCCAGCAATACGATCGGCGGGTATTATTTTTAAGTGCATAAATTTGATAACGCCGGAAACTTATTGTGGGAAAAATTATTTCAGGATAGCCCATCCGGTAATAATCCTTATTCAGCGGGACAAGGTATAACTTTGGATGCCACAGGTAATGTTTACGCGACGGGTTTTTTATCCGGAACCCAATCCGGCACATTAAATCTTCATACAGTAAAAATTTCTTCAACGGGCGTTACTTTGTGGAACACGGCATATGACGGGCCGATAAATGGCGATGATTACGGTAAATTTATTTCAGTAACGGCTAATCACAGGATTTATGTGGCAGCCAACGTTGAGTCGGGCCCTTATCAGGGAGTTAATCAGGATATAGCTCTCCTGAAATATTGCGATTTACCCGCAGCTATAGTTTCTTATTCGGGAAGCACAAACATATGCCAGAACTCAAGCATTACACTAAGTGCGGCGGTCAGTGGCGCAGGCAATATTATGTGGAGTAATGGTGCTCTTACTCCTACAATAACTGTAAATACTACAGCTAATTATTATTTTACATACACAGAACATGATGGTTGTTCTGAAAATTCAGACTCAGTTAAAGTAAACATAAAAAGTGCACCTCTCCCTGTTCAAATTTGTATGGTTACAGTAGATGATTCAAGTAAACACAACTTGGTTTTATGGAATAAAACACTTGCAACTCCGGATGTTATAGGCTTTAACGTATACAGAGAAGACTTAACCAACATTTATCATCAGGTTGGTGCAGTACCTATAACAAGTCTGTCTGAATTTATTGACTTAGACCCAACGGCCAATCCAAATGCAAACACGAAACGATATAAAATTACAACAGTTGACAGTTGCGGAAACGAAAGCCAACTCAGTAATTACCATAATACTGTTTATATAGTATCTAATGGCGGCGGACAATTCAGTTGGAATCAATTATATACTATAGAGAATAGCCCTAATCCCGTTGTGCAATATATATTATTCCGTGATGACTATAATACCAATAGCTGGCATGCGATTGATTCAACAGCGGGAACCCAATTTAATATTAACGATATCAATTTTGCAACTTTTCAGCCAACCGCCAATTGGCGTGTAGCAACTCAATGGAATATATCGTGTACTCCAACTGCAAGACAAGGGTATCAAACACAAGCCTCTATTGTAAAATCAAAATCAAATATTATTAATAATCGTGTTATATCTGTGGGAAACTTAAATGATAAAAATGTTTTGGTTTATCCAAACCCGGCACAGAACATGTTAATCGTTAATATACCTGCCGCTTCAAAAACGAGCTTTAAGCTTATGAGCTTGCTTGGTGACGAGATTTATGCAATGGAAATTTCAAATACAAGTACCCAGCAAATAGATGTAAGTAAGTTAGTGCCGGGCACCTATTTACTGCAAATAAAAAATGACTCGGGTAATTATATTAAAAGAATTGTGAAGGAATAATATATATCAATTATCACTCATACTTTTACTCTTTTAAAATTTCATCGACAGATTTTACTACCGCCTTGCAAATTGTTTTCAAATTATCGTCAGTTAAATCATAATAAACCGGTAAGGTTATTTCGCGACTGAAATTTTCGTAAGCCTGAGGATAATTTTTAATATCATAACCATGTTGCTTATAAAAACTCATCATAGGCACCGGTTTAAAATGCACATTAACCGAAACATCTTTATCAAATATTTTCTGAATAATTGCGTCGCGTTGCCCTTCTGTACAATTTTTAATTCTTAAAGCATATAAATGATAAGAGGCTTCCTTTTCGCTGGTTTTTTGTACCGGTAATTCAAAACGTGCATCCCTGGCAAAGAAGTTTGCATAATAATCACAAATATGTTTACGCTTTACTAATGTATCAGAATCATATCTTTCCAGTTCAATCAAACCCATAGCGGCCGATATATCAGTCATATTACATTTATAACCATCTTCAATAATATCATACTTCCAGTTTCCTTTCTGCATTTTTGCCAGCGCGTCCTTATTTTGTCCGTGCAGGGTTTTTATGCAGAGATAATTATAAATCTCCTGGTTATTGAATGGTTCAGGTAAATTTAGAGCGATGGCACCGCCCTCGGCCGTACTTAAATTTTTTACAGCATGGAAAGAAAAAACAGAAACATCCGTCAAAGAGCCGGTTTTCTTTCCCTTATAAATTCCGCCTAAAGAGTGCGCCGAATCAGACAGGACTAAAACCCTTCCTAACATCTTTTGGTTTTCACCTTTTGCGATAAACAAACTTTTTTTTGATTGCACTAACGTATTTATTTCCGTATAATCGCAGGGATACCCGCCAAAATCAACCGGCATAATGGCTTTTGTTTTTGATGTAATGTGCTTCTCAATTTCTTTCAGGGAAATATTGAAATCGTTTTTATTTACATCCGCAAAAACGGGGGTGGCTCCGCAATGCATAATTACATTCGCAGTAGCCGCATAAGTATAGGCGGGCAAAATAACTTCGTCGCCCTCTCCTATTCCGAACCAGCGAAGCATGATTTCTAATCCCGCAGTAGCTGAGTTCAGGCAAAGTGAATTTTTACAACCACAATATTCCGTGATTTTTTTCTCAAATAGTTTAGTGCGCGGACCTGTGCTGATCCATCCGCTTTTTAAAGCAGCAACCACTTCGTCAATTATTTTCTGATCAATACGGGGAGGTGAAAACGGGATCATATTTTAAAATTTCTTTGGGTTTAACTCTTTATCAAAACATAACAAGGCATAAAAATAACCGAAAAAAATACAACCAGCCATAGTCTGCAACATAGATTCGGTTAAAAAGTTAACAGCGCTTATCAATAAAAAAAATACAAGTAGTTTTCTTGGTTTCTGAAAAAAGGGTAAAATAAACATCGCTAATAAGCTTGTTAGTCCTACAAAACCAAGGCCAACACCAGTTTGGAAGTACTGACTGTGAGCGTTCAATTTTTTTTCATAAGCACCGGTTAACCCATGCTCTTTGTAACTTGCATACAAAGCATCATTGGCATCTCCCGGGCTAACGCCCAACAAAGGTTTCTTTTTTATTATTTTTTTTGCTTCCTGCCAGATAAGCATACGTACCGCTGTACTTTCGGTAGCCGATTTATCAGTTTTATCCGAGTCAAAAGCTCTTACTACATTCTGAAAGCGTTCTTTTACAGGAGGGACAAAATAAACTAGCAAGAACAAAACCAATCCTGAAGCCAAAGCAAAGAGCGCTACTTTCAGGTAATTTCCTTTTCCTAAAAAATAGGCAACACCTACCATTAAAAGAAAAAGGAAATGTATGGTGATACCTGTTTTTGAAGACAGAAGTAAAATAAATAAAGTAAAAATGACTAAACAAAGTAGATTTTGCAGCCGCGTAAATATTTTCTTTTGCAGCAATGCCACGGAAGAGAAAGTGAGATACATGGAAAAATAAGAAGGATGTTGAAACCATGACAAATCCTGGTAAAAGAAATAATTTTTTTCCTCAGTCAGAGTGAGGTAACCTGCATGGCCCAGGCAAAGCAGACAACACAACAAATTTCCCAAAACAAAACTCCTCACAAAAAATTTCATTTGATGCCAGGTATAATTTTCTGTATAAAAAATTAACGGGAAAATCAGCAGGCTTATTTTAATTTCAAGACTGAAAAAGCTTTCCTCTATATTATTGGTATAAAAAAATGCGATTGCGTGCAATAAATAAAAAACTAAAATTGCAAGTAAACATTTTGTGAATTTATTTTTTGTAAAAAGCGCTTTAAACGGATTACCTGCGAGCCACGTAATCAGAGCCAATACAATAAAAAGATTCACCAAAAATTTAAAAGGAAGAAAAAAAACCACTAAAGCAAGCAGTGCCACAAGCACTTTGTTCACGGTTTTTTCTGATTCAGGAAAAATATCCTGTAGTTTAATCATTATGCGCTTTTACCCTGCAAAGTGCCGGGATATTTTTTTAATGCTTCTTTCAGGCAAAGGATTGCTTTTTCAAGGTCTTCTTTTTTCAGTACATAAGCCAATCGCACTTCGTTCTTTCCTTTTCCCGCACCCGAGTAAAAACCCGAAGCAGGCGCCATCATTACAGTTTGCCCTTCGTACGAAAAACTTTCTAATAACCATTGACAAAAAATATCGGTATCATCAACCGGCAAACTGGCAATGCAATAAAATGCCCCGCCCGGCATCGGACAATGAACACCCGGAATCTTGTTTAATTCATTTACCAAAAAATTGCGGCGGCCTGTGTATTCTTTGCTAACCGCATCGAAATATTCTTTAGGCGTATCCAAAGCGCCCTCTGCTCCTATTTGTCCGAATGTAGGCGGGCTCAACCTTGCCTGTGCAAATTTCAGTGCGGCTGTAATTACCTCTTTGTTTTTTGTAACGAAAGCACCTATACGTGCGCCACAAGCGCTGTATCGTTTAGAAATTGAATCGAGAAGAACAACATTGTTATCCAATCCGTCTAAATGAAAAACAGAAACATATTCTTTTCCGTCATAACAAAATTCGCGGTAAACTTCGTCCGCCAATAAAAACAAATCATATTTAAGCACCAATGCTTTCAGTGCTTCTAACTCGGCACGGGAATATAAATAACCTGTAGGATTACCCGGGTTACAAATTAAAATACCTTTTGTTTTGGGAGTAATCGCTTTTTCAAAATCGCTTACGGGAGGTAATGCAAATCCGGTTTCTATTCCTGAAACAACAGGTTTAACCACAATATCTCCGGCGGTGGCGAAGCCATTGTAGTTTGCGTAGAACGGTTCAGGGATAATTACTTCATCGCCGGGATTAAAACAAGTATTAAAAGCAAATTGCAATGCTTCTGAACCACCCGTGGTAATTAAAATATCAGTGTACTCAACACTTATTTTGTGAGACTTATAATACTGCGCCAGTTTTTTGCGGTAACTTTCAATGCCCGCGCTGTTGCTGTACTCTACAACTTTAATTTGCGTATTCCTTATAGCGTTCATCAACGTAGCGGGAGTTTCAACATCCGGTTGACCGATGTTTAAGTGATAAATTTTTGTACCGCGTTTTTTAGCAGCGTCGGCAAAAGGCACCAACTTGCGTATAGGCGAAGCGGGCATGCGCAGAGCTTTTGAAGAGATTTTTGGCATAGTGCAATTATTAGCACAAAACTAACTTAATACCTCGTGAAAACAAAATTGTTATAAATAGTTAAAGTCGTTTTTTTATCCCGCAGTTTAGGACTATTTTCGCCTTACAAACAACAACCCTTATGAAACATTTGTTTATTTCCTTTTTTTCGCTCAGCCTGCTTAACACTTTTGCCGGTGTTGGTGATAATGAACAACGCCTTAAAGTCCCGGTAGAATCGGTAGTGGTTTACCTGGATGGCTCCGAAATTACCCAAAGCAAAAGCGTGATTCTCGAAGCCGGAAGGAATACTCTGGTATTTACGGGAATTTCTTCAAGATTATTATCAAAAAGCGTACAAATTAATGCCGGGCTCGATGTTTCGATTTTATCCATATCCGATAAAATAAATTACATGAACATGGCCGTTGAAACTCCGAAAATTAAACAGTTAAAAGATTCGTTGGTTATGCTGGATGATATTATTGACCAGTTTAATTATGAGAAGGAGGCTTATGATACCGAAAAGGAAATGCTGATTCAGAACCAGGCTCTGGGCGGAAAAGAAAAAGCTGTGGCGATTGCTGAACTGAAACTTGCGGCGGATTTCTACAGAAGCAGAATAAAGGAAATAAACGGAGAGCTTTTCAAACTGAATAAAAAAATTGAACACAATAACGAAATTCTTAACCGTGTAAATAATGAATTGACAGAACTCAATGCAAAAGTAAACCCTCCGATGGCAGAGATTACCGTATTACTTTCTGCAAATGCAAAATTGACCACAAAAATCGAATTAAAATATTTAGTAGGTGGTACAGGATGGGCACCCAGTTACGATTTAATTGCCGAAGATGTAAATAAACCGATTGAACTTAAATACCGTGCTAAAGTCTATAATAATACCAATGTAGATTGGGATAACGTAAAAATTAAACTTTCTACTACAAACCCTTCTTTAAGTGCCGCCAAACCCCAATTAGCTCCCTGGTTATTGAATTTCGAAAATGAATATACTGTAAACAATTATCAGAATGGCGTTTACCAACAACAGCAGGTTTATAATAATGTCGACAACAATAATAATGATAAAGGCCTTGTGCGTGGTAACAGAAACGAACCGGCCACTGTAACAATTGACGGAAAAGTAACAGACATATCTAAAACAACAAAAGCCCTCCCTGTTGTTTATGAAGATATACAGGTATCCGACCTGAGTGCGGAGTTTGATATTAAAAATGCATACACAATTCCTGCCGATGCAAAACCTTATATTGTTGAAGTAACCAACTACACCTTGCCCGCTTCTTTTGAGCATTATAGCATTCCTAAAACCGAAAAAGAAGCCTTTTTATTGGCGCGCATCGGCGGATGGGAGCAATTAGATTTAGTGGAAGGCCCTGCCAATGTTTATTTTGGCGGCAGTTATGTAGGGCAATCCTACATTTACACCCGCAGCCTGGATGATACACTTGACCTTTCTTTCGGCCGCGATAAAAAAGTGATGGTATCGCGCACACGCACAAAAGAATTTAACAGCAAAACATTTTCGGGCAATAACAAAAAAGAAATGCAGAGTTTTGAAATTGTAATTAAAAACAATCGCAAGTCGCCGATAACAATTGATGTGGAAGACCAGTTACCTGTTTCACAAAACAGTGAGATTGTTGTGGAGTCGATTGAACTGAGCAAAGCTAAAAAAGACGATGCCAGCGGAAAACTTTTGTGGACTTACACCATCGCCCCGGGCGAGCAACAAAAAATAATTCTTTCCTACTCAATAAAATATCCAAAAAACAAATACGTAAAAGCTAAAAAATTCAGGACTGTATCAGCACCGAGTTTTTAATTACCAGAATAAATAATGGATGTAACCGAAGACTTTATGCCGCCAAAAGCAAAGCAACGGAAATGGATTTCTGTAGGAATTACCGTTGTAATTGCGGGCCTATTGACTTTATGGGGAATTTATGGTATTGGTGAATACGGCATTGCCCTTTTCATCTTAACACCTTTTTTTATCGGTGCTTTTCCGGTTATTCTGTACGGCCGAAAATATGATGTCAACAAAAAAGAAGCGCTATATATTGGCTTACTAAGCCTTTCTATTTTCGGGTTTGGTTTGTTTTTATGTGCTATTGAAGGTGCCATTTGTATAGCTATGGCAGCACCCTTTGCAATTATACTGTCAATGGTTGGAAGCATGATAGGCCTTGTAATTATTTCGAAAACTCCGCGTAACTCGACCTTCGCGATATTACTTTTTTTATTTACTATACCCTTAACCGCGTTTGTTGAAAAAGGAAGTGATTCCGATACTTTCACTGCTGTCACTTCCATCACCATAAATGCGTCGCCGAAAGAAGTATGGAAAAATGTAATCGGCTTTCCTCCTCTTAAAGAACCGGATGAACTTTTATTTAAAACGGGCATCTCCTATCCTACTGATGCGGTTATTGAAGGAACAGGTGTTGGCTCAGTACGTCATTGCAATTTCAGTACAGGAAGTTTTACCGAACCTGTAACTGTATGGGATGAACCGAATCTTTTGTGTTTTAATGTAACAGAGCAACCTGCGCCAATGAAAGAATTAAGTTTTTGGGATGTTGACGCGCCGCACCTGCACGACTTCTTTATTTCAGAAAAAGGGCAATTTAAATTGACCGAATTACCCGGAGGTAAAACACTTTTAGAAGGCACAACCTGGTATCATCACGATATACGCCCGCAGTTTTATTGGAAAATATGGAGCGACCTTATCATTCATAAAATTCACGAAAGGGTGCTTACGCATATTAAAACGATATCGGAGAAAACAAATAAAAATAAAAGTTTGTAAACTCTCCGGCAAGGAGTTTTTAAAATTTAGACCTTAGGCCAATTAAAGCATTCTGGGAAATTAGCTTAATTGTTTCTTAATATTTAAGAATAATTCTACTTTTGTTTACAATAAAGGTTATAACCATAAAACATTGCTTATAATAGAATTAGAAAAATCACAGATATAAATCCGGCTAAACAATAAATT
>Ga0210400_10001479_pt1 | contig 23303 bp, 23 predicted proteins | sample IncBWH26MmetaG_FD_155456 | JGI IMG/M metagenome (GOLD analysis project Ga0210400, IMG submission 155456) | Forest soil microbial communities from Barre Woods Harvard Forest LTER site, Petersham, Massachusetts, United States - Inc-BW-H-26-M | ecosystem: Environmental > Terrestrial > Soil >...
TTTGGGGGTTGTCATGGGGGGTTGGGACCAAATCGTGGGATTCCTCGGGGTTGGCCAAGTTGCGGCCGACTCCAAGAAGCTCAGGTCAAACCTCGCTTTTGCTCTTTATCTCGCTTTGGCCGTCCTCTTCTTCGCCCTTATCTTTTCGCTCCGACATATCGATTCTGCCGGGTCGCCCCAGATCTACCTGTACCTGGAAGTAGGCGGAACGCTGCTCAGCTTTTGCTACGCCGCAAACGCCCTGGTTCGCTTCCGCGGTACACATGATCGCACCGCGCTGATTCTGGCCTTCGGATTCGTTCTTTCCGGAATTATTGAGACATTCAATTATTTTGGCCTGAGTGAACTGTTGGCATCCGGCCCGGCGGCGCTTTCGCATGTTCCCATGGGTTGGATGGTCAGCCGCACGCAGCTTGCGGTGCTGTTGCTCGCCGCCATTGCCGTCGAGCGCTACATACCCACCGCGCGCCAGCCCAGCAAGGAAACCGCGGGCGCAATGCTGGTGGTCACGCTGGCAACCTACCTAACGAGCGCCGCGTTTCTTGCCGCCCCGACATCACCGACGGCGCATATCAGTAGCTTCTTTTCTCGTCCGTGGGACTTGCTGCCCGCGGTGCTGTTCCTTTTCGCCGCGATATTGTTCCGGCAGCGTCTGCGTCTGGACAGCAAAGCCAAGAACTCCTCGTCGATCTACGACTACTCGCTTTTCGCCGTCGCATCCCTGAATTTTGTCTGCCATCTCTCCGCGGTTTTCTCCCGGCATCTTTTCGACGGCCCGTTTTTCCTTGCGGAGCTGAGCAAGACGGCCAGCTATCTGGTCATGCTCGGCGGCGCTTTGCTCGATCAAGCGCGCCTCTTTGACCAAGTGCGCACCATGGCGGTCAGCGATTCGCTGACCGGACTGGCTAATTACCGCCGGCTCATTGGTGTGCTGGAAGCGGAACTGGACCGCTCGCGCCGCACGCAGCGGCCATTCAGCGTCGTTCTTCTTGATATGGATGGTCTGAAGTCCATCAATGACCGTTTTGGTCATCTCACCGGGAGCCGCGCAATTGTGCGGCTGAGCAAGATTCTGCGGAATCATTCTCGCGCCATTGATACCGCTGCTCGTTATGGCGGGGATGAATTCGCCCTGGTACTCCCGGAAGCGGGGCCAGAGATTGCGGAGCGCGTTGTGTCGCGGATTCGCGAGCGGCTGGCATCCGAAAGCGAGCCGCCCGCCCTCTCCGTCAGCGCAGGTGTCTCCGCTTATCCGGCGGACGGCGACACGCCAGAAAAACTCCTGGCTGCCGCCGATCGCGCGCTCTACAGCATGAAAAACCGTCACGCCGGGACCAGCATTCAAAATCTTACGCGCATTGCCGCGTGCTTGTGAGGACCGGCGGCAATCATGCCACTAAGCAGACTTCATCCTTTTAACCGCGCCGAACGCCGAATTCCCCTGGAGATTGGCGTATTCCTCGACGGCCATCGCGATTTTCCCGGCGCGGAATCGACTTTTACAGAGAACGTAAGTGCGCGCGGCGCTCGCGTCGTCAGTTTCCGCCGCTGGGAACAAGGCGAGCGGCTGACGTTTGTTTCGCGCACAGGCGAGTTTCGCTCCTCGGCCCGGGTTGCCTACTGCCATCAATTGCAAGGCGACGGCTTTGCGGTTGGCGTGGAGTTCCTCGAGCCAAAAGGGCGATGGGTTGTTCAATCCCCACAGATAGCTTGACCTGACGGTCGGGCGGAAGGAGGGAACGGCTGGAACAAGGGAAATCTAAAAACTGGTGCAAAAAAGAGTTTCAGAAATAGGGAAGCGCCGTACGGAAGCAGAACGAACCGTCCGGCGCTTCTTCATTTTGTAGACGGTTTTCCTGCTCGATCGCCCAAAGAGTGGAAACCAATGGCTCTTCTGTGTCGTTTCTCAGAGATCCGAAACCTGTAGCTTGGTATCAGCGTCTTTCCAAGCGATCTTGAACTCCCTCTCCACCCATGCCACGTCCGCATCACGGTGCTGTGCCCTGAGTGCCTCGATCAATCCAAAAAGAGACCGAGGATTCCGTGGATTTCGTTGCAGGTCTTCCCGGAAAACCTGTTCGGCCTCCACCGCTTTTCCGCTTACCAACAGGGCCGCACCGAGTGATTCCCTCACCGGATAAAACCATTCCGGCGGCTCCCCATAGTTGAGTTCATCCTGGATTCGAACCGCCTTTTCCCAATACTCGATTGCTAGATTGCTGTTACTGCGCGCCGCTGCGGGCCGGGCATCCAGAATGCTTGCGGCCAGATCCAGGAAGCTTCTCGCTTTGTTGAAAAACATGCTGAACTCTTCGTCCGGGGAAGTTCTTGTGCGTAGTTCCTCCAGCGCTCTCCGCTCAGATTCTGCCATTTCGATCTTCCCCATCGCCGCTGCGGCGCTTCCGCGGCCAAAATGCCAGAATGCACTCGTCATAGCTAAACTCGAATCCGGCGGGGAAGCTTTCAGCATCTCGTCCCAGCGATGAAAACGCACGAGGACGAAAATTGGCGTCGGCAAATAAACCTCAGACTCCGGCATCCTGCCAACGAGCGGCCGGATGTGGGCTTCGAGTTCCTCGGCGGCATGCTTCGCAGCGGCTAAATTTCCCGCCATCGCCTGGGCAGCAGACAGGAAGTGCAGATTGTGACTGTAGTAGAGAATGTCGTATGTGCTGCCAAACGTACTGCTTTCTCGCAAGTAGACTCTATCTAGACGCGCCGCATCTGCGTTGTTCTTCGCTGCTGCCGCATAATTACCTGTGCGGATGTAAATGTGGGCGGGCATATGCACGAGGTGACCGACGTTCGGCACCATCGTTTCCAGACGCTTCGCGCTCGGCAGCGCGCGCTCCGCATGTGGGGAAGCCTCCAATGCATGGATGTATAAATGATTCGCTCCTGCATGGTTGGGATCGCGCCTCAGGACGGATTCCAGCACCTGAACAATCTCTTCCGTGCGCTCCCATGGTCGACCATCAAGGCTCCAGAGTTTCCAAGGATTCAGGTTCATTAGACTTTCTGCGTAGAGTGTGGCGGCGTCTAGATCATCAGGATATTTTTGTGAAAGCTCTTTCATCGCAGCGGCATAATCGCGCGAAAGTCTCTTGTAATCGGGACTCGCATCGCCGGAATAGCGCATCGCGAGCGCAGCGACATAATCTCTTTCTACTTGCGGGGCATTCTCGGCCAGTTTCTGGGCCTTTTGCACCGTTTCGAATGCCATTTTCTCGCGACCTGCGTCCACGTCCAGGTTGTAGTTGGGTCCCGCAGCCAGCGCGATGCCCCATAAGGGCATCGGCGACGCCGGATCAAGCTCCCCGGCGCGGCGAAACGCCCGCGCGGCTTCCTCATGATTGAAGCCGTAAAGGAGCGTGATTCCCTGGTCGAAGTACGCTTGCGCTTCAGCGCTCTTTGTTTTGATCGCGTGATGTTGCCGTCCCACTGCCGTCAGTGACAGATCCGGCGGTCGCTCCGATGGTTTCTTCTCCTGTCCCGCGGCGCTTCCAGCACACAGAACTAAGGCAAGCAAGCATGCCTCGAATGTACGCATTTCGTCCTCGCTGGTTAAGAAATTTACGAGCCTGGTTCGTTCCAAGAATGCCCTTACAAGGACTCTAGTGGGAACGAGTATAGTGGAGAACAGATTCTTGTAAACAGCGGTGAGTTAAGACCCTCGTCTAGTCGACGTTAGCGCGGATTGGGATGCTGGTTTGCGCTGACTCACTTCGCCCGCTAGGTCTTCTTGGCAATGAGCAGCAAGCATTCGCCGAAGAGCGACGAACGAGAAAACAGGGCCGCCAAAATTTGCTTGTTTCTCTCACGTTGTGCCCGGTCTTTTTCCCTGCGAAATGCGATCCGCGTGTAGAGCCACATCCATGGCGCAAAAATGGCGTAGAGATAACTGATCGGCTTGATGTGCGTGTGCCCCGCTTCCATCAGACGCAAGCCTGAAACATGCAGCTCATAACGAAGTTCCGGCAGTGTCGCCAAACCGATGTGATGCAACGGATGCCGCGCGGCTTCGTTCAGCGGCCGGGAATCCCGGCCGAAGAATCCGCTGCCGAAAAAACGGACTCGCGAACGCAAGGCCGTAATATTCGGGGTCGTCAGGACCAGAAGGCCTCCAGGTTTCAAAATGCGACGGATTTCGCGCAAGAACGAAAAATGGCTTTCCAAATGCTCGATGCCCTCTGTGCAAAAAACCGCGTCGAAATGATCGTTCGGCCAGGGAAGCGGAGCATCGAGATTTGCCTGAGTAAACGAAGGGCCCAGCAACGCTGCTACTTCTGAATCCAAATCGGCTCCGGTTGCGGAAAATCCTTGTTGTGCAAGCGCGAGAGTCAAAGCGCCGCTGCCGCAGGGCGCGTCGAGCACGCGTGCTCCCCTGGGCAGTCTCAGCGACGGAATGCGCGCCAACACCGCTCCCTGAATGATTGTCAGCTCGGGGGAATTCATCGGGATTGCCACTTTCGCAAGACGTCTTCATAGACGCGAATTGTGTTTTCCACCATGCGGTCCGCGGAAAGCCTTGCCTCGATCTCACGTCGGCCGGTTCTGCCCAGCTCTTCGCGCAAACCCGCATCACCGAGCACGTGCAACATCGCAGCTGCAAATTGCCTCCCATCAGGTTCCACCACGATTGCGGTTCGTCCGTTGTCGACTACTTCCTTCAAGCCACCGCGCGCCGTGGAAACGCAAGGCAGCCCCCACGCCATCGCCGCCTGAAGCGCCGTGCCTGTCCCTTCGAACTCCGAGGGAAATAGGAACGCATCGAGCGCGGCATAGACCCGGTCCACATTTTCAACGAAGCCGGCAAAAATGACCACCGCATCCTGCCGCAACTTTTTGCTCAGCGCCTCGAGTTCCGCGCGGCATCTTCCGTCCCCCGCCAGCAGCAGACGCGCGCCGGGAAATTTGGCACGCACTTCGGCGAGCGCTTCGATCAAGTGCCGCTGACCTTTTTCAGGAACGAACACGCTTGTACAGCCGAACAGAAAATCATTGTCTGCAATTCCCCAATGTTTTCGCGAGCTTTTTCGCATCTCCGCCGTCAGCGGCGGCGGCACTTCGACACCTTCGTACACGATGGACATTCGTTCGCCCGCAATGCCGGCATCCAGCAGGCTCTGCGCGACCTCTTTGCAGTTGGGGACGAAGCGGTAGATCGCGCGAAATCGCCGCCTCGAGATCCAATTCTTCTGCAGCGGAAATCCGATCCGCCTGGAAAAGAGGAGCGGCAAACGACTTCCAGCGCCCGCCATCCACGCCGCGGTTACGCCGTGCGGCTCGTTCAGGTGCACCAAGTCAAACGCGCCCTCGGAGATCAACCGGCGCAATTTCATCGCCGCCCAGGCTCGCAGGCCCAATCGAGAAACTTGATGCACCGGTGTACCCAGCGGGGCGACGCGCTGCGACAGCGGCGAATTTCTCGCCGTCAACAGTTCCACCTCATGTCCCCTTTCGCGCAGCCCGCGCAGCGTTAGGAACGCCTGGCTCTGTCCGCCGCGCCATTCACGTTCCAGGTCCACAAAGAGAACTCTCATCCGCGTTCCTGCTTTTTGGAAGCGGCTGCCAGGTGTCCAAGTTTTCCGTATTTCAAGCGCACCGACCGCGCCGCCATCTGCGCGATCAGCGCTCCGCGATAGCCATCGAGGAATCCGCCGCGTAGGAAAAAATTCTGAAACCAGCTCCACGGCGTTGCCAGCAGTGCGGCGGCCCGCCAGCTTCGCTTTCCCGCTTCAAACAATTGCTGCGCTGCCAGGGTCGTATAGTGGTCGACCTTTGCTTCGTGCTCGGCAAATGTGCGAACCGTGTAATGGAGCAAGTCTCCGCTCAGCCGCCCCGCCGGCCCCCGAAACCTCAGTGCTTCGTGAATAATTCCGGAAAATTGCGCGGCGTCGCGCCGGTACAGCCGGCGCTGAAAATCGGGATACCATCCGGAGTGCTTTATCCACTCACCCAAATACCAGGTGTGCCGCGCCATCTCGTAGACAGGAAATTCCGGCGCGCGCTTTTTCCAATCCAATAGGGAGCTTTGCAGCGCGCTGCTTAACTCTTCGTCCGCGTCGATCGACAGAATCCATTCATTTGATGCGCATTCCGCGGCGTAGTTTTTCTGCGCGGCGTAATTTGTCCATGCGCGAACTTGGAATTTCGCTCCATGCTTCCCGGCAATTTCCGCCGTTCCGTCAGTGCTTCCGGAGTCGACCACCACGATTTCGTCGGCAATTCCTTCGAGCGAACCCAGTGCGCGCGGCAGGTTGCGCTCTTCATTGAGCGTGATCAAGCAAGCGGAGAGGCGATTCATTGGTGGTATCAGGGAGTAGACGAACCGGCGTCAGTATCTCACAAACGAGACTCGCGGCAATTCCGGTTGAAGGAAAGTGCAATTCACTTCGGTTCGAAGGTAACGCGGATGCGGCTGCTGCCAACGCGGAATTCCGTCCCGTCCTTGAGCATCGCGGCGCGCACCCGCTCCTCGTCGTAGAACGTTCCGTTGGTGGAGTCCAAGTCTTTCAGGTTGATGTGGGTCTCGCGTACTTCCAGCAGACAGTGATAGCGCGAAATCTCCGGATCGTCGAGCGCAATGTCGGCATCGTTTCGGCCCAGAACGACGCGCGGTTTGCTTAGCTTATGGATACTGCCTTTTTCACGGCCGGACATCACAGTAAGCACGACTTTCGCGTTAGGAGGCAGCTTCAACCCGGGGTCCATAGGAGGCAGTTTCAGAGCGGAACTGGACGCATTTCCCCGGGCAAACGACGGCAGCGGAGACATCACCACGGTCTGATCCGGACGCAGCTTCAGTTCGACGATGGTGATTTTTTTGCATTTCGAGCAGCGGAATTGCACCTTGGGATGACTGCCCAGCTCGGTGTCCTTAAGCACATGCTGCGTCCCGCAATGGATACACGTGGTTTGCACACTTCAAAAATAGCACTTTCCCAGGGCGCCGTGGTTTTGCACTGGATTCCCCATGCTGCAAGGGTAAAATCGCGCCCCCTGGCTAGACTTGTACTCCCACGCCTGCGGCTTGTACACCAGATATGCTAGGATTACAGTTTCCGGTAGCACGCAGAGGAGCCGCAGTGTCTGAACATCTATCTCGCAAGGAACTAAAGCAGGATAAGATCCGTGATTCCATCGAGCACGGCGCCGAAGCCGTCTATTCTCATGGCCGGCTGACGGCTGCGATTCTTGTGGCGGCAATTGTTGTGGGCGGCGCCATCGGCGGCTGGAAAATTTATAGCGACCGGAAAACCGTGGAAGCCTCCGCGGCATTCGACGGCGCCATGAAGGTCTTCTCGGCGCGTATCCGCACTCTCGGCGAAACCTCCGAGCCGGGTGAGTTGACTTACAGTGATGAAGCCTCGCGCGCGCAGGATGGCGCCGCAAAGTTCAGCGCCGTGGCCGACAAGTATCCCAGCACAAATCCCGGCAAGCTGGCGCGCTATTACGCGGCGCTCGCTCTCGAGGATCTCGAGCGTCACAACCAGGCTCTCGAGGAATTGAAGAAGCTTGATGCGGGAAGCGACAAGGAACTCGCCGCAATGGCGCAATTTCAAACGGCCGTGATCGATTCACGAACTGGAAAATCCGCTGACGCCGTCAAGATTCTCCGCGCGCTCGCGGACAAACCCTCTGTGCTGGTCCCCCGGCCGATGGTGCTCTTGGAGCTTGCCAACCAGCTTCGCCAGACGAATCCGCAAGAAGCCGCGGGAGTTTATCAGCAGCTTAAAAAAGAGTTTCCAGACTCCGCGATCGCCGATGCGGCGGACCGGGGTCTCGACGCCATTCCGCCAAAATCCTGATCGTTCTTGGGCGCTTGCCGCTTAGTATTACAGCCCGGAGCGAATCTCATCGTGAGGGAGCGGCTCATCGAACGAGCATCAATTCCCGCACATTCTTCGCTGCACGCCACTTGGGCGACGATTGCGGAAGAGTCCCGCGGGCGCCGCTATCCCGAAGCGCGGCATACCTATCGTAATGAATACGCCCGGGACCGCGACCGCATCATCCATTCCCGTGCTTTCCGCCGCCTGGAAGCCAAGACCCAGGTTTTCACCACTCGCTTCTCCGACCACTTTCGCAATCGCTTGACCCACACTCTCGAAGTCTGGCAGATCGCCCGCACGGTGGCCGCCGCGCTTGGGCTCAACACTGATCTCGCGGAGGCGCTCGCGCTCGTCCATGACATCGGCCATCCGCCGTTCGGCCACGCCGGAGAGCGCAAGCTGGATGAATTGATGCGCCCCTACGGTGGCGCGTTTAATCACAACCTTCACGCTTTGCGAATCGTCGAACATTTTGAGCAGCGCTATCTGGACTTTCCCGGCCTCAATCTCACGTTTGAGGTGCGCGAGGGCATCGTTAAGCACTCTCGCGACTACCGCGCCGATGAATATCCTCAGTTAGCCGAATATCTGCTCGACCTTCGTCCGCCTCTCGAAGCGCAGCTCATTGATTGGGTGGATGAAATTGCCTACAACACCGCTGATCTCGACGACGCCCGCGAAGCTCAACTACTCGATGTCGAAGCGCTCTGCAAAGAGGTGCCGAGCTTCGGTGAAGCCTATGACCGGTTAAACTCTTCGCACCCCGATGGCCCCCTCAAGCTCAAATTAAACGAAGCGCTGAGGAGCGTGATCGATCTCCTCGCCACCGATCTGATCGAGACGACCGCGAAAAACGTTCGCTCCTTCGCTATCGAGACGCCGGAAGATATTCGGCGCGCTCCGCGCCGACTCGCGGGCTTCAGCGCTCCGCGCGGGGCGGAGAATGGGCGGCTCAAGCGCTTTCTCTTTTCCCACATCTACAATCTCCCGGCCATTACCGAGGATCGCGACCGCTCGGTGCGTTGTTTGGAGGAGCTATTCGCGTACTACCTCGACACTCCGCACTCTATGCCCGCTTCGTATGAAGAGCAGGCCCGTGCCGAGCCTCGGTACGCCGTCGTTTGCGATTATATCGCCGGCATGACCGACCAATTCCTCCTCCGGCAGCACGAGGAGCATTTCGGCAAGGACTCCAGGGGCCGCTGATCATGTATGCCCAGAAATTTAGCGTGGAGGTCGTGATTGACGGGAAACGTAACGCGTGTCCGCTCGAGTGGCTAGATCAATTTTGCATGCGGAACTTCACGAACGCCGCTGAATTCGACGACACGCTGCCGGTCGGCGATGGAAAAGTGGAAGCTAGCTTTCGACTCACGCCGGAGCGTCTCGCCGAAGGATTGAGCGCCTGGTTGACGCAGCGCGGGAAAGGCGAAGGCCGGCCCGTGCAGGTGGAAGTCACTCGCATCTGAGTTGGCGCGCGAACTAAGAGCTCGGAAATACTACCGAAGGAAATTTCAGGCGGCGGAGTCCCGCTTCTCGCCTTTGATGGCGGCTCGAATTTCCGGCAATGCCGCGAGCGTGGCGGTTTCCCCGGCCGCGATCATGTCGGGAGAACGCGAAAAATCGTCCCAAACGAAGGGTTTCACGTCCGGCTCGATAATTACATCCGCTTGCTGTCGCCAGGCCAGATCGGAATGACGCTGGATGATAGTGAACGACCGGCTCAGAACGTCCGTAAACGTGCGCGGCTGAGCGATGTTGCCGGCTTCAAGATACACCGCAATCACGACATCCGCGCCCATAAGCATCACGCCTTCCAGGGGCACAGGTGAAGTAAGAAAGCCGTCCACCAGCGTTCGGCCTTCGAACTGAATGGGAACGAACAATCCAGGGTACGAGCAAGATGCCCGCAGCGGCGGTATGATCTGTCCTCGCGTGTAATAAACGGAGACACCTTCGTTCAGGTCCGTGGCCGCGATGGCCAGCGGAGTCGTGAGCTCTTCAAAAGTTTTTACCGGCGTCATGCGCTCGAGATATTTTTCCATCCGCTGATTAGTCGCCAGGCCGAGCCAGGACGGCGTCCAGCGTCCGAAATCGCTGAAGTTGGTGGTCCCGGCAATCCTTTCCATCGCTTCAAGCGGGGCCCCGGCACAATACAGAATCCCGATAAGCGCCCCGACGCTCGTACCCGAGACGCAATCGATCGGAATCCCGGCTTCCTTGAGCACGCGTAGCACTCCGATGTGGGCAATGCCGCGCGCGAAGCCTCCCGACAGCGCCAGACCGACACGCAGACGTTCCTGCCTCGGACGCTCCTCGCCGTAAGCGAATGTGCGGAACTTTTCCTTGGCGCTCCGGAACCAGTCCAAAGCGTTGGACCCCTTAGGTTCTTGCATTCTTCTCTCATTCTATCCTGATGCAGCGCGACCGTCAGACGGTTTGACCGGAACATGCTGGTTTTGTAACCTGTCCTACCACCTCAGTTTGCGGAAAGGTGCGTGATGAAACCTCGGATCGAGAAGGCCGTCGTATTGGGCGCGGGAACTATGGGCGCCCGCATCGCGGCCCACTTTGCTAACGCCGGACTTCCTTGCGTTCTGCTGGATATCGTGCCGCCTGGCTCTCCGGCGGGCGACCGGAACAAAATTGTCCGTGCGGGGCTGGAAGCAGCGAAAAAAGCCAAGCCAGCCGCGTTCTTCACCGCTTCCCTCGCGGACAAGGTGGAGATCGGAAACTTCGACGACGACCTCGCGCGGTGTGCCGAAGCCGACTGGATCATCGAAGTTGTAGCGGAAAATCTCGAGATCAAAAAAAATCTCCTCGCGCGCGTCGCTCCATTTCGCAAGCCCAGCGCAATCGTAACCACCAACACCTCTGGACTGCCTGTGCATTTGATTGCCGAAGGAATGACCGAGGAGTTCCAGCAGCACTGGGCGGGAACTCATTTTTTCAATCCGCCGCGCTACTTGAAATTGGTGGAGCTGATTCCGGGTCCGAAGACTTCTCCCGGCGTGGTCGAAACTCTGACCGATTTCTGCGATCGCCGCCTCGGCAAAGGCGTCGTCCTTGCGAAGGATACGCCGAATTTCATCGCCAACCGTGTCGGAACCTTCTCGATGCTGAATGCCCTGCGTCTCATGACTTCCTTAGGCATGACCATCGAGGAAGTTGACGCCTGCACCGGGCCCGCTGTCGGACAGCCCAAGTCGGCGACCTTCCGCACCGCGGACATCGTGGGTCTCGATGTGCTCGTGCATGTCGTGAAGAATATTTATGAGGCCGTTCCCAACGATGAATCGCGCGAAATCTATAAAGTTCCGCCCTTCATCGAGGAGATGATCCGGCGTGGCTGGCTCGGCGACAAGACCGGACAGGGTTTTTACAAGAGAGTGAAAGGCGGCGGCGAAAAGGAGATCCTGACTCTCGACGTCAACACCATGGAATACCGCCCGCGCCAGAAAGCGAAATTCGCCTCGCTCGAAGCTGGTAAGGCGATCGAGGACTCGCGCGAACGCCTCCGCGCGCTGGTAGGCCCTCTTCTCGAAGGCCAAAAGAGCGACAAGGCTCAGCAATTTCTATGGGGTGCTCTTTCCGAAATGTGTTTGTATGCTGCGCGGCGCATTCCTGAAATCTCCGACAACGTCGAAGACGTGGATCGTGCCATGCGCTGGGGTTTCGCTTGGGAGATGGGGCCGTTCGAACAGATGGATGCCCTCGGTGTGACGGCGTTTGCGGCCCAGGTGCGCAAAGAAGGGCGCGCTTTGCCCCCCGTCATTGAAAAGCTATTGGCGAGCGGGCGAAAAAGTTTCTACGAATCGGAAAAAGGAAAAACCGCGGCGTTTGATTTCAAGACCGGCGCGGTCAAGCCCGTGGAAGAACCCAAGGGCGTAATCATCCTCAAGTCCCTGAAGGAAGCCGGCCGCGAGGTCGAACGCAATACCGGCGCCAGCTTGATCGATCTGGGTGACGGCGTGGTGTGCTGCGAATTCCACGGCAAAATGAATGCCATCGGCGCGGACCTCATCGCCATGCTGCACAAAGGTTTGAAACGTTTGCAAACCGACTTCGACGCCATGGTGATTGCGAACCAGGCGGTCAACTTTTCCGTCGGCGCAAATTTGATGCTCGTTTTGGTGGGTGCGCAGGAGCAGGAGTGGGACGAGCTGCACATGGCCGTCAAGCAATTCCAAAACGTGAACCTCGCCTTGAAATACGCCCCGAAACCCGTCGTGGCTGCGCCTCAGGGCATGGCCCTCGGCGGCGGTTGCGAAATCGGCTTGCACTCGGCAAAGATTCAGGCCGCGGCGGAAGCCTACATCGGCCTCGTCGAAACCGGCGTGGGTTTGATTCCCGGCGGCGGCGGCACGAAAGAGATGCTCATCCGCGCCAACGAACATTCTGCGGGCGGAGAGGATTTGGATTTGTTTCATGCGATGAAGCCCGTTTTTGAAACCATCGCCATGGCCAAGGTGGGAACGAGCGCGGAAGAGTGCCGCGAGTTTGGTTTCTTGCGGCGCGACGATGGCGTTTCCATGAATCGCGACCGCCTCGTTGCCGACGCGAAAGAAACTGCGCTCGGGCTTGTGCGCGGAGGTTGGAAGCCCCTGGCCGCAAGCTGGCAGGAAGGCGCACGGACCACGCAAATCAAAGTTCTCGGCGAAGCGTTTCTTGCCCCGGCCAAGCTGGCGATTCACATGCTCCAGCGCGGAGGCCACGCCACTGAATATGATGGCCAAGTCGGCCGGAAGCTCGCCAATATTCTGGCCGGCGGTGCGCTCTCTTCTTCACAGATGGTGAGCGAACAATACGTCTTGGACCTCGAGCGCGAAGCCTTCGTCTCGCTCTGCGGCGAAAAGAAGACCCAGGAGCGCATGGCCCACACTCTGAAAACCGGCAAGCCGCTGCGGAATTAGCCGCCGCGCGCGGCGGAGCGTCTTTTAGTGGCCCGGAAATCCGCTCTAATCTTGCGGTGGGGGCAGAGCATTGTATCGTTCAATGAATGGGGCGGGGATGACCGGGAATCCTCGCGGAGGCTGTCCACGCGTGATGGCCCACTGTTCGAGCCAGCCTTTTCCTTCTTCCCCGACGTAAGTGTCAGGCAGGCTATACGCATCGTCGCCCAGCGCATCTTCGAGCGTGATGAAACGATAGCCCCTTTTGCGCATCAGCCCCACCAGCTCATGAATGTGGTCGGCCTCCAACTGATTGGCATGCAAGAGCAGGATCTGTTTCGGTTCATATCCCACCAGATCTTTCGATAGCTTTTCGCAATAGGCAAACACAGCGTCCGAATGCGCTAAATAAGCGCTGGCGATATCCTGTTGTCCGGCCGTGTCTCCACGCTTCCTGGCATCGTCATAAATCCGGGCGAAGAACCAATCCCACGCGTCTACCGTCACCGGGGCGATGCGGTAGCCGCGCGCTACAAGAAATTGTTCGACATCGCGCCTGGTCTGCAAATCCCGGCCCGTATCGAGATACGGGTGCCGGAAATATCTCAGCTTCATGTGGTGCTGGGCAAGCAAGAGAGTTGTTACGGACTCGCCCTGCACGATCGCATCTTCAAACTCTTTCAGCCCGGCCCTGTTCAACGACGTGTGCGCGAACGTGTGGTTCCCCAGCTCAAATCCAGCGTCAAGCCACATCTGGAGGGCTTTTATTCTTTCGTCCACTTCACCCCATTTGTAGAGTTTCTTTTCATTCACGAATCCCACTGCCGAAATTTTATCTTCGCGAAGCGCCCCTAGCAATTTTGCGGTCATTTGAGTAATGTCCGGGGCAGGCATGGAATAGGCGGCGCCGGCGGGCAGATCGTCGATGGTGATCGCGACCTGACGCCCTGGCGTTTCAGGCATCTGGGGTTTCGAACTGATACTCGCAAGGAACAATGTACCAATTCCCAATAACAACCTGCACCCGATCTTCATGGAAGCTGCCCCCTATTCGAAAGTGACGGGGAATTCTAGCGCAATTTGCCGTTGTACGCTCCTGGCGCGGATGCGCACCATACTGTATAAAAACATATTGTTTATACGTTTCGAAACGCGATATTGTACGCATTCGCGGGAGGTCCGTCGTGCAAAAATTCCTGCCTCCACGGGAGGCGGCCAGCATTCTGGGTGTCAGTTATCCCACCCTCAAGCAGTGGATCTATCGGGGGAAAATCAAAACCACCAAAACACCCGGCGGACATCACCGCGTCCCCGAAAGCGAAATCGACCGGTTGTTTCCGACAAAATTGACACGAGGAGACTTGTCCTCGCGCCGCGGGAGCTTCCGCAAGATCAGCGGCAGAAACCAGCTCATCGGCCGCGTGATGGAAATCAAGTACAGCGGACTGTTGGCTCAGGTCCGGATCGCCTTCGGGGAACAGCAGATTACCGCCATTATCACCGCCGATGCTGCAAAGGAAATGCGGCTGAAGCCTGGCGAGCGCGCCGCCGCGCTCATCAAATCAACCGAAGTCATGATTTTGCGGGTGTGAACCCGAACAAGAGTCTTCGCAGGGAGATCGCGGAAAGTACGGAGCGGTGCGGGAGCTTCTTGGGATCCGATATGGGCTTGAGTGAAAAAATCGTCATTCTTGCTCTTCTGTTCGGCATCTCCTCGCCCGCCGATCCGCAAGGCGCCGAAATTCGCGTCGCGGCCGCGGCGGATTTGAAATTCGCAATGGATGAATTAGGCATGCAATTCGAAAAGCAAACCGGGACAAAAGTGAACGTCACTTACGGTTCCAGTGGAAATTTTCTTGCCCAGATCCAGAATGGCGCGCCCTTCGACATCTTTTTGTCGGCGGACATGGACTATCCCCGGAGATTGCAAGCCGCTGGGCTCGCCGAGCCGGGAACCCTGTGCGAATACGCCATCGGGCGAATTGTGATTTGGACCCCAGCGGATGCTAGTGTGGACGTCGCCAAGGAAAAATGGGGAGCACTCCTGAAACCTGACGTGCGGAAAATAGCGATTGCCAATCCGATTCACGCGCCCTATGGTCGCGCCGCGGTGGTGGCGCTTAAGAGTTCGGGCATTTATGATCAGGTGAAATCGAAGCTAGTCTACGGTGAAAACATTTCGCAGGCCGCGCAGTTTGTCCAGTCGGGAAATGCGCAAGCGGGAATTATCGCATTATCCTTGGCGATTTCGCCTGGCATGAATGCTGGCAAGAGTTGGGAAATACCTTCTGAAATGTATCTTCCGATCGAGCAGGGCGCCGTCCTCCTGGCAAGCGGCAAGGATAAAGAGCAAGCCAGGCGATTTCTCGATCTGATAAAGAGCGCAGCGGGCGTGGCGGTTTTGGAAAAATTTGGATTTGCAGCCCCGACCGTTCCAGCATCAGCGGGGAAGCGCTAGGCATGGAAGCACTCTTCTTATCCATTAAGCTCGCGCTGTGCGTTTCTGCGATTTTGCTCGCCTGCGGAATTCCTCTCGCCTACTGGCTGGCGAATTCGCAATGGCGCGGCAAATTTTTGCTCGAAAGCGTTGTGGCTCTTCCCCTCGTTTTGCCTCCCACTGTTCTCGGATTTTATTTGCTGGTCGCCATGGGCCCTCGCGGCCCGTTGGGCTGGCTCTGGCAATCCGCTTTTGGCCATGGTTTGGCGTTTACGTTTGGCGGCTTGGTGATCGCCTCTGTAATTTATAGCGCGCCCTTCGCCATTCAGCCGCTGCTCTTCGCGTTCGAAAACGTGGACCGCGAATTGCTCGCCGCCTCCGCGGTCCTCGGCGCCGGACGGCTGCGAACTTTCTGGCGCGTGATTCTGCCGCTCTCTATTCCGGGCGTAATCACCGCCCTCGTGTTCAGCTTCGCCCACACGATCGGCGAATTCGGCGTCGTATTGATGGTCGGCGGAAATCTCCCCGGCATCACCCGAACAGTCTCCATCGACATTTACGACCACGTGCAGTCTCTCGAATACGCGCAAGCGAACCATCTGTCCCTGACGCTTCTCGGGATTTCCTTTGCGGTGCTCGCCATCGTTTACGGAATGAATCGCAAAGTCGGCCGGCGCCTCTGGGCGACTTGGGCGGCAAAGTAAGTCGCGCGATGCTGAGCGTTCAGATCCGCAAGGAGCTTCATCGCGCGAACTCTTCTCCTTTTGTCCTCGATGTGAGCTTCGAAATTCCTCCAGGAATCACCATCCTCTTTGGCCCCTCGGGAGCCGGAAAATCCACCCTTCTCGACTGTGTGGCGGGCCTAACGAAACCCGGCGCGGGACGCATCTCGATTGACGGGGAACTCCTGTTCGATTCCGCGAGCGGAGCGAATCTTTCCCCGCAAAAACGCCGCATCGCCTATGTCTTTCAATCGCTCGCGCTCTTTCCGCACATGAATGTGGAGGCAAACGTGAGCTACGGTCTCGCGAACTTGCCGCCCGATGAGCGCCGCGCGCGTGTGGAAGCGGCCCTTGCTGCATTTCACGTGGAAGAACTGAAAGCGCGGAAGCCCGCGGCTATCTCCGGCGGCGAAAGACAACGCGTGGCGCTCGCAAGATCCCTCGTGACCTCGCCTCGCGTGCTGCTTCTGGACGAGCCTCTGACCGGGCTGGACGCCAAGCTCAAATCCTCCATCATCGACGATCTGCGCGCCTGGAACTCCGCGCAGCGCATCCCCATCGTTTACGTGACGCACAACAGGGAAGAAGTCGACGCGCTCGGCGAGCGCATGATTACCATCGATCATGGCCGCGTGATCGACTCAGGACCCCCGCAGCAAGTCTTGGATGCCCCGCGCCGCAAACGCCTGGCGCAGGCCGCTGGTTTCGAGAATTTGCTTCAGGGAAAAGTGATGGATCTTCGAGAATCCGACGGCGTCATGCGCCTCCGCCTGGAAGCCAGCGAATGTGAGATCGAAGTTCCGCTCGGGTACGCAACGCCGGGAGATCTCGTTCGCATAGCCGTCCGCGCGGGCGATATTCTGCTCGCCACCGAACGGCCGCGCGGTCTGAGCGCTCGGAATGTCTTGGAAGGGCGCATCGACTCGATCGAACAGCGCGGCACGATCGTTGTCGTCCATGTCGATTGTGGCGTGAATTTCACAGTGCACGTAACCCCCGGGGCTGCCCGCGTGCTGGAACTATCTCCGGAACGCAAAGTCTGGCTGGTGCTCAAGACCCACTCGTGCCATTTAGTCGCCGATTAGCGCAATACTGGCAATCATTCGCAACACGTGCTCCGCTGTTGGAACGTGCGAAACCTACCGTGCCCGAGGTGATTGCCTAGTGCCTTAGGATTTGGGTTTTGCCGAAGTTGGAGCAGCAGCGTGAGTGGAGGAACTCGTAGAAAACTTTATCTCATCGGCTTCCAGCGTTTCACTGTTCGGCGCGGCGGGTTTCTTGACGTGAGAAGTGGCGTGAATCACCACTCTCTGTCCCACCGCAAGATCGGAGGCCTTTGCTGGTTTGTCGGTTTTCTCGATGCGCAGGATGTACGCGGTCGTCGCGACCAGCTTTACTTCCACGGACGTGCCCTCCGCCGTCTTCACCACCACCGAATCCGGAGTGATTTTTTCAATTGTTCCGGTGACATGTTTCTTGTTGCCATGCGCAACGCCAATACTGGCCGCGAGCAAAAGTATTGCAAGAAATCCCCAAAATCGTAGTTTCATGAATTTCTCCTCGTCAGGACCCGCTCGAATATCGCCCGCCAAGCCGGCGGTCTCATTGTGTCTTTGGTGCCGGCTTCGTTTTTCTAGCTCCTTGGCTGGGAACAAATTTGATTTGCTCCGCGACGTTCACGCCATTCTTCGCCACCACTGTAATCGCCACTTGATCCCCCACCGCAAGATCCTGGGATCGCGCCGGTTTGTTCACGCCGCTATCGAAATAAGTGGTCGAGGCGTCGGTTTTCACCGCAACGATCTCTTTCGCGTGCACTTCCACCTCGATGTAGTTCTTCCCCATGCGGTAAACGCTGCCCACGACGAGGCTCTTGCCGCCATCCGCTCGCGCGATGCCCGAGCCCACGAGCAAGAGCACGCAGGCAACGTATCCCATGTGCCTGAACGCAACGTTCCAAGGCCAATGCTCTTCTCTAGTGATGATGCCCCGCCTGCGGATTTGGTTGTGGTGGCGCGCCATTCAAAAAATCATCCTCTTGCTGTTCTTCCGTGCGATCCTCGGGCCCCTTTGGATTATAACGCTCCATCTCCATGCGTTCTTCCGCGGTCAGTTGAGGGAGATGCCGTAGGAAGAGCACCAGTTTCCAGCTGTCATCTTCCGCACCCAGAGTTCCAAATCCCGGCATGCCGGTGAATCGCACGCCGTTCTCGATGACCCAGAAAAGCTCCCCGTCCGAAAGTTTTTGTGTTTCATGCAAACGCAGATCCGGCGGCTTCGGATACATACCTTTGCCAAGCAACGCGTCTCCGCTGCCGTCATTCGCATGGCATGTCGCGCAGTGATCGGCGAAATGCAGTCTAGCCTCGCGCAGATTTTCCGTGTTGGCGGTAAGTGGATTTCGCGCCTGCCGGGCGCTCTCGGGCATAACCATGTGCCTGACGTTTCGCGCGGCCATCGCTTCCAAATGCGTGGGGGTCGCGCGCGCGCTGAGGCCGTCGTGCAGAAAACGCGCCGCCACCGCCACGACGAGTCCCGCAAGCGCGACCAAGACCACCAAAATATAGGTTCCGCGTTTCATTGCGTCAGCATTCACCCCGGCCATTCATCGGACGAAACTCCATGTTACCCGACCGGGAAGAATGCTGGTTAAGAATCCTGACTAGGCCGAACTCCCATCATCGTAGCCGTCGAAGCGGCGGCATCGCTTCTCCTCTGGTAGGATAGTTCCTGATGAGTTTGACGCAAAATCCCTTGCGGCTCGCGCCGGAGAAGCCTCCCGCACATTCACCTGACGTGGAAGCGGGGCTGGCCGCTTGTCCCTCCGAAGTGCGCGATATTTTGGATTCCGCCCGCAACGGAGCGGAGCTGAACTTCACGCAGGCGCTGACGCTCGCCACTGTGCAAGGCGAATCCCTGGATGCCCTCGTTGCCGTCGCCGACGCTCTGCGCCGCGAATCCGCAGGCGACGCCATCACTTACGTCGTGAATCGCAACATTAACTTCACCAACGTCTGTTTTGTCGGTTGCAGTTTCTGCGGCTTCGCTCGTGGTGCGGGTGCTTCCGATGCCTATTCGCTTTCGGTCGATGACGTTGTCCGCAAAGCGCGCGAAGCCTGGGAGCGCGGTGCCACCGAAGTTTGCATCCAGGGCGGTCTGCCTCGCGATCTGGACGGTTTTTTCTATCGCGATATTTTGCGCGGCATCAAGCGCGCCATTCCGTCGATGCACGTGCACGCCTTTTCGCCCATGGAAATCTCTTACGGCGTGGAAAAAACGGGAATGCCCCTCCGCGATTATCTCCGCATGATGAAAGACGAAGGCCTAGGAAGCATCCCCGGCACCGCCGCGGAAATCCTCGACGATCGCGTTCGCCGCGAGCTGAGCCCGAACAAGCTTCCGGTCGTGCGCTGGGTCGAAATCATTACCGCCGCGCATGAATTGGGAATCCCCACGACCTCCACGATGATGTATGGCCATGTCGAGGAGCCTGCGGATTGGGTCCGGCATATTTTGCTGCTGCGCGGAATTCAGAAGAGCACCGGAGGCTTCACTGAATTCGTGCCCCTGGGTTTCATTCATTCGAATACCCGGCTTTACAAGCACGGCGGAGCCCGCGCCGGCGCCCAGCGCGATGAGCATCTGCGCGTTCACGCTCTATCGCGCGTCCTGCTCCACCGCGCCATCAACAACGTGCAGGTCAGCTGGGTAAAACTCGGTTTCGAAATGTCCCTGGCCTGCCTGAACGCCGGCGCGAACGATTTCAGCGGCACCCTGATGGAAGAAAGCATTTCCAAGGCTGCCGGCGCGACGTTCGGAGAATATGTATCCCCCGAAGAATTTCGCCGCTTGATCCGCTCGATCGGGCGCATTCCCGCCGAGCGCACCACCACCTACAAAATTCGGCGCCTTTACGATCAGCCGGAAGAGTTGCCGTCGCGTCCAGCCGTCCAGTTCCAGCTCGCGCCCGCGGAAAAACATCTGCCCTACGCTGAAGGAAGCTACTGAAGAGGCTTCGACTAAAAAATGCGCGCGCTCCTTTTGCCGGTCAAGGATCTCAATAATTCCAAGCAGCGGCTCACCGGCGTGCTCACACCCGGTGAACGATTCTCTCTGGCGCAGGCGATGTTGCAGGACGCCTTTCGCGCTGTCCGGGGTGTTCGCCTCGCGAAAAAAATCTTTGTCGTCACAAATTACGAACCGGCGGTTCGCTCCGCTCGAGAAAATGGCTGGGAAATTCTGCGCGAGGACCATCAAGTTTCTGAAAGCGCCTCCGTCGATTGGGCCTCGCGCGTCTGCACGGAAAAAGGCGTGAACTCTCTGCTGCGCTTGCCACTGGATTTGCCGCTCCTGCAAGCTAGCGATGTGGATTCGCTGCTCGCCATCGAATCCCCCGCGCCCGCCGTCGTCATCGTTCCGTCGCGCGACGGTACGGGGACCAACGCGATTTTGCGCACTCCGCCTGCATTGTTCCCATCGCATTTTGGCGAGGGCAGCTTTGCGAAACACTGCGCCGAAGCGCAGCGCGCCGGAGCCGCCATCATCGTCCGGCGAAATCCGCGCCTCGAAATGGACGTGGACGATGAAGCCGACTTGCGCGCGCTCCTCCTCCACGATCTCGGCGGCACGGAAACCGGGCGCTGGCTCGAGACCAGTGGTGTCGCTGCAAGATTCCGCGAAACTGCGGCCGCGCGGGCCAGTTTTGCGGGAAATCTCTGAGCGCAGTTGAGCGATGTTTTTGCTTCGTCAACACTCGGTACGCAAGAATCAGAAGCGTGCCTTTGTGAAAACTCGATGAAACAGAAGATTCAGCCCAATCTCGATGCCGGTGTTGCTGGCATCCCTGATGGCGCGACCATCATGTTCGGTGGCTTTGGTGGCGCAGGCTTTCCGAACAATCTGATTCAAGCCTTGGCTCGCAAAGGCATCAAAAACATCACTGCCATCAGCAACAACTGCGGGACCAAGGAAGGCGAACTTGGCCTACTCTTCAAGAACAAACAGATAAAGCATGTGGTTGCCTCGTTTCCCGGCCCATACTCGTTTTTCTTTCAGGAACAATTCGCCAAAGGGGAAGTGACCCTCGAGCTCGTCCCGCAAGGAATTCTCTGCGAGCGCATGCGCGCTGCTGCTGCGGGACTCCTCGGTTTTTACACCTCCGTCGGCGTGGGAACCGAAGTTGCCGCAGGCAAGGAAGAGCGCGTCCTGAATGGCAAGCGCTGCATCCTCGAGATGGCGCTGCACGCCGACTACGCGCTCATCAAATCGCAAAAAGCCGATGGCTTGGGCAATTTGACCTACCGCCTCGCCGCTAGAAATTTCAATCCCATCATGGCCATGGCCGCGAAGACCACTATCGTGGAGACGGAAGAGATTGTGCCCGTCGGGGCAATCGATCCGGAAAACGTGATCACTCCCGCGATTTTTGTTCACCGCATCGTGCAGGCGAAAGGACTCCGCTATGCCGGGTAACGGCACACAAAAAAATGCCATGCGGGGTGACCGCATGCAGGAAAAACATCATGCCGGATAAACCACGACTCACGCGCGAACAAATCGCCCAGCGCGCCGCGTTCGAACTGCCCGACGGCGCCTGCGTCAATCTCGGTTGGGGAATTCCCAATCTTATCGCCGATTATCTGCCCAAGAACCTCACCGTCTTCTTTCACAGCGAAAATGGAATTCTCGGCATGGGTCCGCGCGCCAAGCCGGGAGAAGAAGACTTCGACCTCGTCGACGCCATGAAGGTGCCGGTCACGCTGATTCCCGGCGCGTCCTTTTTCCATCAGGCGGACGCACACCTGATATCGCGCGGCGGCCATCTCGATCTCGCCGTGCTCGGCGGCTTCCAGGTTTCCGAAAAAGGCGATCTCGCCAATTGGAAAGTGCCCGGCGCGAGAGGTTCCGGTGGAATTGGCGGCGCTATGGATATCGCCGCCGGCTCGAAGAAATTGATGGTCTGCATGGAGCACACCACCAAGGAAGGCGCACCCAAAATTGTAAAGACCTGCACCTATCCGCTCACTTGCCTTGCGTGCGTGACCACGATCGTCACCGATCTCGCGGTAATCGACGTTACGTCGGAAGGTTTGGTTCTTCGCGAAACCGCACCGGGCTGGACTGTGGAAGAAGTCCAGCAACTGACCGAAGCTCGCCTGATCACCCGCGGGCGTGTTCCGGAGATGCGGTTCGCGTAATCGCGTGAGCGTGCTAAAGTTTCTTTGTTCGGAACAATGCATAAGGAGACTTTCATGGCAGAACAAATTCCCGAAAAATACGTCGATCTCTTAAAGAAAAAAGCTTTCGCCAGTCTCGGCACCATCATGCGCGACGGCAGCCCGCAAGTGACTCCCGTCTGGGTGGACTACGACGGAAAGTTCGTTCGCGTGAATTCGGCGCTTGGCCGCGTGAAGGACAAAAACATGCGCCGCGATCCGCGCGTTTCCCTTTCCATTCAGGATCCGGAAAATCCTTACCGCCATCTGGAGATTCGCGGAAAGGTCGCGGAGATCACCCAGAACGGCGCGGACGATCACATCAACAGTCTCTCGCAAAAATATCTCGGCAAGCCCGTTTATCCTTTCCGTCAACCCGGCGAAGTCCGCGTCATCTACAAAATCGAACCCCAAAAAATCAGCTCGATGGGCTAAGCAGGCTCACCTTCGCGCAGCGCAATGAGATCTTTTTCAACCGGGAGCGCTTCGTGCGGCTCATAGCGCCACTCACAGCGCTCCTTGTTTTCCCCGCCTTCGTTTTTGGCCAAGAGCCTCTCGAATATCGCGTCGAATACCCTCGACCGAAATCTCCGCAAGTTCACGTTTCGCTCCGCGTACCCCGCGGCGCGGACGCGCCAATGACTTTAATTATTCCGCGTACCATTCCCGGTGGTTATGCCGAGCGTCCTTACGACCCGTTTGTCGAAAACATTCACGCATTTTCGTCCGGCGGCAAAGAGAAGGAAGTCCAACACGAAAATCTCGGACCACGCTGGAAAATCGGCAAACCGGGTGACCGCCTCGACCGCGTGGAATACGACGTAAACATTTCTCGCATGGAGCGCGAAATTCTCGTCGCCTCGGATTCCTCCAAAATCAGGGATGGCTACGTCGGACTGCTCGGCTATTCGATTTTCGCGTTTTTCCTCGGCCGGGAAAGCCAACCAATTCGCCTCGATGTAAATGCACCCGCGGACTGGCCGGTCTTTTCGACGCTGGCGCCGCAAGTTCCCGCAAATGTTGGTTCGCTCACCGCGACCGCCGCTGACTACTACGCACTCGCCGATTCGCAAATCGTCATGGGCCCTAGTTTGCAACTCCGGCGAATCGAAGGAAATGTTCCACTCTTTGTCGCCGTGTATGCGGAAACTGAAGACGATCTTTCCGAAGAAAGCGCTCTCGCCCGCGATGCGCTCGATAAA
>Ga0210400_10001481_pt1 | contig 23271 bp, 19 predicted proteins | sample IncBWH26MmetaG_FD_155456 | JGI IMG/M metagenome (GOLD analysis project Ga0210400, IMG submission 155456) | Forest soil microbial communities from Barre Woods Harvard Forest LTER site, Petersham, Massachusetts, United States - Inc-BW-H-26-M | ecosystem: Environmental > Terrestrial > Soil >...
GGGATAGAAGCTGAAGCAGGCCATTGTGCCTATACTTCCGGCCTTGCGGCCCCTGTACTCGGCGCCGTGCGCCTGGCAGGCATCTTCAATAACGAACAGTCCGTATTTGTTCGCCAGGTCCAGCAGCGGATCCATATCGGCGGGCTGTCCATACAGGTGCACCGGCATCAGGGCGCGGGTCCTGGGTGTGATTGCCCGGGCGGCGGCGGAAGCGTCCATGTTGTAGTACACCGCGTCAACATCGACAAATACCGGCCGCGCGCCGACGGCGCTGATTGCTTCCGCTGTGGCAATAAATGTATTCGCAACCGTAATAACCTCATCACCCGGACCTATGCCCAGCGCCAGCAACGCCGCCTGCAATGCAGCGGTTCCGTTGTTGATCGCAACACAGTGCTCGACCCCGAGATACCGGGCGAAGGCGCTTTCAAACTGCTGAACTTCCGGCCCCAGGATGAATGAGTTGTTGTCTACTACCCGTTCAAACACTCGCGCCAGCTCTGCCCTGAGTGGGGCGTGCAATGCTTGCAAATCAGCAAAGGGAACCTTCAAACCGCCGCCGCCTTTCTTAGCAAACGTGCTGGATTTCCCGCGACAACGGCTCCGTCAGGGACATCGCGTGTGACCACGCTGCCCGCCCCGACGATTGCGTTTTCCCCGATGGTCACACCGCAAAGAATCGTTGTGCTTGTGCCAATGGAGGCGCCGCGTTTCACCAGTGTTGGAATTACTACCCAGTCAGCTTGCGACTGAGGCTCGCCGTTGTCATTGGTTGCGCGCGGATATCTGTCATTAATGAATGACACGTTGTGTCCTATGAAAACATTGTCTTCAATGACAACACCCTCACAGATAAAGGTGTGGCTGGAGACTTTTACGTTCTTGCCGATGAAGGCATTCTTCTGGATCTCGACGAAGGTGCCGATCCGGCTGTTGTCCCCGATAGTGCAGCCGTAGAGGTTAACGAATGCATGGTAAGTTACGTTCTGGCCTAACTTCACATCGGCCGCAATGCGACAAAGTTCCATGACCCACTTCCCATTGTTGGTATCAGGCAACGCTGGCCGCGGCTGCGGGAGCTACCTGCGGACGCGGCATCATCGGTGATAGCAGGACCTCGCGCCCCTCCTGCCGGATGGAGCGCTGCGCCGCCTCCAGCAGTCGTACTACGCGTAAGCCGGAATAGCCGTCGCTGAGTGGTGGCCGCTGTTCCTTGATGGAAGCAACGAACTCGTTGGCCATAACGCGCATGGCCTCGGTGGTATCGAGATTGGGCGCCAGGCTGTCGCCGTTGCGGTAGCTGGTAAGCAGCCGCTCACGATTGGCAGGATCGTAGTCCTGGCTGACACCGCGATCGTAGATTTTGATTTTCTCGCTGTTTTCCACGTCGTCATATACAAGCATCTTTCGGCTGCCGCCGACGAGGGTGCGGCGGACCTTCACCGGCGCCAGCCAGTTGAGATGGAAGTGAGCGATCAGACTGGAATCGAATTGCGCCGTAACATAGGCGATGTTCTCATAAGGTGTGCGCAGGTGTTTTACTCCGGTGGCGGTCACGAACACGGGTTCCTGCCCGAGCAGATAGTCCATGATGGAAAAATCATGCGGGCCCAGGTCCCACAACACATTGATGTCGCTCTGTACCAGCCCAAGATTGATCCGGACAGAGTCGAAATAGAGCAATTCCCCAAGTTCACCGGCATCGATCAGCGATTTCATGCGCCGGACCGCCGCCGTATATAGAAAGGTGTGGTCGACCATCAGGGTTTTACCCTCAGTTGCGGCAGTTTCGATCAGATCGATTACGTGCAGGCTGGTAGTGGCCATTGGTTTTTCAACCAGGGCGTGCTTACCCGCCAGAAGCGCCCGCTTGGCGAACTCATAGTGGGTTGAGACGGGCGTGGCCAGCACCACGGCGTCTACTTTGGGACTCGCCAATACGTTCTGGTAACTGGTCGTGAGTTCGATGGTTGGATAGCGCCGGTGCATACGCGCCAACGCCTTCTCGTCAGGATCGCAGGCCATCACGACTTCAGCGCCTTCGACCTCCCAGAAATTACGGATTAAGTTCTGTCCCCAGTAACCACATCCTACCTGTGCAACTCTTGTTGGCCCCATTGGTCTTCCCTTGTTTCGCTTACCCCATCCAAGCACGCGAAAGACCACCGGCAGCGGTTGCCCCCACACAAAGCGCGAACCATCTAAGGCTTTGAATAACTACAGCTTAAATGCGGGGCTCCGGATCCGGGCTCCAGGAGAAGGGGCTCTCAGGCGCAGTCAGGGGAAAGTTTCTCAGACTAGTAGGCAAATGTTTTCACTTAGGCGGGGTTTCACAATTTTCCTGGCGCAGTCCTGAAGGCGGGTCGCTTGTGTGCAAGGACAAAACGCCTTGGCATATGGATTGCGACAGCTTTTTCTTCAGGTCTTTAGTTCCTGTGAAGGCAAAAGGTCAGGAAATGTACTTGGCTTTTTATGGATTAGAGAAAGAACCATTCCGGCTCAACCCCGACCCAGGATTCCTGCATTTGGCGGTGCCGCACCGCAGGGCTCTTGAGGCGATGCTGGAGGCGGTGTCTTCGCGCAAGGCGTTGCAGGTTACTGTGGGACCCATTGGCACAGGCAAGACCACGCTCCTGTACTGCGTGCAGCACATTATTATGCGCGAAGCGTCGCGCGAACGCCCGGTGCGCACCGTTTTTATCGTGAATCCTGTGCTCAGTGCGCCGGAGCTGTTCGAGGCGCTTTTTGACGAGCTGGAAATAACGTGTCCTCCCCAGGGTAAGCCGGCAAGCTTGCGTATGATGCATGACATTCTCGCTGAGGGATACGTCAAGAACGGCTGCTTGCTGCTGATCATTGACGAGGCTCACCTTCTGTCGCCTGCGCTTCTTGAGGAGATCCGGTTATTGCTAAACCTCGACAACTTTCCTGCGACTGTGCTTCAGGTGCTGCTGTGCGGCCAACCGGAACTGCTTTCGCGGCTGGCCAGACCGGAGTTTGCGGCGCTCAAGCAGAGGGTTTCGGTGCTTTCAAAGCTGCGACCGCTCACATTGGCGGAAACCCGCGCCTATATCGCCGAGCGGCTTCACATCGCCGGATTGCGGGGTGAGAGCCCATTTCCCGGGGCCACGCTGGAGGACATTTACCGCCGCACCAATGGTGTGCCGCGGTTAGTCAATTTGGTCTGTGACCGGGCGCTGAGCGCGGGATATAAACGAGGACAGCACAAGCTCAGTCCTGATTTCATCAGGGAGGCGGCCGATGATCTTGACGTTGGTGTTCCGCTCAGTTTTTCAAAACCCCTGGTAAACGCTGTCCCGGATGATGTTTTGGCGGATTTAGAGCATTTCCATAGTTAGATACCGGATTTCAAACAGGGTGAAGATGAGCAGATTCTTTAATCAAAGTCGGAAATTGGCGGCCCACGTGACTCCCGGGTTTCCAGGTGGAAGCGTGGTAGAGCGTGTGAGCAAGCTGAAAGAAGCAATGGAGGCGGAACGGCATCCAGCAGAGAGCGTGAGTGAAGCGCATCTGAAACAGATGCTTACTCCGCTGGACAATTCGGACAAGACCGCTTCCGCCGTGGTTGCCGCGCGGCTGGCAAACTGCGGCAGCATACGTCTGCTGCGCGATGATGGGAAATCCCTGCTGGCTCCTTCCTACAATCCGAGCATGCAGCAGGCCGTGGAGGCTTACCAGAGGCTTCGCGCCGCCCTGGTGAAATGCCAGGACAAGCATGGCACGCGTTCACTCGTGGTGAGCAGCCCCGGGCCTCGGGAAGGTAAAACGCTTACGACTTTTAATCTGGCCTTGTGCTTCGCCCGAATTCAGAACTGGCCGGTATTGATTGTCGACGCCGATCTGCGCACGCGAGGCTTATCAAGGCTGTTGGGAGATCCACACTCTGTGGGGCTGGGTAAGGTCCTCGAAAGCGGCTGCCCATATGACGCGGCGATCCTGCGCACGGATGTGCCCAATTTATATGCCCTACTGGCAGGCGAAGTCTCGGTGCCGGCTCCTGAATTGTTTTCCCGGGCGGGTTGGAAGGAATTGGTCGCGTGGAGCTCCGAGTGTTTCAAGCTCGTGCTGGTCGATTCGCCGCCGGCCCTGAACCTTGCCGATTTTGAACTCATTACTGCGCCCTGCGAGGGCGTAATGCTGATTGCGCGCTCAGGCAACACCAGCCGTGATTCCCTCACCAGAACCTGTGCTCGTATCGATCCGAAGAAGCTGATGGGGGCAGTGCTCAATGTGAGTGATGACAAAAAGGAGAACGGCCACTACTATTCCTACCAGGCGAGGATAAAAAGGTAAATGGGCGAACCGATTCAGCGCGGAGGTCAGCTTTCTTCTTCGCAGTTTTCGAGTGACTTGGATACCATGTCTGTGCCTGATTCATTCCCGGATGGTTTGCACCAAGACTCGCGCCTTTCCGAAGGGACACCCGCATCCTTAAGCTTGTATAACAAGGCGCGGTAGCTGATGTTTAGACGTTTTGCCGCGCGCTTACGGTTCCAGTTGCAGGCTTCTACCACCTTCAGAATGACTTTTCGTTCTACCTGCCGTACCGCTTGCTTAGTAATCTGTTTAAGCGGAACATCTCCCTGCGCAGGGACGATGAATTTAAAAATATCCGGTTCACGGTCATTCAGTTCGCCAAGAATGGCGTCTTCCGAGCCGAGGACCACATACCGTTTAGTCAGGTTTTCCAGCTGCCGGATGTTTCCGGGCCAATGGTACTCCTGGAGACAGGCAATACAGTGTTCAGACAGCGCCGGGGCGCGGTAGTTGAATCTTTCATTGTGCTGCGCAATAAAGTATTCACAGAGATGGGGAATGTCTTCGAGCCGTTCACGTAATGGGGGCAGGTGTATATTGACAACGTTAATGCGGTAAAAAAGGTCCTCCCTGAAGTTGCCCATCGCCATCTCCTGTTCGAGGTCGCGGTTCGTGGCAAAGATGAAGCGAACGTTGACCTGTTGGTCTTGCTGACCGCCAATGCGGCAGAACCGGCTGTCCTGCAGCACTTGCAGGAGCTTGGCTTGAATACTGGGATCGAATTCGCCGATCTCGTCGAGAAAGAGTGTTCCGGAATTGGCCAGCTCAATGCGGCCGGGTTTAGCTCCCATAGCCCCGGTGAACGCTCCCTTCTCGTAACCGAACAGTTCACTCTCAAGCAGGGTCGCCGGTATGGCGGCGCAATTTACCTGGACGAACGGAGCGGAAGAAACCAGCGACTCTCGATGCAGGAGGCGGGCAATGACCTCTTTACCGGTCCCGCTTTCCCCTGTAAGCAGGACTGGAATACCGGCGGCAGCCACTTTCGCGATGGTCCTGCGAACCACCGCCATCTCTCTGGAGCCACCGAAGATCACATGGTCAGGCGGAAGGTTTCCACCATGAGCATTCCAGTGATTTCTGGCAAAACCATAACCGGTAGTGTTGCTGCGGGTCATCAACGTTTCTGTGAGTCGGAATGATGCACTCGAAACGCCAACCGGTTGAGAACAGGATTTGCAGCCGGAAACGATTCGCTACCTCGGGGTAAGGTGTTGGTTTTGAGGAGAAACTGCGTGTTACCGCACAAAGCAGTCAAGGCTTTTTAACATGTGCAGTGGTCTCGAAAGATTCGAAATGGGTGGAAATCATTTTCACACTGTGAAGAGATCTTCCGAGTGCGCAACTTGGTGGTCCTAATACCATGGTCGTAAGCTATTGTTGATCTTCAGTATAAAGTGCAACTTGGTTTACTTGGAAGAAGTACAACGGCACTTCGGCAACCAAAGGTGCAACGGTCTCGCCCGCTGTAGGATTGTTTGCAATGCTACTACCGTTACCCATTAATTAGGTCTTACAAATGCTGCAACAGGTTCAGGCAAAAGAGGCTTTACCACCCCAACCAATGGAAAGGAGAAGCATGGTTTCAGCCTACTGCTGCGATTGGGAGGAACTAGACCTTGATCCAGGAACGGCGCCTTTCGTCACGCTTCACCTTGCAACTACCTATTATTTTGGTGTTGCCGCAGTTTGGCTTGAAGGTTGAGGGTAAAACTCGCGACATAAGCGCCGGAGGGATATTTTTTTACGCCAATCTTCCTGTGAACGAGGGCCAGGGGGTTGAACTTATGCTGACTTTGCCGGCTGGTGAATTCAGCCCTGTGCCGGTTCGAGTGGGTTGCCGCGCAAAGATCTTGCGCCTGGAAAATGGCGTGGTGAATGAGGCTAAAGGGATGGCAGCGGCTTTTGAGGCGTTCGGCTTTTTCATCCAAGGTATTGGATGAAGTAAGCAACCTTCTCACACGGCCACTGTTCTAACCTGTTCGGACTACGGAGAAGGTAGGTTCTATCTGCTGTAGGCTATCCGGATTTGGGTACATTTGCTGGAATGTGACGTTTTCAGAAATGGCAAAAGAACGGTCATTTCGAAGTGGTTTTGCAGGTGCTGGCGGGGATTTGCTCCATCGCGGGAAACTCGACCTGAGCGAAGGAAAGCAACTTCCTGGGCATGCTACAGCTTGCTTATATCCTCTTCCTTATGCGAAAGGTATTTTTTGAGATGGATTTCTTAATAAAGAATTATTGACAGATAGTTCGCAATCGTGATAACGTGCGATCACTGCCTAGGATAGACAAGTCCCTGGCTCCCACGCCCGTGACTGGTCTTGGATTTGTTTGGTCCGTTGAATCACATGAAAGTACATGTTGTATCGAGGTTTTAGGCCAACCTAAAGACGGTCCTTATCCCTTGCAGCGTTAGCGAGCAGACAGTAGTAGTGCCATTGAGCAGCGACTTGGTGCGCTAACCGCTGCTGCTTCCGCCGAATCCATTTTTGCACGATCGGACGGCAGAAATGCACGCTGATTTATCTCTGGCCTCACCTGATGCCATAACACGACTTCTTGATGATTGGTTGAAGCGGGAAGTGTTTCGCAGGACATTGGCGCTTGCGTCAGCCGCTCACGAATTGAAGACTCCGTTGGCGGTGATGAGCGGTTATACGGATTTGCTCCTCAGCGGGCGGCTGGGGGCGCTCAGTCAGGCCCAGAAAACTGTCCTTAGAGAAATGCAGCAAAATACCGCCAGGCTGCAGAAGTTTATTCATACCTTCCTGACTTTCAGCTCGCTGGAATCCGGGAAGTTTGAAATAGCGAGGGAGCTCGGCGACGTCAACGAATGCATTGCGGAAATCTTGCAGGACTGGGCCACGCCGATCCAGCAGCGCGCCATAACCTGTGAATTCCTGCCCGATCGCACATTGCCGCAGCTGCGCTTCGATTCATTGAAACTGCAACACATCATCTCCAATCTTCTGGACAATGCGCTGAAATTCTCGCCTGAACATGGTCACATCCGGATCAAGACCGAACCTCACCTCTGGGAGCGGCGCGGTGTTCGAAAGAACGGAGCTTTACCGAACGAACGGCGCAACGATGACGGGCCATTTCGATACAACTCCGTCCGGATTTCAGTGAGCGATAACGGTCCGGGCATTCCCGCCGAGTACCATCTCGAAATCTTCAACGAATTTCTGCGGCTTCAGCCGGACCAAACCAGCGGGATGGGCTTGGGTCTTGCAATTGCCCGGCGTTTGGTTGAGGCCCATGGCGGAAAGATTTGGGTAGAAAGTGAAGTAGGAAAGGGCAGTACTTTCTCTTTGCTGCTGCCGATTACAAAAGAGCAGGAAACTATATGAATACGCAAGCTTTCATTTCCGGGGGCCGGAACATACTTATTGTCGACGATGAAGTCAGCATGCTCAACTACACCAGGACGCTGCTGGAAATGGACCACTATGCAGTGGAGACCGTGACCAGCGGCGAGCAGGCCGTCAAGCGACTTCAGTTGAAACCTGTGATTGATCTCGTGCTTGTGGATATGGCCATGCCGGGCATGAACGGATTGCAGACCATTGAAGCGTGCAGGAAAGTGCGCCCTGAACAAAAGATTGTGGCGTGCTCATGCATAACTGATACGGGCATGGTAGTGCAGGCGATCAAGCTGGGCGCGCTGGACTACATGACCAAACCGTTTTACAAAGCGGAACTGGACGCTGTTTTGAAGCGATCGCTGGCCAACCACCAGCAAGCGGCGGCCACCCAGGCCCCAGCCTTCGACGATCATGAGCATTTGGAAAGCCTGGAGAACGATCTGTTCTTTCTGGCGGCCAGCCCGGCGATGAAACAGATCCGCGCTCAAATCTCTCTGGTCGCAAAAGTAGACGTTCCTGTTCTGCTGCTGGGTGAGAGCGGCGTGGGAAAGGAAATTCTGGCCCGTCTGGTGCACAAACTTTCGCCGCGTTCCCGTTACCCGTTGCTGAAGGTGAATTGCGCAGCTTTGCCGGCGGACCTCCTGGAGAGCGAACTTTTCGGATACGAAGCCGGCGCATTCACCGGCGCCACGCGCCCCAAACCCGGCAAATTCGAGCTGTGCAATAAAGGAACAATCCTGCTGGATGAAATCGGAGAGATGAGTCCGGTACTGCAGGCCAAGCTCCTCCATGTTTTGCAGGATGGCCAGTTCTGCCGCCTGGGTAGCCGGTCGAACATCAGCGCGGATTTCAGGGTACTGGCTGCTACCAATATAGATGTGCACGAAGCCATTGCGAACAAAACCCTTCGCGAGGATCTTTACTATCGCCTGAATGCCTTTACGGTCAATATTCCTCCGTTGCGGGAAAGGAAAGAGGAGATTCCGCTTTTGTTTAAGCACTTCATGAACCAGTTCTCACAAAAGTATGCCCATCCTTCGATGGGGTATTCGGAGAGACTAATCGATGCATGCATGCAATATCATTGGCCGGGGAACCTTCGTGAACTGGGAAATTTCGTGAAGCGCTACATGGTTTTGCAAGATGAAGCACTGGCCATCTCGGAGCTGGATTTGAAAAGCAAAGACCCCGTATTCATGGCTGAAGCTGTGGATGATTTTGGTAAGACAGGACCGCAATTCGGCTTGAAATTCCTGGTTCGAAATCTCAAGGACAAAACCGAACTGAAGGCAATTGAAGAGGCCCTGGTCGCAACCAACTGGAACCGCAAGCTTGCTGCGGTGAAGTTGAACATAAGCTATAAGGCTCTTCTTTACAAGATCAAGCAATATCAGATCGTCCAGGCACGGTCAGCGGGCTCAGGCGTGCGCGCCGGCTTGCGATAAATGATTGACACGTATCTGCATTCTTGCTCTCAGGAATGGAAGCATTCTTGCAATAGATAGAGCGCCAGGCCGAGCTATCGGCATCTGTATGGCGAAAGGAATCCCATGGCGATCTATCTGGTAACAGGGGCAGCGGGATTTATAGGTTCATCTATTGTTCGCGAGCTGCTGGCTCGCGGAGAACGGGTTCGTGCTCTAGACAATTTCGAAACCGGTAAACCTGAGAACATTCAGGATCTAGTCCATGACATTGATTTTCGTGAAATAAACATCCTTGACTACTCAAATCTTGTGTGGGCCTGCGAAGGAGCGGACTTTGTTCTTCACCAGGCTGCTCTGCCGTCCGTACCCCTTTCGGTTGCCGAGCCGGAAAGAAGCCATCGAATCAACATCAATGGCACATTCAACGTGCTCTTAGCGGCACAGCAAACCGGGGTCAGGCGAGTGGTATATGCGGCGTCCAGTTCTGCCTATGGTGAAACGCTGGTTCTACCGAAACAGGAGAACATGTCGCCCGATCCGATTTCTCCGTATGCCGTGCAGAAGCTCACCGGCGAGCTCTACATGCGTTGCTTTGCAAGAGTGTACGGAGTGGAGACGGTTTGCCTGCGCTACTTCAATATATTTGGTCCGCGCCAGGACCCTGGATCGCCTTACTCGGGTGTCCTGGCCAGATTTATCACTGCCATGCTTAACTGGCACGCGCCGACCGTTTTCGGCGACGGCGAGCAGACCCGCGACTTCACTTACGTAGACAACGCAGTTGCAGCAAATCTGCTGGCCGCTGTTGCGCCGGCCCGGCAGGTAGTCGGGCAATCCTTCAATATCGGAACCGGTCAGCGCATCTCGCTTAATCTGGTAGTTGAGCTGCTGCGCGAAATCACTGGCTACGCCGGGCCGGTCAATTATGCGCCAGCACGCAACGGCGATGTGAAGCATTCTCAAGCGGATATCTCGAAGGCATGTGCGGCCATGAACTATTCACCTGAAGTCACCTTCAAAGAAGGCTTGAAACGGACGGTGGAATGGTACAAAAGCCAAACTGTCCCGACTCCAGTTTGTTTGTAACTGGTATCGACTCTCGCGCGAGTATGCGGATGCAGCGAGCAAACTTTTACGTTACGTGAAACCATAAGGCCCCAATCCGCTCCTCGGATTGGGATCTACAGAGGTCGCTATTGTTTACAGCAACGTCGTATCCCTCGCCTCGTTACCGTTTCTCCATTCGCGCCCGGACTCATCGGCCCTGGGCGCCTCGCCGCGCAACTTATCTCGCCCGACGACTTTGTCCCCAACGATCCGTTCATCATGCTGGTCGGCGACAATCTCGACATCGCTAACGTCCGCTTGGCGAGCCGCAGCCGCACGCCGGTACGAAACCGTGACGCTCACCCTCGATGGCGTCATTTCTTGGGCAAAGCCATCCAGGTTGGGAAATACCACGCTCCGCTGTGCAGAACACCGGTTCTTCCACCTTAGCAGGTGACAAGATTTCTGCACCACGAATGTGAAACACCTTTCATCTTTGATTGGACACCCTCCTTTCGCGAAGTCTTCACATGTTTTGCCATATGTTCCTGTAACCATCTGCAAAGATGAGGACAGAGTGCATTTTTCTTAGCGCAATACCACGGCCAGGCAGTTGAATGAAATGGCGCAGACCGGCCAGGTGCTGTTTGGCAGCAGGAATGCAACTCTCCCCCGTGATCGCTATATAGCATCGCTATATAGAAAGGTTGCCCGCACAATGGCAACATCAGACTTCAGGCTTATTAACCGAAGCTACAGCCCAACCCTGGTCCGCTTCGGGGCACACTACGTTCCGCGTGACACCCTGGTACTGGCTGTATCAGAGGCCCTGCTCATCGCCATTTCACTGTTACTCGCAACCACATTGCGCTTCTGGAATCGCGCCACAGTTTACGATTATCTGGCTCATCAATGGTTTCGTTTTGCCGTAGTGGGGATAGCATCCCAACTCGCCTTCTATTACAACAACATGTACGACCGCCGCACTGTCGCAAAACGCAGCCTGCTGTTTACCCGCACGCTACGCGCGATCGGTGTAGCATTCCTGGCATTGTCAGTGCTGTACTATGTGTTCCCTCCGCTGCGGCTGGAAAGAGGGATTGTCATTCTCGCTGCCGCTATCGTTCCCTGTTTCACGATTGCATGGCGATTGGCTCTCTGCAACCGAAAGAGTTTCAGTCGCTCCGTTGAGCGAGTATTGTTTCTGGGTACCGAAGCCCATGGAATCGGCGTTACACAGGAGATCATGCGGGCTCCCGAATTGCAGTACAAGATAGTTGGATTTCTTGAGGAGAAAGCGGAGAGAGTCGGGCAGCCGCTGGTCAGTCCTGGCATTATCGGGGGTATTGCGCAATTGGAAGAGATTGTCGAAACCGAGCAAATTGACCGGCTGGTGATTTCGCTGGGTGAACGCCGTGGGGTAATGCCCATTCACCAGCTGGCAGCTCTGAAGTTCCAGGGGCTACCGATTGAAGACGCGCATTCAATGTATGAACGCATTACCGGACGCATCATGCTGCAGCAGTTGCAGCCCAGTTGGCTCGTTCTTTGCGATGGTTTTCACAAATCCAACCTTCTTATAGCCCTCAAACGGGTCATTGATATTGCGGTTTCCGCGGTCTTGATCCTGCTTACCCTGCCGGTCGTGTTGTTGACGGCGATTGCCATTCGTATGGAAAGCCGAGGACCAGTGCTTTTCAAACAAGAGCGCATCGGTCTCGGAGGCCGTCCCTTTCAGATTCTAAAATTTCGGTCGATGCGGCAGGGATCGGGGAATGGCCCGCCGTCATGGACATCTGATCGCGATCCGCGCATCACCCGAGTCGGAAATTTCATCAGAAAATTTCGCATCGATGAGTTGCCCCAATTGCTGAACATCCTGTGCGGAAAAATGAGCCTGGTTGGACCGCGACCCGAAGTGCCTTATTTCTGCGAACTGCTGGAACGGGAAATTCCTTATTTCAACCAACGTCACAGCGTCCGTCCGGGGCTGACGGGATGGGCGCAGGTTAAGTACCAGTACGGCGCCAGCCTGGAGGAGGCGAAAATTAAATTTGAATTCGATCTCTTCTACATCAAGCATCTTTCGCTGCTGCTTGACCTCTCCATCATCTTCGAAACCGCAAAGGTCGTACTGCTGGGTCGCGGCGCTAAGTAGGACAAACCCGATAGGGGTGGTCCGGCCCGCATTGCGGGTGGCGTGATTTGGAGGCCGACCCTGTTTCCACCGCGCTCAGGTGTGAAAATATTTGCACCGTGGGGGCGCACTTTTGTTCTTTTCCGGGCGCCATCTGAATCTCGTCTTGCGTCAAGCTCGGGCTGCACTCGAGTCCCAGGCGGCTTGAGACATTCCAAGTATATGAAAACACTAAGGCTCGGGCTGTCGGGGCGCCTGCCACTGGCACGTAGAGAATGGTTGGAAAAATGCTTCACCAAAGAGTTCGTAGGTGAAGCAGTTCGAGACCGCGGAGGTACAACAGTGGGCAGCGACCCCAAGAAACAGGATTCATTTGAGCAGATGCTCCGCTATTGGAGACTGGTTCGGTCTCATCGATGGTTGGTGCTACTTGCTACGATCGGCATCAGCTTGGTGATGTTCAACGTCATAGCGATGCTTCAGGATTACTACCAGGCGACTACCACCATACTGGTTGATCCGCAGCAGATTCCTGACCGCTATGTGACCTCGACCGTGGTTGAGGATCCAACGCACCGCCTCAACACTATCTCCCAGCAGGTGCTGAGCGCGACGCGGTTACAGCAGATTATCGATCAATACAATCTCTATCCGCGGTTACGGAACAAAGTGCCCGCCGAGCAGATCATCGCAATGATGGCGAAGAATGTTGACCTCAAGGTCAAGGAAGGCGGATCTTCGCTCAGCACATTCACCATAACCTACAAAGGCACGGACCCAAAGACTGTGTCTGACATCACAAACCAGCTGGCCTCCGGCTTTATTGAATGGAATCTCAAGAATCGCGAGCAAGTGGTGTCCGGAACTACCGACTTCCTCAAGTCAGAGCTGGAGAAAGCGCGCCAGGACCTCCAAGATCAGGAAAGCAAGCTAAGCAGGTTCAAGATCGCTCACGCCGGTGAATTGCCCGAGGATCAGGCGAGCGACATGCAACTGATGGCGCAACTGCAGTCCGCATTGCAGGCCAACCGGGAGGCTCTGAACCGATTTGACGTACAGCGGACCGTGCTCTTGCACGCCGGCGAGCCAGGCACAGCGGGGACCGGAGCGTCATCAGCGCCAGTGAGTGAGCGGGGACAATTGTTATTGGAAAGAAGGGAGCTGGAGCACAAGTTGAACGACCTTCGCAAAACCTATACTCCGGAGTTTCCAGACATTGTGGGCCTGAGCCGGCGTTTGAGCACGGTAAATGAACGGTTGCGTCAATTGCCGCCGGACGAGCCGGAGGAAATGACAAACTCCGGCGAGAATGTCCAGTTATCGCTGCTCGACAAGAACATTGTCCGCCTGAATGAAGAACACCGGCAAATCATGGCGCAGATGAACTCCTACCGGGCCAAAATGGAAGCTGCTCCGATCCGTCAGCAGCAGATGCTCGATCTCACGCGTAACTATCAGGTGTCCAGCAAGGACTACGCCTCGCTTCTGGAAAAAACTTCTGCATCTCAACTGGCCGCTGAATTGGAAAAGAGACAAAAGGGCGAACGGTTCACCATTCTGGATCCGGCAAAGGTCCCCAGGCATCCATTCAAGCCCAATCGGCCGGTGCTGATGATGATCGCCGCGATCGGTGCGCTCTGTTTCTCGATCGTGACGGTTGTCGCCAAAGAGCTGCTCAGTGGGACCTTGCATACGGAACACGATGTAGCAGAAGCGCTGCCTCATGGCCTTACAGTATTGGCTGTAGTTCCCGTGATTCACACTTCCGCATCCTTGCGGAAGCGCAGGCTGATGGCCGCCGGCATCGCTGTTCTTGTGCTGGTGGTTTGTAGCGCTGAGGCGTTTTTTTTCCTGAAGGTCAGGCCTATTCTCTGACGTTCGGTGTTACGCCGGATTCCTTCGTGCCTTTGTCTCCCTCCGTACTAACGATAGGCTTCCTCCGCGTCGGAGCCTGCCCTCGAGCGCGGCGAAGGGTGAAACTGGTTCTTGATTTTCTCCGTGTCTTCGTGGTGGGTTTGCTTTGGTTGCGGCTTGGCTGCGCTGTGTTCCAAAGGTCTCGGGTCTTCGCCCTAAATCTTTTGAAAGACGTTGCTGTTGAACAGAAGCTATCTAAATCAATCTTCTCCCTCGTAGCCTGGGCGATCAACCTTGAAGTCAACTCCAAATTATTATCCAAGAGTGGAAATAGTTTTCCTCTCGCGCGACATTTGTTATGTACCCGATGCCAGACTTGAAAATACCCTTAAGCTCCCTCACATCAGTGCCGTAGAACACCCTTTGCGATTTCCGGTTGGAATGGTACTCCCCGTGCTCACCATCGAGATGGTTATCTCCGTTCTTCCAATAGGCATTTGCCGGCGCGAAAGCATTTGCAAGCGAGTATTAAGATGAACTGCACTAAAGTTGTATTCCTGGCGCTCCTATCCACCGCTCTTATCACTGCTGCGCCGCAATCCAAGAGTGATCGCGCTTCGGCACTGGCAGCACCGCACACCGATTCCGGTGCTTCCGCTCGTCCGGCAGCAGACGCTCACGATGCTTATCCCATCGGCCCTGACGACGTGCTTAGTATCAATATATGGCGGCAGCCCGAACTCTCAGCTCCGAGCGTTCCGGTGCGTCCTGACGGAAAAATTTCCTTGCCGCTGCTGAATGACGTGCGGGCCGCGAACCTTACTCCCATGCAATTGGCTGAAGAAATTACAGAGCAACTGAAGAAATACGTATCCGAGCCGCACGTGACGGTAGTGGTTACCGCGATCAACAGCAAGCGGATTTATGTCCTTGGAGAGGTAATACGGGCAGGAGCGTTCCCCCTGGCGCCTGACATGACCGTCTTACAGGCGCTCTCCAGCGCAGGCGGCTTCCAGCAGTATGCGAACCCGAAAAAAATCTATGTCTTGCGGAAGGAACCAGGAGGCAAAAGCCGCAAGATCCCATTCAACTACAAGCGAGCGTTACGAGGAGGACAAACGGATGACGACCTTCTACTCATGCCCGGAGATACCGTCGTCGTCCCGTAGATCCATATGAAGCCAGTCTTTTGGGTTATATTGCTCCTCGCTGCCGTCAGTGTGAGCGCGCAGGTTGATACTCGTGTTAAGGCGCCCGAAACTCCCGCCGCCACGCCCACGTCCAAAGATGCTGATGACGCTTCAAGCTCCGACACTCAGCAATCGCAGGAGAGGCTGCCTGCGTTATCCGGACTGGAAGTCTTACGAAGTGATCTTGGGCGCGATGAGCTTTCCATCTCTGGGCAGGTTTCTGAATTCGCCGACAGTCATGCCCGGCACATCGGGCAAGCCTCCGGGTTTGGCGCCGTTTCCCAGTTTGGCGCACTGATGCAGTTACGGCACACCTGGGGCAGGGCAGTGGCGATAGCTGAGTACTCGGGAGGATTTGCGGAAGGCAGCCGGGGATCGAGCGAAGTTCAAAATTATCACGAAGCAGGTTTCACTCAGACGTTCACTGGCGGCCGCTGGCGCTTTTTAGGCGGCGCTCACTTTACCTACCTGCCCGAGTCTGGCTTCGGTTTTAACGCCTTTCGGGCCGTCCCGGATGCAAACGCAGCCCTGGACCCGCATGTGCAGCCGGCCCAGACGGTGTTCACCCGATCCCTCACGCAATTCAATGAAACTTTCGCGACCGAGGTGGAGTATGGCTTGAATCGGCTTTCATCAATCACCATGTTTGGAACCTATGGCAGGCGGGTCTTTGACGGCACAATACCGCTAAACAGCCCAACACTGCTAAACAGCACTGAGACGGGCGCGGCTTTCGGCTACAACCACATCGTGAACTCGCGGAACTCTATAGCAGTATCGTACGCCTACGGGCAATTCGATTTCGACAGGGCGGCTGGCCAATTACGGACGCATAGTGCCCAGTTCTTCTATGCGCGCAGGCTTAACCGGAAGCTGAACTACAAGCTTTCGGCCGGCCCGCAGCTTCGGATGTTCCAGACCATCGCCAAAAGCTCGGTGGACGTGATCATGGCCGGGAGTGCAGAGCTGGAGTACCAGATGGGGCGAACCCAACTGGATCTTGCGTATCTGCGGCAGACAACCGGAGGGTCGGGCGTTCTCGCAGGAAGCCTTGTGAACCAGGTGGCGATGAATGCAGGCCGGCAGTTGGGGCGCCTTTGGCGGGGATCCGCATCGATTTCGTATGCGCGTACCGCCAGCCTTGACGGCCTCACGCTGTTTGCGGGACAGGCGTACGACGCGGTGTATGCGACCGGCAGGGTCGATCGTCATCTCACTCGAACCTTGGACGTATTCCTTAGCTACGGCGTTCAGGTGCAGAGCTCGCAGACCCACGTTTCGGGCGCCGGCGCCCTTTTTCCAACGCGTCACTTGATTGTAACCGGCCTTGTGGTTCATCCCAGGCCTTTGCTGTTGCGCCGTTAAGCTCTGCGGATTGGCTGGACATTCAATTTCGCGGTGTCTTTGCTGAAAGGAGAGACGAATTAACGTTTACACCATCACGATCACATCGGTCGATGCCGATGATATTGCAAAATGGATCTTCTGGGGATCGGCCGCGGTTGTTTTCTACGCCTACCTGGGATATCCTCTCTGGCTTTTTTTGCGGAGAAGATGGCGATCTCTTCCCGTGCAGTGGTCGCCGATTACGCCACCGGTTTCGATTGTTATGGCGGTGCGCAACGAAGCTGCAGCCCTGGCTGCGAAGATCGACAACCTTCTTACGCTGGAGTATCCAAGGGAGTGTCTTGAAATCATTGTGGTTTCTGACGGGTCTACCGATGGAACCAATGAGATCCTCACCCGCCTGCAATCCGGCGTCCGCTCCATCCTTTTGCCGGAAGCTGAAGGAAAAGCTTCCGCTCTGAATCATGCCATCTCCATGGCGCAGGGCGATATCGTGGTGTTCGTAGATGTGCGCCAAAGAATTGACCCTCAAGCCCTAAAGTCCCTGGTTGGAAACTTTGCGGATCCCTCGGTAGGGTGTGCCAGTGGAGAGCTTATTCTTGCGGACTCGGCTTCCGGCAAAGCCAATGCAGTTGGATTGTATTGGAGGATAGAAAAGCAGGTTAGAAGGCTTGAATCTGAGACCGGCTCAGTCGTAGGCGCCACAGGAGCTCTCTACGCAGTACGGCGCAAGCTGCTTACGCCTCTGCCCACCGGCACGCTTTGTGATGACCTTTATATTCCATTGCAGGTCATCCGCCACAATCGCAGAGTGGTGTTTGAGCCCCGAGCGGTAGCGGTGGACGTGATTTTTACGGACTGGCGGCGTGAATTTCGCCGCAAGGTCCGCACGCTTACCGGAAATTATCAGTTGCTTCAGCTGGCCCCGTGGCTTATGACTACCGCTAATCCGCTGCGCTTTGAGTTGTTCAGTCATAAGCTGCTTCGCCTGTTTGTTCCATTTACGCTGCTGCTCGCGTTGAGCAGCTCTTTAATCGTCGATAGTTTGCTTTATCGCGCAGCCTTTATCGGCCAGCTTTGCTTCTACAGCCTCGCATTGCTGGTAATGGCAATGCCTCAGCACCGGCCGCCGCGATTGGCCGCTCTGTCATTCACATTCGTAATGCTCAACGCCGCCGCCGTCCTGGGGTTGATTAAGTTCGTGACCCGTAAAAAAGACGTGTGGACGAACAATCATTTCAGCCAGGGCAGGTCCAATGAGAGCGGTGACTGACACGATTACCGCAAGTGCGGAGAAGCTCGCGCTGCCTGTTCCAGCCATGTCGGAGGTTGTTCAGAGCCTCCACGCCAAGTTGCGCCTTCCAAACATTCCGGCGCTGGATGCAATGCGCGCGATCGCGGTGTTCCTGGTTATCTTCTATCACTTCGGTTTCGCGCGAGTGCCCGCCGGCCTTGGCGTTCTGGTCTTCTTTGTGCTCAGCGGGTTCCTGATTACATGGCTTCTAGTGAAGGAAAACGACAGGACCGAGGATATCTCGATCCGGGGATTTTACTTGCGCCGGGCGCTCAGGATCTTTCCTGCATTCTATTGCTTCTGGTTCGGAACAGTACTTTTGCTCGCGCTGACTGGCCGCAGGATTGATTGGCCGCACGCGCTCAGCGCGTTTTTCTATACGAGCAATTACTACCAGGGGATTGTGAAACCGCCCGACAGTTTCGTAAGCCATACCTGGTCTTTAGCGATTGAAGAGCAGTTTTATTTGCTGTGGCCGGGAATCTTTTATTTATTCCGCAAAGATCTCAGAAAACTAAGCTTTCTGGTCGGTGGGATCATCGTTTTCACGTGGGTGTGGCGTTGGCTGCTGCAATTCGCTTGGCATGTTCACCAAGGCTATATTTATCGCGCGTTTGAGACGCGCGCGGACCATTTGATGGTGGGGTGCCTGCTTGCTCTTACGCTCCGGCAGAGGATACTCGATACGCTTTGCCAAAGGCTCTGCCGTTTTAGCTGGGCGCCGTTTGTGCCGGCTGCTTTGCTCGCCATCTCGGCCTGCAAATACGGGCAATCTCCTGATTACCGCGATTCCATCGGGTTCGTGGTTGAACCATTACTGGTGGCTGTGCTTCTGGTCCAACTGATGTACTTCAGCTCCACTCCGCTATGGAAGTGGGTCAATGCAAAGGTGCTCCGCTGGCTCGGACGTATTTCTTATTCTCTTTATCTCTACCAGCAGGTCACTCTTCATCCGGCCCATCGGTTGCTGGCGAGATATCCAGTAATCATTCAATTGGCGGCCGGGCTCACCTTCACCATACTGATGGCCAGCGCGTCATTTTATTTAGTTGAAAAGTATTTTCTTCAGTTAAAGCAGAGATTCTCAATTTATCAGCTCCAGGGGAAAGCCGGGCTTCAGAGTGAGGAGGCAGGCGTAGCAGGGCAGGAACAACGGCTAATTCTGTCACCCAATCCAGAACGGCCGCAGAACGAAACACGCCATGCTACACCGGCACAGTGAAGCTCCAGTGGTATAACTATGGGCACAGGTCTGGGTCAATTCATTGTCATCGTAGTCTACGTTGGCAGTTTGTCTGCCTGTGTAGCCTCAATTCTCTGGAAGCCGCAAATCGGGATTTACGTCGTTATTCCGCTTCTTCCCTTTGAGGTATTGCGCGCAAGACTGCATGAGTTTCCTCTTGGCTCGCATGTGATCTACCTGCTTTTGTTCAGCGTCATCGGCGGGCTCTTGTTGAAATCGCAGCTCTCCATTCCTCGAACTCCAGTCAATAGAGCACTCCTGGTTTTTGCCGTGTTTCTCTACCTCTGGCTTTGGCGGGGCGCCTTCTACCTGTCCAGCCCTTTTCCAGTGCTTCCCAGCGATCCAAGACTGGGGGTGTGGAAGGATTTCATGGCCATGCCGCTTCTGTTTGTGGCCACATTGGGTGCAATCCGCAAGCCGGCGCAGATAAGACTTGTCTTCCTGATCGTCTGCTTGTCGGTCCTGATCGTGGACCGCAGCACGGTCATGAATATTCGGTCACACAACTTTGTCCATTTCGATGAAAACAAACGGGACGGCGGTCCCCTCGGCTATGCGGGATCGAACGGGCTGGCGGCCTTTGAAGCCCAATGCAGTTGCTTTCTGCTCGGCTTTGTGGTGTTTGAGAAGCGCCTTTGGCGCAGGCTGGCCCTTTACGCATTGATCGCGCTAACGGCCTATTGCCTGCTGTATTCGTTCTCACGCGGGGGTTATCTCTCATTTCTCGCCGGATTGCTGGTCCTGGGCTTCCTGAAGAACAGGAAGATCATCATTGGTCTTGCTGTACTTTTGCTGGCATGGCAAACGCTGGTGCCAGTCGCGGTACAGGAGCGGATCACAATGACCTACACCGAAGACGACACTCTGGAAGCCTCGGCCGATCAGCGAGTGCAATTGTGGACCGACGCTGTGGAGCTGTTCAGTAGCAATCCTGTCGTAGGGACCGGCTTTGTAACCTACATGTACATGGGCAGAGTGGGGCACTTCACGGACACTCACAACTTATACATGAAGGTGCTGGTGGAAACCGGCATTGTCGGCATGTTCATTTTCTTGTGGGTCCTGGCAAAACTCTTCACCATCGCATTCCGGCTGTATCGGACTTCAATAGATCCTTTCAATCGTGGCGTTGCGCTTGGCTTGGTATCGATGTTCGCGTGTTTGCTGGTTGGCAACCTCTTTGGCGACCGGTGGACATACATCGAGCTCAATGACGTGCTGTGGGTGCTATTTGCACTGGCTGCGCAGGCCTATGTCGTCGAGGGTTCTGAACAAGCGTCCATTGCCGAAGCTATCGAGTACGAGGCGCCGCAAGTAGATGGCGGAGTGTCCGCCAGTACTTTGGCTCCAGTCGAGGTCTGGGAGAACGGAAAATGACTTTGCTCAAGCTCATCTCTATGTGTGCCCTGCTGCTACCGGGCTGCTGGTGTGGCGCTGAAACCTGGTATGTGCGGCCGGACGGGGGAGATCGGTCTCAATGCACCGGCCAAGCGGATGCTGCCTACCCTGGGACGGGAACCAGTCAGGCGTGTGCCTTTCGCCATCCATATTTCCTGTTCGTAGCTGACCGGCAATACGGCGAGAAGCCGCGATGGCTCATCGTGGGCGGAGATACCGTCATCATCAAAAATGGACAGTATCGAATTGGATACAAAGGTCCTGAAGAGCGCGATTACTGGCAGTTCTGCCCCGGCGATCCCTTCGCTTGCGGTATGCCGTCAATTCCCAGCGGCGTTCCGGGGCGCCATACCAGGTTGCTCGGAGAAGATTACCAGCATTGCACGAATAAGCCGGTGCTCTTCGGCGGCTACGGCGCGCACTACGTTATTTCCTTAGTTGGATCGTCGTATGTAGATGTGGAATGTCTGGAAATTACGGACCATGGCTCTTGTGCGCACGCCGGAATGGTAAATGGGTGCAGAACGAATTATCCGCTCTCCGACTATGCCAGCAACGGTATTGTCACCAGCCTTACAACCCATGACATTCTCTTGCAGGATCTGAACATCCACGGGTTGGCTCAGAATGGAATCCTTGGTTCCGTCGGAGACTCGGTTACTGCGAAAGGCGTACGGATAGCGGGCAATTCGTCGGCTGGCTGGAACTTCGACGATGGCAAGAGCACGGCCAGCAGAGGCTCCATCATTTTGATGGATGTGACGGTAGAGTGGAATGGATGCAGCGAGGAATATCCGATAGTGCATTCGTTGCCGTACGACAACTGCTCAGACGATAACAGCGCAGGTTACGGGGATGGGATAGGTACGCCAGACTCGGCTGGCTGGAACTGGACCATAGATCATTCGGTGTTTCGTTACAACACCCAGGATGGGCTCGACCTGTTGCACCTCCACGGCGCCAATTCGAGCGTCATGATCACGAACTCCCGGTTTTCCGGCAACATGGGCAATCAGGTGAAACTGGGCGCAGTGCGGTCCAGTGTTTTCCGAAACAACATCGTAATTGGCAACTGTCGTTATCTTAGCCTCCCTCACCCGCAGCTTCCGGCCAGATACAACCGTAATCTTTCCGATTTTTGTCGCGCTGGCGGCAATGCTTTCCTGAAACAGATGCAGAATGGAGAAAGAGATCTCATCCAGAACAACAGCTTTGCAGGCATGAACGGCGCTCCTCTATATCTCGACGATTGCGCGAGCGGGAGAGGAGCCTGCCCAACTGCCGCTGTTCGGTTCGACAACAATCTGATCATCGGGTTCCCCGATTACAGCCGGCAGAACAGCGTTTATGTTCCGGCACTGGACAGTGCCGAGCCCACCAACTACTTCTCCCAGGAAAATGGCAGCCGGCGCAACAACCTGATGTTTCAAACCCGCAGTGCGAATCCTATTGCATGCGGCGGAGCAGGATCGACAGGAGAAGTGTGCAACGGGGATCCGAAACTCATAGCGGAAACGGACATCGACACTCTCGACTTTCATCTCGGGCCTGGAAGTCCCGCCCGGGCAGCAGGGATCGCGATCCCCGATATCGAGACTGACATCGCCGGCATCCCGCGCCGGTCTCGTGAGTACGATGTGGGTGCCTACGCCTATACCGGCCAGGTCGAACGCAGCGCTGTTCGTAAATCTGAAAAGCGATCTGGCGCGCAATCGCCTGCCACATCGCAAGCCGTCGGCCGGAAAAAGGAAAAGCGATGAGGGCTGAATGCATCACGGGCAATCCCAGCCAGCCGGCGCCAGCAACGTCGGATATCCGGCACATACTTTTCATCATCGACCGGCTCCCCCGCACTTTAGGCGGTGGCGAAGGCGTCCTGCTGAATATGATCAAGCTGCTTCCCAAAGACAGGTTCCGTTGTTCCGTGCTCACATTCGATCTGGAACCGGGTTCCGCCTTCGAGGGCCTTTCCTGCCCTCTACATGTATTTCGGATGAGAAGAACATACGATTTGAATGCTGCCAGAATGGCCGCCCGTCTCGCAAAGCTCATTCGCTCGGAACGCATACAGATTGTGCATACCTTCTTTGAATCCTCCGACATCTGGGGTGGCTTTGTCGCCCGGGTGTTCACGGGGGCACGGCTTGTCTCCAGCCGGCGCGATATGGGAATTCTGCGCTCCACTAAACATAAGCTGGCATATAGGATGCTGTCCTCGTTCCCAGACAAGGTTTTATGTGTATCCGATCAGGTGCGGCAGTTTTGTATTGCCGCTGATCGCATTGCTCCGGAAAAGGTGGTGACGGTTTACAGCGGCGTTGAGCTCCCACCTCGACGGAATGCGGTGGAACGCATGCAGCAGCGCAACCATTTCGGATACTCGCAAGATTTGCAAATTGTGGTGACCGTCGCCAACATCAGGCGCGTCAAAGGCCTCGATGTTCTCTTATACGCGGCAGAAAAGGTGTGCAATGAGAACCAGCGAGCCGTATTCCTCATCGTAGGTGGCGTGCTGGAGCAGGATTACTTCCTGGAGCTTCAGCAGTTGGCCCAAAGGCTGAATATTGCGGGCCGCATCAAATTTGCGGGTGAGCACAAAGCGGTGCGGCCACTGCTGGAGATGAG
>Ga0210400_10001482_pt1 | contig 23243 bp, 15 predicted proteins | sample IncBWH26MmetaG_FD_155456 | JGI IMG/M metagenome (GOLD analysis project Ga0210400, IMG submission 155456) | Forest soil microbial communities from Barre Woods Harvard Forest LTER site, Petersham, Massachusetts, United States - Inc-BW-H-26-M | ecosystem: Environmental > Terrestrial > Soil >...
TGCGCCTTGGATTGAAGTCACGGAAGTGGAAGTGAAAACGGTGTCAAGGTGAAGATAGACGAAGCGTCGGACGAAGTCGAGAACTCGGACGAAGTCGAGAACAGTGGTGCAGACATCGTGGGGAGGAGTAGGGATCCATCGACTCGTCTACCTCTTCGCAAGCGAAGAGGCACCCTCGCTCAGGATGACAAATGAAGAACAATGACGCACGAAGCAACACGAGTGATCAGTTTGACGCAGCCGTCGAGCCGCTTTGAACTTGGGTCACGCCCTTGGCAGGCTCGGCCTGCATCTGATTGCCCGGCGTTCCCGGTTGCTGGGGTGCATATTTTGAAGCGCACTTGGCCTGTAATTGTTTGGCGTGGAAGACGCCGTCGCGTCCGAAGCTGCCATCGGCCAACGCTTGGGAATTGTCCTTGAAAGTATCGGGAGGCGCTTCGGTTCCGCTGTACGCCACGGGTAGAATTTGATCATTCTCGACCAGCATAAACTCAACCTTAGTTCCGGTCCGTTTGATCGAACCAGGCTGAACGTTTCCCGCGACTCGTAAGCGTTTGGTGTAGACACTGCCTCCCATGCCCCGCAGCTCTTTGATCGTGACATAGTAGCTCTTGCTTTCCTGCACCCCGGTGTAAGCAAGGAAACCTAGAGATAGCAGGATCACCACGATGGCGCTGCCGAATTTCAGATACTTGGCGTTTTGGCTGGACATGGGCTGGCTCGACCCTACTGCAAACATTATGCCTGTGGTACCTATCGGTCAAGTTGTCCGAAGGTGGATGGGGAGGAGCCTTAAAGTCACTGCGCGACAGGAGCCTTCAGCACGCCAGCGACCGCGGTCACCACGCGCTCCACATCTTCCTCGGAAGTCCGCCAGCTCGAGACGCTCACTCGCATGGCGCGATGTCCGTGCCAAGTGGTTCCGCCAAAGAACGCCTCTCCCGTGGTTAGAATTGCCGCCATTACCTCCTCGGTGCGCCGATCGTGATCTTGTTCCGATGCGCCTGGTTCGACGTCGAGGAAGCGCACCAGGCCTTGGTTGATCGTCGGCTCCCACAGAACTTCCGCGCCGGGCAGGCCCCCGATTTTCATTACAAGGGAGTGCGCGTGCTCGCAGCAACGCTCTACCAAATTTGCCACTCCTTCTCGGCCAAGTTCGCGCAGGGCGGCATAGCTGGCGAAACCGCGAGCGCGGCGAGACCACTCCGGATTCCAGTCCATCTCGTCTCGCGCCTCAGCATCATGCGTTAGATAAGCAGCGCGATGAGATAAAGAGGCGCGATGGGCTTCGGAGTCAGTGACGAATGCATACCCGCAATCGAACGGGACATTGAGCCACTTGTGTCCATCCGTAGCCCAGGAGTCGGCCGCCGCCACTCCTTTCGCCAGATGACGGTACCGCGGAGAAGACGCCACCCACAGGCCGAAGGCGCCATCCACGTGGACCCAGGCACCGTGCTGCTTTGCCAGCGGAACGATGCTCTCGAACAGGTCGAAGGCCCCGGTATTCACGTCGCCCGCCTGTAAGAGGACAATGGTGGGAGCGGATGGGTTGCCCTCTAATGCCTGCTCCAGCGCCGCGGGTTCAAGGCGACCCTGGGAGTCGGCTGGCAAGACCGTCACCTGCGAAAGCCCAAGGCCGAGCAGCCGGACCGCGCGCTCAAACGAACCGTGCAACAGAGAGCTCGACAGAATCCGAATCGGAGGCGCTCCGTACAGACCTTGCCGCTCAACATCCCAGCCACGTTTTGCCAGCAACGAGTGGCGAGCAGCAGCAAGACAAGTCACATGCGCCATCTGGCAGCCAGTCACCAGCGCGAAGCTGGCTTCCGGGGGAAGTCCAAGAATATCTTTCAGCCAAGCACCGACCACCTCCTCCACCACAGCGGCAGCGGGTGCGGTGGCATAGAGGGCGCCGTTCTGGTCCCAAGCTGACGTGAGCCAGTCGGCGGCCAAAGCGGCAGGCACGGAAGCTCCCACTACCCAGCCGAAGAAGCGTCCGCCGGCGGAACCCAGGATGCCGCCATCAACGTCTCTTACGAGTTCCTCAATCACCTGCTCTGCGGGAATGCCCTCCGCCGCCAGCGGCTCCCCGAGCCGCCGCCGCAAAATGGATAGATCGGCGGTGGCAGCGACCGGGCTGTTGTCAAGATTCTCTATGTGGGAGAGCGCATGCTCAAGCACCGCGCCAAGCGTTTCACGCAGCCGTGAATCTGTTTTCCTCATGGGCAAGCACCAACCTGGTCGAGTCTGATCCGGTTCAGCTTGATACTTTGCCCACTTAGATTCCATCCGGACCTTGCGGTCGAATTTTCTTTCGAAGTCCAAGCCCGCTGCCGAGTACATGACAAGGAAGCGGGCGTCTCAAATCAATTTACCGTTTACGATCCCTGCCCAGACTTAAAAACGAATTGCACCGTTTTGCTCTCGTTTGCCCCAACGGTGACTTGCTGGGTTGCGGTACCGAGTTTCTCGTGCCAGGCCTTGAGGGTGTAGGTCCCGGGCGGCAGGCCGTTCAAATCGAAGCTGCCGTCCTTGCCGGTTACGACGAAGTAAGGATGTTTGAAGACGGCAACGTAGCCATGCATCCAGGGATGCACGTTGCATTTCACCGGAATCGCGATCTCTTCGCGAGTAAAGGTATCTTCCAGCTTGGCGCCGGGCGGCTCGGCCTTGTTCCACTCCCGATTGTTGGCTGGCTGGGGGTGAATGTTATGGGTTGTGGGATCGTCATTGACGACTTCCAATTTTTGGTTGGCCTGCATGGCGATGACATGGGGCTGATACATGCAGCCTTTCTGCTCGATCACGACAGGCTGACTCGGCGGCTCGAAGGAGTGATCGCCGAGGCCATCGGCGATAAAAACAATCGCGTTCTGCAGTCCGTTGCCGTCGGTCAGAATCTCTGCAGCCGAAAACGGTGTGGGATGCTGCTTGGCGCAACTCGGGTCGGCCGCCATGTTGATGGGTTTTGATTTTGGAGCGATGCCTTCGAACTTGACGACGCCTTTGATTGTTGCCGACGAATTTCCTGTGCTAGCCGGAGGACCAGCCCAAACTGCCTGTCGACCAGCATTGGAAACGACGACCAATAGTGCAATCACGCAAATGATGTAAGTATTTTTCATGGGTACCTCCTGAATCTCTAATCGCAGCGTAAGAGTGCAGGACGCGCGGGTTGTCACTCCCAAGTCACTTGTGGGTCATTTCGCCGCTATTTTCTTGTCAAGAAATTGCAACCACTGAAAACGCAGGAGTTGCGCGGTTGCATGAGGAGACCAGAATCTGAAAGCAAGATTCGAAGGGCCTTCGAGCAGAAGGCAGCTTAGAGTCCGATTCACAACCTAAGAATCAAAATCGCGAGATCGATGATCTAAAACCGCATGCATGCGCTTGACAATGTGATATGGAACGCGCTCACTACCAGCCAGGCTCACTTTTCTGAGGGCCGCGAGTTGGCGCGAAAGTTTCCCGCGGATGTCACTTCGCTTGGCGCGCTTCTCGCGCCGACCCACGAAGCTTACGATTCGCTGGCTGGTCTGCTCAGGAAAGGAGTGGCGACTGGCCTGTTTCTGGAAGCACCTCCACAAGTGCCTGATGGCTTGACCGTAGTCGTCACGCTTCCGCTCCTGCAGATGACGTATGAAAATCGCAAGCGTGCTCCGCTGACTCCCGCATTGCCTGGGGACGGGTTGATTGAGTTGACCGAGAGCGACGTGCCGGAGATGATGGCGCTCGCAGAACTGACCAAACCCGGGCCGTTCGGCCGACGCACGCGCGAACTGGGTACGTATCTAGGTATTCGCCGGTCAGGAACTCTGGTCGCGATGGCTGGCGAGCGGCTACGCCTACCGGGATTCACCGAGGTGAGCGCAGTGTGCACCCATCCCGATCACGTGGGGCACGGCTACGCTGGCACTCTTATCACCGCGTTGGTAGAGCAGATACGCAATAGGAGCGAAGTTCCATTTTTGCACGTCCGAGAGGACAACACACGTGCGATTGGATTGTATGAACGCCTGGGCTTCAGAAAACGCCTACGCGCTCATCTGGCGGTTGTTCGCAGGAGCCAGTAAATTCAGCCCGCTCACTCAAAGCTTCTTTCCTCGCGCCAGTTCTTACCAGACCCGGCAGGCGTTTTCGCTAACCATTGGCTGCCTGGTTTTGCAGCCCCACGTCTGCTGGAACTCGGGCATGTTCTGGACCACGCCGTTAATTCGATATTTCCCCGGAGAGTGCGGATCAATGGTTACCCGCCGGCGCGCTTCTTCGGGACGCTGTTTTTGGCACCACACCCGCCCAAATCCCAGGAAGAACCGCTGCTCAGGAGTGTAGCCGTCAATCTTCTCGCCGGCCTTCCCGCTGGAGTCCTGCGCGATCATCTTGCGCAGGGCAGCAAGCGCGATGCGCGCTCCCCCGTTATCCGCCGTGTTCTCCCCCAAGGTGAGACGGCCATTTAACTTGAGGTCATCCACCGCGACGAAGTTGCTGTACTCATCCGCAATGCAACTGACGCGCTTTTCGAACTCCTTGCCATCTTCAGCAGTCCACCAATCGCGCAGATTGCCTTGCGGATCATATTTGCGCCCCTGATCATCGAAACCGTGCGTCAATTCGTGTCCGATGACGATCCCAATGCCACCGAAGTTCACCGCGTCGTCCATCGTCTTATCGAAGAAGGGCGGCTGCAGAATGCCCGCGGGAAACACAATCTCATTCCGCGGCGGACTGTAGTAAGCATTAACCGTGGGTGGAGTCATACCCCACTCTTTGCGATCAAGCGGCTTGTCGATCTTTGCGATCTGCCGATGGGCTTCGAATTCATTTGCACGCAGCAAGTTTCCTACCAGGTCACCGCGCACGATTTTCAGCGACCTGTAGTCCCGCCAGACATCGGGATAGCCGATCTTGTTACCAATCGCTTCCAGCTTTATCTTGGCCTGTTTCTTGGTGTCGTCACTCATCCACGAGAGCCCGCCGATGTCCTCGTCTAGTGAACTCTCAAGCGCAGCCACCATCTTCAGCATGCGTTGTTTGCCTTCCGCGCCGAAAGTCACTTCCACGTAACGCTGGCCTAAGGCCTCGCCCAGAGCGTCATCAGTGGCGTTTACGCAGCGCTTCCACCGCGGCTTGATTTCAGCCTGCCCGGTTAAGGCCTGCCGCATTTTGAAATTGGCGTCAACAAATGGCTGGGAAAGCCAGGGGGCGGTGTTGTCGAACAGGTGCCAGCTCACGTAGGTTTTCAGCGCATCGAGCGACTCGGAATCAAGTAGCCCATTTACCTGCTTGAAAAAATCGGGGTTGCTGACATTCAGCTCCGAAAAGCTGGGCGCATTCACCTCCGCGAAATAACGCGTCAGATAAAAATTCGGCGCCAGGCCGGCGGCTTGATCGCGAGTCATCTTGTGATCCCGGGTCTTGGGGTCGCGCCGTACGGTCCGGTCCATGGAAGCTTTGGCCAGCGCAGTCTCAATCCGCAAAACAGTCTGGGCGGAATCGGCGGCTTGTTGCGGAGTCTGGCCTGCCAGCGTAAATACCTGAGTCACATATTCCACAAAATGCTTACGCGTCTCCGTCATCTTGGGATCGTCTTTGAGGTAGTAATCGCGGTCCGGAAGAGTGAGACCACCCTGGTCAATGTAGGCAATGACTTGCCCTGCGTTATGCAGGTCTGGCTGGGAATAGAAGTTAAACAGAGGATTGGGACCAATCAAGTGTACCCGCGCGATCGCATCGATTAAAGCCGTCTTGTCTGTAACGCCCGCGATGCGGGAAAGCTCGGGCTTGAGCGGATCAAGGCCTTCAGCATCGGCCGCCTTCTCGTCCATGCACGAGGCGTAGTAGTCGCCAATCTTTTGATCAATAGCATCGCGGCCCGGACCGCCCGCCGAGGCTCTCTCCAGAATGCCACGCATGATTTCCTCGTTCCGCTGATCCAATTCCACAAAGCTGAGCCAGCGCGTCTGATCGGGTGGGATCTCGGTTTTTTTCAGCCAATTGCCGCAAGCGTACTGATAGAAATCAATGCAGGGATCGACGGTCTTGTCGATATTGTCAATGCTGAAACCCAGTCCGGGCTTGGCGGGAGCGGACTGGGCGAAGGCGGCGATAGCGACCAAAAAGCGGATAAGGAGCACCGAACGTAGGCGCATGACTGACCTCATTTGGATGAACTGGCGATTCTAAGCCCGCCTGCTTAGACGGACAACAGACGAAACTGTTAGGCAATGTTTCAGCGTCGGACTGATAACAGATCTCTAGATCGGCTTAGTAGGTTGGATTGGAAAAATGTCAGGCAACACAGCAAAGTGTTTGCGCATCTCCGGTGCGCGACCTGCCCCAGAACGGGAAAGTGTTGTCTATCTCGTTGAAGAATACAGCCACCGCAATTGGATGGGAGCTTGCTCCCTTGTCGAATGAGTCGCGCATTGTTGGGTGATCTCGCGACGAGCCGCTACAAGGGCACAAGTCGACGAGTCACGGAGGGGATCTCGATTGCGAATGCTCCAGTTCACGATTCTTCTGCTTTTGCTTGGCCGGGCCCACGCGGAGACTCCCAGCGAGGCGCAGCCCGCACCGACATTTGCACCAGTCTCAGTGCAACTTGTCTCTTTGCCTGCGACGCCAGCAGCTCACACAGGGCCGGAACGACAAAGGGTAGTCGATAAGAAGTTCGTCCTTGTTCTAGGGGCACTCGGTCTAACCGAGGCCATGCATTCCACCACCAGGACGCTGGTGCTGGAGCACGAGCAAGCAGCGGGCGCCCCCTGGGTTACGAGTCTTCCTTCCCACCAGGTCTCATCGTGACAAACGCAGCGATATTCGCCAGCGAGGTGCTGGTGGCCTACGAAATGAAAAAGCGCCATGACTGGCTTCCGGGGGACAGAATCATCCGAAAATTGTGGTGGATGTATCCAGCGGTAATGGCGGTGCCTCATGTCAAGAGCGCGGTCCACAACATCAGATTGCAGGCTCCGGCGGGATGTACCAGCCGCGACTGTCAATCGCCGTAGTCGAATCGCCTCAAGCAACATCGGCGCGAGCGATTGCGCTCGCATTGTGCCATGATCCGGGCCTTCGTGACCCTCTACGGCGTATAATCGTTGTTCAAGTGAAACTTCCCAAGGGGTTCATATCAGCATGATTCCCACCAACGGCAGCTCCAGCAACGGCAGTAGTCTGCAACAAAATAATGGACGAGACATTCCCCAGCCACGTGGCGAATGGCTTGCCCGGCGCAAGTCCGAAAATGCCGACGGAAATTTCTCGCAAATGCATTACGCTCGGAAGGGCCGGGTGACGGAAGAAATGGAGTATGTGGCCGGCCGCGAGAAGCTTTCACCTGAGCAGGTCCGTGACGAAGTGGCTCGCGGCCGCATGATTATCCCAGCGAACATCAATCATCCTGAACTCGAGCCAATGTGCATCGGCGTAGCGTCGCTGTGCAAAATTAATTCCAACATTGGCAACTCCGCCGTCACTTCAAACATTGACGAAGAGCTCAAGAAGCTGCACACGTCGGTACATTTTGGCGCGGACACGGTGATGGATCTCTCCACCGGCGGCGACATTCACGAGATTCGCGAAGCTATCCTGCGGCATTCGCCCGTCCCCATCGGCACGGTGCCGATCTATGAAGCCATCTCACGAGTGAAGCGGCTCGAAGATCTCAACGCTGAAGTGATGCTGGAAGTGATCGAGGAGCAGGCGGAGCAGGGCGTGGATTACATGACCATCCATGCCGGAGTGTTGATTCAGTACTTGCCGATGGTCTCCAAGCGGATCACGGGAATTGTCAGCCGCGGCGGCGCGATCCTGGCGCAATGGATGGCCCATCATCACAAACAGAATTTTCTCTATGAATGTTTTGACGACATCTGCAAGATTTTCGCGAAGCACGACATTTCGTTTTCCCTTGGCGACGGCTTGCGCCCCGGCTGCATCGCCGATGCCAGCGATGAAGCCCAGTTTGCCGAACTGAAGACTCTCGGCGAATTGACCAAGAAAGCCTGGAAGCATGACGTGCAGGTGATGATCGAGGGTCCTGGCCACGTCCCGCTCGACAAGATCAAAGAGCAGGTAGACAAAGAAAAGGAACTTTGCTACGAAGCGCCGTTTTACACCTTGGGGCCGCTAGTCACCGATATCGCTCCCGGCTATGACCACATCACCTCGGCTATAGGCGCGGCCATGATTGGATGGCACGGCGCGGCTATGCTGTGCTACGTCACGCCTAAGGAACATCTAGGTCTACCTAACGAGAAAGACGTGAAGGACGGCATCATCGCTTACAAGATTGCCGCGCATGCAGCGGATCTCGCCCGTCATCGTCCCGGCGCTCAGGACCGTGATAATGCACTGAGCTACGCCCGCTACACGTTCGACTGGGAAAAGCAATTCGCGCTGTCTCTTGATCCCGAAACGGCGCGCGCCATGCACGATGAAACTCTGCCCGACGATTACTATAAAGAAGCAGCCTTCTGCTCCATGTGCGGTCCGAAATTCTGCTCGATGAATTATTCGAGCAAAGTGGATGAGTACAACAAGCGAGTGCATGGATTGGAGAAGAAAGATTACTCCGAGCTCGTGGAGAAGTTGGTCCCGATCAAGTAGCGGCTCGCGTGAGCCCAGCCGCGCTCCGGCTGGCTTTGAACAGAGATCTGAAGCTTTTCTTGGCGGGCAAGAGCCTGGCCGTGCTTTTTCCTGGGGGCGTCGGCACCACATCTATCATCTGAAGTCGGCCACACCGTCCCATACCAACTGCACCGCGATGGCTAGGATCAAAAACCCGAAGATGCGGTTGATGGCTCCGGTGGCGCCCGGCCCGAGGCGCTCGACCAGCGGACCTCCGAGACGAAGAAACAGGTACACAGCCAGGCCGATGGCCGCTATCGCAATCACCATCCCCAGATAGGCGACCTTGGAGTCGGCATCTGCTGCCAGACCCATCACGACTCCGATCGAACCTGGACCGGAGAGGATAGGCATTGCCATGGGCGTCAGCGAGATATCTTCTTTCGTGCTGGCTTCGTGACTCTCCGCCGCAGTGATCCGACTGGACGCGGTCACCATGCCCCACGCTGTGTTGGCCACGATGAGGCCTCCGGCAATTTTCAGCACGGGCAGCGAAATCCCAAAAAAAACTCAGCACGAAGCGGCCGAGAAACATGAAGAAGATGAGAATGACGGTCACGTAGATTGCAGTCTTCAACGCGGTGTGGTTACGTTCGCCAGGTGAAAAGTCTGAAGTCAACGAAAAGAATATGGGAACTCCGCCGAACGGATTCACAATAGGAAAAAGCGCCAGAAATGTTGCGCTAGCGGCGGTGGGCAATGTTTTGAGTACATGTGCGACGACATTCGGGGCCGTCATGATGAATTCCCGAGCTCTGCTGTTGCAGGAAAAGTGTCGCCATCATACGGATGATCATTTAGGCGGTCAACCCGCGGCCATGATCTGAAGTAGGGGCACAAGGCAAAGTGGAGTGGATTTGAGCGCTGTCCTACGGAAGCTGTTATTTTCGCGACGGCGCGGGCGGTAAGTCTGAGTGGGCACCGTAATGAACGACGGTGTCTTTGGCGATAAAGTCAGGTTTCTTCTTCGGAGCTGCGGCTTGGCGATGCGATGCGAAGGGGCGTCCTGAAGAGGCACCGTAACGAACGATGGTATCTTTAGCGACATAATCTTCGTCGCTCGAAGCCAAGTGTGGACTTCGCTTTGACGCGACTACGCGCTCACTGGATGTGGCCAGAGTCACTTTGCCGTCGCCAACGCTGGCCCGGTCCGAGTTCGATAACAGTGGTTTCGGTGTAAGCGGGTTTGTTGTAAGAGGCTCCGCTGCTGTAGGCTTTGTGGCTGTCTGCACGGCATTCTGCGCGCCTGGCGCCGCACTGAGAATGCTCTTGGTCGGCGCCGGAACGGGCTTATCCGATTTTACCTTGGCGAAAGGAACGGATCCCGAGCTCGGTGCCAATGCCGGCGGAACCGGGGAAAAGCGGTGAGCTGACACAGCCAGCAACAAAAACGCGATCACGAGCATCGCCGCCAGCGGCGCAATCTTCCAAAACAACTTTTCGTTCCGCGACATTCGCGGGATCCGAACCCGGAAAGACGGGAAATCTTTATCATCCGCTCGCGAACCGGTGATGGGTAGCGCCATCGGCTCTGGGTCCATCCGCGCCTCAGTGCCCGCTGATGTTTCGGCGACGACTTCCGATTCGAAGGCAGCGGGTTGCGACTCGTGCTCGTCCGGGACCGGCTCCCATACGGCCGAAGCGGAAGCAGACTCATCCCTCTGCACGATCACAGACTCCTGCTCGGATGGCACATCCTGAAGCTCAGTTCCCAGGTCAGGATGAGCCTCTTGGTCACCTGGGGAAGTAATTTTGGCGTTCATCAGGATAAAATCAGACTCCGGCTCTTGGGTCTCGAGGCCTTCGGCTTGGAGTGTCATGGCAGGACGATTCTCGGCCAGCTCGTGCGTGGTTCCTAGATCACCAATGGCTGTAGCAGCGGGGTCGAGCACTGGCGGCTCGCATTCCGCGAGAGTCGGTCGCACCGGCGGTTCGGCTTTCATTTCCAGGGCTGACTTGGCGGCAACCGCTTCAGGAATCAAACTCGCGATCCGGATGGGCCGCAAATTCTCGCTGACCGCTCCCGGTGCTATGAATACGTATAGATCCGGAGAGACGGGAACATGAGCAGCGCCTGACACCGCTTCTTCAATCGTGCAGTCTTCCAGAGTGATTTCCAGGTCCGCAGGTTCCGAAGATTTTTCTTCTGGCGAACGGGTCTGCACTTCGTACCCGCGCGCGCGCAAATCTTTCGCCAGGATGTGAGCGTTTTCTGCATCTCGAGCGATGATGCGGGCCAGGGGCATGGGGGCGGCTAGCGCACTTCATTGACCCAACCGCCAAAAATATCAGCCCGAAGAACCGGCGGTCAGGCTACGGCATTCTACTCCAATGTGAGGTGTTAGACGAAGCTTCAGAAGCGGATTTTGAAGGTAGAGCGCAAACTCTTGCACATTCGCGTGCAATCATTTGTAATTCTCAAGCGTCTTGGTCGCGCGGTTCAACGCCGCTGCCAGAGCAGTAAGTTGCTGCTGCGTCCGCTCGACATCGTGTTTGTCGATGGCTTCATTGACGCCGGGGATCACTACTGCGGCATACCCGGTGTATTGGCCTGGAGCATAAATAGCATGGCGGAACCACGGACGGTTGGGAAGCCCTTCGGGAATCAACAATGCCCGCTCGGCTTGGCGCAGCGCCCGATTTAGCCCGGTGACATCGATCCCCGGATTCTTCTGCCTGGCGAGAATCTTCGCTCCCGCCTTTTCAAAGTGACGAGCCGCGTCGACTGCGTCGGAAAAATTGGGCGTCTGATTGCCGAAGTTATTGTTGGCTTTTTTCCTGGCGGTGTCGATATACGCCACAATTTCCTCGCCGTACTCTTCGTAGTCGTAAGGCAGTACATCGGCGTCGGCCATCCGAATGGCTTCGATTCCGTGGAGTCGTGCCATCTCCTGCTCGTAGGTGAAATCGGGATCGCCGAATTTCTTGAACCAGTTGAAATTATCGAACACAGAGTGATAAACCCCGTACGGTCCGGTCGAGCTGATGTCTGTTGAGGGAACACCCAGATGCTGCAAAAAGACGGTGTAATCTGATCCGCTGCCTAAATCGCCAACCGGCACTTCGCCCTTCGCTTGCACCGCAGGAATTCGTCTGCTATCACCAATGGCCTCGGTGGGTGATTGGCCAGACTCCGCTCCTGGCTGATTCGCTTTTCTCCATGCGTCATAGAGGGTGCCACCTTTCGGACTGGGCACAACTTTCGTCGCCTCTCGCAGAAACTGCTTTAGACTCGGCGAGGACGACGCGCCAAACTTCGGCCCAGAGACAGCCACATCCATATTGAAGTACGCGGCGGCGTTGGCTAGCTCGGCTTCGTGCTGCTCTCCCCATTCCGTGGAGCCGATCAGGCCCTCTTCCTCTGCGTCCCAACTGCCCAGCACAATAGAGCGCTTCGGCTTCCAGCCTGACTTCAGCAGCTCACCCATCCCGTGGACTGCCTCCAGCATGGCCGCAGTGCCACTATTGGGATCGACCGCTCCATACACCCAGGCATCACGATGATTCCCACCTACAACCCACTCGTCGGGCAACTCGTTACCGCGCACCCGCCCGATCACGTCCCAGATGGTGCGCAACTGGTAGTCCTGTTTGAGATGCATTTTCACTCTTACTGGACCGGGACCGACGTGGTAAGTGAAAGGCAGCGCTCCCTGCCAATCACGCGGTGACTCCGGACCGGCCAGGTGTTCGAGGACCGGCCAAGCGTCGGCGTAAGAAAGCGGGGTAGTCGGAATTTTCGGTAACTGCGTCGACTGTTCCGGCAGAATGCGCTCGGAATCAGGAAGGGATGGCACAGACGCAACCCCAGGGGTAGTGGGATCCCCAGGAAACTGGAACATGTATCCAATTGACCCGCGCTGCACGCCGGTGTCAGGGCGCCAAGGCCCCTTCGGATATTTATCACCGCGCTTCCAACCATCGTCGGCGGGGTCGGAGTAGATGATCACACCAGCGGCACCACGTTCTTGCGCGACAAATGCTTTGACTCCGCGGAAATTCTCTCCATAACGAACCAGCACGATCTTGCCGCGAACATCTACCTTCAGTTGATCTAGCTTCCTGAAATCTTCCAGCGAGCCGTAATTTGCGTAAACCACATCGGCTTCCACGTCTCCGGAGGGCGACATGGCGTTGTACGGCATCACTACCCTGGAATCATCGTCGTAGGGGTCCCCGTTCACGTGCTCGCGGGTTGGGCCATGCATGGTGACACCCGCAGGAGCGGTCACGTCGACGCTGATTTCGGTGGGATAGTTCATCCAGACGCGGTATTCGACGATCTCAGTTTCGAAGCCAGCGTCGCGGAATTGTTTGGCCACGTAATCGGCCGTCGCTTTGTCCTCGGGCGAACCGGCCATGTGCGGAGCCTGAGTCAGGATTCGCAGATGTTCTTCGGCTAACTTAGGATCCGGCACCGCCAGGAAGCGGGTTTCCAACGCAGCTTCTTCCGTGGAATTGCGAAAGCCGAAAAACGGGGGTGAGCTGACGTCATTCGCCGAAACAAATGACTGTGACGTTCCACAAACCTGAGGAAAGAAAAGAGTAATAGTGAGGATCAAAACAAGAATGAATTTCATCGGGCTCCTTGTTTCTTTAGACGCGGGCTCTCACGCACGCAGCGTATTCAATATCTCCTGCAGGTCCGGTACCTGGGTTACAGGGTAGACTCTGGAGAGCTCAATCCTTCCCGTTTTATCAATTACGAAGATGGCGCGATCGCTGGCCCCGGCTAACGGTCCTTTCTCGCGGAACACGCCATATTTCTGGCTGACTTCGCCATGCGGCCAAAAATCACTACATAGCGGGTAATCGAAGGGGCCGATATCGCGTTCCCAAGCCGTGGTGTTCATTATGGAATCCACGCTGAGGCCTACGACTTCCGCGTTCCGGGCGAGAAACTTCTCCCGCTCCACCTGATACGCAACCATCTGTTCGGCGCTGACTTGCTCCCAGTTCAGCGGATAAAAAGCCAGAACCAGGGATTGACCCCGGCGCTCCGCGAGATGGAAGCGCTTCTTCACCCCGCCAATCAGAGCTGGGAGATCGAAGTCGGGCGCCATTTCGCCGGCCTGTAACAATGTCATCTACCTCGTTGAGAATTCTGTGCCGGTTCGGATCAGACAAGAAACCGATGATTTTACTCCTCGAGCCAGCCCCGCTGCGCTTGGATGCGACTTCGCCTAGAGTTACAGACGGTCAAGCGCCGAAGGGCGACGCTATCTCTCACGATAAACTAAGGGCATGCCTGTGAAAGATCCCACTCAGCGTTTTTCCTCGCGGGTCGACAACTACGTCCGCTATCGTCCTGGCTATCCCACGATGGTTCTCGATCTTCTAAAGAAAATGTGCGAACTAACCCCCGATTCTGTGATCGCCGATGTTGGTTCGGGCACCGGCATTCTCACACACATGTTGCTGGAGAACGGTAACCGCGTGTTTGGGGTTGAACCGAACGCCGACATGCGTGAGGCTGGGGAAAAGCTTCTGGCAAGGTTCCCTCGTTTTATTAGCGTGGCGGGGACGGCGGAGGCGACCACGCTTGCTGATTACAGCGTCGATTTCATTACCGTAGCCCAGGCTGCGCATTGGTTTGATCGCGAACGAGCTCGCCGCGAGTTCGTCCGTATTATCAAACCACGGGGATGGACGGTGCTTCTGTGGAATGAGCGACGCACGGACTCGACGCCGTTTCTCGGCGAATACGAACAATTGCTGCTCACCTATGGCACCGACTATCAAGAAGTGCGGCATGAGCGCACCACGGCCGAGATTAGCGCATTCTTTGCTCCATCCGAATTCCAGCAGCGCGTTTTCCACATGAGCCAGGAATTTGACTATGCCGGTCTCGAAGGACGATTGCTCTCTTCTTCTTACACACCCCAGCCGAGCGACGCCAAGTACGCGTCCATGTTGCGCGATCTGCGGCGAATCTTTGAGGCACATCAGGCTGAGGGGCGAGTGTCGGTTGAGTACGACACGCGGGTGTACTGCGGGCAATTGGCGTGATGCGGTGCCATTTTTCTAACTGTCTCTGTGCAGAAGAAACCCATTAACACAGGGCACAAAGATACGCGAAAAAAACCTGACGCAGCTGCAGGAAAATGATCAGCCCGGAGGCCTATGCCCGAAAAAAAAAGCTTCCACATGAGTCCCGACGATTTCCGCCGAGACGGCCATGCCATGGTGGATTGGATCGCAGACTACTACACGCGCATTGAATCCTTCCCAGTTCTCTCCCGCGTAGAGCCCGGGCAGGTTCGGGCTTCGCTACCAAGTGATCCGCCGGCCGAGGGCGAGCCCTTTGACATGATCTTAAGAGACGTCGAAGAACTCATTCTGCCCGGCATCACCCACTGGCAATCGCCCAATTTTTATGCCTACTTCCCATGCAACGCTTCCGGACCGGCGATTCTGGGCGATCTGCTTTCCTCAGGTCTGGGAGTGCAGGGGATGCTCTGGGCCACGAGTCCCGCTTGTACCGAACTGGAGAGTCACGTCCTTGACTGGCTGGTTGCCATGCTCGACTTGCCACGAACATTTCTCTCTAGCGGCAACGGTGGCGGGGTCATCCAGGACACCGCTTCCAGCGCCTCATTGTGTGCTTTGCTGGCAGCGCGCGAGCGGGCCACGAGTTTTGCTAGTAATCAGCGTGGCTGCGACGGCAAACTCGTGGCGTACACATCGTCACAGGCGCATTCTTCCATCGAAAAGGATGTTCAGATCGCGGGACTGGGCCGCCAGAATCTGCGTCTCATCGCAGTGGACGAGAAATTTGCCATGCGGCCCGACGCCCTCGCCGAGCAGATTGAGAAAGACCGGCGCGCTGGACTGGTTCCCTGCTTTGTCTGTGCCACGGTTGGTACCACTTCTTCCAACGCGATTGATCCCGTGCGGGAGATCGGCCACATCTGCCGCGAGCAGAAAATCTGGTTGCATGTGGACGCCGCCATGTCAGGCACGGCTGCACTCTGTCCCGAATTCCGCCACCTTCAGGATGGGCTCGAATTCGCTGATAGTTATACCTTTAATCCCCACAAATGGATGTTCACCAACTTTGATTGCAATTGTTTCTACGTAGCAGACCGCAGGGCCCTGATTCAGACCCTGAGCGTGCTACCAGAATATCTGCGCAATAAGGCGACGGAAACCGGCGCTGTGATCGACTATCGCGACTGGCAAATTCCGCTCGGCCGCCGATTCCGTTCCCTTAAACTATGGTTCGTAATTCGTCATTACGGGATTGAAGGGCTGCAGCATCACATTCGGAAGCACGTCGAACTGGCTCAGCAATTTGCCGAATGGGTACGGAAAGATCAACGCTTCGAGATAGCCGCGCCTGCGCCTCTAAATCTGGTCTGCTTCCGCCACAAGGGCGGAGACGACGTCAACCAATCGTTGATGGATCGTCTGAATCGCAGCGGCGACCTTTATCTCACCCACACCCGATTGCATGATCGCCTCACGCTGCGGCTCTGCGTGGGACAGGCGAACACGACCGCGCATCACGTCGAGCGTGCCTGGCAGAGGATTCAAGAAGAAGCAGCCAATGCCATATGACGCCGAAGCAAGAGTCTGGGTTCGCCCCTTGCCGAACAAGTCGGTTTCGTTGACTTGCTTTCGCATACCGCCTAACATAACCCGATTCCATGGTCGGCGAAACGATCTCGCACTATCGCATCCTTGAGAAGCTCGGCGGGGGAGGGATGGGCGTGGTCTACAAAGCCGAAGATACCAGTCTGGGCCGCGCCGTTGCGCTTAAATTTCTCCCTGATGATGTGGCCCAGGACCGGCAGGCTCTGGAGCGCTTCCGCCGCGAAGCTCGTGCCGCCTCATCGCTCAATCACCCTGGCATTTGCACTGTCTACGAGTTTGGCGAGCATGACGGTCGAGCCTTCATCGTTATGGAGTATCTCGAAGGCCGGACGCTTAAACACTTGATCGGCGACCGACCTCTGGAAGTAGACGTTTTGCTTTCGCTCGCGATCGAAATCGCCGACGCGCTCGATGCTGCACACAGCGCCGGCATCGTGCACCGCGACATCAAACCTGCCAATATCTTCATCACCAAGCGCGGCCAGGCAAAAGTGCTGGATTTCGGCTTGGCAAAGCTCACGCCGGGACGAGGCGACGCCGCGGATAAGACGGCTACCAGTGCTCACGGACCGGAGTTGACCAGTCCCGGTTCGACAGTCGGCACAGTCGCCTACATGTCACCAGAGCAGGTACGCGCCGGAGAACTGGATTCGCGAACCGACTTGTTCTCCTTTGGAGCGGTGCTTTATGAGATGGGCACGGGGCAACCCGCATTTGCCGGGAACAGCACCGGTTTGATCTTCGAAGCGATTTTAAACCGTTCACCAGTACATTCCTCCAGCTTGAATCCGGTAATCCCGGCGAAGCTCGAGGAGGTTATTTTCAAGGCCATGGAAAAAGACTGCGAGTTCCGCTATCAGACCGCAGCCGAGCTTCGTGGCGATTTGAAGCGCATCAAGCGTTCGCGGGACACCTCGCGTCTGCAGACCGAGTCGTCTTCATCGACTCAAGCGGCAGCCGTTGTGCCGACGGCTCAACCTGCGTCAGTGCGAAATCGAGTGTTGCCGGTGTCGATAGCCGTGGGCGTGCTCGCGCTTGCAGCGGGAGTCGGTCTCGGAGCGTTGCTGCTCCATCAGCCAAGCCAGCCGGTGTTCCCTTTCTACCATCCCCTCACTTTTCAAAGAGGCACCGTGCATTCGGCTCGCTTTGCGCCTGATGGCAAAACTGTCATCTACAGTTCGGCGTGGGAGGGAAAACCGCTGCAATTGTTCAACACCCGGCCGGAGAGTCCGCAGTCAAATCAGCTTGAGCCCGTGGGTGCCGACGTGCTCGCTATTTCGTCTGCGGGTGAGATGGCGCTGGCGTTGAACAGCCACACCAGCGATGCCTTCCTCTCTTCGGGCACGTTGGCCGAGGTACCCCTAGTGGGTGGAGCTCCAAGGGAAATTTTTGAAAACGTCGAATATGCAGATTTCTCACCCGACGGTTCAAGTATGGCCATTGTCCGGGAAGTGGATGGACGCAAGCGGCTAGAGTTCCCGGTGAATAAGGTCTTGTATCGGTCGGACGGCTGGATCGGCAATCCGCGTATCTCCGCCAAAGGCGATGTGGTCGCTTTTATCGATCACCCCCAGCCCAGAGATGATGGAGGCTCGGTGGTCAGCGTCGATCTTGCCGGCAATAAGAATACATTGTGCACCGGATGGGACAGCATCCAGGGATTGGCGTGGTCGCCCCGGGGTGACGAGATCTGGTTCACGGCAACTCGCACTGGCGGCGACCGGGGTCTGTTTGCAGTCGATCGGTCGGGAAAAATCCGCACCCTGGCTCGCGTTCCCGGAGAGCTGACGCTGCTTGATGTATCCAGAGACGGAAATGTGCTCCTGACCCGAGGGAACGATCGTGCCGGCATGATCGGCCTCGCTCCCGGTGAGGCTAAAGAGCGCGATTTGTCGTGGCTGGACTGGTCCGTTCCCGCTGATTTATCTCCCGACGGACGGGTTGTCCTCTTCCTGGAGGCAGGCGAAGGTGGGGGTCCGAAGTACGCCGTCTACAGTCGTAAGACCGACGGATCACCCGCGGTGCGGCTTGGCGACGGTACTGGGTTGGCCCTCTCGCCCGATGGAAACTGGGTGCTGGCGCGGCCGAACATTACACCCTCGCCTCTTGTCCTATTGCCGATGCGCGTGGGGGAAATGAAACCGTTGAAAGATGACGGGCTGAACCACATCCGCGGGGCGTGGCTGCCAGACGGCAAGCGGATTGTGTTCACCGCAAACGAGCCAGGGCACGCACTGCGCATCTACGTCGAGTCGCTTGAGGATGGTAAAGCACGAGCGATCAGTCCCGAAGGGGCTGGGCCAAGGTTGGTCGTTTCCAGGAATGGCGAATTCGTAACAGGTACCAGCAGTGACCGCAAGATCTATGTCTATCCCGTCGCCGGTGGCGAGCCACGTGCGGTCACCGGAGCAGAGCAAGACGAAATACCTGCAGCCTGGTCAGCCGACAACCGCTCACTGTTTGTATTCCGCACAGGAGAAGTGCCAGCGCGAGTTATTCAGATCGATATGGCGAGCGGAAGAAGAACTCTCTGGAAAACAATTCAACCGGCTGACGCGGCGGGAATCTCGACCATCGGTGGATTGATAATCACACCGGATGCAAAAACATACATCTACAGCTATGTTCGCTCGCTCTCTGACCTTTACCTGGTCGAAGGACTGAAGTAACTACCGAGAGGACCGCTGAGCGTGAGTCGTCATGACGGCGGGTTGATCAGAGTCTTCCGTGAGATATTCGGGTTTTGGAGTGCGCGAGTACCATCAGAAAAGGCCCGTTTGCACCAATCACAATCGTGTTTTATGGTGACCCGCGGTCCTTGAGCCGGGGGTGGGGGGTACGACCGCCGTTTTGGGCGCGAAATAGCGGATTGTGACATCTTTTCCGATATCGACTTGCCTGTACCCGGCCAGCGCTCGCTGCGGCGTGGGGCTGGAGCCGAAATAGCGTACAGTGACGTCGTCAGAAATGTAATCGACTTCGTTCTCACCGGAACCCACCGGGTGGAGGATCGTCCGAGGCTTCGATATGCTGCTCGCCACTGGGGTTGCGACTACCAAAGGCTCTTGGTCTTGGGTATTCGATTTTTGCAGGGCTGGGGCCGCTGAAGATGGAACCGGATGGCGATCGGCGCTGGTAACCCAGCAAGCTATCACTATTGCAGTAACAACTCCTGCTAGCGCCAGGTAACTCCGGGGCTGTTTAAAGGCACTCTTCATTTGTTCTTTGATTGTTGTGACTGGCCCAGCAGCCTGCCACAGCCGTGTCCACTTGGCTGTCAATACCATGATAGCTGCGCCGGTTCGATCGATTGGACCTGCGTTTGAAGGCTGCGGCAGAGACCTGGCGCCACCGGAAAACTCCAAAGAAGTAACCTGGCGAATGGCGTGTGGGACGGTTGAGAGTTCCGCAGTGACCGGTTTTTGCTCGTCAAACTGCGCCTGGGACATCGCCTCCCCTACGAGTCCTGCCATTAGCTGATAAGCGCGTACCTCGCCATCCTGGAAACTATGCGCTTCGCTAAAAAAGACCTCTAACACTCCGGCTACGGCATGGTTCTGATAAATCAGCAAAATTAGAAGGGACTTGGCCCCAAATTGACGGCAAATCGCTGCTTCAATCCGCGCGTCAGTTTCGGCGTTGTCAACCCGCAGAATCTCGCGACTCGTCTTGGCCGCCGTCGAGACACTTAACGCGGCCATGACATGCCGCCCAATGTAGCTGGCGGCACTTCCGCTTCCGGCGCAGTAAACCAGTTGATCTCCTCGCAGTAGCCCGATGGCGACTCCCGTGGCATTGGCAACATCTCGCACACGGTCGGCGATCAAATTCATAGCGCCACCCAGGTCGAGACTGGCTGAATTGATCAACTGCTGAACTTCGACAATGGCAGAGAGCGACTGAGTTCCCATCTGACTTTCCTGCACGGCAAATGCATTGGCCAAGAGCTTTTGAAAGGATTCGCGGTCGAAGCTGGGGCTGGTGCTCATAGCGGGGAGAGTGCTGGAGATTCGCGGCTGGACTGTTGAGCGGGCTTCGAACCGGAGCTTGATCCGAGCCAATTCCGCAGCCAGTAGTAAGCGCAGTTTCTCATCAAGTGAATCGGCTGTCAACGGAGACCTTAAACTCCCAGAATGTTCCGAATGGGGCAGATTCGGAAAAATTAAGCGCCGCGATTGGATGCTAACGGTTACCAGAGGGATAGCTGTGGATAAATCCACCGCCTGCCGGGGGATGCAACGGACACTCGCTTCAGAGCTTAGTTCGGCAGCGGCGGCCGCTTTTGCAACTTTGGCTGTTCGGTCGGCGGAGTTGTTTCGGACGCATCGGGCTTCAAGGCCGCAGCGTTGGCAGGAGCTGACGAGTTCACCCCAAAATCCCAAACATAAAGGTTCATGCCTTCCTTGCCCAGCATTTCGACAACGGCGTACTCGCCTGGAGCTAGCTCATTGGCGGGAGTCAACTTCACCCAGCCGCCGGTGAGTTGCGTTGCGGTCGTGGGTACAAACTTCTCTTCTTGACTGACTTTACCGTAAACAGCGACCTTGACGTCTCCCACAATGCGCTTGCTCTGCTTGGTTTGCAAACGGACAATGCGGAAGCGGTCCCAAGGCATATTTTGTTGCTGAAGCTGGCTCGTCGCGTCGGCCCCCAGGTCGGGTTGTTCGACGTTGACGTAGATAGCGGGGAGAGCCGCATGCGCCTGGATCTTCGCGTGTTCGCCCGCCAGCTCAATTGGCTGCCTGGCACTGGCGATGGGATTGATGGCCGCGCGCAGAATGTTCCGCTTCCGGTCCTGATTGATCTGGCCATTGCTCTGCTGCAACTCGACCAACTGTGGCTGGTTCTGAAAGGCATCCAGCAACACGACGCCGCCATCGTCCGGTAAGCGCAAACCGGGTGCGACGTGGGGAGACTTGGCCTCATCGGCTCGGCGGTCGGCTGCCAGTTCCTTGTCCAGATCCACCGCCTCGGGCGGAGGCGCACCCGCAGCACGGTCTTTCTCGTATTTGTCCGTGGCCTCCCAATCCACCAGGGACTTGGGCACCTCCTCCCAATCGTTGCGTTCTGCACTCAGGTAGCGCACACGGTCGCCCTTCACTTCCCACTTGCTGGCAAGCTGGTAAGAGCCGTCCTTCAGGATGAGACGCTTGGCGAGCTGTTGGGCCTGGGCTGGAGGGGGCAGCAGCACGAACGAGAGGATTCCCAGCAGCGCGGCCGACAAAAAGCGATACAACTGACGCATCGGATTAATTTCTTTGACGGACGTGAATTTCACCTAGTCTACTGCGCTGGCCTGTCAGCGCCAAAACCACATTTTTGCGGCGATGCGCGGGCTGAACCTCTACGCTTGGCAACAATACCTAGTCATCTAACCCTGTTTCTGGCATAATAGGTCGTGCACCCATCCTGCACAAAATTCCAAACACAATTTAAGGCGAGGAAGCGATGTCAGCAAAGTACATCTTTGTGACTGGCGGCGTGGTGTCTTCGTTAGGCAAGGGTCTCGCTGCGGCTTCGATTGGCTGTCTGCTGGAGAGTCGCGGATTGAAAGTCAATCTGATGAAGTTCGATCCTTACCTCAACGTCGACCCGGGCACGATGTCGCCCTTCCAGCACGGCGAGGTATTCGTGACCGACGACGGTGCCGAAACCGATCTTGACCTCGGGCATTACGAACGTTTCACTCACGCCAAGCTTTCGCGCGATAACAACTGGACCACCGGCCGCGTCTACGAGCAGATCATTGCCAAGGAACGGCGCGGCGACTATCTGGGCAAGACGGTGCAGGTCATCCCCCACGTCACCAACGAGATTAAGGCCGCTATGAAAAAAGTGGCGCAGGATGTGGACGTAGCCATCGTCGAGATTGGCGGCACGGTTGGCGACATCGAATCCCTGCCTTTCATAGAAGCTATACGGCAGATGCGCCAGGAACTGGGCCGCGAACACACGCTGTTCATGCACGTCACTCTGGTCCCGTTCATCGCGGCTGCGCAGGAACTCAAGACTAAGCCAACGCAGCACTCGGTCAAGGAATTACTCAGCATTGGAATCCAGCCTGACATTCTGCTCTGTCGTACTGACCGCTTCCTCTCGAAAGAGATCAAATCGAAGATCGCGCTCTTCTGTAATGTGGAAGAAGAAGCGGTCATCACCGCCAAAGATGTGGCGACGATCTATGAGGTACCGGTGGTTTTCTCCCGGGAAGGTGTAGATACACTGGTACTTCGCTACCTTCATCTCAACGCCAAGGAGCGAGATCTCAAGGATTGGGAGGAAATTGTCCACCGTGTTTACAACCCGAAGGCGGAAGTCACAATTGGCATTGTGGGCAAATACGTGGAGTATGAAGACTCCTACAAATCGCTGAAAGAGGCGCTGGTACATGGCGCTCTGGCGCATAACCTCAAGCTTAACTTGAACTGGGTCGAAGCTGAAGGTTTAGAGACCGGAGATCGCACCTACGAAGAACAGCTCGCTGATTATGACGGGCTGTTGGTGCCCGGAGGCTTCGGGAAGCGCGGCATTGAGGGGATGTTGATCGCAATCCGCTATACTCGCGAGAAAAAGGTTCCCTTTTTCGGTATTTGCCTGGGCATGCAGGTCGCCTGCATTGAGTTCGCACGCGATGTGTGTGGGCTGGCCGACGCCAACTCCAGCGAATTCGATCCTGCCACGCCCCACCGCGTCATCTACAAGTTACGGGAATTGCGCGGGGTCGAGGAACTGGGTGGCACCATGCGGCTGGGCGCGTGGCCCTGCAAGATTGAGCCGGGAACCCTGGCGTACAGGATTTACGGCAAGCTCGAGATCAGCGAGCGTCATCGCCATCGTTACGAATTCAATCGTGAATATGAAGGTACTCTGACCGCCGGCGGACTTCGCATCTCGGGATCAACTCCAGATGGCACATATGTGGAAATGATCGAACTGCCAGATCATCCCCATTTCATCGGATGCCAGTTCCACCCCGAGTTTAAGTCGAAGCCGTTGGAGCCGCATCCCCTGTT
>Ga0210400_10001483_pt1 | contig 23231 bp, 22 predicted proteins | sample IncBWH26MmetaG_FD_155456 | JGI IMG/M metagenome (GOLD analysis project Ga0210400, IMG submission 155456) | Forest soil microbial communities from Barre Woods Harvard Forest LTER site, Petersham, Massachusetts, United States - Inc-BW-H-26-M | ecosystem: Environmental > Terrestrial > Soil >...
CAGCTGCAGCTTCCATCCTGTACCCGGCGTTCAAGGAAAATGTGGAAGCGATTCTTCCCTGGACCGGCATCTTGAAACGGGGGATCGTGTTTGAAGGTCTTCTCCGCTTCATGGATCAGCAGCGCCGCAATAATTTCTACTTTTTTCAAGACTGCTCGGACCAGAAGCAGGGTGCGCCGATGGCTGCTGTGCCGTTCGAAAATCTCGGCACTCTCGAACTCGGCGGCCAAACTGGAAACGTGGGCAAGGAAATCTATGGCTCGGGAGAATCGCTTTGGATGTACCTGATGTTCGAGGCTCTCGGTCGCGTGAGTGACCGGGAACTCATGCTCGTCAATCTTGATCTACTCGACACGCAAAGCGCAAGCCTTTTTCCGGCAAGGCAGCTTGCTTTCATTTTGTATAACCCGACTACGGAAACGCGCTCTGCTTCTATCTCGATTCCGTCCGCCCAGACGCGGCAAGTTCATCTCAGTCACGATGGTAAATCAGTGAGCGACATGGTGCGAATTCCCGGACACACTTGGCTGCGGCTGCTCGCGGAGTATTGAATCGCAATTTATTTTGTGTTCGAAACGTAGAAACCATAGTTAAAGTGTTGGTTTCACTCAAGGTCCGATTTTGGAAGAGGATGGACACAATGCGCAAGGATTTAAATGGCTTGGTTTTTCGAGCCAAAAAATTAACTCTGCTGCTTCTTGTATTCACCGCTGTCGCGGCGATCGCTGGCCCGCCAGTGGATTTACCCTTTGGAACGTGGACGCGACTCTCCCCGGACCCCGTCATATCTCCGCGTGGCGACGGCTTCGAATCGGCAGGGACATTCAACCCCGCGGTTATAAAAAAGGACGGCGAGTTTGTCATGCTCTATCGTGCCCAGGACCATAAGGGCATTTCGTCGCTTGGCTATGCCACGAGCCACGATGGCGTCCATTTCGAGCGCCGCTCGGAGCCGGTGATGGTCTCTGAGGCGCCGTATGAAAAAGGCGGCGGAGTCGAAGATCCCAGATTGGTAAAATTTGGACGGACTTTTTACCTGACATATACCGGCTACAACAACGTGGATGGAGTTGGTGCGGACAAGAAGGATGCCCAGCTCTGTCTCGCCACGTCTACCGACCTGATCCACTGGCAGAGGCAAGGCATTATCTTCCCGGCTTATAAGGGCAAGTGGAATGTGAAGTGGACGAAATCCGGCGCCATCGTCCCTAAGAAAATTAATGGCAAATACTGGATGTACTTTCTCGGGGACACGCGTGACAGGGATACCCAAATGGGTGTTGCTTACTCCGAAGACCTGCTCCATTGGACGGAAGCTCTTGATCATCCCGTTCTATCCAGCCGCGCCGGCTCGTTTGACTCCCACGTGGTGGAGCCAGGCCCTCCTCCGATCCTGACACGTGAAGGCATTTTGCTGATCTACAACGGCGCTGACGACAAAGATCTTTACTCCACCGGCTGGGTCTTGTTCGACAAGCATGATCCGACCAAAGTTCTCGCACGGGCTAGCGAGCCGCTATCTTCTCCCCAACTCGACTGGGAAAAAGTTGGACAGGTTCCTAATGTTGTCTTTGTCGAAGGAATGGTTCGGGACGGCAAGCGTTGGCTGTTTTACTACGGCGGAGCGGACAAGCACGTGGGAGTCGCAACAGCACCCGTGCGCTGAATGCCTCGCGCGAACCGTTAGTCGCCGCGCTCTCTTTCAATCACAGAGCGCGGCGGCACCGGCAATTCCCGCATCTTCTCCATAGTGCGCAAGAACGAGAGGAATGCTCAGAGGAGCAGGATTTATGCATGTACCTCGCCAGCGTTCACGAATTTCATCCAGAAAGGGCGCGAGGAGCGACGACACGCCTCCGCCGATCACAATGATGTCGGGTTCCAGGAGATCGATGATGCTGCCAAGCCAGTACGCCAATAGGTCCAGCGTCTCCCGCATCACTTCAGTGGCGACAGGATCGTCTTCGGCATGAGCCCTTCCCACCATCTGGCCGCTGACCTTCTGAATGTCCCCTCCTGCCATTTCTAACAGGATAGAGTTCGGATTCTGCGCAAGTTTCTGGCGGGCCCGTCGGGCGATCGCGGGACCAGCCGCCAGCGTTTCGATGCAGCCGCGTTTTCCACAATTGCAGACCGGACCGTTCCAATCGATCCCGACATGTCCGCCTTCCGCCGCAGCACCCGTCTTTCCGTGGTAAATGCGGTTGTCAAAAATGATTCCGGTGCCAATGCCTGTGCCAACGGTGGCATAAAAAATGTTTCGGTAACCGCGTCCCGCACCCCATTTCGCTTCAGCCAGAGCCGCAGCATTCGCGTCGTTATCGACTCTTACGGGAACCTTGTAAAGCCGGCGCATCTCCTCGGCCAGCGGATAGTTGTGCCAGATTGCGAGATTGGGAGGATTGAGGATGGTGCCTGTGCTCGGATTCAGCGGCCCCGGTGCGCAGACACCGATGGCTCCAATCTGATTGTGAAAAGCCGCGTCCGGAAATAGCTCTCGAATCGCTTTAGACACGGCAGCTAAACCATCGGCCGGCGTGCCGCTGGTCACCATAGGTGTTCTGTTCCTCGCGAGAATTTCGCCGTTGTTATTCACGAGACCAGCCGCAACCTTGGTGCCGCCGATGTCTACCCCAACAACGATGCGCGACTCGTTTTTCATGAGTTAGAAGGGCCAGAAGCCAGATGCAGAACGGGACTCAATTGCATCAAAGATGATTGCATGTTTACGCTACGCGCTGCCGTCCCGTCCTCTATTAACTCGACTTCGTCAATGGATTTTCACGTAAGACGGCCCAATTGCCTGGCCATTCGACGTGACAGCCTGATTCAACCGACAAACAAAATGAGATCGCTCTGAAATTTCGAAGGGCACTGTGAGATTCAGCGCTTACCTCTTGAAGACTATACTAGAGGCGTCACTGGCGGACTACTTTTCAAGTCTGCCGCAGCTGTAATTTGTGGTACCACCCACGCAGCAACGCTGGTTAACTCCGGGTAGCCGCTCTTCACATTTCGCCGTCGTCCGCACAACGACGTCCAAATTGCAACTCATGCGTATACCGGAAACACTTTTCCGAACATCGGGTTGCCGCTCTTGGACTGATCTTTAGTGGCTTCGTCCTGAATTACGTCCCAATGCTCGATCAGAATCCCGTCCTTGATAACCACAATGTCCGCTGCGATCCAGTTCACAGGTGCGCCAAAGCCTGAAAATCTGCCGTGGACCATCACAAAATCGCCGTCCGCGACGATGACTCCTGGCTCATACTTCAGAGTGGGTGGAATGCTCCTGATGAGATTGAACAAACCTTCGCGGCCCGGCTCGATATGAGCGCTATGCTGGATATAGTTCGGGGACCAATAACGTTCGGCAGCAGCGTAGTCTCGTTTGTTGAATAATGTGTCGAATGCCTCCAGAACGAGCGCCTTGTTCTTCTCTTGCAACGTTTGGCTCATTGAAAAGCTCCTTTATCTATCCTTTATCCCTTCACCCTGGGAGTTGCTCTATCTCATCAACCCGATCGGCATAGAATGCAACATGCCCCCTGATCTGCTCCACCGAAGGAAACGGATCCTCGTACACCCACACCGCGTTGACGGACTTCGTTCCTCCAGCAGGAACGCTGTAGTAATTGCAATCGCCTTTGTAAGGACAGTAGGTAGCGTGATCCGTTCGTTCCAACTGGAAAAAATCGACGTCCTCACCGGGAATGTATTGAACGGCCGGATACGCCGCTTCGCGCAGCATCAGAGCGTTGCGGGTATCGGCAACCACCCGCCCTGCGACGGACACGACAACGCGAGCGGGATTGTGCTGGATGGAAATCGGATGATCTGGACCTGAAAGCTTGACCTGCTTTTCTTTCATCTTTTCATTTCTCCTTTCTGCTCGTGCTCAATTCTTCCGGAACGACGGTCGGACGCAAATTACTGCGCTGTCTTGCCGCCGTCCACAAGGTACGACGCGCCCGTGATGAACGACGCCTTGTCGGATGCGAGAAACATGATGGTCTGGGCGATCTCTTCGGGTCTCCCTACTCGTTTGAGCGGCACGGTCGCCGCCAGACCCGCCTTTCTTTCGGCAGTACCAGCGAAGCGGTTCAGCATCCCAGTCTCGATTGGACCTGGGGCCACCATGTTGACGCGTACCCCGGAAGAGGCGGCTTCGAGTGCGGCCGACTTGGTCAGCCCTTCGACCGCATGCTTGCTGGCGGAGTATATCGACGCGCCACGAGCACCGATATGGCCGTAGGTGGACGATACGTTCACGATACTGCCGCTGCCCTGGCCAAGCATCACGCGCATTTCGTGCTTCATGCTGAGGAGCGTACCCAGGACGTTTGTGTCGAAGGTCGCGGCGTAGGTTTCTGCGGTCTGTTCCGTCAGCGGGCCGGGTGTGCCCTCCGTCCCAGCGCAATTGACAGCAGCATCCAGACGACCAAAGCGCGCGACCGTCTTATCGACTAAGCTGCGCAGGTCTTCTTCGTGACGCACGTCGGAGAGCACGAATTCTACCTCTGCGCCTAGCTTGCGGAGTTCAGCAACAAGTTTCTTGCCTTCTTGTTCGCGGCGGCCGGAAATAACAATACGTGCGCCTTCTTTCGCGAACGCGATCGCAGTGGCACGTCCAATTCCCGTTAGTGCACCAGTAATCAAAACAACCTGTGTGTCCATGTCAGTTCTCCTCGAAGTCGATTTGTCTGAGGCGGCCCTGAAATTAGTTAGCCAGCATTCCTCCATCCACTGGAATAGACGCACCGGTCATGTATGAGGCGTTTGCGGAGGCCACAAAGACGATCACGTGAGCGATCTCCTCCGGTGTTGCGAGACGCTTGACTGGCACGGTCGAGACGAGTGCGGCCTTATTTTCATCCGTATTGGTGAAGCGTGTGAGCATGCCCGTATCCGTAGTCCCCGGAGCTACTACATTTACGCGCACACCGGTCCCTGCGACCTCCAGTGCAGCGGACTTTGTCAGTCCTTCGACCGCATGTTTGCTCGCCACGTAAACGGATGCTCCCGGAGCACCGACGCTTCCATAGGCCGATGAGACGTTGACTATGCTCCCGCCGTTTTGCGGAAGCATCGCGCGCAGTTCATGCTTCATGCTCAACAACACGCCCAATACATTGGTATCGAACGTGGCCGCGTAAAGCTCTGCTGTCTGTTCGGTTACGAGTCCCCGCGGCCCCTCAGTGGCAGCGTTGTTGACGGCAATGTCCAGGCGGCCAAAACGCTTGACGGTTTGATCCACCAAGTTGCGCACGTCTTCCTCAACGCGCACATCTGTACGAACAAACTCAGCCTTGGCTCCGAGCGCCCTGAGTTCCGCAACCAATTCTTGTCCTTCTTTATCACGACGACCGGACACCATAACTTGGGCCCCTTGTTGTGCGAAAATTACTGCGGCGGCGCGTCCAATTCCGGTCAGTGCTCCCGTAATCAAAACTACTTGGTCTGACATAAATACTCCTTGTCCGCTGATGCGGTGGTTATGGACGCAAATCCTGTGTCCCGGTTGAAAATCGCGGCAGGCGAGACTTCGTGTCTGACATGAAGCTCTCCAATGATCTCCATCTGCGAGCTTGCGATCAGTTTGGACTGGCCCTTATGAACCGATCAGTTCCATATGATGAGGAAAGGCGCAGCGAGGATGCAACAAATAGTGGACTGTTTAGTTCGATATAGAATAATACGCATATGGGGCGCCCGAAGAACTTTAAGCGAGAGGAAGTGCTGGAGAAGGCTATGCCTGTCTTCTGGAAGCATGGGTTTTCCGACACGAGCCTTCAGGAACTGGAACGAGCTACGGGCGTGAATAAGTCCGGTTTGTATTCAGAGTTTCGGGACAAGGAGGATCTTTTTGTTGCATGTCTTCGGTACTACCTCGAGAGCCAGCAAAAGAGAGGACTCCTGACCAAGGAGCCTTTGGGTTGGGACAACGTGGAAACATTTCTCAAACATGGACCTCTCAACAAGGAAGAGCAGAAGGGATGCTTTTCCGTTAACTCCATGCGGGAGTTCGCCATCCTTCCGCACGAAGCTCATGCGATCGTGGCAGCGAACCGGGCGACGGTGCAACGCCTTCTCGCGATGAATATCGAGGCGGAGAAACCCAGGATGGATCCCCGCCTGATTGCGGAGATGGTGTTGGCCTTCTTCTCGGGATTATGCATTGAGCGCAATCTTAAATCCGGCAAGGCCTCATCGGTCCGCAAGATCGAGAGTCTTATGAAGATGCTCCGCAGCCTCTAATCGAGCAGCCGCCGAATCTCTCGATAGCGGAAACAGTCGACGAGGTGATCGTTCACCATGCCGACCGCCTGCATGTGCGCATAAACCACGGTCGAACCAACGAAGCTGAATCCCCGGTGTTTGAGATCCTTGCTAAACGCGTCCGATTCACTTGAGGTAGCCGGAATCTGCCGCATTGCCTTCCAGCGGTTGAGTTTGGGTCGTCCACCGACGAACCGCCAGCAATAAGCGTCAAAGCTTCCCATCTCTTCCTGAATAGCCAGAAGCGCCCGCGCGTTGCGCACCGCAGCTTCGATTTTCATCCGGTTCCGAATAATCGCCGGATCCAATGTGAGCTTCTGGATTCGGTTCTCGGTATATCGCGCCACTTTCTCAGGATCGAACGCGCTGAAGGCGCGGCGATACCCTTCCCGCTTCTTGAGCACGATCGACCAACTGAGCCCGGCCTGCGCCGCTTCGAGCACAAGAAACTCAAAGTGTTTTCGATCATCGTGGATCGGCACACCCCATTCGCGATCGTGATACTCGAGCATAAGTGGATTGTCCGTGTTGACCCAGGTACATCTTTTCGTAGTCATAAAGTGTAGACGTTGGTGGCATCAGCCTTATAAGCCAAAAGCGCTTAGTCCCGGATGATCATCCGGACGTCGCCCTGTTGTCCAATGGTACTTGCGGTCCGTCTCCTTGATTGGCAGATCGTTGATGGAAGCAAACCTCAAGCGCATCAGCCCGTTCTCGTCGAACTCCCAATTCTCATTGCCATACGAGCGAAACCAATTCCCGGAGTCGTCGTGCCATTCATAGGCAAAGCGCACGGCGATACGGTTTCCCTCGAACGCCCAGAGCTCCTTGATCAGCCGATAGTCCAGCTCTTTCGTCCATTTGCGTCTGAGAAACGCGACAATTTCTTGCCTTCCGTTCACAAATTCCGAGCGGTTCCTCCAGCGGGAATCAACTGTGTAAGCCAGAGCCACCTTTTCCGGATCACGAGAGTTCCAGGCATCTTCTGCCAGCCGAACCTTCTGAATAGCCGTTTCGTGCGTAAATGGCGGCAACGGCGGACGTGGAGTTGTGGCTACGGCGACGGACATCGCATTTCTCCTTTTTCCACCTCTGATTCCACCTCCGATGAAACGCACGTTCGCGAATCAACGCATAGCTGCTCTTTACCAGCGGGCCTAGCTGGCTCGCGCTAAGCCATCTAGTTCCTGCATCTTGTTTGCGTCAATCTTTATTTCCACTGCCGCCACATTTTCTTCGAGATGTTCGACCTTGGAAGTTCCTGGGATGGGCAGCATAACGGGAGATCGAGCCAGCAGCCATGCCAGAGCCAACTGGGATGGGGTAGCTTTCCATCGCGTTGCCATACGACTGATAGGGCTCTCAGAGCTGGAAACACGACCGGCCGCCAGTGGGAACCACGGAATGAAACCCATTTTCTCTTTTTCGCAATACTCCAGAACATCTTCCGATCCGCGGTCGGTGACGCTGTAACGATTCTGAACGCTCACAATCGGAACAATGCTTCGCGCATGCTGAATCTGCCGCACGCTCGCTTCCGACAAACCGATGTGTTTGATTTTCCCTTGCGCTTGCAGATCTTTCAACGTACCGAGCTGATCTTCAGCCGGCACCTTCGGATCGATTCGATGCAGCTGATAAAGATCGATTCGCTCCAGGCGCAACCGGCGCAGGCTGCCTTCGCAGGCAGATCTCAAGTGTTCTGGCTTTCCGTTCTCAGCCCATTGGTTGGGACCTGGCCGTACATAGCCGCCCTTCGTGGCGATCACCAGCCCTGTAGGATACGGGTGCAGTGCCTCAGCTATGATTTCTTCACTCACGCCGGGACCATAGGAATCGGCGGTGTCGATGAAATTTAGGCCCAATTCCACAGCGCGTCGCAAGACCCGGACGGCCTCTGCCCGGTCCGCAGGCTCGCCCCAAACTCCATCTCCCGTAATTCGCATCGCGCCGAATCCCAGTCGGGTAACACGAAGATCGCCTCCGATCAGGAATTCGCCAGCCTTTTTAGCGGGTGCCTGAGTTCGATGCACGGCGGACTTGTGATTCGGCATATGTTTTCCTTTCAAGGATGAAGGCTGATGCGTCGAACTGCTCCTCTCGTTTGGAGTCGCGAAACGCAGGCGGCGTTGCAAAAAAAGCATGCCCACTGGCAAACGGTGTTTCTGCCGGGGCGGCGGCAACCGATCCGTCACTCACCCCGACAATGAACGAGCGATGGGAATTCAGGCTTTAAGCAACCAGTCACTGCCAACCCAAGAAAAAAAGCTTCGAGACTACTCCCTGCAACACGGCTTGACTGTCCTGCGGGTCTCCGCTGACAAAGGCGAAAGTGCTCGGACGGATGACCGCCCGCAGTTCAGGCAAATGCTGACGTACTGCCAGCAACATCGTCGGGAAATATCCCACGTCATCGTCTCTGATCTGAGCCGACTCGCCCGCAATGTCCTAGATCAAGGGCAGACAATCTTCATGCTGGGAGAGTTGGGCGTGCAACTAGTCTCGGTCGATGAACCGCATGACAATTCCGCTGCGGGTCGCCTCCTCAAGAATACATTGGGGAGCCTCAACCAATTTTTCAGCGACAGTCTTTCCGAGAAGACCAAAGACCGAATGGCAGCAGGGACCAAACAGGGCCGCTGGCTCTTTGTCGCGCCTCTCGGTTATCGCAATGACACTGGTACAAAGACGGCTGTAGTTGAGCCTGAGGCAGCGACATTTGTCCGCAAAGCGTTCGACATGGTTGCGTCCGGTCAGTACCCATCGACTGATGACATTCTCAGGCTGCTCAAGAGTCTGGGATTCATGACGCGCAAGGGTCGGGCGGTGACGAAGCAGACGTTCGCCAGGATGCTCCGCAACCCCTTCTACTCCGGTTGGGTCGTTTCAGGGGATATGCGGATCAGGGGCAATCACGAACCTCTCATCGCCCAAGAACTCTTTGACACGGTGCAGACGAGGTTGGCGGGCAGCACAAACAGCAAGACGGCACACAAGAAGCTGAATGATGACTTCCCGCTGAAGGGATTCGTAAAAGTGTGCTGGGTGTGGAAAGAACCTGACGGCGGGATGGAGCAGAGGAAAGGGCGGGCAGAAGTTTCCGTACTATTGGTGCTGGAATACTCAATGTCGCAACAAGACGGTCATCGCACGAGAGAAGATCGAATTTACGTTCTATTCCCTGCTGTGCGTCCATGATCCAGCCGCCGAGTTGATAGGGAAATTGCCAAGCATCGCCGCTCGGATGTGGGCTGCACGCAAGAGGGCCATTGCGGACACGGCAAGACTGCTCAACCGCAGGCGCACTGAGCAGGAGACTTTGACCACCCGACTCATCACCGCAAAGTTGAAGGGCGAGATCACTCAGAACGATTTTGAGTTGATGAAATTCACCATCGAAGCAGAGATACAGAAAATCGCGGACGAGATAAAGGCTCTGGATTCAGAGTCTTCAACGTTCGAGGAGTTGTCCAAGAAGAAGGACATCAACGTCATCAACTTCGGACACGCATGGCGGGACGGCACGCTGACACAGAAGCTTGAACCGCAAAAACTGTTCTATCCTGATGGTCTAACGTACTCAGCAAAAAACGCCTTCTTTGAACCCCAGAACGAGTACCTGTTTCAACAACTTGCAGAACTTTTCGGTAGGCTACTTGATATTGGCGTCCCCGACGGGATTTGAACCCGTGTTACCGCCGTGAAAGGGCGATGTCCTAGGCCAGGCTAGACGACGGGGACTCTGGTGGATGACGTGGTTCTTTGTCGCCGGAACTCATAGTAACAGGGCGATTTTCGCGCGTCAAAACTAGACGCGCTCCGAAACTTCACGTCGAACTGAATGCATCTGCGATTTAGAATACAGAAATGGCCGATTCTCTTTATTTGAGCCTATGGTTTCCGCGTTTTAATCAGTCCGATATTCTGCCGCGAACCGCCAGCGTGTTCCGGCAACTTCCCTTTTCTGCGGCGCGGGATGGGGTGACCTACGCGGCGATTCAGCCGGTGTCGTGGAGTGAGCCGACTATTCTTGAGCGCCGCTTCCGTCCTGGCGTTGCGCCAGAAGAAGCGGCGACGGTGGTCGCAGAACTTCTCCACGACGACTACGCTTACGTCTTCGAGGCCTACTGGGATCTGTGGACTCCTCCTGAGGGCGCGGAGAAATGGGTGCTGGAGCCGTCGCTGGTGCGGCTGATTGCGCAAGGGATGGAATTTGAAGAGCACGCGGCGGAAGAGACCGGACATATTCAAATTGATTTCGGTTTGGACACGCCTTTCCTGCACGAAGAGATCGAGTTTACTTCCGAGGCAGAGCGGAACGTCCGAAGCAACGTACAAAAACTGGTCGAGTTTACTGCCAAGGTCGAAAAAAATGCGGGAGCAACGGGACGGTTGCTTTGGTCCGAGTCAGAGGAGAATCTGGCGCAAAAATTGATCAACCGGCTGCAGCGAGTGCAGTAAAAACTCCGGCGAGAGTTATAGCCAAGCCGGCATTGTTTGACCACAGGCAGGTGCCAAGCTGCGCTCGGCTTGGACGGGCGAGGGCGCCCGTCCCTCCACGAGCGGTTTATTTTGTTCGTCCGGCGTCGCCTTGCAGCTTTTCGCCGGCTGCGGCCTGTGCTGCCGCCAGTCGCGCGGTCAGCACCCGGAACGGAGAACAGGAAACGTAGTTGAGCCCGGTCTGGTAGCAGAACTCGACCGACGATGGTTCGCCGCCGTGCTCGCCGCAGATACCAACCTTCAGGTTCGGATTTGTCTTGCGCCCCCGTTCGGTCGCCATCTTTACCAACTGCCCTACACCGTCACGATCAAGCACGGCAAACGGATCCTGCTTGATGATGCCCTCTGCCAGGTAAGTCGGCAGAATCTTGTTGACGTCGTCGCGCGAGAAGCCCCAGGTGGTCTGCGTGAGATCGTTGGTGCCGAAGGAAAAGAACTGCGCTTCCTTGGCGATCTCACCGGCGATCAGAGCGGCCCGCGGCAGTTCGATCATCGTGCCGACGAGGTATTCAACGGTACTTCCTTTTTCTTTGAAGACTTCTTTCGCCACCCGGTTAACGATAGCTGCCTGGTTCGCCATTTCATTCAGCGTGGCTGTAAGCGGGATCATCACCTCGGGATAGACCTTGACGCCGTCTTTGGTGACGGCAACAGCCGCTTCGAAGATGGCGCGCGCCTGCATCTCGGTAATCTCCGGATAAGTGATACCGAGCCGGCAACCGCGATGTCCGAGCATGGGGTTGACCTCGTGAAGTTGCTCGACGCGGCTAAGGAGCAGCGGCAAAAGCTTCTTCAGATCGCCCACTACCTTCACTTTGTAATCGCGATACTTCGAGACCAGCGATTTTTTCTGCTTCGCGTCTGCATACTGAAGGGTCGCGATATCCACCATCAGATCTTCACGGCGCGGCAGGAACTCGTGCAGCGGCGGATCCAGCGTCCGGATGGTGACCGGGAATCCATCCATGGCGCGAAATACTCCGTCAAAATCCTTGCGCTGCATCGGCAATAGTTTCTTGAGCGCCGCGCGACGGTCTTTTTCCGTATTGGCAAGAATCATGGCGCGCATGTGCGGAATTTTCTGCTCGCCAAAAAACATATGCTCAGTGCGGCAAAGACCGATGCCCTCGGCGCCAAAAGCACGCGCCTGTTTCGCGTCGCGGGGAATGTCCGCGTTCGCGCGGACTTTCATGGTGCGGTAGGGATCAACCCAGCCCATGAATTTCTGCAGCTCGGCATCGTCAGGGGAAGGATCGAGTGTGTTCAGTTTGCCCTTGATGACGCGCCCGGTGGTGCCGTCAAGCGAGATCCAGTCGCCGGCTTTGAAGACCTGCCCGCTGACGCGCATTTCTCGCGCCTTCTCATCAACGTCAATGTCGCCGGCACCCGCTACGCAGCACTTGCCCATGCCGCGCGTTACTACTGCTGCGTGACTCGTCATGCCGCCGCGCGACGTCAGAATACCCTTCGCGACTTCCATGCCGTGGATATCTTCTGGCGTCGTTTCAGCGCGGACTAGAATGATGGGCACATTTTTTTCGTGTCCGGCTTTCTCGACGGCTTCGTCGGCGGTAAATACAATCTGTCCAACTGCCGCGCCCGGAGATGCAGGCAGGCCTTTTGCCAGCACTTCGACCTTGCTTCCTTTTTCATCCAGCCGTGGAACCAGAAAGTCATACAACTGGTTCGGGTCGACTCGGAAAATGGCTTCTTCCCTTTTAATCAGCCCTTCGTCCACCATCTGCAGGGCGACGCGGACCGCGGCCAATCCAGTACGCTTGCCGTTACGCGTTTGCAGCATGTAGAGCTTGCGCTCCTGAATAGTGAACTCAAAGTCCTGCATATCGCGATAGTGTTTCTCAAGCCGCGCGGTGATTTCGCGAAGCTGGTTGTAGACGTCGGGCATAATCTTTTCTAGCTCGACAATTGGAACCGGAGTGCGCACGCCCGAAACCACGTCCTCGCCCTGCGCGTTCAGAAGGAATTCGCCGTAGAACTCTTTCGTTCCATTCGCTGGGTTACGGGTGAACCCCACGCCGGTGCCGCTGGTGTCGCCCAGATTGCCGAAGACCATCGCCTGCACATTGACTGCGGTACCGAGCATGTCATCAATGTTATTGATGCGCCGATAGTGCTTGGCGCGATCATTCTGCCACGAGCGGAACACAGCATCACGCGCCATCACCAGTTGTTCGTGCGCGTCCTGTGGAAAGTCGCGACGGGCATGCTTCTTGACGGCTTTCTTGTACTCCGCGATCACCTCCTGCAGCGCCTTGGCATCGAGGCCCGTATCGAACTTGGTTTTCTTCTGTTTCTTCTTGGCATCGAAAATTTCGTCAAATACAGGTTTCTCGACGTCGAGCACGACGTTGCCGAACATCTGAATCAGACGGCGATAGGAGTCGTAAGCAAAGCGTGGATTGTTCGTACGGCGGGCGAGAGCTTCCACGCTTTGGTCGTTCAGGCCGAGATTGAGGATGGTGTCCATCATTCCGGGCATCGAGAACTTCGCGCCCGAGCGCACGCTTACCAGCAAGGGATTGTCGCCTTTGCCGAGCTTCTGGCCCTGAAGATTCTCCAGCGCCGCCAGCGCTTCTTCCATCTGGCGATCCACTTCTTTCGACACCGCGTTGAGGCGCATGTATTCGCGACAGGCTTCGGTCTGGATCGTGAAGCCGGGAGGCACCGGCAGCCCAGCGCTCGTCATTTCGGCAAGACCAGCGCCCTTGCCGCCGAGAACATCCTTCATTTTCCCGTTGCCATCGGCCTTGCCTCCGCCGAAGGAATACACATATTTTGTGGCTGCGGGTTTCGTGGATGCAGATTTCGTTTCCGCAGGCTTCGTTTCAATCATGCCGGTATCGGGGAGAGTGGTCGTTGCCATCTAGGGTCCTCTTCGTTGTTATGTCGTAAGTGCTATTTTCGTAAGCGCTACTTCGTAGATTCCTTGCCTTCGGTCACGATCTCGGAGAAGTCCGCGATGGTCGAAAATTCCCTGACCACGGTCTGCAGGAGAGCCAGGCGATTGGCGCGGAGATTGCCATCGTCAACCATGACCATTACCTTGTCGAAAAACTTGTCAATCGTGGGACGCAACTTTGCGATCTCGATCAACGCCCTTTCATAGTCGCGCGCCGCGCGCAGCTTTTCGACGGTCGCTACGGTATTGGGGATTAGCGCGGCCAGTTCTTTTTCGGACTCTTCCTGCAGGCCGGCTGGATCGACACGCATTGCGATAACTTTGGTCTTTTCAGCAGCTTGGCGAAGAATATTCTTCATACGCTTGAAGGCGCTCGAAATAGATAGGAAATCGACCGAGCCCCGCACTTTGCTTACTGCTTCGGCACGGGCAGCGGCGTCCACCACGTCGTCGGAATCAACCGCCAGCACGGCGCTGACGACGTCATACGCGTAACCGCTCGCATCCTTCAAGTAAAACTCGAGGCGCTCGCGGAAGAAGCTGCGCACCGATTCTGCATAGGAGGCGTTAGAGAACTTCTTCTCCGCCTCCGAGCCCTGATAACGACAGCGGGCGTCGGCCATGATCTCCGAGAGACGGAACGGCAGTCTATGCTCAGCGATCGTCTTTACAATGCCGTTTGCCTGGCGGCGCAGCGCGAACGGATCCTTCGATCCGCTGGGGATCAGCCCGAGCGCGAACATTCCGGCGATCGAGTCGGCCTTATCGGCAATCGAGAGAACTGCACCCTCGATGCTCGCTGGGGCGTCGTCCTCCATCGATTCGGGCCTGTAATGATCGTAGATGGCCCTCGAAACTTCCAACTGCACGTCGGGTTTCATCTCATCATCGAGTTGCTGCACTCGCGCGTAGAGACCACCGACAATTCCCTGCAGTTCGGTGAACTCCTTGACTAATTCAGTCGTCAGATCGGTTTTGGCCAGCAGCGCGGCTTTGTGGACCACGCCGGGGCGAATCGCCACGCCGCTCTGTTTCACGGTCTCGGCAAGCGAACTTACCAGACGTTGCACACGCATCGTCTTGTCGTAGTAGCTGCCAAGATCCTTCTGAAACGTAACGTTGCGCAGCAACTCGACGCGCTGGCGGAGGGTCTGCTTCTGATCTGTCTGCCAGAAAAAACGGGCATCGTTGAAGCGGGCGCGCAAAACTCGTTCGTTGCCGTGGCGGATCAATCCATCCGTGTCGCTAGCCGTGTTGAGCACCGCCAGGAAGTGCGGCAGCAGTCTTCCATTCGCATCTTCGATAGCGAAATATTTCTGGTGGTCGCGCATTACCATGACCAGCACTTCCTCCGGCAGATCGAGAAACTCGGGATCGAAGCTGCCGAGGATGGCCGAGGGAAATTCCGTCAGATTGGCGACGGTCGCGACGAGCGGGTTGTCTTCGCGCCAGCGCGCTCCCGGAATGGAGCGAGTCGCCGCGTCAAGCGCCTTGCGGATCACCTGCTCACGCTCGGTCGCGCCGAGAACCTTCGCGCCGCGCAGGGCTTCAACGTAGGCGCTGGGCTTGGAGATAGCGACGGGACCGCTTGCGATGATTCGATGTCCGCGCGACATCTTGCCGGCGGGAATGCCGAACAATTCCAGCGGGACGACCTGCTCATCGAGCATCGCCACCAGCCAGCGCACCGGACGAACGAATACTTCCCCGCGCTTGCGCCAGTACATATTCTTCGGCCAATAGAGGGCGGAGATTTCCTTGGGGAGAGTCTCGGCAAGAATCTCGGCCGCCGGGCGGCCCTTTCGCGTGACGGTAGCCGCCAGATATTCGCCCTTGGGAGTGCTGATCTTGTCGAGTTTCCCGACATCGAGGCCGACCTTCTTCGCGAACGCATGTGCTGCCGATGTCGGCTGCCCATCCTTATACGCAATCTGCGCGGACGGCCCAGTTACGTGCTCGGTAATGTCCGGCTGGGACGAGGGAATGCCGGAAGCCAGAACGGCCAACCTGCGCGGCGTGTCGAGATGCGAAATCGCCCCAGCCGGTTCGAGACGCTCGCGCTGTAACAGCGTGTTCAAGCGTTCTCGCAGATCGCGAGACGCGGCGTCAATCATCCTCGCCGGGATTTCTTCGCATCCGATTTCGAGTAAAAAATCAGGCATACTTTATTCGTTTGTCTTCCTGAGCGTAGCAGTGCGGTTCGCGAATTCTCACGATGCATCGAACTCGAACCTACAACTTCTATGTGGCGACCGGGGCAAACTTGCCTTTTTTCTCCCTGGCCGCGGGCCTTGGAACCTCGCCGCTCTTCTCACTTTTTTTTTCAGTCGAGTACTGCTGATCCATCCAGGCCTTAGCGATCCCCACGGCCAACGTCCGTACACGCGCAATCACGCCGACGCGCTCGGTCACCGAAATCGCTCCCCTGGCGTCGAGGATATTGAAGTAGTGTGAGCATTTCAGGCACAGATCGTGCAGCCAGCAACGGAAACTGCGACTTCTCGCGCGCAACGCCATCGCCTTCGCTCTTATCCTTACTCAACACAGCGTAGCGGTCGATCAGCGTTTTGCACTCCGCTTCGCATAGCTCGAAATGCCTCCAGGTCTTCTCGACATCCGCCATTTCGAAGTTGTATACCGAGAACTGCTGCTCATCGGCCAGACGCACATCTCCATATCTCACTTCCCTGCCCGTCTCCGGATCGCGCGCCCACACGATGTCGTAAATCGAATCGACGTCCTGCAGAAAAGCGCACAGCCGCTCCAGACCATAAGTAAGCTCGGCCGAAATGGGATCGAGATCGATGCCACCACACTGCTGGAAATAAGTGAACTGCGTGACCTCGAGCCCGTCGAGCATCACCTGCCACCCGATGCCCCACGCACCCAGCGTCGGAGACTCCCAGTTATCTTCTTCGAACTTGATGTCGTGCTGACGCAGATCGATGCCGATCGCGCCGAGCGATTCGAGATAGAGCTCTTGCACATTCTCCGGCGGCGGCTTCAGGATCACCTGCAGCTGCAAGTGCTTGAACAGCCGGTTGGGATTCTCTCCGTAGCGCCCATCGGCAGGACGCCGCGAAGGCTGCACGTACGCATCCTTATACGGATTCGGCCCGAGCACCCGCAGAAATGTCTCCGGCGCCATGGTGCCAGCGCCCACTTAAACGTCGTAGGGTTGCTGAATGACCACTCCGCGCTCAGCGTAGAAGGCCTGTAGCTTGAGGATCAGTTCCTGGAACGTCAGCGAATTGGATTTGCATGAATGCACGTGATGAATCCAGCTGTTAACTGCTTTTACTCTCAGCTCAAAACCCTCATGCCACAGGCTAAGAGCTAAGTGCTAAGGGCTAACTACTGATCTTCTCCAGCATTCCCGCCGTCACCAACTTCTTCTCGACGTGCCGCTCCAGAATCTGGAGAAGAAACTTGCGCAAGTCCGCACACACCGCTTTCGGCCAATCAATTCCGGAGAACTCTGAAACGCGCGACCGCAGCATCTGCGCCGCAATTTTTCTCGATTCGGACGACAGTTCTGACGACGCCACGCGCTTGTCGTCCAGGCACGTCAGGCCGTCGGCGAGCGCGTGATAGAATGCCCGGCTATCGAGAGCGCGTCCACAGACAACACACTCCGAAAACTCCGGCAGAAATCCCATGAGCCGCGTCATCCACAGCTCAAAGTAGGTGAGCGGCATCCACAACATTTGGCCGCGCAGCTCCTGCAGAACCGCCAGACTCAACCGAAAAACCGCATCGCTCGCCTCGCGGTCAGGCATCAATTCATCCAACAACTCACCAACGTGTGCGAGAGCCACCGCCCTCGGATAACCAACCTCGCCTGACATCGGCGACTCGATCACTTCACAGGAATCAAGCCGTGCCAGCTCCTGCCGCTCGCGGTCGTCGTAAAACGCCCGCACATAGGTAAGCGGCTCAAGAGCGCCCCCGAAGCGGCGTCTCGACTTCATCGCGGCGCGCGCCACGCCTTTCACCTTACCTTCCATGCGGGTAAAGAGCGTAACCAGCAGGTCCGACTCACGCAGCGGATACGTGCGCAGAACGATCGCTTCCGACTCCTTCAGCGCCATGGAAAGCCAACAGGTTAATCGTCAACAGGTTAATCAATGATTGTAATGGAAGGAGCTGTCAGCCGTCAGCTTTCAGCGAGAATCAATGCTCCACCGCCGAACTGGTTTTACTGATGGCTGATGGCTGAGAGCTGACAGCCGCACTATCGCCCGAAGTACTTCGCATTCCGCTCGGTGTACTCTTTCCATTTTTCCGGAAGATCGTCGAGGGCGAAGATGGCCGAGACCGGACACACCGGAACGCAGGCGCCGCAATCGATGCATTCCACGGGATCGATATACAGCATCTCCTCGGTCCCGAACTTCTCGGAGTCCTTCTTGGGATGAATGCAATCCACCGGGCAGGAGTCAACACAGGCGGTGTCTTTGGTTCCAATGCAGGGCTCGGCAATCACGTAGGCCATAAAACCTCATGCTCCTCGGGCGCGCAGAGGGCGATTGAACTAACAATTTTAGCAAGAACGCGGCCATCGGTACAGGCCGCACCGCTCAGTAGCAGCTTTCCAAGGTCGAAAAGGGTATAACCGGCTTTCAATTGAGGTCGGCGCAACCGCCCGCCCCGCCCAGCATGGGTGCAGTTTGCGCGCTACGGCTCCAAAAGAGTGGAATCGTATTTCTCAAACATCGCTCGGAGAGTCTCAGGCGTCCGGCTCGGCATCGTGTGAGTTTCCTGAATCATGCGATAAATATTCGAGGTCATCATGAGCAGATACCGGACCCGTCCGGGCCCTGGATTCCAATAGGTATGCGACGTTCCCCGAGGCACGAACACGCCTGCGCCCGCGTGAGCTTCGACCTCATCCTTTCCCACCAGAACGCGCAGGGCCCCTTCCAGCACATACCAAGCTTCGTCGTCGTGATGGTGGACATGCAGTGGGGCGATAAGCCGGGGCGGGCCGGCAGGACCACCTGCGTCCTGCCACTCGGCGACAACAAAAGAATCGCCAACTGATCCAAGAATGTTGCCGGAAAGAGGAGGAGCTATCATCGGTGACCTCGTATCCAGATTCACAGTATATGGATCCGTGGCCGGTGCCAACAGTACGTGCCGACAATTGATAGCTAACCGTCCGCCCCTTGTGCGATCGCGTCCGCCGATTCCACGACCGGCACCGGGACACCAGGAATCCTCGCAGGCGCACCCCGCCAGGCCCCCGCTTTGAACCCTTCCCTCACAAGCTTAAAGATGGTCCGCCGATTCTGCGCAATAACCTTCACCCACGCCATTTTCCCCATCATGGGGAAATAGATACCGCGGAAACAGAGGCGCGCAATAAAGATGTTGACGCGATAACCCAGGGGCTGGTCGTTCAGCGAATCGACCGCGTGCGCCAGCGCCTCCGGACTATAAGCCTGCGCCCACCCGTAATTCACCTCGGCATGAGCTTCATCGATGGTCATCTTCAAGGGCGTATGGGCCATCGCAAACGGGATAAACTCCTGCCAGTGCTTGGGCCGCGTCAGCCGTCCAGCCTTCTCCAGCCGCTTGTACAGCGGCGTTGCAGGCAGAGGAGTCAGAAGGCCAAAGATCGGCAGCCCCGGAGGCCAGGTTCGGACTTGTTCCAGAGTTCGCTCGGCGGCTCCGACCGTGTCATTGTCCATGCCAAAAATAAACGAGGTGATGGCGTACACATTGCGCTGCGCCAGCCGCTCCAGCACCGCCGCGTACTCGCCGGGCTTGTTGAATCCTTTATTCACGTCTTTCAGATTGGCCGGGTCGATGGACTCCATCCCGATAAAGATCCACTTGCCTCCGGAAGCCGCGATCAGGTCCACCAGTTCTTCGTCGCGCAATAAATTAGCGGAGATCTGCGCCACCCAGTGGCACTGCGCGCCGGCGGCAATGATGTCACGCAGCAGGGACTTCGTCCGCTTGATGTTGATGGCGAAATTATCGTCGATAAAGAAGACCGCCATCTGTCCCTTTTCGGTACGGGCGCGCGCCTTCAGCAACAGGAGTTCGTTGACGACGCTCTCATTCGTGCGAAAGCGAATCGAGTCTCCGAAGAATCCGGTCACGGTGCAAAACTCACAGCCATAAGGGCAGCCTCGCCCGGATTCGACCGGAATAATGCGAAACGATCCCCAGCCTTCTCCGATTTTCTGGAGCATAGCGGTCGCGGCCTTCGGCACCAGATTGAACTGCTTGAGATCGATCGACTGCCACGGAATCACCGGATATTCCTTCAGCGAAGGCTTGCTCTCCTGGCCAAAAGCATCCACCGGCTCATAAACATCATTAAGCTTGCCACGCACAGCATCTTCAACAATCCGAGGCCATGTAGCATCAGCCTCGCCGAGCGCAACCGCATCGGCATGGCGCGGCCCACCATCTCGACCGAGCGCCTCGTCGGCCATTTCGGTGACGTGAGGTCCCCCCATCACCACCGGAACTCCGGTGGCCCGCACCGCATCCGCCATGCGATACGCCTTGGCAATCATTCTGGTCATGGCGCCGATACCGACCAATCCAATGTTGTTGTCGCGCACAAACTGTGCGATCCCTGCTTCGTCCATGGGTTGGGCGTTTCCATCCACCAGCAGCACCTCATGGCCGGCTGGGGTGAGCGCCTGCAACAAAAACATCCACAGGTGCGGCATGAAATTACGGGTGACGCCGTTGTCGGGGTTATAGAGGAGAATTTTCATGGTTTTATTTTTTCGTGATTCGACAGAATGCGGCTTTGCCGAGTGCTTGGCGGAGAAATGGGAATGGACGACGCCAGAGCGACGGGTTCCCCTGCGCCATAAGGTTGGAAACGTTCGTTTGAATGTACCCTAGCGTACATTGTACACCGGGATCGCTGGCCGCCCATAATACAAATCTTGATTCGTAGCAGCGCATCGATACCCTTGTACGAATCTCACACTTTCTGCGTTCATGCAGTGATGCTCGAACATTCTGGATGTGATGAATTTGGGCTGGTAAGGCAGGGTTGAACTAAGTTTGGAATTTAAGACTCGGCGCTCGCGTTCGAGGGCTCGTACCCGACAATGTATCCGGCCACCGCGCTCGCGGCCACGGTCAGCGGCGACGCCAGGTACAACTGGCCCGGCCCGCTCCGTCCGGGAAAATTTCGGTTCTGCGCGCTGATCACAATTTGCTCGGGACGCGTCGATACTCCTGGCCCCGCATTGATGCACGCCCCACAACTGGGCTCGATTACGTGTGCGCCGGCTTTCTCGAAAATCTCGATGTAGCCTTTGCGCTTCGAATATTCGCGCGTTTCCTGGGAACCGAACTGGATCCAGAACTCGACACTTTTCGAAACTCGTCTGCCTTGCTTCAGCGCATCGGCGAGAACCGACGCGTACATATCCATGTCTTCGTTTTTCCCCGCGGTACAGGTTCCGCCATAAGCGATTTCAATCGGCACACGTGTGTTGAGTTCGCGGATGTACTTACCATTACCCGGATCCCCCGGAGTCGCAACCATGGGTGTGATCTCAGCCGCATCAAGTTCGATCACCTCGGAGTATTCGGCTTCGGGATCGCTCTCGAGGCCTTCGATCATCTTCTCGATTTCGGCGCGCTTCATGCCCCGGCGCTCCATCAGAAACTCAACCACCTTTTCATCCGGAGCCACGATGCCCGTAAAGCCTCCAATTTCGGCCGCCATGTTCGTCATGGTGGCGCGCTCATCCACGGAAAGTGCCTCCACCGCTTCGCCAGCGTACTCCACAACTTTCGCCAATGCCTTGCCGCTACGCACATAATCGAGTGAAAGAATCCTCAGGATGAAATCTTTCGCCGTGACGTTCGGATGGCGCTTACCCCGAATGACGATCTTCACCGACTCCGGCACCTTGACGCGAACATCTTTCGTGATCCAGGAGTTGAATACATCGGTCGTCCCGATGCCGAAGGCGATACATCCGATCGCGCCGACATGCGGCGTGTGCGAGTCGGACCCAACGTTCACCTGCCCTGGCAGCGCGTAGGTCTCCAGCATCACCGAGTGGCAAATGCCCTCCGAGCCCTTCCGGTCCGCAAGTTCACCGTGGAGCTTAATTCCCTGCCTCTTGGCGAACTCCTCTTGCTTTAGCTTGAGTTGCGTGGCCAAGTCGAGCAGCCCCATTTTTTTCTTCTCTTCGGAGATCACTTCGTCGAGAAACGTGAGGTGGTCGCGGAAGAAGCGGATGCTGGAGGCATCGTTCACCGGAACGTTCCTACCGACGTTTTGCTCGTAAAAAATGGACGCCATCGGCGTGACGTACTCATGACTGAACCGCAAATCGACGCGAGTGAACCCAGTGTCGCCCGGCCGCACGAAACACGTAGGGACGGACGCATTCGTTCGTCCAGCCGAGAGAAGCTCGGCTGTCTCCGATGCTGCCGGCAACATGTGCGCCGCAAAAATCTTCTCCGCCAAAGTCATTGCCCGCGCCGAAGTCTCGATCGGCGGCAGAAACACCTTCCCCTGCATCCGCGCAACATTGAACGGAAACAATCCCCCATACTCGATCACCTGCTTCGTGATCTCGTCTTCCCCCGCAGTAAATTCACTGAGCGCGATTTCTTCCCCCGCGCGAATCCGGTCGATTAACGAAAAGTCGGTCGAAGTCAGCAACCCCAGGTTCTGGCAGTTCTGTCTGTAGATGCGCTCAATATTCTCCCCAATCGCGACTTGAATCCCGGCGCACGTCTCGGCATAAGGCGACTGCTCGCGACTCGATCCTTTGCCGCGCCGCTTGCCGCTCACCGAGCATACAAAGCCACCCTTCTTCACATCGCCGCGCCCAATCGGCAGCACGTCGCCGCACCTCAAGCCGACGTATGGAATCTCGCCGAGCGTCCGATCAAAGTAGAAACAGCAGTGCGCCGGAGTAATCTCGTCAGTAGAAATGTCGTCGCGGAGTTTGGGATTCCTGGCTGGATTCCTAGTGTCCCACGGCAGATCCCAACCCGCCAGTTGCGCCTTGATCAACTCCGGGTCTTCGGTGAGAAACAGAATGCGCCCCTGCAGCCGCACTTGGTCGGGTCGCTTTTCGATCTTGCGTTCAAGCAGAGACGAAATCACGTAAGCAATTGTACCGCTTGCACCTCGACGGTGGAGCGACGGGCGCCTCGCCCGTCTTCGGGCAGTTGGGCGGCCGGGCGGGGACGCCCGGCGCTCCACTAGAACCTTCGATCCTTCGCGTAGGCCACCGGGCTCGGCAACTCTTCCAACCCTCGCCCTGCAAAGATCTCCTGAAATTCATGCATCAGCGCGTCGTGCACCAGCCCATTCGTCGCCAGCGTCTCGCGGCTCGCGATCTGGAATTCGCCCCCCGAAAAGTCGGTGACCTTCCCACCCGCCTCTTCGACGATCAGCACGCCCGCCGCCGTATCCCACGGATTGAGATTAAATTCCCAGAAGCCGTCAAACCGCCCCGACGCGACATTGCACAGATCAAGCGCAGCCGACCCCGCCCGCCTCACCCCGTGAGTGCGCAATGTG
>Ga0210400_10001484_pt1 | contig 23226 bp, 10 predicted proteins | sample IncBWH26MmetaG_FD_155456 | JGI IMG/M metagenome (GOLD analysis project Ga0210400, IMG submission 155456) | Forest soil microbial communities from Barre Woods Harvard Forest LTER site, Petersham, Massachusetts, United States - Inc-BW-H-26-M | ecosystem: Environmental > Terrestrial > Soil >...
GGTTCACATAGACATAGCCCTGATCTTCGTCGGGAAGAAAACTCGACGGCACGCGACTGGAGAAGAATCCAGCTGCGACGCAAAAGGCCAGCAGAAGCACAACCACCACGGCCGTCTTCTTGAGCAGCACGCCGCTCCAGCCGACATAACCCTCGGTGGCCCGCTCAAAAACCCGGTTGAACCAATCGAAGAATCTCCGCAACAGGCCGTGGCTCTCTTCGCGCGGTCGAAGCAGCAATGCGGCCAGAGCAGGGCTGAGCGTCAGGGCGTTGAACGCGGAGAGAATTACCGAGATGGCGATAGTCACCGCGAATTGCTGATACAGCCTGCCCGTGATCCCGGGAATGAAAGCGGTGGGCACGAATACAGCGGAGAGAACCAGCGCGATTCCTACCACTGGACCCGACAGTTCCTCCATCGCCTTTAGCGCTGCATTCTTTGGAGTCATGCCCTCTTCGATATGCCGTTCCACGCCTTCGACGACGACGATCGCGTCATCCACTACCAGGCCGATCGCCAGCACCAGCCCGAAGAGAGAAAGGGTATTGATGGAAAAACCAAACAGCGGGAAAAGCACGAACGTTCCCACCAGCGAAACCGGCACAGCCAGCAGCGGGATCAGCGTTGAGCGCCAGCTCTGAAGGAAAAGAAAAACAACGATGATGACAAGGACGAGCGCGATCACCAGGGTTTCAACGATTTCCTTGATGCCCTGCGTCACGGCTAGAGTTGTGTCCTGGGAAATGGCGAAATCCATGTCCTCAGGGAACCGCTCTTTCATCTGCGCCATCAGCTGCTTGACCCCGGCAGCAGCGTCGACTGCGTTCGATCCAGGCAATTGGTAGGCTGCAATAATCGCGCCTGGCTTGCCGTTGAAACGTCCGGCGACGCTGTAGTCTTGCGCGCCCAGTTCGATGCGGGCCACGTCGCGCACGCGCACGGTCGCACCGTCAGGCGTCTCGCGAACCACGATGTTGCCGAATTCTTCGGGCGACACCAGTCGCCCTTGCGCGAGAACAGTGTAGGTATATTCCTGGCCCTTCGGAGCAGGTTCGCCTCCGGCTTTGCCGGCCGGGTTCACGGTGTTCTGAGCCTGAATCGCGCTGACAATTTCCGGAACCGTGATGCCAAGTTTTGCCAACGTGTCCGGTTTTACCCAAAGGCGCATCGCATATTGACCGGCGCCGAATACTTGAACGTTGCCGATGCCGGGCGAGCGAAGGACCGGATCGGTGAGATTGATGTAGGCGTAGTTCGCGAGAAACCTTGCGTCGTAGGTTCCGCGCGGAGAATAAAGCGCAACCCACATCAGCGGAGCGGTCACCGATTTTCGCACCGTGACGCCGTAGTTGGTGACGTCCGATGGCAGCTGAGAAGCAGCCTGCGTCTCCCGCGACTGCGTGAGAATGAAATCGGTATTCGGGTCGGTCTTAACGTCGAAATCCACGATGAGGCTTGTGGAGTTGTTCCCGGTGGCGTTCAGCGAGTACATGTAATTCTCGTTGTCTACTCCGTTCATCTGTTGCTCGATCGGAGTGGCCACCGCTTGCTCCAGCGTCTGCGCGTCCGCTCCCACGTAGGTGGCGAGCACTTGAATTTCCGGTGGAGTGATGTTGGGAAACTGTGCGACCGGCAAGCTCAGCACGGTGAGTGTGCCAACCAATACCATGACGATGGAAATCACCATGGCGACGATGGGACGGTTGATGAAGAATTTCGACATGGGTCATCCGTCCTTATCGGTTCTGGGCCATGAATGGCTTGGGATTGACGTGCACGCCAGTGCGCATCCTCTGAACTCCTTCAACCACGATTCTGTCTCCTGGATTGAGCCCTTCAGCGATGATCCACCGGTTATCCACTCGGTCGCCGACCGTCACCGTTCGAACGTCAACTTTGTTGTCGGCGCCAACGACGGCAATCTGGTAGCCGCCCTGCAATTCCGATACTGCACGCTGCGGCACCAGCAACGCCCCCGGCTGAGTCCGGATAACCGCGCGGACTTTGCCGTAGCCGCCGGGCCTCAAAATATTGTTTGGATTGGGGAAGAGTCCGGCGATTCGAATCGCTCCCGTGGTTTCGTTCACCTGGCGGTCGGCAAAATAGAACTTTCCTTCGTGCGGATAAGTTGAGCCGTCGGCCAGGATCAGTTGCAGCCGCAGTTCCTTGTCGGCCTGCAAGCGGCTCTCCTCGGTCGGAAAACGTGCCCGCCATGAAAGATATTGCGGCTCGCTCACGGTGAAGTAGACCTTGATCGGATTCACGGTAGAAACGGAAGTGACGATGCCGCTACTGGGACTGACCAGAGCGCCGACTTGAAGCTGGGCCTGGCCGGCGATGCCATCGATAGGCGCAACCAGGCGCGTAAAGTCCAGATTGATCTTCGCAGTTTCCGCCGCAGCCTCGTAGGTCTTGATCTGAGCCTTGGCGGTTTCTACGGTTGCGATCGCGGCAAGATTGTTCTGAACCGCGTTGTCGAGATCCTGCTGGCTCGCGGCCTGTTGCTCCGCGAGAGGTTTGTAGCGCTGGACGTCAAGTTCGGTTCGACGCTGAACCGCTTCGGCGTTGGCCCGCGCGGCCTTCGCCTGGGCCAGTTGGCCCTCCGCCTGATCGAGCGCAGCCTGAAACGGCCGCGGATCGATCTGAAACAGGAGTTGCCCCTGCTTCACAAAAGCCCCCTCCTGATAGCCTTGTTTGAGCAGGTAACCAGTGACCTGCGCGCGGACGTCGGCATTGACCAGACCGTCAAGCGTACCAATCCATTCCGAATAAATCGGAACATCCTCCTTCTGAACCTGCGCCACCTCGACATCCGGAGTGCTTGGCGGCGCACCCATGGCCTGCTTGGACGGTCGAAGGGCCCCAACAATCAAAGCGAGCACGATCAAGCCAAGAACTCCACCGATCAGAAAGCGTTTCTGGACCTGGGTCATATTGTCTTCCCCCCCCACTTTGTTCGCGCCTGGGACTGCGAACGGCATGTCCTGGCTTCTACACGTCGAGGACACCCCGGGACGGGCGCAGGCGATCGGTCGTCGAGCGAAAAACAGCGTGTGCGCAAGCCGCTGGCGAATCAATTACGAGTACGGATGCGTTCTCACCCCAGAGGTCGTACAAAATCTACAATGGTTTATCACACTTGATCAACTCCGGGCGACAGGCCCACCGAGATCGACCGCGCTCTGGCGAAAGCAGCCGAAGCTGCGCCGTCACCCGCCCCGGTTGCCCCGGCCACACAAGAGACGGCTACCGGCGCACCCGCCAAGCCGGAGCCGACCGTCCCATTTGCCTATGCCGACTGGACCTGGCTCAACGGCAACCCACGCAACAAAGATGGCGGCAGCGTAGAAATCCCGCCAGTCTGCAAGGTAAGTGATAAATTACAATCCCTTGCAGAAGAGAGGATTCATGGCATACCTGAAAAGCATTCTTGGCAACGTCAGTCTCGGAAGGCCAGTATTCGCGTTGACAACGTTGATCCTGATGTTTTCTATGCGGGTGTATTCCGAGGACAAGAACTCTGCGGACACAACTGCCTCGGTTCAGTCTTTTCTGGGACGTTGGGATTTGACCCTGAAGACTCCGCTTCGCGATTATCCCTCGTGGTTGGAGATAACTCAGGAAGGTGGGCAGCTCAGAGCTCGAATGGTGAGCCGTTGGGGACACGCGCGGCCCCTCCCTAAAATTGAGATCTCCAATGGCCGGATCACGTTCGTTTCCCCCAAGGAAGAGGAAGACAGGAAAGACGACATGGTCTTTGAGGGGAAGCTCTCCGGGAAGACACTCGAGGGAACTACGACAGGGCCCGATGGAACTCCGTGGCAATGGACGGGCGAGAGAGCGCCAGGCCTGAAGAGAACCAGCGATCCGAAATGGGGAACGCCGGCGCAGTTGTTCAACGGCAAGGACCTGAGCGGGTGGACGGCGAGCGATCCGAGCGCGACAGCGATCTGGAAGGTCGAAAACGGAACGCTGGTGAGTCCGGGACACGGCCCTGAGCTGATCAGCAACGCCAAGTTCGAGGACTTCAAGTTACACATCGAATTCAATTGCGCGCGGGGATCGAATAGCGGCGTCTACCTGCGTGGCCGATACGAGCTCCAGATCGAAGACGATCTGGAACCAGAAGGGCCAACGATGCGCACCGGAGGCGTGTATGGCTTCCTGGCCCCATCGCCCGAACAGCCGCGCAGGCCAGGAGAATGGCAGACCTACGACATCACGCTCGTGGGACGAGTGGTCACCGTTGTGCAAAATGGTCAGACCATCATCGACAAGCAGGAAATTCCAGGCATCACAGGCGGAGCTCTGGATAGTCACGAAGCACTACCCGGACCGATCTATCTGCAGGGTACCGAGGTTGGCCACGTGGCTTTTCGAAATATAACGATTGCGCCCGCCAAGTAATCTGGTTCGCCTTACACCACTCGCACTGCAAGAACCACTTCCGGCTCCTCAGTGTGCCGAGGAGCTCGCGGCTTCCAGGTTGTCAGCGGCTTTTCCGATCGCAGCGGCGACATCTTCCAGCACCTTCCCGACGCCTGGCACCTGAGCTTCGGCCTCCGTCCATTTCTTTTCGTCCATGTATTCGCGGACGGCGGCGATGGGTTTGGCGCCGTATCCGGTGTAAGCGCCGGGCGCGTATACCTGATGCTTGAACCACGGGCGCTCGGGGAGTCCTCGTTCGGTCAGGAAAGTGCGCTGGATTTTCAGCAGATCCGCGTTCAGCGATTCCAGGACTTGTGGCGAAAGTGCGGGCGCGTCCGCGGCCAGGGCTTTCGCCACGACGGCCTGGTAACGTTCGGCGCTGTGCTTGATGGATTCCACTCCATTCTTCAGAGGAGCGAAGTTCATATAGGGCGGCGTGGTTTCTTGCGGCGGCGGGACGGAGGTCTTGCGCGGATCGGCTACTGCGGAGAAGACTCCTTCCTTCAGCTCAAGGTTGCGCTCGGTGATTTCCTCCTGTTTCTCCTTGAGCTGTTTTTCTAGTTCAGTCACATATTTCCCGATGGTTTCGGCCATGCCTGAGTACTCGTAGGGAATGATCTCGGCATCCGCCATGCGCATCACAGTAGTGCCGCCGGTCTGCGCCAAAGCGCGTCCGTAGGAGAAATCGGTGTCGACGAAGTGGGTGTACCAGTAGAAATCGTCATAGACGGAATGGTAGGCATCGGCGTCGTTTTCTCCGCCGTAACCGATGTTCAGCGCTGAGATGCCGGCGTGATCGAGGAACGACGCGTAGTCCGAACCGTCCCCGAGTGCTCCGATGGCTAGCTCCGAGCGCTTGCGAATCTCCGCGCGCTCTTCCTGGTTCTTGGCGTTGGCGATGCGGGAGAAACGGGCCCGTTGCCAGACGGGAATATTTTTCTCCGGATCCTGGATCTCGCGAACGATGTCGTTGGTTAACTTCTCGAGATCGTGCGAGCCGGAGGCGCGAAAGAATCCCCGGCCGTTGCCGTCGGAATTGATATAGGCGGCCGCATGTTTTTGCAGATCGTCGCCGTGAGTTTCCACCCATTCGGTGGAACCGAGCAGTCCCGGTTCTTCGCCGTCCCAGGCGCAATAGATGATGGTGCGCTTCGGCGTCCAGCCTTGCTTATGCAGTTCACCGAGCATGCGAGCTTCTTCCAGTTCGGCGGACATGCCTGAGAGGGGATCGGCGGCGCCGTTGACCCAGCCGTCGAAGTGATTGCCGCGAATCACCCATTGATCGGGCGCCCCAGACCCGCGCAGGGTTGCAATGACGTCGTTGACCGGCTTCATGTCCCAGCTCGATTTAACTTTGAGATGGACTTTGGCGGGGCCGGGGCCGATGTGATAAGTGAGGGCCAGCGCGCCACGCCATTTTTCCGGAGCGACCGGCCCCGCGAGCGCGGAGAGAAGAGGCAGAGCGTCGCCCCACGAAATCGGGAGCACCGGAATCTTGGTAATCGTTTTGGCCTCGCTGATGGGAAGACGCTTGGCATCTGCGGTCGCGCCGACACCGGGAGTGAGAGGATCGCCGGGATAATCGGTGTCCATGACGCTGCCGCGCTGCACGCCATCTTTCGGTCGCCAGCCGCCCTTGGGATAATCGTCCCCTTGAAAGTAGCCGTCGTCCCTGGGGTCGGAGTAAATGATGCATCCGATGGCACCGTGCTCGCCGGCAACTTTCGGTTTGATGCCACGCCAGCCTTCGCCATAGCGCGCAATGACGATGGCCCCTTTGACGGAAATCCCGAGGCGATCGAGTTGTTCGTAGTCTTCGCGGTTGCCGTAGTTCACGTAGACCAGCGGGGCGGTTACGTCACCGTCGATCGAATAGGCGTTGTAAGTTGGCAGCTGCTCGGACGTCTGGTCCGACGTGGGATCGCCGGGAACCGCGGGTTCCTGCAGCTTGGCGCGGAACTTCGTGGGCTCGAGAAGTTCGACTACGCGTTCCTTGGGCGTGGGGAACAGGACCGAGAAGGTTTCGATGTGGGCATCGAATCCCCACTCTTTGAACTTGGAGAGAATCCATTCGGCGTTGTCTTTGTCGTAAGGTGAGCCCACGTGATGCGGGCGAGCGCTCATCCGGCGCATGTTTTCGCGCACATTGTCGCTTACAATGCCGTCCTGAAATTTCTTCTCCCAATCGCGTTCGGGGCTGGAAGATTGCGCGGTATATCCCGAGAATTGGGAATGGGCGCCGGTTTTCGCCGGGTTGCTTTGCGCGCAGGTCAGGTGTGCGACGAAGGAAACAATGCAAACACAAATAAGGGAGCGGATGGGCTTCAAGCGGGCCTCCTGGGATGTTTCGTTAGTTCTAAGCATCTGGTTTCTGAGAATTGGGATTATAGAGCTTGAGACGAACAAGCCGCTATTGCCGCGAAGCCGAAACCTCAGCCGTCTGGCCCCGACACGCGGTCAGCAGAGGAGAACTTGGCAGAAGCGAAGGCAATGACCCGTCAACCACGGATTTACGACGCAAGACCTCTACCCAGACCGGACCCCCAGGAGAAGAATATCGAGACCGCGTTGACCAAGGCAGATGTTCGAGGACCCGTAACCTTGGTGGGTCTGTCATAGAGCGACGACCTGTTCTAGTTACTTTGGTGAGCAGAAAATGGTGTCTGGAAGTGACTGATTTCAAAATACTTAATAGGGCTTTTGGAGAGGTACACTTGACAATTGCTAGGGATGGAGTACACTCTCCACAAGTAGGGCGACTGGTGCAGCCGGACAGTAAGAGTTATCCGGGCGAGTCGCTTGAAAGTCTTCAGGCCGTACCTTCGGGTGCGGCCTTTGTTATTTTTGGGGCTTCACGAGGTCACCTTTTGGCATCACTCCAAAAAGTTCGGGACGCGGGTGACGGGCCATACACTCGAACACGACACGGTCACAAACGTCATTGCCGTATCGGTCTCGTCGTGCATTTGGATTCTCCATCGCCGTCATAGAGGCTTCCTCCAAGACGACCGAATCACAACTCATTCCGCTGACAATTTGGTCAACCACATCGTCGATTGTATAGCCGTCCCGCAGTACGCGGCTCTTGTAGATGTGCCAACCAATGAAGAGGACCTCCGCAGTAATTAACGGAAGTTCTTCCTCTCGTTGCTTCGCGTGAATCACAGCAAGTTGCACATCAGACAACGTACCGATTGCGACCGCCTTGACCTTAATCTTAACGTCGGGGCGGAACGGGTCCAAGTTGGCGCGGTTTAGAGCGGCGGCATTTTCGTAAAGCGGCATTTACCAGTCCTTCGTCCGTCTGAAGCGCGCTCCACGTCGCCGTCACTCAACCCACTTTTACAACACTACATCCAGACACGAAGATTTTGTTGAGTATTGGGGGCTGACAGGCTTATTGTGTACGTCTCCGGAGGAACCGACCTTTGCGAACCACCACGCTCGTCCTTTTGCTTGCATGTTGTGTGACCCCACTCTCAGCCCAGAAGCACCAAACCAAAACGAACTCGGAGCCCGCGCCCAAGCCGGCGGAATCGGCGAAGCCTGCGGATAAGGACAAGCCGGCGAGTGACGCGGAGCCGGATGAGAATGCATACCAGGGACCGTGGAGGGGGCTACAGTACCGGCTGGTCGGGCCATTTCGCGGCGGGCGCGTGGTCGCGGTTTCAGGTGTGACGGGGCAGGATGACGTCTACTATTTTGGCGCGGTGGCGGGAGGAGTGTGGAAGACGACCGACGGCGGTCTCAACTGGAAGCCGCTTTTCGACAAGATGAAAGACGCGTCCCCGGCGATCGGCGCCTTAGCTGTTTCCGAGTCGGATCCGAATGTGATTTACGTGGGGACGGGCGAAGCCTGCGTGCGGGGCAACATCGTCGGAGGAAACGGCGTGTATAAATCGATCGATGCCGGCAAGACCTGGACCTTCGCGGGCCTGGGCGATACGCACGCCATCGGACGGCTGATCGTGAATCCCAAGAATCCTGATGTTGCGTTCGTTGCGGCGCTCGGCCACCCGTTCGCCGACAACGAGCAGCGCGGGATTTTCCGCACCCGGGATGGAGGCAAGACGTGGGAGAAGGTCCTCTATAAGGACGCCAAGAGCGGGGGCATAGATCTGGCTTTCGATCCCAGCAATTCCAATATTATGTTCGCGGCGTTGTGGCAGGTGAAGCGCACGCCCTGGAGTTTGGACAGCGGCGGGCCGGGCAGCGGCCTTTACCGTTCCATCGACGGCGGCACTACCTGGAAGGAACTGAAGGGACACGGATTGCCGGAAGGGATTCTCGGGCGGATTGGCGTCACGGTTTCCGGGGCGAATCCCGATCGAGTGTGGGCGGTGATTGAAGCCGAGAAAGGCGGAATCTATCGTTCCGACGACGGTGGGGATTCGTGGCATCTGTTGACCGACGACCACCGCTTTCGTCAGCGCGCCTGGTATTATTCGCACATTTTTGCCGACCCGAAATCAGCCGATACGGTCTACATCCTGAATACGGGCGTGTACCGGTCCAATGATGGGGGAAAAACCTTCATCCAGATCCGCGCCCCGCATGGGGACAACCACGCCCTGTGGATCGATCCTGCGAACCCCAAGCGCCTCATCAACGGAAACGATGGAGGCGCGACCATCTCCACCAACGGCGGCGAAAGCTGGAGCAGTCAGGGCAACCAGCCCACGGCGCAGTTCTACCACGTCACCACCGACAACCGGTTTCCGTATTACATGTATGGCGCGCAGCAGGACAACTCAACCGTAGGCATTGCGAGCGCGAGTGCTGAGGGCGGGATCGATCGTCCGGACTGGTACGACGTGGGCGGTGGCGAGAGTGGATACATTGCGCCGGATCCGACCGACCCGCTGATCGTCTATGCCGGGTCGTACGGCGGAGAGATCACTCGCTACGACCGGCATACGCAGCAGTATCAGTCGATTAATCCATGGCCGGTGAATCCCATTGGGTGGCCGGCGGCCGACGTCAAGCATCGTTTCCAGTGGACGGAGCCGATTGTTTTTTCACCCCACGATGCCAAGACGTTGTATTTCGCTGGAGAAGTGTTGTTCAAGACTACAGATGGAGGAATGAGTTGGGCGATCATCAGCCCCGATCTGACGCGCAACGACAAAGCGAAACAGGCCTCTTCGGGTGGACCGATCACAAAAGACAACACCGGCGTTGAAGTGTACGACACCATCTTTTCGGTGGTCGAGTCGCCGGTCCAAAAGGATTTGATCTGGGTCGGGACCGATGACGGGCTGGTGCAACTCACTCGCGATGGCGGCCAGAAGTGGGAGAACGTCACTCCCAAGGAAATGCCGGAATGGGGCACAGTCAGCATGATTGAGGCTTCTCCGCGCGATGCCGGTACCGCGTATCTCGCCGTCGAACGGCACAAGGCGGATGACTTCGGCCCGTATGTTTTCAAGACCACCGATTTCGGAAAGTCCTGGACGAAGCTGGTAGCTGGAATTCCGGCGAATGATTACGTGCACGCTGTCCGGGTCGATCCCAAACGTCCGGGGCTGCTATTTGCCGGAACCGAACAAGGGGTCTACGTTTCGTTCGATGACGGTGGGCAATGGCAGCCGCTGCAAATCAATCTCCCGACTACGCCGGTGAACGATCTGATCATCAAGAGCAACAACGGGAGCAACGATCTTGTGGTGGCTACGCATGGCAGAAGTTTTTGGGTGCTGGATGACATTACTGCGCTGGAGCAGTACGACGAATCGGTCCCGAAGCAGGACGCGCATCTTTTTGCCCCGGCGGCGGCCAATCATACGGTGTTTAGAGGGTCAGGTTTTGGCAGGCCGGGAAATGTGGGGAAGAATCCGCCGGCGGGGGCAGTGATTGATTACTGGTTGAAGACTGCGCTCAAGAAGCCGGAAAAGAGAGACGCGGCGGGTTCGACGTCGCCCTCATCCTCATCGGAGTCACCGGCGAAGACCGAGGCTGGCAAGGGTGAAGGAGAGAAAAAAGAGGAAGCGCCGAAGATCACGCTGGAAGTGCTCGACTCTGCCGGGAAAGTGATTCGCAAATTCCCCAAGAAAGAGGAGCCTGCGGGAGACGAGGAAAACCCCTTCGAACGCAACGCAGGTGCGGGCAATTTGCCGGCGGACGCGGGTCTCAACCGCTTTGTATGGGATCTACGATATGAGGGAGCAACCAAGGTGCCGCGTGCGCCGCTGTGGGGTGGGGGCACGGATGGTCCGGTGGCTCTGCCCGGTACTTACCAGGTACGACTGACTGTGCTGGGCAAGAGTTACACCGCGCCGCTGGAAATCAAAGCCGACCCGCGGGTGAAGGTCAGCCAGGAGGATCTCGCGAAGCAATTCGATCTGCTGCTCAAGATTCGCGACAAGGTCACGGCAGTAGACGACGCGATCATCCAGATGCGAGACCTGCGGGACCAAATCAGCGCCGTCAACAAGCGCCTGAAGAACGATCCGCGAGAGACCGCGATCGCCGACGCAGGGAAAGCTCTGGATAAAAAGATGACCGTGGTGGAGGAAGCGCTCATCCAGACCAAAGCCAAGAGCGGCCAGGACGTGCTCAATTTTCCGGTTCGCTTGAACAATGATCTGGTGGCCCTGAGTGGGGTGGTGGGAAGCGCAGATTCGGCGCCAACGAAACAATCCTATGAAGTGTTCGACATGCTCACCCACTCCGTCGATGAACAACTAACGAAGTGGGAGGCCATTGTCGCGACCGACGTCGCGGCTTACAACAACCTGGTCAAGCAGCAGGAGGTTCCTGCAATTATGGTGACCCAGCCTGAGCCATCACCAAAAACCGGCCACTAAGTATTACCCGAAAACCGGCCAACGAAGGGGGGCAGCGGATTTGCTTTCGTAGCAAAAGGACGCCCCGTGTGCGGAGATCGTCCGGCGACAATACGACCCAAATAGATCCTCATTCCTTTGTAAATACTGAGCAGAATTGCTCACTTCGAAAAACTTGCCGGGGCACGGCATAGAGCGTCGGGTTTGCGAATTGAGCGCCGTTTTCCTGGATTATAATTTTGGGCAATTCGGGTAAAAGGGAGTTCCTTTTGACCGTCGACACAGAGCATTCCACCATCGATCGCACCCACCAACTCACGGCTCACGACTCGGAGTCTCACTCCCATAAAATCTTGTGGATTGTTGCAGCGATTGTCTTGGTCCTCGTCCTTGGACTCGCAATTGTGCTGCTGTGGCGCCGATTCGATCCGACGACAAAAAAGGCTCCCGCCTCTCCGAAGATCACAATTACAACCGCGAGCGCCCAGCAAGGCAACATCGGCGTTTACCTCGACGCGATCGGTACGGTCACTCCGGTCTACACCGCTGCAATTACCAGCCAGGTGAACGGCTTGGTCGTCGCCGTGCACTTTAAGGAAGGCCAGCAAGTAAGCAAGGGCGATCCGTTGATTGACATCGACTCGCGCACCTACCTGGCGAATCTCCTACAAGCGCAAGGGGCGCTCGAACGAGACCAGAATCTCCTCGCCCAGGCTCAAATGGACCTGGAACGCTACCGTGCCGCATTCGCACGCAACGCGATTGCCAAGCAAATCGTGGATGACCAGCAAAAGCTTGTTCTGCAGGACGAAGGCTCCGTAAAGAACGATCAGGGCGTGGTGCAATTTGACCAGGTTCAGGTCGAGTACTGCCATATCACCGCTCCCATCGCCGGCCGCGTCGGTTTACGCCTGGTGGATCCGGGAAACGTGGTGCAATCTTCGGGAACCGCAACTCTGGCAGTCGTCACGCAGCTGACGCCGATCACGGTAATTTTCACCATACCGGAAGACAGTCTGGGTCCGGTAGCGGCTCAACTGCGCAAGAAGGCGAAGCTCACGGTCGATGTTTTTGATCGTACCGCGCAAACGAAAATCGCCAGCGGCAAGCTGCTGACGCTCGACAACCTGATCGACACCACGACAGGAACGGTCAAAGCACGAGCCATCTTCGATAATAAAACCGACGCGCTCTTCCCCAACCAGTTCGTCAACACGCGGCTGCTGGTGAGGACGTTGCAGGGCGTGACCCTGGTTCCCTCATCGGCCATTCAGCAGAATGGCCAGACCTCATTCGTGTACGTGATTCAAAACAATGTCGCGCATTTGCGCGGCGTAACGCCGGGAGTAACCGACGGCGGGCTAACCCAGGTGGACGGCATCAATCCGGGAGACGTCGTTGCCACCAGCAGCTTCGACAAGTTGCAGGACAATACTGTAGTCGCAATTCCCGGCCAGACTCCGAGCCAGGGACCGACTCCGAACAAACCATCGGGCAAGCGCAGTGCGGCCGGCGCAAAGGGGAGCAGCGCCCCGTGAGTCCATCTCGCCCGTTTATCTTGCGGCCGGTTGCCACCTCTCTGTTAATGGCCGCCATCCTCCTGGTCGGCATTGTCGGCTACACGCAACTGCCGGTCTCCGCCTTGCCGGAAGTCGATTATCCGACCATTCAGGTGCTCACGTTTTATCCCGGCGCCAGCCCGACGGTGATGTCGACCACGGTGACCGCGCCACTGGAGCGCCAATTCGGCCAGCTGCAAGGGCTGAGCCAGATGACCTCCACCAGTTCCGGTGGCGCTTCCGTCATCGTTCTGCAGTTCAACCTCAGTCTGAATATTGATGTGGCTGAGGAAGAGGTGCAGTCGGCCATCAACGCGTCGCAGAGCCTTCTGCCGTCGATTCTGCCCTCGCCCCCGATCTACAGTAAGACGAATCCAGCCGACGCCCCGGTGCTCACGCTGGCCATCACCTCAAGTTCGCTGCCACTTTCGCAGGTCGAAGACCTGGTGGACACGCGCCTTGCGCCCAAGATCTCGCAGCTCACCGGAGTCGGTCTGGTCACCATCAGCGGCGGCCAAAAGCCCGCGGTGCGTATTCAAGCCAACCCTGCGGCGCTGTCATCCTACGGCATCAACATGGAGGACCTCCGCAGCGCGCTCACCAACGCCAGTGTGAACGCCGCGAAAGGAAACTTCGACGGGCCACGCCAGGATTACCAGATCGACGCCAACGATCAATTGATCACCAGCGACGACTATCGGAAAGTGGTTGTCGCCTACCGTAACGGCGCGCCGGTGATGCTGACCGACGTGGCCAACGTCGTGAACGGTGTGGAAAACAACAATCAAGCCGCGTGGATGAATCTGACGCCCGCGGTCATTCTGAACGTGCAACGCCAGCCTGGGGCCAACACCATCAACGTGGTCAAGAGCATCAAACAGCTGCTGCCGCAGCTCCAGGCCAACTTGCCCACGGGCATTCAGGTCACCACGCTCACCGATCTTACAACCGCCATCGAAGCATCGGTTTCCGACGTTGAGTTTGAATTGATGCTGACCATCGGGCTGGTCGTGCTCGTAATTTTTCTCTTTTTGCGTAGTCTCTACGCCACCATTATCCCCAGCGTGGCGGTGCCCCTGTCGTTGGTGGGTACGTTCGCTGCGATGTACATCCTCGGGTACAGCCTGGATAACTTATCGCTGATGGCGCTGACCATCTCCACCGGCTTCGTGGTGGACGATGCCATCGTGATGATCGAAAACATCGCGCGCTACATCGAAGCCGGCGATGCCCCCATGGAAGCGGCACTCAAGGGTGCGGAGCAAATTGGCTTCACCATTCTGTCGCTGACTGTGTCACTCATCGCTGTGCTGATTCCGCTATTGTTTATGGGCGATGTGGTAGGACGCCTGTTCCGCGAGTTTGCCGTGACCCTGGCAGTCACCATCGTCGTATCGGCGGTGGTCTCTCTTACGCTCACGCCCATGATGAGCGCGCGCATCCTGCGGCACCAGCCGAAAGAGAAGCAGGGACGCGTCTTTCAAGCCTCGGAGCGCGCTTTCGAAGCGGCGATCGCGTTCTATGGCCGGACCCTGAAATTCGTGCTTCGATTCCAGACGATTACCCTGTTCGTTGCTCTGGCCACGCTGCTGCTTACGGTTTTCCTCTACATCATCATTCCCAAGGGATTTTTCCCGGTGCAGGATACCGGAGTGATCCAGGGCATAACGCAGGCGCCGCAGACCATTGGCTCCGTTGCCATGGCCGCGAAGCAGCAGGAACTGGCGAAGATCGCTCTGGAAGACCCGGCCGTCGACACCCTCTCCTCTTTTATCGGTGCGGACGGTACCAACACGACCACCAACAGCGGCAGGATGTCGATCAATCTGAAGCCGCTCGACCAGCGCAAGATCAGCGCGTCCGACGTGATCCGCCGGCTCAAGTCAAAACTCGATCAGGTTCAGGGGATCGAACTGTTTATGCAGCCGGTGCAGAACATTTCGGTGGACGATCGGGTGAGCCGCACCCAATACCAGTACACTCTGGAAGATCCCAATGCTGCTGAACTGAATGATTGGACCAACCGTTTCGTCGCCCGGCTGAAGCAGCTTCCAGAGCTGGAAGATGTCGCCACCGATCAACAAACCGGCGGGCTGGCGGTATCGCTGGTGATCGACCGGGTCACCGCTTCACGATTTGGCATCGCGCCGACGACCATCGACAACACTTTGTATGACGCCTTCGGTCAGCGGCAGATCAGCACCATGTATACCCAGGTCAATCAATACCACGTTGTGCTGGAGAGTGAACCCCAATTTCAAAAAGACCCGAACATGCTGAACCATCTCTACATCCAGTCGAATGCATCGGCGGGCGCAACCGGCGCGGGCGCTTCTTCCTCATTCGCCTCTTCCGGATCATCCTCCGCAGGGTCCAATGCGCTCACAGGTTCGACGCTGTACACTCCGGCGGCCAATACCCTGGCTGTTCCGGGGAACGCCCTTTCGCCGAGCAAGGCAACAAGTTCCGCCAGCACCACCAGTTCCGCCGCCAGCAGCGCGGTGCCGCTGAGCGCCTTCTCTCATTTCGAGAAGACGACGGAGGCGCTCTCCATCAACCATCAGGGTCAATTTCCGGCCATTACCGTCTCGTTCAATCTCGCGCCGAACGCCGCGCTGGGCGAGGCCATTACAGCGGTCGACAAAGTAGAAAAAGACATGCACATGCCTCCCAGCCTGCAGGCTGGGTTCCAGGGCACGGCGGCATCCTTCACCGCTTCACTCGCCAACGAGCCCTTGCTGATTCTGGCTGCGCTGGTCACGGTCTACATCGTGCTCGGAGTTTTGTATGAAAGCTTTGTTCATCCGATTACGATTTTATCGACGCTGCCATCCGCGGGCGTCGGCGCTTTCCTCGCGCTGCTTATCTTTCGCCAGGACTTGAGCGTAGTCGCCATCATTGGCATCGTGTTGCTGATCGGCATCGTGAAAAAAAACGGCATCATGATGGTCGACTTCGCGCTGGAAGCTGAGCGCGAACACGGCAAGAACGCAACCGACGCGATTTACGACGCCTGCCTGCTCCGCTTCCGCCCCATCATGATGACCACCATGGCCGCCCTGCTGGCGGGACTCCCGCTCGCGCTGGGAACAGGTTTCGGCTCAGAGCTACGCCGGCCGCTGGGCATCGCCATGGTGGGCGGACTGCTGCTGAGCCAGGTGCTCACCCTCTACACCACACCCGTCATCTACATTTTCTTCGACAATCTGGCCCAGCGTTTTTCGCCTAAAGCGAGCCAACCGGAAGCCGGAGGCGCGGAAGTGGCGGGCCCAGCATGATCATCTCCGCGCCCTTCATTCACCGGCCAGTCGCGACCACGCTGCTCACGGTGGCGATTGCCCTCGCCGGGGCGATTGCGTTCGAGGTGCTGCCCGTGGCGCCTTTGCCGGAGGTCGACTTTCCCACAATCTCAGTTAGTTCCGGCTTGCCCGGAGCCAGCGCTGACATTATGGCCTCGTCGGTCGCTACCCCTCTGGAGCGGCAGCTCGGCCATATCGCTGGAGTCACGGAGATGACTTCCTCTAGCACGCTCGGCAGTACATCGATCACCATTCAGTTTGACCTCAGCCGTGACATTGACGGCGCGGCCCGCGATGTCGAAGCCGCCATCAATGCGGCGCGAACCTATCTGCCCGCGAACCTGCCGGGCAATCCGACCTACCGCAAAGTCAATCCTGCCGATTCGCCGATCATGATCCTCGGCCTTACTTCCGACAAATATGGTCCCGACAAAATGTATGACTCGGCTTCCACCGTGCTCGCGCAAAAGTTGTCGCAGATCCAGGGCGTCGGGCAGGTCGGTGTCGGAGGCGGCGCATTGCCGTCGGTACGGGTGGAGGCAAATCCCACACAGCTGGCCGGCTATGGACTGACCATTGCGAATTTACAGTCCGTGCTCAGCCTGCAGAACTCCGACCTGGCCAAAGGCCAAATCTCCGATGGCACGGTGAGCGCAGACATCCTGGCCAACGATCAGCTCTCGCTGGCAAAAGACTATAGGCCGCTCATCGTGGGCTACAGCAATGGCGCGGCGGTGCGCCTGTCCGACGTCGCCCAGGTGACAGACTCGGTGCAGAACGTTCGTGCTGCCGGATATTTGAATGGCAAGCGCGCGGTGACGGTCACTATTTTCCGCCAGCCCGGCGCCAACATCATTGCGACGGTGGATCTCATCCGCAACCAACTTCCTTATATCAAGGCGGCCATTCCGTTCGGCATCGATATCACGATCGTTCTGGATCGTACGACCACCATTCGCGCCTCGGTCAGCGACGTGGAGCGGACGCTGCTCATCTCCGTCGCCCTCGTCATCCTCGTAGTTTTTGTCTTCCTGCGCAATGGCCGCGCCACGCTCATTCCCGCCGTCGCCGTGCCGGTCTCGCTGGTCGGCACCTTTGCCGTGATGTATCTGTTCGGCTACACCCTCGACAACCTCTCGCTGATGGCGATGACCATTTCTACGGGGTTTGTCGTGGATGACGCCATCGTGGTGATGGAGAACATCTCGCGCCACCTGGAAAACGGCATGAAGCCCTTCGAGGCGGCGCTGAAGGGCGCGGAGGAAATCGGCTTCACCGTTTTCACCATCAGCATCTCGCTGATCGCCGTCTTCATCCCTCTTCTGTTGATGGGCGGAATCGTGGGCCGCTTGTTCCGCGAATTTGCGGTCACGCTCTCGACCGCGGTGTTCGTGTCGATGATCATCTCGCTGACCACAACGCCCATGATGTGCGCTTACCTGTTGAGGGACGAGCGCAACGAAAAACATGGGCGCATGTACATGGCCAGCGAAAAGTTTTTCGACGGCATGTTATCGCTCTATCGTCGCACCCTGCACTGGGTGCTCGACCATCCCACGCTAACTCTCATCGTCCTCCTGATCACCATCGCGCTGAATGTAGTCGTGGGTTACAAGATACCCAAAGGGCTGTTCCCAGTAGTGGACACGGGAGCGCTCCAGGGTTCCGTACGCGGCCCGCAGGATTCGTCCTTCCCCGCGATGAACGACTCCATTCAGCAGATCGGCCGCGTGGTTAAGAACGATCCTGCAGTACAGAATGTGACCGGGTTCACCGGCGGCGGCGGCGCCACCAATAACGGCTCCCTGTACATCGCGCTCAAGCCGCTGGCGGAGCGCAAGATCAGCGCCTCTCAGATCATCGACCGCCTGCGTCCTCAACTGGCCCATCTGCCGGTGGCTTCCGCGTTTCTCCAACCCGTGCAGGATCTGCGCATCGGCGGCCGCTCCAGTAACGCGATGTACCAGTACACTCTGCAATCCGACACCGTGCAGGATCTTTCCAAGTGGGGACCGATCATGCTGGGCGAGATGAAGCATCTGCCCGGTCTGCAGGACGTGAACTCAGACCAGCAGAACGGCGGTCTCGAAGAGTTGATGACCTATGATCGCGTCACTGCGGCAAAACTCGGCCTCACCGTGAAGTCGCTGGACTCCGCGTTATACGGCGCATTCGGCCAGTCGGAAGTGTCCCTCATTTACACGCAGCTCAATCAGTATTACGTGGTGCTGGAAGTGGCTCCCCAGTATTGGCAAAGCCCCGAAGGATTGAAAGATATTTACTTTCAGACCTCCGGCAATGGAAGCACTCCACTGCTCGCGGTGGCCAAGAGCCAGGCCAACACCACCCCGCTGTCCATCAACCATACCGGCTTATTCCCCTCGGTCACTTTGTCCTTTAACCTTGCGCCGAACGTGTCTTTGAGCGATGCCACACTGAGCATCAGCCAGTTGCAAAAGCGGCTGGGAACGCCTTCCTCGCTGCAAGGCTTTTATGCCGGAACGTTGCTTGCCTACCAGCAATCTCTGGGCACCGAGCCAGTGCTGGTTGTGACGGCGCTGCTGGCGGTATACATCGTCCTCGGAATTTTGTATGAAAGTCTGGTTCATCCGATCACCATCATTTCCACGCTGCCGTCGGCCAGCGTAGGCGCGATGTTCGCCTTGATTCTGTTTAAGCAGGATCTGAACATCATCTCAATCATAGGAATTGTGCTGCTGATCGGAATCGTGAAGAAGAACGCCATCATGATGATCGACTTCGCCCTTCAGGCAGAGCGCAATGAGGGAAAGAACACATACGATTCCATTTTTGAAGCGTGCATGTTGCGCTTCCGTCCGATCTTGATGACAACCATGGCTGCGTTATTGGGCGCTTTGCCATTGGCGCTGGGGACTGGCACGGGTTTCGAACTCCGCCGGCCGCTTGGCATTTCAATTGTAGGGGGGCTGATCTTGAGTCAGATGCTCACGCTCTATACCACGCCGGTCGTCTATTTGGCATTCGACCGGCTGCGGCTACGCGTAATGGGAAAAGAAAACCACGTCGCTGCTGGAGGGATCGAACCAGCCCCCGGCGCTGCGAACTAATTCGGGCCAGCATTTTCGAACTACGAGGGTGCATAAGACCATGACTACTTTCCATCTGAGAGCCACAATTTGTATCGTCATCGCGACTTGCCTTCTGGCCGGGTGCGTAGTCGGTCCGAAGTACCACCGCGCATCGGTTGACACTCCCGCGGCATACAAGGAACTCACTCCCCCCGATTTCCAGAATACGGACGGCTGGAAAGTAGCACAGCCGAAAGACGATACGCTCCGCGGCAAATGGTGGGAGCTCTTCAACGATCCTCAGTTGAACGCGCTGGAAGAGAAAGTGAATGTTTCAAACCAAAGCATCGCCGCCGCCGCCGCAAGTTTTCTAGCGGCACGCGCACTGGTCAAGGAAGCTCGATCACAGCTTTTCCCTACAGTTACGACCAACCCCGCAATTACTACGCAACGACGATCTGCCACGACATCCAGCGGCGGATCCAGCTCGGGAACCGGAACCGGTACAGGTTCATCTTCGTCGTCCGCTACATTTACCGACTACACGCTCCCCTTTGATGCCACGTGGCAGCCGGACCTGTTCGGCCGCATCCGGAACACCGTGAGATCGGCCGCCTACGGCGCCCAGGCCAGCGCCGCGGACCTCGAGAGCACACGCCTCACGGTGCAGTCCGAAGTTGCTGCGGACTACTTTCAGCTTCGCGGGCAGGATGCGCTTAAGGAATTATTGGATTCGACCGTGGTCGCTTATCAACAGACCCTCGATCTGACCAAAGCTCTGTACGACACCGGCATCGACTCGGAGGAAGCCGTCGCCCAGGCCGAGACTCAACTCGAAGCCACCCAAGCGCAGGATGCCGCTCTCGCTATCCAGCGCGCGCAATTTGAACATGCCCTGGCGATGTTGACCGGTCAATCTGCGTCGACATTTTCCGTTCCGGTCCAAGCGCTCAATTCAAGTCCTCCAGCGATTCCTTTCGGCCTTCCATCCCAACTCCTGGAGCGGCGTCCTGACATTGCGGCAGCGGAGCGACTGGTAGCGCAAGCCAACGCACAGATTGGCATTGCGCGGGCGGCATACTTTCCAACAGTTACGTTAAGCGCAACCGCGGGACTCGAAAGCACTTCATTCGCACAATGGTTCACCTGGCCCAGCCGATTTTTCTCCATCGGCCCGGCAGCTGCGGAAACCCTGTTCGACGCAGGGTTGCGCCGGGCTACGGTGCTGCAATTCAGGGCGCAGTACGACGAGACGGTTGCCAACTACCGTCAATCAGTCCTAACCGCTTTTCAACAAGTGGAGGACAACCTCGCTTCGCTGCGGGTGCTGTCAGTGGAGATTCAATATCAGGACGCGGCAGTTAAGTCGGCGGAAAAAAACCTCGCCCTCGCCACTGATCGCTACAAATTGGGAATCGATCCTTACCTGAACGTGCTTACCGCGCAAACTACATTGCTATCCAACCAGCAAGCTGCCGTCAACCTTCGAATTCAACAGATGACCGCCAGCGGCGGGTTGATCGAGGCCCTCGGCGGGGGTTGGAACACCTCGCAACTTCCGTCGCCTTCGCAACTGATCAGCCAAGTTCCATAGGATTCAGCCTGGACGGGAGTAGTTGGATTGCAACTGGCTCTTTCACAACCTAAATCGAAGTCTCGTGTGCGCGTGAACCTTATGCCAGCAGCCGAGCCGCGTCCTTAGCGTAATACGTAAGAATAATGCTCGCCCCCGCCCGCCGGATGCTCACCAGCGACTCCATCATAACGCGGTCGCGCTCGATCCAGCCGTTTTGTGCGGCGGCTTCAATCATGGCGTACTCGCCGGACACCTGATACGCCGCCAGCGGCAGATCAAAACGCTGGCGCGCGGCGGCGATTACGTCCAGATACGGCATCGCCGGTTTCACCATGATCATGTCCGCGCCTTCTTCGATGTCAGCCTCGATTTCGCGCAGGGCTTCGCGCAGGTTGGCTCCATCCATTTGATACGACCGGCGGTCGCCGAATTGCGGCGCAGAGTCGGCGGCTTCGCGGAAGGGCCCGTAGTATCCGGAAGCGAACTTGGCGGCGTAGGAAAGAATCGGCGTGTTGATCAGGCCCGCTTCGTCGAGAGCGCGCCGAATCGCAGCCACCCGCCCGTCCATCATGTCAGACGGCGCGATGATGTCGATGCCCGCTTGCGCCAGCGAGACCGACGTGCGCGCCAGCAGTTCCAGCGACGCGTCGTTGTCGATTTCGTAATTCGACTCAGCCGCGCGCGCGGCCACCGCAGCCAGTGTGTCGAATGCTTTTTCTATATCCTCAGATTTCTTCACCGCCATCACGCGCACTTGATTCATCGCGTCGATGGCAGCCGCCCCCAGCGACCGCGGAAGCGTAGGCTTCACGATTCCGCAGTGGCCGTGTGACATGTATTCGCACAGGCAAACGTCTCCCATCAGGATCAGCCCAGGCACTTCGCGCCGTATCGCGCGCGCCGCTTGCTGCACAATCCCGTCGTCAGCCCACGCTCCAGTCGCGATTTCATCTTTCGCATCGGGCAGGCCGAACAGGATCACCGAGGGCACGCCCAGCGAATGTACTTCCTGCGCTTCTTTCACCGCTTCGTCCACCGACAGATTGAACACCCCGGGCATAGATCGAACCGCCTTGCGCACCCCTTCTCCGGGGCATACGAACATGGGATAGACAAAGGCGTCGGGAGTGAGGCGAGTCTCGCTCACCAGGTTACGAATCTCCGCCGTCCGGCGGAGGCGGCGAAGGCGGGTCACGGGAAATGCCATGAGGTCACCAGAGGAAGGGCAATCGCATCGTCTTCCTAGCCTGATTCTAGATCATCCGATGGATTCCGAAACAAGTTTGGATCCAAGTAGCGTGGGCGTCCCGCCCACGCTGCGCTTAGCGAGGACAGCGCCCCTACCATATTAAGGTGGCGCACTCCCTGGTTCGGACGCCGTAGGGCAGGGGGACGATCGACGCGCTCCGGAGGGTCCACGCCTTACAAGCGCCGGCAGGTGTAACGAAAGTAACCTGCCAGGTCCCAGACGGTTCTTAGAATCCCGGATTGGGTCCAATAGAATGGGGTCGGACGAGTATGTTCGGACGAGTTTGCTCGGATGAGTCCTCTCGGATGAGTCTGCTCCTACGTCACCGATGGTTTGTCGCCGCGGCCGGAATCACTCTGGCCTTCGTGGCAGTGTCGTCGCTTGCGCCCTCAAGCGCCGGACTAACTGCTTTCTCCGATCTGCTGAGCCTCGCGCTAACGCTCGCGGCCACCGCCGCGACTCTGGCCAATGCCCTGACCCGGCCCCGCCGCGAGCGCAGCTTTTGGGCCCTGATGGCTCTCGGGTTCGCCATGTGGGCGAGCAATCAGGCCGCCGACGCTTACTGCGAGGTCCTGCTGCATCAACAGGTCCCTGACATTTTCTCCTTCGACATCATTCTCTTCCTCCATGCCGTGCCCATGATCGCCGCCTTCGCCTGGCGCCCGGACCTGGAGAAAAAAGACAAGAAAATCCATCTCAGCCTGCTCAATTTCATGATGCTGATGGGCTGGTGGATCTTCCTTTACGCGTTCGTCGTGTTTCCGCACCAGTATGTGGTGCAGAATTCCGCTCTCTACAACTCATATTACGACCGGCTCTATCAGCTGCAGACCTTTCTGCTGCTAAGTGTCCTGGGCCTGGCGGCGTGGACCAGTGCCGGCGGTTGGCGCCGGCTCTACCTGCAGTTCATCGGTGCCGGCGTCGTGTACGGCATCGCATCGGAATTACTCTTCGAAGCCGGAAAAAACGGCTCATATTACGCAGGCAGCCTGTACGACGTTCCCATTATCGCTTCGGTGGCATGGATGGCGGCCGCCGTCTTGTCGGCGCGCCAATGGGACCTGCAGAGCCGTCCCTTCGACTTGCACCCGCGATGGAGAAAAGTCCTCCCGCGCCTCGCCATGCTCGCGCTGCTGTCGCTGCCGGTGCTGGGCGTGTGGAGCATTCTGTTGGACAAATCATCGCCCCCCTCCCGCGCTTTTCGCGTCTTCGCCGTGTTGTCCGCGATGCTGGTGTTGGGAGCTTTCGTTTTCCTCCGCCAATATTTTCAGGATCAGGCA
>Ga0210400_10001485_pt1 | contig 23214 bp, 21 predicted proteins | sample IncBWH26MmetaG_FD_155456 | JGI IMG/M metagenome (GOLD analysis project Ga0210400, IMG submission 155456) | Forest soil microbial communities from Barre Woods Harvard Forest LTER site, Petersham, Massachusetts, United States - Inc-BW-H-26-M | ecosystem: Environmental > Terrestrial > Soil >...
ATCCCATCGTTCCCTCGAAGATGGTCGATTCGGGCACCAAGTATCACATCAACCCGACCGGCCGTTTCGTGATCGGCGGACCTCATGGTGACACGGGATTGACGGGGCGCAAGATCATCGTCGACACCTACGGCGGCATGGGCCGGCACGGCGGCGGAGCGTTCTCCGGCAAGGATCCCACGAAGGTGGACCGCTCGGCTTGTTACATGGCGCGCTACGTTGCCAAGAACATCGTCGCGGCGGGACTCGCCAAGCGCTGCGAAGTGCAACTGGCCTACGCCATCGGCGTGGCCGAACCGGTATCGGTGATGGTGAACTGTTTCGGCACGGGCACGCTGCCGGAAGAGCGTCTGGTGGAACTGGTCCGGGCCAACTTCCAGCTCACGCCCAAGGGCATGATCGAGACGCTGAAGCTGCGCCGCCCGATCTACCGCAAGACCGCAGCGTTCGGGCACTTCGGCCGGACCGAAGACACCTTCAGCTGGGAAGCCACGGACAAGGCGCACGCGCTCAAAGAAGCCGCGCAGCCGGCCGGCGCGGCCCGTAGCTGAGCTGGTCCTTGAACCGCTCGATTACTCTCGCGGCTCGGAAGCGCCAACTGAGCCGCGACAGTGATGGAGCGGTCACGAAACACTGCTTGTTGGAGCAAATGTGGCCTTAGTAGAAGGGTGCAAGCACGCACTCGATATCACTGTACCCGTAGCCGAGGTGGATCAGGAGACCGAGCGCGCGGCCGTCGCAATTCAAGGTAAGGCACGCCTGCCGGGATTCCGGCCCGGCAAGGCGCCGCTCTCGATCGTCAAGACCCGCTTCGCCGGGGATATCCGCCAGGAAGTTCTGGACGCCCTGGTGCCGCGTTTCTTGCAGGCCGCCGTGGAGAAGGACAATCTCCAGCTGGTGGGGCGGCCCGCCATCACCGACGTCCATTTCCACTCCGGGGAGCCTCTGCGCTTCAAGGCCGAATTCGAGGTCGCGCCGACCTTCGAATTGGGCGAGTATCGCGGCGTCACGATCACCTACAACGAGCCGGAAGTGACCGATGCGGATGTGGACGCGCGCGTGGAGCAGATTCGCGATCAGAAAGCTCAATACGTCAATGAGGCCCCGCGTCCGCTGGCCGACGGCGATTACGGCGTAGTCTCGCTCGAGAGCCTGGAAGGTGTCGAGGAGAAGGTCTCGCAGGACGAAATGATGCTCAAGATCGGCGACGAGGCCACCATGAAGGAGTTCAGCGAGAACCTGCGCGGCGCTTCCCCTGAGGACGTGCGCGAGTTCACTGTCACCTATCCGGAGGATTACGATCGCCCATCGCTGGCCGGGAAGACCGTCAAATTCCGAGCGGTGGTGAAGGCCGTCCGCCGCAAGGAGCTGCCGGATCTCAATGACGAGTTCGCCAAGGATCTGGGCGACTTTAAGACCCTCGAAGAGCTGAAAGAAACCATCCGCAAATCGATCCAGCAGGAGCGCGAGCACCGCGCCCAGGAAGCAGCCAAAAGCCAGTTGATCGACAAGCTGGTGGATGCCCATGATTTCCCGGTGCCCGACGCGTATATCGACCGGCAAATCCAGATCAATGTCGAGAATCAATTGCGGTCGCTGGCCGCGCAGGGCGTGGATCCCAAGCAGATCAAGCTCGATTGGGCCAAAGTGCGCGAATCGCAGAAAGACCGCGCTCTCCGGGACGTGAAGGCCTCGCTGATCCTGGATAAGATCGGCGACCGGGAAGCGATCGGTCCCACCCAGGAAGAAATTGACCGCGAAGTGCAGCGGATCGCCCGGCAGCAGCGAGAAGCGGCCGCCGTGACGCGCGCGAAGCTTCAAAAAGACGGCGGCATCGCCCGCATCGCCGGTCACATCCGCACCGACAAGACCCTCACTTTCCTGTTCGAGCAGGCTCGTAAGGAAGCCGGAAAACAAGAAACCGAAACACCCAAATAAATGCGCAAAAAAATTACAGTGGTAGGCGGCGGGAACGTCGGCGCGAGCTGCGCCGTCAACCTCGCGTACAAGGAATTGGGCGACGTCGTTCTGGTCGACGTCGTCGAAGGCGTGCCCCAGGGCAAGGCGCTCGACATGCTCCAGATGGGCCCTATCGAGGGCTACGATGTCCGCATCGCGGGCGCGAATGATTACGGCCCCACCGCGAATTCGGACGTGGTGGTGATCACCGCCGGCCTGGCTCGCAAGCCCGGCATGAGCCGCGACGATTTGCTGCTGGCCAATCACGCCGTGGTCACGGGTGTCTCCGAGCAGATCGCGAAATATTCTCCCAATTGCATCATCGTGCTGGTGACGAATCCCCTGGACGCGATGTGCTGGAGCGCGTTCAAAGCTTCGAAATTCCCCAAGCACCGCGTGATCGGTATGGCGGGCGTGCTGGATTCGGCGCGCTTCCGCACGTTCATCGCGCAGGAGCTGGATGTTTCGGTGGAGAACGTCACGGCGGTGGTGATGGGCGGCCACGGCGACACGATGGTGCCGGTGGTCCGGTTGTCGGGCGTCTCGGGCATCCCGCTGACCGAACTGATCGCGCCTGACAAGCTCGCGGCGATCGTCGACCGCACGCGCAACGGCGGCGCCGAGATCGTCAAGTATCTCAAGACCGGAAGCGCGTATTATGCTCCATCGGCCGCCGCAGTCGAGATGGTGGAATCGATTGTCAAGGACAAGAAAAAGGTCCTGCCGTGCGCCGCGTATCTGGAAGGCGAGTACGGCATCAACGGGCTCTTTGTTGGGGTCCCGGTTAAGTTGGGCGCGAAGGGCATCGAACAGATCTACCAAATCAAGCTGACCGAGGAAGAGAAGGGTATGCTCGCCAAGAGCGCCGCTTCGGTGCAGGAGCTGGTGGATATTTTGAAAACTAAGCTGTAAAGATTCTTACTCTATTCCCATCTGCGCGAGACGATAGCGCAGTGCGTTCCTCGTCAGCCCCAGCAGCCGAGCGGCCTGGCTCTTATTGCCATCGGCGCGTTTGAGGGCCTCGCGAATCACCGACTGCTCGTACTGATCGAGCGTCATTCCCTCCGGAAGAAAATGATCGCCGCCCGAAGCCGCAGTAGAGCGGCGCGGAGCGGTATCGATCTTCACGTCACCAGATTCGACGCGAGGTCCCTGGGCGAGAAGGACGCTGCGCTCGACCACATTCTCCAGCTCGCGGACATTGCCAGGCCAGTGGTAGCTCATCAGGCGTTCCATGGCGCCTTCACTGATCTCGCCGCCGAACTTCTTGGCGAAATGTTCCACGAGATACGGGATGTCTTCCTTGCGCTCGCGCAATGGAGGAATATTCATCGGGACCACGTTCAAGCGGTAATACAGATCCTCTCGAAACGTTCCCTGCTCCAGCGCCGCCCTCAGGTCCACGTTGGTCGCTGCGATCACGCGCACGTCGGTGTGCTGCGTCTTGTTGCTGCCGAGCCGCTCGAACTCGCGTTCCTGCAGCACGCGCAACAACTTCACCTGCACCGACCCCGGCACGTCGCCGATCTCGTCCAGAAACACCGTGCCCGTATCGGCCTGCTCGAACTTGCCTGGCTTGGACGTGTTTGCTCCGGTGAACGCGCCTTTTTCGTATCCGAACAGCTCGCTCTCCATCAGGTTTTCCGGAATCGCGGTGCAATTGATCTTGACGAACGGACGATCCTTGCGCGGGGAATGCTGGTGGATGGCGCGCGCGATCATATCCTTGCCCACGCCGCTTTCCCCGGCCAGCAGCACAGTCGCGCGCGTGGGCGCCACGCGGGTGATGGTGGCGAAAATCTCCTGCATGGGCGCGCTATGCCCGATGATGTTTTCGAACTGGTAGCGCTGGCCCAAGGCCTCGCGCAGCTCGCGATTCTCGTCGCGCAGCTTGCGGACTTCGAGGGCCTTCTCCACGACCACCGTCAGATGGTCCAGAGAAAAGGGTTTGGGCAGAAAATCCACCGCGCCCTTCTTCATCGCCTCCACCGCGATTTCCACCGTTCCGAAGGCCGACATCACGATCACCGGCAGATGCGCGTTCTGGGCATGTAACTGTTCCAGCAGAGCCAGACCGTCCATGCCCGGCAGTTTCAGGTCGGTGAGCACCAGGTCCGCTTCAGCGGCCTGTTTCAACCCTTCCTCGGCGGTGCCGGCGGCCTTCACGCCATAACCATCTGAAGACAAATGGAGGCCGATTACGCGGCGGTGTTTTTCCTCGTCTTCGATCACCAGAACGGTTGGTTTAGCGGCCATGGGTTTGCATATATGTTTCGCTGCTCTTACTGTGCCACAGGCAGGTACACCCGAAACACACTGCCTTCGCCCAGCGTGCTTTCGACCATAATCTGGCCGCCATGCTCGTCTACGATCTTGGACACGATCGCCAGGCCCAGGCCGACGCCCTCCGGCTTGGTGGTGAAGAACGGATTGAAAATAGTTTCGAGGTGCTTCGGGTCAATTCCCGAACCGCGGTCGATCACCGCGATTTCTGCCTTCTGTCCTTCCGCGGTGTCAGCCACGCGCGTCTTGACGGTCACGACTGCGCCCGGAGGACTGGCCTGCGCGGCGTTGGACAACAAGTTGGTGATCACATGCTCCATAAGCTCCGCCTCCACGCGCACCGGCGGTACGTCGGGCGAATAGTTCTTGAACACCGTCACTGCGGCGGCCGCGCCCGACTTCTCGCGGTCAAAGAGTTCGATGGCATGATCGACCATAGCGTGCAGGTCGGTTTTCTCCAGGCGCAAGTTCCGCGGGCGGGCGAACTCCAGGAAGCGCGTGATCAGCGAATTGATACGGTCCACTTCCTGCTTGATGTATCCCGCCATTTCGCGGGCGATTTCGTTTTCGTCCGACACTTTCCGCTGCAGCAGCTCAGCGGAGGTCTTCATGGTGCCTAACGGATTTCGCAGCTCGTGCGCGAGTCCGGCAGTCAGCTGTCCCAGCGCGGCCAGGCGATCGGCGCGCCGCACCTGGGCCTCGGCCTCCTCCAAGTGGCGATTGGCTTCGGCTAATTTTTCGGCGGCAGCTTGCGATTTCCGAGTCTCATCCCGATTAGCTTCGGCGAGCTGGTTCGTCAGGAATCCCACCACTGGCAAGAAGAGCACGCGCAGGACTAGTTCGTCGATCTGATCCGGGGGAATGTACTGATTCTGCCAGTCCAGCAACAGCAAGAAAGAAAGATACATGCCGCAAGCTGCGAGCGTGGACACGGCCGTTCCCACTAGACCGAAGCTAGTGGCCGCGGAAATCACCGGCAAGAACAAAACTAAATAAAAGCTGCTGGCGATCTGGTTACCGAAGTAGAGCAGGGGGTAGCACAACGCCAATTTGAGTACGACTGACGTTACCGCGCCGAGCCGGGGTTCAAGCACCTGAACCACACACAGCGCTCCGAGGGCGACCAGCGTGACCGGATGCCGCTCCGGGCTGAAAATCGCCAGCGCGGAGAAGAACAGCAGCCAAACGAAATCCTGCGGTCGGACGTAGCGGCGCCAGGCGGATGTCACTTAAGCGTTCCCATTTTAACGCGCGCTACCATGGTCTTATGAACCGACTGCTTTTGCTCTCCAGCGGGGCGATTCTTAGCCTCGCAATACTTCACGCCCCCCTTCAAGCGGAGGAAGGGATGTGGACGTTCGACAATCCTCCTACCCGGCTGGTTCAGGAAAAATACAACTTCGCGATCACGCAGCAGTGGCTCGATCACGTCCGGCTTTCGAGCGTCCGGCTGAACGACGGCGGATCAGGATCGTTCGTCAGCCCCACCGGGCTGCTGCTGACCAACCACCACGTCGCGTTGGGGCAGTTACAGAAGAATTCGACGCCGGAACATGATTACGTCAAGTCGGGTTTCTACGCTCTCACTGCCGCGGAGGAAATCAAGTCGCCCGATCTGGAAGTGAATGTCCTGGTCTCCATGGAAAACGTGACGGCGCGAGTGCAGGACGCGCTCAAGGGAGCCCGGAACGCGGAGCAGGAATTCGCCAAGCGCAAGGACGTGATCGCCGCCATCGAGCGCGAAAGTCTCGAAAAAACCGGCTTCCGTTCCGATGTGGTCACGCTATATCAAGGCGGCGAATACTGGCTGTATCGCTACAAGAAATACACGGACGTTCGGATCGTTTTTGCGCCCGAGCAGCAGATCGCGTTTTTTGGCGGCGATCCGGACAACTTCACGTATCCCCGCTATGACCTCGATTTCGCGCTGTTCCGCGTGTATGAGAACGGACAGCCCATCCAGAGCCAGAACTATCTCAGGTGGAATCCAAAGGGCGCGGCCGATGGCGAGCTGGTGTTCGTTTCCGGCCATCCCGGATCCACACAAAGGCTCGACACGCTGGCGCAGCTCGAGGCCGAGCGCGATCTGTACGAACCCGCTACTTTGAAGATCCTGCATAGCCGCATCGACACGCTGAAGAAGTATTCGGCCACCGGCCCGGAGGCTTCGCGGCGCGCGATGGCGCAGATTTTCAGCCTGGAGAATTCGTTGAAGGCCTATGATGGACGCGAAAAAGGCCTGCAGGACAAGCTGGTGATGGATGCCAAGCGTGCCGATGAGACCAAGTTCAGGGCCCAGGTTGCCGCCAATCCGCAGTGGAAAGCGGCTTATGGGAATGCCTGGGATCAGATCGCCGCGGCCGAGAAAAAGGCCCAGACGCGCTCCAAGGAGCAGTATTTTCACGGGCTGAATTCGTCGCTGGCGAACCTTGCTCAGCAGATAGTGCAATACGTCGCGGAGATCAAGAAGCCGGACGGCGAGCGCTTAGCGGGCTATCACGAATCGCAGCTCGAATCGCTGAGGTTGGCGTTGTTCTCGCCCGCGCCGCTTTACCCGGACATGGAAATCGCGCGCATTACGGGAGCTCTGGAACTGGATCTGGCGGAAGCAGGCGCCAATGATCCGTGGGTGAAGCTGGTAATGAACGGGAAATCGCCGCGCGAAGTCGCCACGGAGCTGGTCAACGGAACCAAGCTGGCCGATCCGGAGGTGCGCAAAAAACTGGTCGAGGGCGGCGAATCCGCCGTGGGCGCGTCCACTGATTCGATGATTGTGCTAGCGCGCAAGCTCGATCCGGTGCGGCGCGAACTGAACAAGTGGCTCGAAGACAACGTCCAGAGCGTGGAACAGCGCGCCGGAGAACAGCTCGGCAAGGCGCGTTTCGCGGCGTTTGGAAAATCCACCTATCCCGACGCGACGTTCACGTTGCGGCTTTCCTACGGCCAGGTCAAGGGTTATCCGATGAACGGAACTATCGCTCCGCCCATGACCACGATGTTCGGGCTGTACGACCGCTCGGCCAGCTTCGGCAACCAGGGCCCGTTCGAGCTGCCGCAGCGCTATGTAGAAAGCCGCACGAAGCTCGATTTATCGACGCCCTTCAACTTCGTCAGCAGCAACGATATCATTGGCGGTAACTCCGGCTCGCCCGTAGTGAATAAGAACGGCGAGATCGTGGGCCTGATCTTCGATGGCAATATCGAATCGCTGGTCGGCGATTTTGTGTACGAGGGCGAAACCAATCGCGCGGTGGCGGTCCACACGGCCGCGATCACCGAGGCGCTGCGGAAGATTTACGGCGCGGAGAGCCTGGCGACTGAGCTGCTGAGGTAAACCTACTCGATGCGGAAATTGATGTCGACCGCTCGCGCCGAGTGCGTGATCGCACCGCTGGAGATAAAATCCGCGCCGGTTTCCGCGTAAGCTCGAGCGTTTTCGAGCGTGATGCCACCGGACAACTCCACCGTGGCGCGCCCCTTGATGTAAGCGATCCACTCCTTCGCTTCCGCTGGCGAAAGATTGTCGAGCAGCAGACGCGTCGCGCCACAGGCCAGCGCTTCTTCCAATTCCTCGCGCGTCCGCACTTCGATTTCGACCGGCACGCCCGCGTTCCTCGTCCGCTCCAGCGCCGCGCGGACGCCGCCCGCGGCGATGATGTGGTTGTTCTTGATCAGCACCGCGTCGAACAACCCCATGCGATGGTTCACCACGCCGCCCGCCGCCGCAGCCATCTTCTCTAGCCTACGCAGCCCTGGCGTGGTCTTGCGGGTATCCAGAATCCGGCATTGCGTGCCTTTCACGGCGCGAACGTAGGCTGCCGCCAGCGTCGCGACGCCACTGAGCCGCTGGACAGAGTTCAAGGCCGTGCGTTCGCCCGTCAGCAAGGATCGAGTGGGGCCCTGCACCACGGCAATCTCGTCCCCGTCATCCAGAAGGTCTCCAGAACGGCGGGTAATCGCCACAATGCAATCCGCGAAAATCAGCGGCAGCAACTCCACGCCCGCCAGCGTCAGCGATTCCCGCGCGATCATGCGGCCCGTAGCCGTAGCGTCCGCCGGAACGCACAGGTCGGTGGTAATGTCACCAGCGCCGATATCCTCGGCTAGCGCTCGGCGAACGGCGTCGTGTATATCGGGGTGCACTACCGGACGGCGAGCATCCGCTCGATGGGCAGCGCGGCGCGCCGGATGATGTCGTCGGAAAGCTCGATGCGGGGCGTCAGGTTCGCCAGGCAGTCGCGCAGTTTCTCGAGCGTGTTGCGCCGCATATAGGGGCACTCGCTGCAATTGCAGTTTTCGTTGGGAACGAAGTAGAAGCGTTTGTTCGGCGCCAGCCGCTCCAGGGAATGCTTTACGCCGCTCTCGGTCATCACGATGTATTCGTCGGCGGGAGCCCCGACACACCAGTCGATGATCGCGCTGGTCGATCCGACGAAATCCGCCATCGCGAGAACGTCCGCCGGGCACTCCGGATGCGCCGCCACCAGTGCGTGCGGATGTTCGGCCCGCGCGCTGGTCAGCCGTCGCGCCGCGAACGTCGCATGCACGATACACGCACCCTGCCAGATGGTCATGTTCTCGCGGCCAGTCTGCTGCTTTACGTAGTTGCCCAGGTTGATATCGGGGAGAAACAGAATCCTCTGATCCGCCGGTATCGAGTTCACGATACGCACGGCGTTGCGCGAGGTGCACAGAATATCGCTTTCCGCCTTCACTTCCACCGACGTGTTAACGTAGCTGACGACGACGTGATCGGGATGGCGTTCGCGGAACGCTCGCACCTGCCCGGCCGTGCAGCTATCCACCAGGCTGCAGCCGGCGTCCAGATCGGGCAGCACCACAGTCCGCGTGGGATTCAGGACCTTCGCGGTTTCGGCCATGAAGACCACGCCGCAAAACGCAATGACGTCGCCTTCAAAATCGCGTGCCCGGCGGGCCAGTTCCAGGCTGTCGCCGATCGAATCCGCCAGCTCCTGAATTTCGGATTCCTGGTAGTGATGCGCCAGAATGATCGCGCGGCGCTGCTGCTTCAGTTCGAGTATTTCGTCGACGATGGACTGAACAGCCAGCATACGGGGGAGGTCCTACTACCTAGAGTCTACCGCAAGCTATTCGGGGCGCTTTTCGAACTCAAGGGGGGCGGCCGCGGCGGCGCTGCGCAGCGGAGTGCGGGGCTTTTTCGGCGCGCCCACCAACGCGTAGGGATCGTCCGGATGTTCAGGCTCCTTCCGGATGATGCGCCTCAGCGCAGCCTTCATGGTCTCCAGAAGCTGCATACTCTAAGGCTACACCAAAGCCTCCAGGAGCTGCTTTAGGAGCGCAAAGGGCGCGGCGCGCACCACCAGTTGCGATGGGAAACTGACCGCGCCGCGCTCCGTTTTGCGCGATTATTATTTGAAGAATACGGACATGGCTGCGTGTTCGGCGTTGAAGTCCGCCAGCAGCCGGCCGACGTTCTCTTCCGCGATGCCCAGCGCCGCGATTGCTCCCGCGTCCTCGGCACTCACCAGCCTGCTGGCGACGATCGACTCGCCCGTCGAATTGATGTACTGATTGGCGGCACAGACTACGGCGCTGAGAGGCACCGGTTCCCCCGCCTGAAACGCCGGAGGCTGATGATGGTCGCGCACGGCGATTTGCACCGGCTCGGGGAATTTCCACTTTGCCAGCGCCTCAGCCGAAAGTTCGGCGTGCGTGAACCCCAGTATTTCGCGCTCGCATTCCGTCCAGGACCGCCCGGACTGTTCGTGAGCCTTCACCAGGCGCTCGAACTCGTCTGGCAGGCCCAGCGCGATCAGCAGCCGGCCTAGGTCGTGCAGCAACCCGGCCACGAACGCTCCCTCCGGATAATCGGCTCGAACCCGCGACGCGATCTGATCGCTGAGCACCGCGACCGAGGCCGAGTGCCGGTTGAAACGCGCCATGGACCACATCGGAGGCGCCTTCACCTGGGTCCACATCCGGGATATCGACATGCCCAGGAGGGTATTGCGAACCTTGTCCATGCCCAGAAGAGTGAGCGCGTGCCGAACGGAGGTGATAGTGGCGCGGCGCGCGTACAAAGCCGAGTTCACCAGGTGCATGATATTTCCGGCCACCACGGTGTCTTTTTCGATCAGGTCTCCCAGCTTGGCGAAGGATACGTCTTCGCCGGCCAGCGAGGCCAGAAGCTTATTCAGGATTGGCGAAAAAGGGGGAAGCTTGCCCAACGCGGCCATCGCGCGCTGAGACAGCTTTTCAGCTGGTGTGGAAATCGTCTCGACCATACCGATCTACTCTTGGCTATCGGACGAAATGCGGAAATACTACAGGCCGGCAACCAGCAGGAGAATCACGGCGATAGCCGCCACTATGCTGAGCACGGCGCCGGGCCGGAAGGTGTCCGGGCGGAACTGCAGGGCTAATTCGTGGGCGCCGGCGGGAACCACGACGGCCGAGAGCGCGTAATCGGCCGGGAGCACTGCTTCCGGCATTCCGTCCACGGAAGCGGTCCATCCCGGGGCGTACGGAACCGCAATGCGGATCAGCGTGTCAGCCGGAGCGGAATAGCGGACCTGATAGAAGTTCTCACGATAAGCCAGGACCGTCAGATCCATAGGTTGCTGCCGGACCTCACGTGGCGGCCCTTCCACCACGGAACCGGCGACGGGATCGAGCGAGGCCAGCGCCGCGCGCGCAGCCGCCGCGTCCGATACCCAGGTGACGCGAGGCGGAACCGATACGCGCGCCACCGCGGAAACGTTCACTTCCAGGCGCCCCCGCGCATCCACCAGATAGTTCACGCTCAACCCGTGCAACAACTGCGGGTTCGACGGAATCGCGCGGGCATATTCGGCGTAGCGATTCAATTCGAGCAGCCCCGCGCCCCAGCTCACTTCCGTGCGCGCGGTCAGCGATCCATCCAGGGGGCCGATGGTGATGCTGGGATTCGACATCCACAGCCGGTAAAACGGATGCTGCTTGACTTGCTCCTTCACCCCGCCAATGCGGTCTTCAAAAGCCACCTGGCGCTTCCCGTACAGTTCATCGAACCCGGCGGACGCGTACACAAACGGGGTTTTGTACATGTTGAAATGCCACAGATCGGCCGCGATCACCACCATCAGGATGAACGGCAGGCGCTTTTGCCCCATCTTTTCCGCCGCCCATACCGCGCCGGATCCGGCGGCGAGCGCCAGGCCGAGCGCCGGCACGAACCAGATCTCGACGGGCGCGTGGGCGTCGCGAAATCCGGGGAGCATCTTGAGGACGCGGGCCAGTCCCGCGCCTGGACCGAACGCGTACCACAGGCCGGGGATGATCAGCGCGAGCAGCGGGCCCAATTGCAGCTTCCGGAGAAGTCCGGCGATCGCGAACGGCAGCAGCAGCAGTCCGCCGTAGAGATAAAACTGCCGAATCTCTTCCGGCCCTCTGTAGTTGCCGGAAATCAATCCGAAGTAATCGGCCGACATGACTACGGCCAGATCGATCGGCCGCAGGAAAGCCGCGGGCGAAGTGAGGGGATGCGCGGAGTACTTGACGATCTCGAGCCAGGGCAGGATCACGATCGCACCCAAGCAGAATCCGATCACGGGCGTCAACACAGCCAGCATCCCCGCACGCTTCCATAGCCGGGACGAGACTAGGAAGCACGCCAACGCCAAGCCGCAGTACAGCGCGGCGTCGAAGTTGCCCGCCAAGGTGATGAGTCCCGCGAATATCCCGGTCAGCAGCCAGCTCCGCCGCTCCAGGCGCGAGGCCCATAGCAGCCACGGCAGCAGCGCCGCGGCTTCGAACATCCCCAGTTGCGAGCTGTGCGCGGCGAAGAATCCGCCCCAGGCGTAGAACATCGCCGCGATGGCGGCCGCCACCGGGTCTCCGAACAGCTTGCGGGCCAGCAGGAACGTTCCGGCCAGTGCGAGGAACGAATGCAGAGCCAGCTCCCAGAACAGGATGCGCGGGGTGATCCCGATCAGGTAAAAGGGCCAATGCAGCGGATACCATGCGCCCGTTTGCGGATCGGACAGAAACGGCGTCCCCGAATACAAGAAGGGCGTCCAGTACGGCAGCCGCCTCGCATGGATCGAGTCAGCGAAGTATTTCTGTGCCGGATATGCCACGTCGGCCAGATCCCAATGAATCGTCGCGTTCGGTTGAAACAAAGGGATCGCCCAGAACAGGACCGTAGCCAGCACGAACGCGGGCCAAATGAATCGAGTGGCTGGCATCAGGCCGGGTTAATCCAGTTTCAGCAGCCGGCGCCGCAGAAGATCGAGCGCCGCCTGGGTGGCGAACCCGCGAATACGGGGCCGGTCCCCCGGCATGGCGAACCGGAGCGCTTCCGGGGGCCCGTCGGGACCCGCGAAACCCACGAAGATCGTGCCTACCGGAGCACCCGTGGCCGACTCCGGCCCCGCTTCGCCCGTGATGGAGACGGCAAACGTCGAGCCAGTGCGGTGGCGCGCGCCGTCAGCCATCGCCCCGGCGACTTCCTTGCTCACGGAGGTGTGCTGCGCGATCAGCTCCGGGTCCACGCCCAGTAAGTCCGTTTTCATGCGGTCCGTGTAGGTCACAAATCCGCCTATAAAGTAATCCGAGCTGCCCGCGACGGAGGTGACGCGCTCCCCTGCCATTCCCCCGGTGCAGCTTTCAGCCAGACTCAGTGTCGCCCTGCGCTCCCGCAGCAGCGAACCGATGATCGCTTCCAGGGAATCGCCATTGCGCGAAAATAAGTGCCGCCCCAGCAGCTCTTCTATGGGTCCCCCGACCTCGGCCAGCAGCCGTTCCGCGTCTTCTTCAGATCCACATCGCGCTCGCAAGTGAATCTGGATATCGCCCGGCGAAGCCAGGATGGTCGTCGAAGGATTGGCGTACTTTGTATACACTGGTGCGATCAAAGCGTCCAGGTCCGATTCCGTAAGCCCCGTGACGCGGTAGAATCGTGCGCGAATCACCTGTGCCGGCAGAAGCCGCGCCAACCGTGGGACGCATTCGTTGGCGAACAGCGGCTTTAACTCACCCGGCGGGCCGGGAAGCAGGATCACCACCCTGCCCTGCTGCTCGATCCACTGGCCCGGCGCTGTTCCGTTGATGTTCGGTAGCACCTGCGCTCCTTGGACCACATACGCCTGCCGTTTATTGATGTCCGCCATCTTGCGCTGGCGGCGGCGGAACCGTTCCTCGATCCCATCGCAGATTTCCTGGCTGAACACCAGCTCACGGTCCAGGGCGTCGGCCACCGCTTGACGCGTCACGTCGTCTTCAGTGGGGCCTAGGCCGCCTGTCAAAATCACGATCGCGGCATGATTCATGGCAGACCGCACCGCGTCGGTCAGCAGTGCGCGATCGTCGCCGATGATCAGCTTCCGGCGTACTTCCACGCCCAGCGCGTTCAATTGATCGGTGATGTACAGCGAATTGGTATCGATTCGCTGCGAGGTCAGCATCTCAGACCCCACCGCGATGATCTCGGCGTCGGCCATTAGAACTTACGGGGCACTTCTAGGGAACTGGCCAGCCCTCGATGCGGGCGTCCACTTTGAACAGCGAGTTGTTGGTAGCCACGATCACCGACTTCGACGGCGAAAACGCCAGCCCTACAATGGCCGGCCCGGAGAGAAACAGCTCCGCGTTCCGATCCGGCGAAATGCGGACCACGCCCCGCCGCCCGCCTAACGAGGCTGCGACGTATAGATTTCCGCGAACATCGAACGCCATGCCCTGGGGACGCCCCAGCCCGCGATAAAACGTTTCCACATGCCCGTCCTTGTCGATTCGGTGGACCGCATCGAAACTCGAAGTGGTGGGACCGGTCACGTAGAGATAACCATCCGGACCAAACGCAAGATGATACGCGGCAATGGATGGTTCCAGCGTGGCGAACACGTAGATTTGCCGCTGCCGGCTGATCTTGAAAACCGTTCCGCTCCGGTCGCCGACAAACAGATTGTCGTCGCGGTCGAACACGATTCCGGTGGCGACACCCATGCCCTCGACGTAAGTAGAGGTGTTGCCCGCCGGAGACACCTGGTACACCATGCCGTCATGCCGGCTGGAGACGTACAGCCCTCCTTCGGCGTCCAGCGCCAGCGCGGTGGCGTTCATCATCTCCGTTACCAGCGGCTTCGGGGTGAGGCTGGAATCAATCTTGTAAATTGAAACCGACGTTTTCTGCCCGGCCGCTCCACTGAAAGTCGTGTAGATGTTGCCCAGCTTGTCAATGGCTGGGTTCGAAACGGGATGCATGCCCTCCGCGATCTGGATACCGATGTCGCACGTCCAGGCCGCGCCTTCATCCTTCCCGAGCACCAGCTCGCCGCGCGAAGCGCCTTCCGGCACGCGCACGATCATCAGCGAATCCGACCCGATCACCACCGGCGCGGCCATTTCGCCGAAGCGCGCTATGGGACGGTCGGATCCGGCCAGGCCCTTGCCGCGGATACGGAACTCGCCGCCCGGGATGGCCGCTGCCGGGGAAACGTCGGAAATCTGCGGGCGGGATTCGGAATTCTTGCGAAGGGCCATAAGCTAGCAGCTAATAAAGATTGAACCATCCGGCGCAGTACAACACAAGTGCGGCGTAGATTCCGGCCATCACGTCATCGAGCACAATGCCCGCGCCGCCCGGGATCCGTTCCAGTTGGCGCACGGGAGGCGGCTTCCAGATATCGAATAATCGGAACAGCGCAAAGGCTGCCAGCCAGCTCTTCCAGCTGAGGGCGACGGCTCCGGCGAGCGTGATCCATTGGCCGACAACTTCGTCGATCACGACGATCTGGGGATCTTTGCTGCCTGTGTCGCGGGCCACGCGGCCGGCCGCCCAGATGGCCGGCGTCAGCAGCAGTAGCGCGAGAAGCGTAATGTAGACGCCAGAAACGCCCAGATAGGCGTGTAACATCCAAGCGACGGCGAGACCGCCAAGCGATCCCGCGGTTCCAGGCCCTTTCGGAACGTATCCTATGAAAAAAAATGTGCCGACGAGGCGCGCCAGCGCGCTCATTCGCTCTCGTCTTCCTGATCCGGCATGTCTGGAAGATCGCGTGGATCTACCGGCGTCGAGATCATGTATTTCTCCGACGCCCAGTTGCCCAGATCGATGATCCGGCAGCGATCGCTGCAGAACGGCATAAATTCATCGTCAGGTTGGACTACTTTTCGGCAAATCGGGCACCGCATAGCCCTATCTAATCATTACGAACGCAGGACTGGTAGCAGGGCCGGCCTCCAGGCCGGCCGCACCGATCAGCTCGCCCGTCAAATCGTAATCGTGCGCCTTTGTAATTCGCATCCGCCGGAACTCGCCCGCCCGCAGCGGCGCTTCGCCTGGGTCTGAAATGTAGCAGACGCCATCGATATCGGGAGCCTGGCTTGAAAGTCGGGCCTGCCAAACCAATTCCGAATCGGCGGACGGACCTTCCACCAGCACGTCCGCCTCGCGTCCCAGCAGCGCCCGATTGCGCGCGCGAGAGATCTTGCGCTGGATCGCCATCAGGCGGCGCTTGCGGTTCTGGATCGTGCGGCCGTCCACTTTAGCATCGAGCGCGAAACTCTTGCTGGTGTCTTCGTCCGAGTAGGAGAATGTCCCGAGACGGTCGAACTGCGCCGCTTGGACGAAATCACACAGCTCGTCGAAGTCGGCTTCGGTTTCGCCCGGAAACCCGACGATCATGCTGGTGCGTATCGCCACGCCCGGAATGGTGCGGCGGATTTTTTCCAAAAGCTTGAGAAAAATCTCGCCGCTAGCGCCGCGTTTCATGCGTTTTAGGACAGGCGCGCTGGCGTGCTGCAGCGGCATGTCGATGTATTTCACCAGCGCTTGGTGCGTCGCGATGGTATCCAGCAGCTTCTGCGTCACCTTATTGGGATAGCAGTACAGAAACCGGACCCACTTCTGATGATCGGTTTCGATGCCCGCCAGCCGCTCCAGAAGCAGCGACAACCCATCTTTCAGGCCCAGATCCTCGCCATAGCAGGTGGTGTCCTGGCCAATCAAGTTGATCTCGCGCACGCCCTGGGAAAACAGCCGCGTCGCCTCGGAAATCACGCTCTCGAAGCGACGGCTTCGGAACTTCCCGCGATACTGCGGGATCACGCAGAAAGTACACGGGTGATCACAGCCTTCGGCGATCTTGATGTAGGCGTAATGCCGAGGAGTGGACAGCACGCGCGGGGTCGCGTCGTGATAGAGATACGGCTCGAACGGATTCCTCTTCGCCGGCTCCACGCCTTCACAGAGACTCGTGATCTGCTCCAGTTCATTAGTGCCGATCACCGCGTCCACTTCCGGCATGTTCTTCTGGATCTCACCGCGGAAGCGTTCCACCAGGCAGCCCGCTACGATCAGCTTCCGGGCGCGACCGGTTTTCTTGTACTCCGCCATTTCGAGAATGGTGTCGACCGATTCCTGCTTGGCCGGATCTATGAAACTGCAGGTGTTGACCACGATCACGTCGGCGTCGGACGGATGCGGCGTGAGCTCGTGACCATGCGCGGTGAGCTGGCCCATCATCACCTCGGTATCAACCAGGTTTTTGGGGCAGCCTAAGCTAACGAATCCAATCTTCATTTTTTGAACAAACGGGAGGTTTCCTGAATCCTAAATATGGCAGTGGGACTCGCCGCGCTTTTCCAGATACTGCTGGTGATACTCTTCCGCGCGCCAGAACTCGCTGGCCGGGACGATCTGGGTCACAATCGGCTTGGGAAACTTCGCTTGCGCCGCTTCGCGCGACGCGCGCGCTTCCACCAGCTGCTCCGGCGAATAGTAGAAGATGGCCGAGCGGTACTGCGCTCCCACATCCGGACCCTGCCGGTTGAGCGTGGTCGGGTTGTGATTGCTCCAGAAGACTTCGAGCAGGTCGTGGTAGCTGATCACCTGCGGATCGTAGGCGACCTCCACCACTTCGGCATGGCCGGTGCGGTCGGTGCAGACGTCTTCGTAGGTGGGATTCTTCATGGTGCCGCCCATGTAGCCGACCTGCGTCGACTTCACGCCAGCCAAGCGGCGAAACGCAGCTTCCACGCCCCAAAAACACCCGGCGCCGAAACTGGCCTTGCTGAACTGCGTCTCCATGTCTTGATTGTACCGCCCCTGGTTGGTTAGGCTGGGTTTTGCCGAAGCTTCGTGTAACCAATCAGACACGCGGGCAAATTTTGGCCGATCGAGCGGATGTCGCTGACACCAGCGCCAAGCGCCGCACGGGCCTGCTGAAGCACAAAGGTCTGGCTCCCGGCGAAGGCCTGTGGATCGTCCCCTGCGAAGGCGTCCACACCTTCGCCATGAAGTTCCCCATCGATGTAGTCTTCTTGAACCGCAAGCGCAAGATCCTCAAGATCCGGCCCAATATGGTCCGCGGCCGCATCGCCCTCAGCCTTCTGGCGCATTCGGTGCTGGAGCTCCCCGCCGGGACTTTGGAGCAGACCGGAACCGTGCGCGGCGACCAGTTGGAGCTCGAGAAGTATGAGTAGCCTATGGCTACTCTTGGTTGCCGCGACGAACACTGGAAGTTGCGCTATTCATCTTGCCGCGGGGTGTTCGAGGCTGGCGTAGAATGGCAGAGCATGAGGTTCGCCCGTATTTTGATTGTGGCGACCGCCGCCACGGCGGTCCTGCCAGCGCAGTGGATCAACTATCCGAACCCGGCCACGCCGCGCACCGCCGACGGGAAGCCTAACCTTGCGGCGCCTCCTCCGCGAAAGGACGGCAAGCCCGACCTGTCGGGCATCTGGCGTATCACGCGTCCCCGGAGCATTCCCGCCGGCGAAGGATCTTACGCCAGCTTGCAGTACTGGATGGCGAACGGCGAAACCATCTCCATGCAGCCCTGGGCCGAAGCCTTGTTTAAGGAGCGCTACGCGAGTTTCGGCGCGGGCCGTCCTTCCGAGCGCTGCCTGCCGCATGCGATTCCCGATGCCATGATCGTGGGAAATTTCAAGATTGTGCAAGACCCCGAGTTATTTCTGATTCTGTACGAGGAGTTCGCCCGCTTCCGCCAGATTTTCACCGACGGCCGCGATTTTCCTCCCGAGATGAGTCCCGCCTGGTTCGGCTACTCGGTCGGGCGCTGGGACGGAGACGTCCTGGTGGTCGATTCCAAGGGCTTTAATGACCTGAACTGGCTCGACGACGCCGGCCATCCGCACACCGACGCGATGCGCACCATCGAGCGCTTCCGCCGACGCGATTTCGGCCATATGGAGATCCAGCTCACCATCGACGATCCCAAAGCGTATACCAAACCCTGGACGTTCACCATGCAGTTTCAAATCATGCCCGATACCGAACTGATCGAGGACGTCTGCGAGAACGAGAAGGACGCCCGGCACACCGTCGTACAATAGGGGCTGATGGACCTGGAAGGCCGTATGAGTCGTACTGAACGGCGTTTGGATGCGACGCTTAAAATAGTTCAGACCGGCATGAAATTGCTGGTAAAGACGCAGCAAGATACGCGCGAATTCAAGAAGGAGATGCGGGAGTTCAAGAATGAGATGCGCGAGTCTAAAGAGGAAACCCGAAGCGGCATCAACGCGCTGATCGCCGCGCAGATGCGTACGGACTCCAAGCTGGACCGGTTGGTGGACGTTCTGCTCCGGACTCATTCCAACGGGCGCAGGAACTGAAAATGCATACCGCGGCAAGCAAGCTGGCCCTCGCGCTCATCACGCTGGCCGGCGTCGCCTCAGGACAGTCGCCGCTCCTTCAAGACGCGAAATCCGCTCTCGACCGCAAGGACTACGCGACCGCCTTGCGCACGGTCCGCCCGCTGGCCCAAGCCGGCGATCCGGCGGCGCAGACTCTTCTGGGCGGCATGTACGTGTTCGGCTATGGAGTTTCGCAGAGCTACGCCGAGGCGGTGAACTGGTATCGCAAGTCGGCCGCGCAAGGATTCGCGGAAGCGCAGTATCAGCTCGGGACGGCGCTTCTGCTCGGCCAGGGAACGCCCCAGAACAACGCCGAAGCTCTCAACTGGCTGCGCAAGGCGGCCGACCAGGGGCATCCCGAAGCACAGTCCAATCTGGGGATGATGTATGCGGAAGGCCGCGGCGTTCGCCGCAGTCCAACCGAAGCCGTGAGCTGGTTTCGCAAGGCCGCCGAGCAGGGCCATCCCGTCGCCCAAGGCAACCTGGGCGTGGCGTACCTGACTGGCCAAGGCGTGCAACGAAACTATACGGAGGCGCTGACCTGGCTGCGCAAGGCCGCGGATCAAAACGATGCGCAAGCGCAGGCCAACTTGGCGTCGATGTACACCAATGGCCAAGGTGTCGCGAAGAATGCGGCGGAAGCGCTCAAGTGGTATCGCAAGGCCGCCGATCAGGGCGTCGCCCCGGCGCAGTTCACTTTGGCCATGGCTTATGCCAACGGCCTGGGAGTGGCGAAAAATGAGACCGAAGCCACGAACTGGTTCCGCAAAGCGGCCGAACAAGGGATCGCCGAAGCGCAGGCCAATCTCGGTGTGGCTTACGCCGGCGGCCTGGGCATCGCAAAGGATCCGGCCGAGGCAGTCCGATGGTCCAGCAAGGCCGCGCAGAAGGGTCTTCCCCAAGGCCAGGAAACCCTCCGTGGGTTAGCCGAGCAAGGTTATGCCCCCGCGCAAAACGAACTCGGACTGACCTACGAAAAAGGGTGGGGGAGTCTCAAGATCGACGCCGAAGCGGTGAACTGGTATCGCAAGTCCGCCGAACAGAAGTTTGCCGCTGGACAGTTTAACTTGGGACGCATGTACGCCGCCGGCAAGGGAACCCGGCAAAGCGATGTCGAGGCGTACAAGTGGTTCGCGCTGGCTTCCGCGCAAGGCAATCAGGATGCGCGCAAACAAATGGCCGAGGTCGCCAAGCGTCTGACGGCGGAACAAATTGCGCAAGCGAAGCAAGCGTCACGCTAAAGGGTCGATTGCGCGAAATCCGAATTTAAATTACTATGTAGTTGAAATGGCGGATGTCCAGACTCTCGGAGAATTCGAACAGATTGTCGTGCTGGCGATTTTGCGCCTGGGCGAGAACGCCTACGGAGTCACGATTCGCGAGGAAATCACTGCCCGGACAGAGCGTGAACCCAGCCCAGGGGCGCTATATGTCACTTTGGATCGCCTCGAGGAGAAGGGTCTGGTCCGGTCCCGGTTTGGCGACCCGACTCCGCAGCGCGGGGGCCGGGCTAAACGGTTTTTCACCGTCAGCGCGAAAGGCGTCCAAAGCGTCGCCCGCGCGCAGCGAAGTTATCAACGCTTGATGCGAGGCTTGAAACTTCCGGGGGTCGCACATGCGTAGTGCCCAAGTAGCGGAATGGATTCTATCGCTGGTCACGAGTCCGGATCGTGCCGCGTCCACAGTCGGCGATTTGATGGAAAACGTCGACAGCGGCGGCGTCTTCTGGTTCTGGATCGGAGTGCTGCGGACCGCGTTTTCGATGCTTTGGCGGGAATTCTTCGACGAGCCTGCGCGCATGATGGGTCTGGCGGTCCGGGGCGTCGTTCTGGAACTCGTCATGATGGTTGCTTTTGTGACTTGCGCGGCGTTGCTGGGGGCGGTGCTCGGCGGGATCTTGCATCTGACCGGAACCCCTGACGGCCCGCATCCGGTTCTTGCGGCTTTGGGGTGGGCGCTTGCTCGAGCAATCGTTTGGGGGCTGGTTCCCCTTCAAGTCGGCTGCTGGCTAGCTCGCCGTGCGCCTGGACGGGAACTGGCGCCGTGCGTGGCGTTCATGATCTTCGATGTCGTGGTTTGGGGCTCGCTCGGACTGATGTGGGAAGGCGCACAATACAGTCCCTTCCAGTTCGTCGTAGAATTTCTCTCCACGCTGGCGATGTCTGCGCTGTACATGCTGCCTATGATTGCTGGGGCGGCGTGGGTTCGCCGGAAGCGGATGTCACACTGAAGTACGAACAATCGGGATGATGGAACACCAGCGCGCTGACGCTGGCTTCCGGGTCCATCATGAATCCTTCGGTGAGCTGAACACCGATGTCTTCGGGCTTGAGCAGATCGAACAGCCCCTTTTGATCTTCGAGATTCGGACACGCGGGATAGCCGAAGCTGTAGCGCTTGCCGCGATAGTGCGAAATGAACCGTTCTCGCATGGCGAGCGTGGGCGGGTCGGGGAATCCCCAATCTTCACGGATGCGGCGATGGAGCCACTCTGCGCACGCTTCCGCGCTTTCCAGTGCGATCGCCTGCAGGGCGTGGGCGAAAAAGAAGCGGCCCGCTGTTTTAGCTTCCTCCGAGCGATCCCGAATGCCCTCGCCCGCGGTTACGACAAATAATGCGATGTGATCGCGGCCGGAAGGTTGCGGTGGCAGAACATAGTCGCTCAAACAACAGCGGTCGGCAAGCGGCTGACGCGCGAAGTGGAAGGTGTGCAGGGGACTGGCCGCGCCGGGCCTGAACAGTTGAATAGAATTGCCGTCGCGTTCGGCCTCGAAGAACTGCCACACCGCGCGCACCTTCATGAATTCGGCGGCTTCAAGCTTCACCTGCTCCACGTCGTTGTAGAGCTTCATCGCGGTGTGGTCGCGCTCTGCCAGCAGCTTCTCGAAATTGTTCTTGAACCCCAGATGCCGGCCGTAGAGCATGAAGGGGTTGATGTAGCTCCAGATCACGGGAAGGCTGGGGGCTTCGCGGATACGGCGGTCGAGGTATGGGACCGGAGGGACAGGGATTTCGATCCGGACTTTCGGGCTGCGTTCGACGCCGGCGGGTGCGATGGGCTTGGATTCTGTTGCCACTGCGTTGGCCGCTGTGAACACATGGGACGCGAGCGCAGCGTCGCGCTGCGCAGGGTCCATCAACTGGTTCATGATGCCGAGTCCGGTCATCGCGTCCTTGGCATAGAAAGTCGGGGAGCCGTACGCGGGACCGATGCGGGTAGTCGCGAATTTTTCAGAAAGGGCCGCGCCGCCCACCAGCAGAGGCACCGCCACGCCCTGATCCTTGAAATCCTGCGCGGTGGTCACCATCTGGTGCGCGCTTTTTACCAGGAGGCCCGAAAGACCAATAGCGTCGGGATGATGCTCGCGCCAGGCCTGGATCAGATCATCGGAGGGCACCTTGATGCCGAGATTGATCACCTGGTAGCCGTTATTGGCCAGGATGATCTCGACCAGGTTCTTGCCGATGTCATGGACATCGCCCTTGACGGTAGCGAGCACGATGGTTCCGCGCGTGGCCGTATCGGCCTTCTCCATGAACTGCTGCAGATGATTGACGGCGGCCTTCATCGCCTCGGCAGATTGCAGCACTTCGGCGACGATCAACTCATTGTTGTTGAACAAGCGGCCGACTTCGGTCATCCCGGCCATGAGCGGACCGTTGATGATGTCCAAGGGCGCCGCGCCCTCCTGCCGCTTCAGGTCGAGATCGGGAATCAGCCCGTCCTTGGTCCCTTCGATGATGTAGCGGCCCAGGCGTTCATCAATGTGGAGCTCTTCGGCGGCCTGGCGTTCTTTTTTTCTGCCGCGAAAATGTTCCGTGATCGCTCCGATGTGATATTGGTTGATGCCGATTTTCTGTTCACGCGTTTGCTCGCGCCAGTCCGTGGGCGCGGTGCGGAAGAGCGGATCAATCGCATCTTCCTGGGGTGTGTTGAACAGCAGATTTTCCGCCAGCCGACGTTCTTCGAGGGGAATGGAGGCGAAGCGTTCGAGCCGTTCGGCATTCACGATGGCGAGATCCAGACCGGCTTTGGTGGCGTGGTAGAGAAAGACGGAGTTGACCACTTCGCGCGCGCTGGCAGGCAACCCGAAGCTGATGTTGGAGATGCCCAGTATCGTCTTGACGTGGGGAATTTGTTCCTTGATCAGGCGGATCGCCTCGATGGTCTCGACCGCGCCGCCGATGTAGTTTTCATCGCCGGTGGCGCAAGGGAATACCAGCGTGTCGATGATGATGTCCTCGGGAGCGACGCCGTACTTACTCGTCAAAAGCTGGACCGAGCGCCGGGCGACGGCGACTTTACGCTCGCGGGTAAAGGCCTGAGCCTGCTGTTTGTCCTCGTCGATG
>Ga0210400_10001486_pt1 | contig 23196 bp, 34 predicted proteins | sample IncBWH26MmetaG_FD_155456 | JGI IMG/M metagenome (GOLD analysis project Ga0210400, IMG submission 155456) | Forest soil microbial communities from Barre Woods Harvard Forest LTER site, Petersham, Massachusetts, United States - Inc-BW-H-26-M | ecosystem: Environmental > Terrestrial > Soil >...
TTTGCGCTCATGTCATTCATGTTTTCCGCGTTCATTGGAAGACGCGGAGTAGAATAATGGTTGGTTTTGCCCTCTCAGAGATTCTATTTTAGATTTGCCTGCACGCGCTGGCCGGGCCCGGTGAGTGGAGGTAACGGCTAGCGCGAAATTCACGAGAGCAAGGAGGGCCTATGTACAGTCAGAACATCATCAACATTGCGTTCCTCATCGGGCGAATTATCGCTGGCGGATTCTTCCTGACCTCCGGCATCAACCACTTGGCGAAACTCAGTATGATGGCCGGATATGCAAAGAGCAAAGGCACGCCTGCTCCGGGGCTCGCCGTCGGCAGTACGGGAGCGCTGCTCATACTGGGCGGCGCGAGCCTTCTGCTTGGGTATCACCCAACCATCGGCGCAATGCTGCTCGTAATTTGCCTGCTGGGCTTCGCGTTAGGAATCCACAATTACTGGGCGGTTCAGGACCCACAGGCGAAACAGATCGAGCAGGTGAACTTCATGAAAAACATGGCATTGCTCGGATTGCTCCTGATGACGCTGATGATTCCTAGGCCCTGGCCGATGAGTCTTGGCCGCTGATGCCGGGTCTGATGCCTGTGCAAAATTAGCTTTACTGTTTCCCCTTCGCCTTTGCCGCTCTAAACTTTGCCCACCGCTCTTTTGCTGCCTTCGCGATCTTCGCTCTCCCAGCGGCAGACATCACTCGTTTCTTCCCGCCAGTCGTTTTAACACTGCTACTGGCAGTCGTTTTGGCGCTGCTACTGCCAGTCGCTTTACCACTGCCATTCATACCACCTAAGAGCTTCATTGCCGCTCGCACCGTGTCCAACTGTTGCTGCGCCGCATTCACCTGCTTCTCGAACTTCGCTTCTTCTTGTTTCAATGCTGCCAAGATATCCATGAACCCTCCGGCGCTATCCTCTCACGTCCAGGGCATTGATGCGGCAAAATAACGTGGATCAACATCTAAATTTATAACCGTTTGGCGTGGAGAAGGGGCGGCGGGCTTATCAGGCTTCGCTGGAGCCCGACGGTCGGAATATTTCAGGCGGTAGGAGCGCTCTCTCAGAATGTGAAGTTGTTCGAGCGGTGTACGAGGGCAGCATCTTGTAACTAGGGCAGGAGCGCATATCTCGAATTAAAACCGAAGGAGAAACCAACAATGCCAAAGGAAGGCGCAACTCAAGCCAAGGAAAAACACCATGCAATGCACGAAACACCAACTGACCTCAACCGCGAAGGCGTCGTCGAGATCACAACCGCGCTACGTCGATTGCTAGCCGATGCATTCGCGCTGTACTTAAAGACCAAGAATTTCCACTGGCATATGACCGGGCAGCACTTCCGGGATTATCACCTGCTGCTCGACGAACACTCTGAACAGGTCTTTGCCATGACCGATGATATTGCTGAACGTGCGCGCAAAATCGGTGGAACCACGTTGCGCTCGATCGGCGACATCACCCGGCACCAGCGCTTAAAGGACAACGACGACGAAAGCGTCGCGCCGAAAGAGATGCTAGCAGAACTCACCGCCGATAATCAGGCACTGACGCGCTACTTCCGCTCCGCTCATGAAACTTGCGAGAAATACAATGACGTGGCGACCGCGAGCGTGATCGAGGTCTGGATTGATCAAACCGAGCGCCGGACTTGGTTCCTGTCGGAAATCGTGCAAGGACTCTGACGCGCGGCCCAATCGAGGCCACTGTGGAACGCAAGGCGAAAATCGACGCGAGCCGAATCATCGTTGAGGCTGACGATAACGAAGTGACGCCTAGAGACAACGGTGCGCTTGTGGCTCGAATCGCGAAGAGGTGTTCGGGCCGGATGGCAGTTGCCTCTAGTTAGGCACCGGGGCATCGATCTCCCCTCGACTCGTTAGTCGAGAAGCCTGGCCCCGCCTGAAACGGTTCCCATTCCCCAGCTTGAGGATGAGACCCAAGCACTGGCCTTCGCTAGACTCTGAAGGTCCTGAACTTCGTAGAATGTGGCTGAGAGCCTGTAGGGTTGTTTACGGGAAGAACAAACCGTTAGAACAAGACTCCGGGGAGAATCTATGATTATTTGCGATCTTTGCGGCGAAGCAAGGGATTGTCTGCAAAAGGAGATTGAGGGCAAGGAATACGATATCTGCTCTGAATGCTGGAACCCGTTAGCACAAAAGCTCAAGGGAAAAGGCCGAGCAATTAATCGGGAAATCGTCTTGTTGCCACCGCCGAGAGCGGTCAAAGAACAGGAAGATGAAGACCCGCAACCCGGAGAGCCGCCAAAAATCTGGGGCGCGGTACAACTCCCCTAGAGAGCGTGTTGATGCGCTTCTTGCAGGTCGGACATCCAGGGACAACCACACCCTTACCACCCTGCGCTACGGAAGGCGGCTGGTCTACGAAACAACTGAAGTCATGGCGGCGGATTTCTTGCTGTAGTGCGCGAGGCAGGACTGATTTCTGCATGATCCTCTCCAGGGCGAAGAGGAAACGGGCGGTCAGGATAGCACGTCGGCGTGTCCCTTTCGGCATAAGGTGATTACATCGGGGCCATGATAGGCTCACTGCCGATCTAATCTAAATAGATATGAGCACCAGCGACATCGCCTACATTTCTGCGCCTGTGGTTAAGTGGGCGAGAGAACGGGCTGGTCTATCCCAAGAAGAATTAGCAACTCAACTCAACAACGTGAAAGCATCCCAGGTACATGCCTGGGAACTAGGCACGTCCCTCCCGACATTTTCGCAAGCCGAAAGACTAGCTGAAAAGCTGCGCATTCCATTCGCGATCCTCTTCATGGAAAAACCGCCTGAAATCGGCCTTCCTATTCCCGATCTCCGCACCGTCACTCACAAAAAGCGGAAGCCTACCCTGGAATTCTTCGATGTCGTCAGTGATGCCCTGCTGAGACAGCGGTGGTATCGCGAACACCAGCAAGAACAAGAGGCTTCGCCACTAGACTTCGTCGGAAGTTTCAAATTCGGAGATGACACCGACAAGATCGCCGAAGACATGGCCAATCGCCTTGGAATCAACGATGAATTGCGCAGAGAGTGTTCGACCTGGCAGCAATTTTTTGTTTCGTTTGTGCAACTGGCTGAAGAATTGGGAGTCCTGGTGATGCGCAGCGGCGTAGTGCGCCACAATCCAACGCGCACCTTGGAGGTTGAGGAGTTTCGAGGTTTCGCCATCAGCGATAAGTTGGCCCCATTGGTCTTCATCAATAGCCGAGATGCAAAGTCGGCACAAATCTTTACTCTGGCGCATGAATTGGTTCACATCTGGATAGGTACAAGCGGCATTTCAAATCCTGCGCCAAAGAAACGGGCTCGTGAACTGCCTCACGAGATTGAAAGATTTTGTAACCAGGTAGCTGCTCAACTTCTGATTCCGGCTGCTGGTCTGGAAACAATCTGGACAGATCAAAAAACTGCTTCTGAAAATGTTCGGCGAATCGCTGCGCACTACCGAGTTAGCACGATGGTTGCGCTAAGGCGTGCGTATGATCTGGAAAAGATAGGCTACAAGCTTTTTTCCCGATTGTTGGACGAAGAATACGAGAAATTTGAGCGGTCTAAAAAGGAGGACGACGAAGGCGGAGGAAATTTTTGGGCATCATTTGGCGCGAGGAACAGCCCGACCCTTGTGAAAGCAATCATCAGTACGTTGCGCCAGGACAGAATGAGCTATCGAGATGCAGCTAACCTCCTAGGCGTGAGATTCGGAACATTGCTCACTTACCCTGGAGCGAGAACTAGCAGGTGATGGATGCCTCGATATTGGGTCGACGCAAGCGTTTGGATCGAGGCCCATGTTAGGAACTACCCAATCGGCATGGCAGATTCATTCTGGCAATGGGTGGCTGGACAAGTCGAGGTTGGAAACATTGTTTCTCCTCGCCGGGTATATCAGGAAGTGGCAGAAAACGAGAAACATCAGGATGAGCTAGCGAAATGGGTGAGACATAGACGTGAAAAGGGACTTTGCATCCCGGCGTCTCGGTTTGTCCAGGAGCGACTTCAAGGAATCAATGAACATGTTTTTACGAAGTATTCCGTTGTTGAGGCGTGTGACTTCCTCAAAGGCGCTGATCCCTGGGTCGTAGCCCACGCCCTTGAAGATCAGGGCGTCGTCGTGACAAAAGAATCTGAGATGCGCCCCAATGCAATGAAGGCCCGAATTCCAGATGTCTGCGACCATTTCAACGTAAAATGCGTGGACACTCTGGAGATGCTGAAGCAACTGAAAGCAAAGTTTTGATTCAACAGGAGGACCGTATGAAACGACTCGGGTGCATTCTTCTCTTCCTGGTCTTCGTTCCTCTCGCGTTCGCTAAACCCCGTGAGTGGCAGACGGCCTCCGTTATGAAGCTTGTCTCTGGCGGATTGGAAACGGAAGCCGTAGCTGTGCCCTTGCCCGGTGGAGGAGCGGTCGGCGAAAGTACGACTACCTCGGGAAAGCACATGCGCGGTGTGTATTGGCTGAAGACCGACAAATTCACCTACGTGATTCCCAACTACGTGAAGGCGAACATGGTTGGTATCCAGTGGTGGCTCTATCTTACGGTCGGCGGACAAACCAAAATTTCCATTGATTCCGCGAGAACGATGCATGTGATCGACGACGAGGGGAAGGACCGCAAGGTGCATATTATTGAGAGGATCGCCAACCAGCCATAGCATATTTCTACCCTCGACTCGGCTAGTTTTCCTTCGGTGTTGCCACTGGAGCTATCTTCTCGGTAATGCTAAGTTTCCTATCCTTGCCTGCATCGTCAAGAATGTGAACGTAGTCTCCGACATGGCCGTCTTTTTCGACGCGAAATGAATTGTGGCCGTTGAGCGTAACGTCTAATGTGCGATGAGTTCGTGCGACATAAACTGAGCCGTCATCAAGCTTGAACGAGTAGAAAGTTTGATTCCAGTCGGGGCAATGGCGGCACCATTCGTTCACCGTGGATATTTTAATGACTGTACAGTTTTTCCAGTCTGGAGCGGCCCAGGCATGAGTAAAGAAGACCAGGACTACCAAAATCAGCACTCCTGCTGTCGTTTTCATCGCCTCACAGGTTAGCAGTACCTTCGATTTCGTCGTCATGCATTCCTCTTGCACAGCGGCTACTTTGTAGTCGAATCGAAGAACTTGATGAACTCTTTGGCTAGTGCTCGTGCGACCCAGGCGTTGTTAAACCCGCTCATCGCCCAACCACCACCTTTGGTTTTTGACCATAATTCAGTGCCGGACGAACGGTCGATGAGGAGGACCGTCGCCTGATTACCTGCACCAGTAGCCAAGTTGAGTTCGCCGGTTTGCACAACCTTCAGGATTAAGTCTGCCTCGTCGGGCGAGGAGACAAGCTTGAGTTTTCCCCATTGAAGCACCTTTCCGCTTAACTCTGTCTTCAAAATGACGTTTCCGGAAGAGACCAATATGCAAAGAGTCTTGGCCGACGCAACCATCTCTTTGGGAGAGCGCTCCGGCGATTTAGCCTCCTTGCGAACTGGCGCGGCACTCAACAGGCTGTGAACTTCTGCTGACTCTGCACTGATTAACTCTCGCACGTAGTTCGAGGGCAATGCGAAGTTTAGGTTCTGGCTTACAGTTACATTTTTCTTTACGAGCGTCAGTGTCAGACTTGGCACGCCAATTACAGCGCCGTTGAGATCAACCAAAGCCCCGCCGCTATTCCCCGGAGAAATCGGTGCCGTTGTTTGTAGAAGTCTTAGTCCATCTACATCGCGCACTCCGCTAATGAATCCGGGAGAAACAGTAGCTTCAAGTCCAAGCGGACTTCCAATTGCAATAACTTGTTCGCCGATCTGAACGCTGTCCGAATCACGAAGATTCAAGAATGAGAACTCCTTCGAGGTAGTTTTTATCTTTAGAAGGGCAAGGTCTCTTTCGGAGTTACTGACGACGATTCCTTCAATCAAATACGATGCCCCTTCAGGGAACCGGACCACGCCGGAGGCCGCGCCTTGGATGACGTGGTAATTTGTGATGAATCTTCCATCGTTGCTTACGATAAAGCCGCTGCCTTGACCCAAAGGTTTACCTTGTTCGTCCTTCGTCTCGATTGTTACGACACACTTCAATGCCTGCCGTGCAATTACCGGAATATCTTTAGTGGTGTCGTTTTGCGCCACCGCAGCCGGAACCCAAAGCGAGAGGGCAATTGCCACTATGAACTGGCAGTACAGCCGATATTGGGTCATTTCACGCAAAGTGAACCTCTGCTTGATGTTCGAGTCCGCGAATCTTAACACGCCTGTGGCATCACCACCGTGTGTATAATTGCGACAAGTCTCCTGCGTCGAACTTTAGGTTGGGTGTGTGCTTGACCGCGTGACTTGGCCGGAACCCAAACCGTGCAAACCGAAATGGTACAAGGTGCCGTTCGACCAAATGCTGCGGCATATTCGTGAGGACAAGTGCGAACAATGCCGCGCTCTAGTTCTGTATCTTGAACGGGAGTCCGAGATTGATAGGTTTCTGCGGAGGAGCCGGAACTAAATTTGGTCCCGTCCACGTTTCCACTCCGTTACAGGCCGGACAGTTTCATGGGCCTATCGTTCGGACGGAGGTGACGAAATATTCAGTTTCAGCAAAACAACTGCCGGGAACCCCTTTATGTTGTTCGTATCTTAACGCTACACGCTGCCCCGCCGCATTTTCGATCTTCTCAGCTACGGCATCGTCGCGCACGCTAAACGTAAAAATCTGCGGAGCGGTGCCGGGGAAGGTACTCATCGCCAACTCTCCTTCCCACGTTTTGCATATCCAGCCCTTTTTCGAAATCTTTTGGACGTAACCAGCACGCTCGCCTTGCGAATAGGAAAAATGAAGCGTAATCCAGACCCATGCGGCGATCAGGCACGCGGGTAAGACGATGACAATAAGCAGCAGGAATAACCAGAACCGACCTCTTCGCGGCGGGGCGCTCACATCAGAATGGCCAACGGTGTGGTTCATCGGCTCTTGAGTCTACGAGAAGACAAGAAGAAATGAAACGATCTTTGGGGCAGACGCTGAACCACGGCCCGGAAACTTCAATTAGATAGCTGTTGTTCGCTTTGATGCCGCGAATTTGTCGGGTGCGTGTCCGCATGATGAATGCTATGCGTAGATCGACTGGAGGCCGTGTTTTGATAATTGCGGTCATCACTTAGTTTGTTGTAAACGGCTTGTACACCACACTCGAATAGTCCGAGAACACATAGAGCAAGCCGCCATCCGGATGTTTGTCATCCACGATTGCTATCAAATCAGAATCGGTGAAGAGGTTCGACCAATCGCGCTGCCCGGTTAGATATTTGTGGGCCGTAGTGCCATCTGTCGAAGCCGCTGCTTTGAACGGCTTACCTGTCACTCGTTCGATGTGCCGGGCAAACTCCTCGCCGTTCTTAAATGTTACAATTGATTGGAGGGACACTGCGTGCTACAACCATCGTTACGAATTGGTGACGCCGTGGGGACACCACCTAGTCGGAAGGGTCCCGCCACACACCGGGAGATGGTGTGGGTTGAAGGCGAGTATTTTCGGGGTTGGGGTTGTTCCGAATGCGCGTGGGAGTTTAGACCTTCAGGATTTCCCGAAGGCGATACGATTGACGAAATGAAAGACGCCTACGAACGGCAGCGCGATAGCGAGTTTGAGTCGCATGTCTGCGCGAAGTACCCCATCCGACGCTGAATTCCGCTGCAAACCGAAATGGTACAAGGTGCCGTTCGACCAAATGCTGCGGCATATTCGTGAGGACAAGTGCGAACAATGCCGCGCTCTAGTTCTGTATCTTGAACGGGAGTCCGGGATCGATAGGTTTCTGCGGAGGAGTCGGACCTAAGAATCAAAAATGAATCATGCAGTCTGTTACGTGGCGGAAGGATTGGAAACTATTGTCGTTATGTTTTCATCGGGCAAAGTTAGTTCTGCAAATGCAGTCTCCAACTCCGAGCGGAACTCATTTGATGTCCACTGGTTTGGAATGTCCCCGAGTTTTCTTCCCATCCGGTCATAGGCTTCCACAAGCGCGTTGCCTTGGTTTACGGTCAGCACCAGCGACACGGAGCCATGTGGCAATTCCTTGAAGTACCGCTGGCCAATCGATTGAAGCTGGGCCGATAGCCGCGTGTACTCGTTTTGCTGTTCCGGTGTCGGCATGTGCGACAAGATAGCACAAGGGTAGCTGTGGTATCTAGGATTGGCTTTGAATTTCGCGGAATCGACTTGATACGTTACTCTGGCTCGCACTCTTTGCCGCTCATGCAAGCTACTACGTTTGTCTCTACACATGCAATGTCATTGCAGCCGAAACCCAGATAGGCCGTTTTACCGTCTGCTCTGTGCCTGAAGTACGCCAACATCTCCTTGGTTTGTCCGTCTTCCAAATAGGTGGAGTAATCGTATTTGTCCATTTCGCTCAGGTCTTTAGCATGCACTTCAAGGCGCACGTAGCACCTATTTGTGGTCTCGTTGTAGCGAGCTACTTGTTCCTGGGCTAGTTTGAAGCCTATAAAATTGTCGCGGAGAATTTTATCTCCGCGCCGCGTGCAATCATCTTGCAAGCGGTACGCTTCTTCAGCGGTGGGAGGGACAAAGTTGGGTCTTGGCTTGGTCGGAGGAGGCGGTGCTGCTTTCTCCGCCGTGCATCCGATTAGCCCAAGCAAAGAGACAGTTAACGCGATTGTGAGCGCTGGTCTCATAGTCGCCATTTCCGGTCATTTCACCGGATTTGATTTGCGCTTTACCAATCTTAACTCGTCAAGGTTCCATCGACGGAAACCATCGATCTGCGTTTCCAGAAGTGCTCCATGCATGCTGGCCAGGATTGCACGAATTTTCGCCGTGCCTCGCGAGCCGACGACTCGAACTGTATCGCCAGGTTTAAGCTTCAAGCGCCCGCCTCGGATGCTGCTGCTGGCGACTCTGCCTTCGCTGTCGTAACTCGTAGAGCCTCGATTTTGAGTCCCTTGTTCATATCAAACCGCTGCTTACGATCCAAACTCTTCACAAACTCTCGCGTGGCTTTTCCAATTGCTCCCGCAATGCTCGACGCATCGACTTTGATCGTGCGGCTTTCAGTTTCTCCATTACGATCTTCATAGCTCAGCGTGACGTTGAACGTGTTCATTTACGGGCCTCCGGTTGGTTTGATGCTGAGAACATGCTGAGAACTATCCGCGTGCTTCCTCTACATTCATTGTCTGCGCGGTCGGTTATTTAATGCAGTCTTCAACGCTAGGCACTTCCGGATCGATGCCGCATGCTCGGAGCCAGGCTACGTCTTCGGAAGTGAGCACATAATGCGCCATGAAAGACGGACATGCTTCGCCAGAGCGTTGTGGCAAAAGCGTAGGCCGTTCGCCAGATTGACGATAAGCAGTGGGGCGTTCGCTCCGCATGACGGACATATTTCCATTTAGTTCACCACCGTATTTTCGTGCAGAGTATCCCACTCAGGGAAAAGCCACGAAATCTTTGACAGATGCCAAAATCCACACTTCGCACACAGACGCGCAATGTCACCGTCATAAGCCGGATTCGCCGGAAGTTGGGCGAATGCTTCAGCTTCTTCTCGGGTACGGAACCAGGCGCGTTCTGTTCCATTACTTCGTTTGCAGCGTTCGGTAATCATTGGCCCTCCTTGGTTTCCGTCCGACCCGCCAGTATCTGCGGCAGGTATTTGCGCCGGGTTTCGAAAACTGCCTTCAGCAATTCATCAAGCGAAGGCATGCGACCGGAGTCGATGAGTTGTTGAGCCTGGGCACGGAGATCACTTGGCTTGATTTTCTTTTCGGCTTTCATCGGCTTTCCTCGATTTCACCCGTTTCCAGGTTGACCGTACCAACCAGGGCATAGCGCCAGCCGATTCCGAGATGCGAATCCGGCATCCGTTGCGGAGGCTCCGCGAACGTGCAACCGGGTCCACAGCAGAGAAACTGCATGGTTCTGGAATGCAAACCACGCTTGGCCGGGCTTCAGTCGTTCGCGAAGAATCTGGAAGCACAGCCTGGTCGGGTTTTTCGGTGCGAGGATTAGCTTTTGTGGTCATCGCGCCGCCTTTGAAGCAGCAATTTCCTCAACCTGACGCAAAGCTTTTGCGTAAGCACTCGTGGCCTGTGAACAGAAACAGTCACTGCTGTTGAGCGATGAAAGCTTGTTAAGAAACAGCGTGCAGATCGGATGTTGGTTCACCCACGCGGTGCCCTTGCCAATTCGACGTGCTTCTTCCCATAAAACTTCATGGACAATTTCCTTGAAAGACGCGAGGACGCCAGAAAGATTGCAGGCGTCCTGGCAGTCGAGTGCGGCTTGTGCGGCCTCTTGAATCTTCATGCGAGCACCAGCCCATCTGCGGACATCGCTGCCGCTAGGTCTCTCGCATAGCGCCACTCAACGACCAGGGCATCTCCGAAAAACTGTGCATCCTCCTGGACGTTCTCGGACACCCACTGCTGCGCAGCCGAAGTGTTCATCCGAAACAAAAATATTGAAGAATGATTCTCCACGGAGAAATCATGTACAGACGTACCGCTGCAATTTTCCATGTGATTTTTGCAACGAGGCAGGTTTCCTGTTTTACAGGCGCATCCTGGAACCACCGTGCGTTAACGCGCAGAGGCGTTATCGTCGGTTGGTGGAGATGCCTTTCGGCACCCCTTCTCTTGATGCAAGACTCCTTTCTATCGGCCTACTACTTTTACTTTCACAACGGGATAAGTATTGTCGATTGCTCTCCGAACCAATTCAGCTATCGAAGCGCCTGTCTTTTTGCTCTCTTCCTCCAGCCGCTTCATTTGCCGAGGCAACAAACTCAGATTGGTTCGGTGCATCTTCACAATCAAAATGGTACAACGTTGTGTAAGGTGGTGGCAAGCTTCAATTCAGTTGCTTCCGGGGCAAAAAAAGACCCTCCCAGCGAAGGCTAAGAGGGTCGGAAGACCATCAGTGAAACTACCATCAAGAATACTACAGCCAGAAGTATTTGGAAAAGGTCTGTTTCCCGGATACAGGCAGGCCGCGAGTCTGGTTTCACCGCTGAGACTTTCAATCGGTCTGGTTCACTTTCCGGACCCGCGTCCGGACCCGCGCTACTCGGATGATATAAACGCGACTGCCTGCGAGCGCGGTTTCAGTTATGGCCAATTCTCGCTCCTCGCCATCTTCGTTTAACAGGATTCGAACCTCTGCATCCGGAGGCATTTTTGACAGCCGAGATGCTAACACGCCGCAAGTAATGTGCATTTAACCCACTCCCTGTTCACTTTGCGGACATGAGTTTCCGCATTGGTTCGGACTGAACTTTCTGGCGTTTAGCTCCTGGCGAAGACGGCAAGAATAGAATCCATCTTCTTCCTCTGCTTCTTCTTCTTCCTCTTCTTCTTTCTCTTTTTCTTTCTCTTTTTCTTTCTCTTTCTCTTCCTCTTCTTCGTCCTCTTCTTCTTCCTCTTCTTCTTCTTCTTCTTCATCGTCCGGCTGTGTCGGGTGAAGGTCCAGTTTCTTCTCGACGGCGTTCATCGCGCCGATGTTCCAGCGCCTGCCAACTTCCGCCAGGATGTGGTCTGCCGCTTCGCCAGGGAGTAAGCCTTCCTTACGGACTCTCGCAAGTTCTTTTGTCGCCCACCGCCGCAATGTGCGGCAAACATCGTGCTGACTCATGCGACCTCCGGTTGGAGGATATGTCTTAAGCTTAGGCTGGCGGTCGCCGCCAGGCTATTCGGAGTGTCTGCAATCCAATGCTATCGCGGACCGAGACGGCGTGCCTAGAAGTCTTGAAGACCTGGACGCCTACCTAGATTCACTCGAAAAGAAAACTGGAAAGCTTTCTGACCGCCATCCTGTCAATGCGACCGCAGCGAGACGGGAGGCTGCGGAATGGAAACAACGGTAAGACTCAACCCTGAAGACGCTAATCGCCAGCTTGTGCGCGATCTTGCTAAAAAGCACGGCGGGGTTCTGAACAAGGACGGAGACGGCTACATATTTCCAGACCAATCCAGTGCCGACACGTTTGCAATGGCTGTCCGGTCTCGGTCCGGTTATACGATTGCAGCCACGGTCTTGGGACTGAGACATGATTGATACCACGCAACGACCGCCGTCGATTCGTGTTCGCCACGGTATCGTGTTGATTCTTAGAGAGTTGGCGTTTTGTGGATAATGTAACCTTATCCGCAATATCCCGGCGTGATTATCTTCTTGACAATGGGCCTGGTTTTTAGTAGGGTGTGAGTCGCATTCCGGTTAGTCCGGATAGGAGATTCAAACAAATAGCCCGCGTGCGGGCAAATTAAATCTCCAAAGTCGCCGCTCCCTTTGGGAGTCGTGGCGACACTCAGGGCGCATGGCGCGAAGGATGGAACCTTTGCGGCCTCGACGCTCTACCAAAGGAGCGTCACCATGCGTACACAGCCACAGCAGCACAATCCAAACAAGATAGTAAGGACTCGAACGGCAGGACCGCTCATTTTAAGCGGTTCCCATGCCGACCGTGAAGCACGGGCGCGAACACTGGTGACACTGTTCGTTAAGTTTCTTAGCGACCATGTTGATCTGATTGTCCAGGTGCGCCAGGACTTTCTAGCCAAGTCGAAGACCGAGACCATTATGGGTTGTCACACGTTCGGCGAATACTGCCGCAACATCCTGCACTACAGCGAGAGTCATATTCGTCGCCTGATCGCTGGCAGGAATCCAGCTACGGCTATCTTCGACGGCTCCAAGAATCGCACACCTGCACTGTTGGAAGATTCTCGAACCAATGTTCAACGCTTACACGACTCCGGCTTCGTTGAGCGGTGCAAGAAGTACGACTGCACTCTTCTCGGATTAGTCCTGGCGCAGGCAATAGCGTTGGACGAAATGGAGAAAGCCGCTAGTCCATCCGAACAGTGGAATTTTCTTGAACAAGCAGCAATTCTTGAAGGCCAGATCGAACACCACCATCTAAACAGATATTTACAAAAGCAGGGACTAGAGACGGCATGACCGCACGCCGCGGCGGGGAATGCGGCGAACAAAGGAGAATAAACGAGTGAACCAGCCCGAAGTATTTGTCTACAAAAACAAAGAAGGTGAAGAGTACGTTCTTCAAGAACACTGCGACTACAATTTCCACGAAGACGGTGAGAAATTTCTTGAAACCATCTGGAAGTGTGTTCAGTGCGGAAATACAACCAGGACGCGCGGAGACGTGTGCCCACCAGTTCACGTATGTAAATTATTCCGAGTGAAAAAGCAGAGTGACAAAGTACGTCGTGCGCAACCCGAGGAAAAGATATTGACACGCGGAGAAGCAAATCGTGCTCAGTCTGTACAGCAAGGAACAATTTCGCTAACGAAAGGTAACGATACCCGAAAAACAAATGCCAGCCCGACTCTGCCCAAAACACAGTAAGCCTTTTCCATGCGGTCGCTGCCGCATTGACAACTCGCAAAAGCCTGCGCAGGCTGCGCCACAGCAACAAATTCCGTGTTCAGTTGACGGATGCTCTGAAGTTTATGTTGTGCCTGTCGGCACAGTGGTGTCGGAAAACTTCAAGTTTGTCTGCAGAGATCACGCTCAACAGAGAAAAGCAGACGCTAAACGTGCCCCTCGATCCGCGATTACGCCGGAGATTCGTAAACAGATCGAGGAGCAGTTGGCCGTGGCCCCTGTAATGCGAGAGCTAGGAAAATCTATTGTCGTGGTCGAAACATCTGAAGGATTAAAGAGAGTTAAGGCCAACCAGGACGAAGCAACAGACATTGCGGATGATGCTGCGAGTGACATCGATCGCGGTAAGAATGAAAACAAGAAAACGATGACATCTACGCGCATTCCTGCGCCGCCTAGAAGAGAAACTGCAGGACAGCCGACATATTTAAAATCCATCGCGCAGCCTGCCGTTCGATCTGCTGATCCGCATGCACCGTACGGCCGTGACCAGAATGATCGCCCCATCGTGCCGATCCGCAGTGATCAGGAAATAGCGGCCAAACTGCTTACAAAAGAATATCTTCAGCCTGGGTTGTGCCCGCATTTGAACGACCCGGACTATTGCTTACTGTGCGGGACTACGAACTATGAATCTGATGTGCAGCCCGTAGAGATTAATCTTGAAGAAAATGTCCGCCGTATGTTCGGCGTAAAGATCAGGATCAGGGAGACGGCCCCTACACTTCGTCGTAGGAGATTCGTTTACTATCCTGGCCTACTCGGAATTGACCGCGTGCAGCTAAACGAATTGATCGATTTGCAGGTGGAGACCGAGCCGCATCAGATCAAAGAGAAGGTTCTCAAATCTCGTTCGCTAATTGAAAATCAGATTAAAGATGAGTCGGCGAGATTGGAGCGTGCTTCGCTCCGGGTGTCCGAACTTAAGACATTGATCAAGGAATCTGAAGACCTAATCGAGTCCTGGTCCATGCGCGTGATGAAACTCCGTCGAGCGCCGGAGGATATCCCGGATAAGAAGACCCGTGAGGCATGGAAGTATGAAGAGCGTAAGAAGATTGAAAAGTACGAAGAAGAGAAGGTTCGGCTACAAAAATATTTGAAAGACACCAAACTTCCTGAGTTACAAAAGAGATTGTCCGAATGGGGATCAAGTCCAGATGATTACGAAATCGCTCCGACAAAGGTGATTGAAGTCCCTGTGACTCTGAGGGAACGATTTAGGGCTCATGAAGATGATGACTTCAGTCTCGACAAATATAGCGAGTTAATGGGGCTCGATGCTGGAACCTGGGCGATCCATGACAAACCAACTTGGGCCAAGATAAGAAGATTCGAAAATGAAATCTTGCTCCAGGCCATCGGCTGGAGACTGGTACGCCCAACTAAACAAGCGGCGCTCAGATATCCGGAACTGAATAAGTACGTCGACGATAAATCCCGAGATGACGAGGTCGAATCGGATGATGGCCCGATGAACGCGCTGATCATCAAGACAGGCGGTGCCGAGATTGGCGCGACCATCTACAACGGCGGAACGACGTGGGACGGGAAACCGCGAGCGTTTGGAAACTTTGATAACGTCCTGGCCTACAGGAAGAAAGATACCGGAGAATCTGGCGGACAACTCCCTCCACCCGGCGAATTCTTCGGGAATGTCGACTCCGGCGACTTCGCCGAACGCTACGAAGAATGATGTATTTTCTTGATACACCGATACTTACAGCAAAACGTCGAACGATCCGGAAAACGAAGCGTTATATATGAGGGAGATATCCCTTCTTCTGTCTTTATCCTCCAGCCGGGGCGTATCCCTTCGTGGGTGCTCGCGCCCCGGTTAGTTCTTGGCTTTGATTTGGTAGTAGCAATTTTCCACGGAGACTGTATGGCATCACCTGGGATTCGGCTTCGCGCCGGATTGCAAAATTTGAATTGCTCGGTGGCCGCGTTCAGCGCATTGGCTGCGCCACTGACACGTAAGAAGATCAGCCAGCAACTGATGAACCAGATCGTGAACGGTCAGCGTGAATTCGATACAGAACAAGACGCGCAAACCATTTTCCGCGTGCTCGATACGATGGCGCATCTGCAAGAAACAGTAACGCCGCGGGTTCCAATCGACTGGTCCAATGCTCTCGAACTGAAAGATACCTTGACGCAAACTTTTAAGAATCGGTTGAACGAAGAAGACCCGATTACGACGCGCTGCTGGTATATCCGCTTGTCCCTGCTGAAATTTCTCCAGCGCATGCGCGGCAATGTTGTCGTAGATACGCCGAATTACCATAACGAGGGCGCGGCATTCACTGACCAATCGTTGGCAGAAGAATGTGTGCGCAGGCTCCATGCGCTCAATGTGAGTGCTCGAACGGAACTGCTTACCGCTCCAAGAAGAAAATCTACGATCACGGTCAGTCTCGAAGAGATCGGTTTCAAACCTGAGAGCGCCGTTGTTCTGGAGCCTGACTCCGTAGCTGTCCAGGGGCCAGTATGAACTGCCAAACAGTGGACCGTCTTACGCTCCTTCAGAATTTCTGGGAAGCTAAGATGTCAGCGTTGGAGCGATACAACGATAAGCATCCGTTGAAACTTCCGCCGCTCGGCGCGACCTTGTTGCTTAAAGATATCGTGCGCTCTGAAGCAGAACAATTTTACTTGGATATTTGTAAATAGTCGGCATCTACCCACTAGGGCCGTCCGGCCAGCAGGGTTCCCGCCGTAAACAAAATCAAACGCAGCAGCCTACGATTCAGAGAATCGAGGTGTGTCCGGTTCGGACAAAGAGAAAACGAATGACAAAAGAAGCAGGAATCTTACAGACATGGTTTGAAGCGAGAGGATTTGGCTTCATCCATCGAGTAGTAGACGGCGAAGTGCGAAGCTATTTTGCGCACATCAGCCAAATGCACGGTGTTCCGAAGGCTGGCGCGACTGTTCGTTTCAACGTAGGTTTAGCAGGCGGGTCGGGCAGATCAAAGGGGCCGATTGCAAAGAACATCGAAATTCTTGACAGCGCAGCAGGGCTGAATGCGCTTGCCGGAGGTACGCAATGAGCGTCACTCCAGAACAATTGAGACACCAAGTCAGCCGGGTGTGCCCACCATTGCCGCTAACGTTAGTCAGGGCAAATGATATTCCAGTGGCGGAAGCTTCGGAGGAAATTCCAAAGAACGTTCGAGCGCAAATTGAGAATCTTGCGAAACAGGGCCGTCCAATCGCAAAGATTGTCAGAGCAGTCCAAACACTTCATAAGTGTGAAAAAGCTAAGGCTGAGCGCTTCGTTAATGCCGTGCTCAATCCAGGTGCAATTGAAAACACATCTGTTGAACCTGAGGTTGAATCGAATGATGAGCCCGTCACCGAACCAGAAGTTCATTTTGGTATGGGAACTCTTCGTCAATTCGAAATTGCAGGGAGAAGAGTCTGGTTGGATCGAAATGGAATCGATGATGATACGGGCGAGCAGCACAAACTGACGAATGCTCAATTAGCTGAGTTCACGAAGATCGATAAAGAGCAAGCAGTTAGGGAATACAGCATTCTCGCCGAAGAGAGCGAGAAGGGCGCGAAGGAGATAGAAAATCCGTACCCCGTCGATGCATGGGAGCAGACTCCGTACTTCAAGTTTGCCCAGATATGTCACGGATTAGGGAAGGACCAAAATTATATTCCGCTGGAATATTTCATCAATGGGTTGATGACCGTGGTCGGCGCGATCTGCGGCAACAGGATCGTGCCGGAATTCAACCAGAAGATGGAAGCCAGGTTCATCACTTTGCTTCTTTCGGAAAAGGGCGGAATCGGCAAGGGCACAGTTTTAGAGTGGGCGAAAGAGCCGTTCATCAACACCAACCTGGTATACACGAACATGGCCTCGCCGATTTATAAGAAAATTGGCTGCTATGTCGGTGACTTTGGAAGCGCACGCGGGATGCTTGAAAAGCTCATGCAATATCCACGAATGCTCCAAGAGTACGGTGAGCTATCTACCGCTGTCGAGAAATTCACAATCGCGGGTAGCGGGCAAGCGTTCCGCGACCAGATTCTTAATCTAGCTGATAGCCAAATTCCGAACTGGTCCACGATAAAAGGCATGAAGGTGTCGAGCGATGCTCCGAAAGAGGTGCATAACTCGATCATCGCTGGCACCACTGATGATCGATTCCAAGAAATGATGATGCAATCAAGTTGGGAGACGATGATCCAACGCATGAACATCATCCCGACTAAGGAGTCTCGAACGGTGTGGAAGCTAGTTGTTCCGGACTTCACACCAATACAGGAATTGCTTCTGCCGCGCATCACGTTGCTTGAGCAATACCGTCTAGTCTGGAGCCTTTCACCAGAGGCGGAAGAGATCGCGAAACAGTGGCATGAAAACCTTCAGTCTTCGTCTGACGCATCGGGTGAAGATGTCGGTCGTATCCAGGTGTATTTGTTTCGACTCCTGAGCCACATGGCGCTATGGACGGCTCCGCTTCCTTCGATAGATTCGGAGACGGACAAATCTCGATTCACAGCTAATGGTGTTTACATACCGGAAGGCGTGACTCCAGATAAAATCTGGCGGTATGAAATTCCTGCCGACACGGCGAGAAAAGCGATCCGAATCGCTGAGTATCAGATCGTGGCCCGCAGAGAGAACATGCCGATCCGCGGCACAACCATCTTCGGCCAGGTCGAGAACCTGATTAAGAAGTGGACGTTCAAGCAGAAGTCGATGCGATGGGTCGAGTTAAAACGCCGCTCACACATCGACCGCTTCGGACACAAGGCATGCCATGACAGCCTGATGAACCTTCAGGCGCAAGGAATACTCGTGGTCAAAGCGGACCCGGAGGAGCCGTCAGATCAGCGTAACTGGTACGTCGTGTGGGCGGGATCAGCAGGCAAGTACCAGAAATGGGCGGAGGGGCGTGGTGGCGCTCGTCCTGGCGCTGGTCGTAAACCGAAAATCGCAGCATAAATCAGGAAATCAAAAGTGCGCCGTTTGAATTGCTTCTCAGACAGAGCGTTCTACCGGGGTTTTCAAACGGCGCATCGTTTTGATTTTAATCCTATGAAAAGAAAGAAGAAGGGGTTTTGAATTCAAGATACCCTGTGACACACACACACACATCATCACACAGGGTATGTGGGGATTTTTGATTCTATAATTCGTAATGGTGCAGTTTGGTGATTAATTGATTGGCTCGATGATCCCTGGTCGGTGTGCGGCGACATCTTCAGAATTTTCCTCGCGAAATGGCCCGAAAATTTGAAATCATGTCACTTTTTGTTACATTTGGCGTCTCACAATTGATATAGGTCATTGTTTTCAATAACTTACAAGCAAGCAGATCGAGTAGGGATTGAATGGCACGCATCAGAAGACCAGGCGAGCAAGGAAAATGGCTGGAATCGCCTGCGGATCACGGGAATGGGCATCGTAGAGAGCCGAAGAAACACTTAACCTGGCGATTAAAATCTTCGGCTCGATCCGTGAGTGTTCACCATTCGTCCGCAAGTTGTTGATAATTTTTGGTGTTGACAAACCAATAGAGTGTGATACACTCTTCGGCAGGAGAGTGAACCATGCAAGTCGCTCTATATGCGAGAGTTAGCACAAACAACCATCACCAGGACCCGGAACTCCAGTTGAAAGATTTGCGGTCGTTCTGTGAGTACAAGGGCTGGACCATTGCAGAAGTTTATGTAGACAAAGGAGTTAGCGGAACAAAATCGAGCCGTCCAGAGTTAAATCGGCTGATGGAAGACGCTAAGTCTAACAAATTCCAGGCAGTTATCGTCTGGAAGTTCGACCGCTTTGCTCGCAATGCGAAGCACATGCTTCATGCTCTGGAAGTCTTTCAGCAATATGGAGTTACTTTCGTCAGCACGACTGAGAACATCGACACATCCACCGCGACCGGGAAGATGGTGTTTACCATTATCGCCGCCGTCGCCGAGATGGAGCGCAGTAACACTGTCGAGCGCATTCATGCGGGACTTCGACTGGCAAGATCGAAGGGGCATAAGCCTGGTAAGAAGCGCCAGCAATTGGACTTAGTCACGATCCGCGAGCGCATGTCTAAGGGCGAATCGTTGCGCAAGGTGGCCGCAAGCCTGGAGATTTCTCCGGCACTGTTGAGCAAGCGTCTGAGGGAACAAGCCGCGTAACCTGCAACGAGTCAACAAGTTGCAATGAATCGAGCCCGAATGTTCGGGCTCTTTTTATTAACCGTTGATCGTGGCGATCCAGTAACCGTAAGTATGCTCTTGGGAGATCGGACCCTCTTCTCTATAAGTCCTTTAGAATCATAGGGTGGTGGGTGTCGGCGGAGGGCAAGGTCCCCAAGCCAGGGTCGACCCCGTAAAAGGACCCGCAACACTTTGATACGAAAGACTTTAGTGTGACAGTCACAAATAGACCGGGGCGGGTATCCGGCACCCGGTTTGCGAATCAGGTATGGAACCAATTAGGGAACCCCCGGTATCCGAGTAGGGGCAGTCACCACTTAATTTTTATCGAAAGGTACTCCTAGTGGGATACGCCGCGGGGTAGAGGTGCTTCCAATGGATCAGTCCACAGTTAAGCGCAATATCGTCAGCATCCGCATTGCATTTCAACGCACGGTCGAGTTTGGGCGGAAGGTCGTCTTGGAATCAGAGTCACCGCTGCGGCAACAAGTGGCACAAGAAATCCTGTTTGAATCACTTGGCCCGCTGAATAAAAGAGAACGTCGAATAGTTCGGGACGCTCTCGTGAACGCGGCTATGGATCGATCGAACGATTTTACTGGCCACGCAGATAAGTTGGTCGTCACGCTTTTGAAGGCAGCGTAAATCCACCAGAAATTCTGGAGAAGGGAGAATGGAGCAAGTTAATACAGGTGTGCCCGGGCCGGATGTCGCAGCAACCCAGGTAACCGTCGATCTTATTGAAGTAACTCCTGCACAAAAACTTCGTAAGACTCCCGCAGCAGGCACCGACGCATATCGTGAATACAACCGTCAACAGCAGCGAAAATCTCGCCGAGGTAAGGCCGAACGGAAGCAAGTTGAAGGTCTTAAATATGACTCGAAGCTGACAGTCACCAAAGCTGAAGCGTTGGAATTGCTCGCGCAGCGCGTACACAACGAGCACATTCGAAACGTAGCGTATGAATGCGCTCTGAAGTGTGCCGCCGCAACTGGTGTTCCGGTTAATCGCTTTCTGTTTGCGCACGGCTATCAAAAATTGATCGCGAGCCAGCAGGCGAAGTCCGAGCAATTCCTGGAGATAGATTCGAAAGAGATCATTCCTTCAGAAATTATTCACAACGGAGATTGTTTCGCAATTTACGACTTCAGTGTGTCCTGGCGCGAACCGGACGTGACCTTCAATGATTTTGTCGAGATGCGCCGAATCCTGAAATCTGACTGGTTTGAATTAGGGCTCTTCATGGGCGTCCCGCTGGAAGAAAAGCCGCATCGTTCATCATGGCGGCAATTTCTTCCGGCGTTCGCGCCTGGTCTCCGCCCAGGGTACACCCTCGGCGAGATGCGCGAATGGCTTTCAAAACAGAAGTCTCCAAGCTATCCGGTAACGACCAGAGATTTTCTCCTTCAAGCACCCCGCGGCGCGATGAAGAGTTCAGCAGGACATATTTTTCTGGCACAGGCGTTGTTGTGCGCTCCATCACTGCGCTTACTCGTTTGCTCAGAAACAACGAAGTTCAGCAACAAGTTTGTCAAACAGTTCCGCGCTCAGTTCGAACTAGGCTCGGACTCGATCTACGAAAGATTTCAGTATTTCTTTCCTGAGTTTTGCATAGAGCCAGGGGACGGCAGCGTCAAGGTGTTCACGTCGCCCATGCGTTCCATCGCGGTCCAGGATGAAACTTTGGAAGCAGTTTCTATGGAAATGGCTGCGCAGGGACGCAGGTTTGACATCGGCTGGTTCGATGATTGCATCGGTAAGACGAATACAGCCAACAACGATCAGCGTGAGAAATCACTGGAGACTTATGGGGCGTTGTTGAAGCTTCGCGAAGCCGGAGGAGCAGGCATCGTTGTCTGCATCGGCACGCCTTGGGTCCAGCCGCCGCCAGGTGAAAGCGGCGACATGTATTGGGAACTGATGAAGCGTAACGATCAGGACCCAACGCATCCGATGGCTGTGTTGAGACAGTCTGCGTGGATTTTGAAGCCAGAATCAAGTCATCTGTTTCCGGATCATCTAAACGCACTAACTGAAGACCATGTGCAGGAGTTCTTGTTTCCTTCCGGTTCGCGTTTGAGTTTCCGCGATTTGATGAAGGAAGCGCGATTTAACATTTCGGACTTCTACACGCAGTTCCTTTGTGAATACATCGAGACCGAAGAAAGCAAGTGGACCGTCACGTTCACCCTCGATGAGTTGTTGGCTCGTGTAAAGCCTCTTAGCTTCTTCGGCGGATCGCCAGTCGCGATGACTGTAGCAGCCGTGGATACGGCTTACAGCCGAGATAGCCGCGCTGATCGAAGCGCCATCGTGATCGCCAGGGTGCTCGTTCACCAAGGACGAAACGTTGCTTACGTTGTCGAGGTTATCGCCGACCGCTGGAAGTACAGCGATCTTGCTGTTCAGATTGTGCAGGCATTCGCCAAGCACAATGTGCAGCGTGCAGTGATCGAGCGCACCGGACCTTGGGAAGAACTCCAGGCCAATATACAGCGTGCTGCAGGGTTGCGCGGAGTAGTGCTCCCGCATTTGGTCTTCAAGCAATCAACAGCAACCGGAACCAACGTGACTCGGAAAGTGTTCAGAGCGAAAGGTGCCGAAATGTTGATGCGCAATGACCAGCTTTATTTTGCACCAGGATTGTGGAATGAGAGTTTGTTCGATGAGATGACGAAGTTTAAAGGTAAGAAGAGTTCATCACGAAAAGACGACATGGTAGATGGAGTCGGCATGCTTGTCGAGAATTTCATAGTTCGCGATACAGGCGGCGGGGTCAAACCCACTCCGGAGCAAGAAGAAATGGAACGACAAGCATACGCCCAGGAACTTCTTCGCCAGCAGCACCAAATGTATTTCGGAAGCGGTCCAAACACAATTCCGCATTCAATCAGTCGGACCCCAGAGCCCGCGCCGAGCAATCCGCTCACACAACAACTTTCTCGGTTCGGAATGATCCGGCGAGCAGCGTAAGAGGAAAGCCGATGTACGGTGGCAAAAGAAATGTAGCGAGATCAACGTTGAAGCGCTTGACCGAGAATTACAATCCAGTTTCACAGCAGCCAAGTTCAACTGCCGGAAAGATCGTTCACATCGATTTTGACCGCGGTTTTGCATTGATCGAGTTCGAGCAAGATGGGACTCAAACAGCAATCGCAAAGCGCAGAGACATTTCAGGCGTAGCCAACGGTCATGTTTGTGTGATTCGACAGGGCGATCACTGTACGGCCCTGATCAAGCGCACGCAGCGAGGGTTTGAGGCACGCGATGTTCGAATGATAGATGTCGAGTGCCAAGCTTCTGAGTTTGAAACCAGTGAAATCACTCATGTAACCGAGATCGAGCCGGGTAAGTTCCGAATCTTTGCCGAGCGCACGATTCCGAATTGTCGTTGTCCAATTTTAGTGTGGCTTAACGGTTCCAACCAGGACCTTCGCGTCGGTGACTGATCCGCCATCGAACCGTCCTTGATGGCGATGGTTCCGGCAGGTTTCACGCCGAAGATGTGCAACTCGCCGCGGAATAAATAAGAACAATTCCAAGAGTTTGATTTGTCAGGGCATGCGCATGTGACCCTGGCAGATCAGGG
>Ga0210400_10001487_pt1 | contig 23195 bp, 18 predicted proteins | sample IncBWH26MmetaG_FD_155456 | JGI IMG/M metagenome (GOLD analysis project Ga0210400, IMG submission 155456) | Forest soil microbial communities from Barre Woods Harvard Forest LTER site, Petersham, Massachusetts, United States - Inc-BW-H-26-M | ecosystem: Environmental > Terrestrial > Soil >...
CGGTGAACACGGTCCTCTGAAGATTTGGACACACTACCGCCCCCGAGCCCCAGCGTTAGCTGAGATAGAAGCGTAAGGCACCTGGTAGAGTTTCTCGCGCCATCCATAGTCTTTGAAGTTCGTCGCCCTCCGACCGGCGTCGCGATCCAACGGTCAACGTTTCTTCGATGTAGAAAACGATGGCGAGGTTGTTAACGGGAAGAGCAGTGCGGCAGCATTCTAAGGGCTCGGCGCGGAGGAAGCGACGTGCGTTTCCGCTCCACAACCGGCTGTGGACCGGCGTTCCACAGCGGTCCCTTCTTCATAGTCGTTCCAAGTTTCGATCATGAGGAAAGGGAGCGGCTTGGAACTGTCGTAGTACTCCCGATAGATACTCGTCGTCTCGTCGAGTGTTTTACCGCACGACCTCTGAATGTGGCGATTGAGCCCCCATTTCGCCGTGGAATCGTCGAAGCCTGGCCATGCACCGCCAATGGCAAGCTTGTCGGGGTGCTTGTTCCTCATGGTGTTGTAGAAATTCTTCAGGTACTGCTCGCCCCAGTTGCTGCCGTCCAGCGCCCATCCACCCGGACCGGGCTGAACCCACGCGTAGGAGCCGACAAAATCATTGGCAAACTGAGCGGGAGGCTCATCTTTATAAATCAACAAGGGCGGCCTGTCCCAATTGCTGCAATGCTCGCGAGCTTTGTTCCAATCGATGTGTCCGCTCTTGGGGAAAACGAAAAACATCGGCTGGCCGTTGTAGGTGAGATAGGCATCGCGATACCTGGCCGACGGCCCAATGTATGTGTTGTACGCCTTGTCGAGGGCGGCGATTGCGTCGTCAGTGGCCTGCGAATCCTCGTCCTCCGCCTCGTTATAGAGAAGTGCTACCTGGAAGTGGTTCTCGCTCGCCGCTTGCTGCAGAAGGGCAAAATTGTGATCGGAGTACGGTTTACTTTCTCCGTACCAATCGACGACAAAAGCGGAGATCCCCATGCGTTTCGCTTCCTGGATCTGCTTACGAAGGACGGCCGTATCCTGGCTGGAATAACCTACATCCATGTGGGTGTGGTCCCCGAACCACGGCATGTAAACCGCGAGCAGTTTAGGAGACAGTGCTGGAATCAGTCCATTTTGCGCAAGGCTGCGGTGGACGCCCGTCGACGTACACGCGCTCGCCATAACAAAAAGAGCGGACAAAAATACCAGGAACCCTCGGGACAAGTAACGACTCCATTTCTTCAAGACCTTCCTGCCTGACGGATTAAGATGCATAGCACAACGCTGCGGTTGGCGGTGTTGGAGCGCTCGCAGCTGGCGGCCAATTCAGAATTGCGGAACAGCCTGTAACTGACGGATCGTCCAACGGTCGGCCCCCGGGGTCATGAGAATAACGAAATGCATCACGACGTGCTCATCGTGAATTACTTTTCCACCATCGCTGACGCGTAGCTGGAACTCGGCAGTATCGTGTAACTCCATAACGTCGCCCTCTGGGGCATAGAAAACGGCTTCTACTCGGTGGACCTGATTCGTGTATTGCTGGGACAGGTTTGTGCCCTGTTGGGCGGCAACGGTTTGCTTGAGCGATTCTCTCGCTTCTCCCGTGAATGGCCCCTCAAGCGGATCTTGGGTGTTGAGTTCGAGCGCCTGGGCAATGCTGGTCCAGGCGAAGCGATAGTCGCGCAAGATTCCTCGCTCAGTTAGACTTTCGACGGCTCGGGGCGAAGCTTTCTTAACATCCAGTTGCACTTGGACCGTGTCGACGGCGTGGGACGAATTCACGGACACAACCGCAACGACAATAACTTGTGCGCAAAAGCGGAACACTTGATTCATCCCTGAGTTCATTGCTTCGCTCCGATGCGCAGTTCGTTACCAAGCACAACGCCCGAAGCGGCTGAGATCACGGTCAGGCCCGGCGCCGTTTTGATTTGAGCCCGCGCTATGCCCTGCCTGATCGGAGCGTCCACAGTGCTTTTCTCATCTCCTTCAGTGGCGGAGAAGGTCACGATCGTTCCATCGGACACGATATTTCCATTGCAGTCGTGAACTGGGTCAGTCTGGACCAGAATTCCTGCGGGACCGCGCTGGCCGCTGATGCGCAGTTGGCAAGGATCGGATGCGACCTGTTGTACGGCGCGCTTTACGGAAATGGCGTCCAGAGAAGCCGACACTTGCAGAGCGCCCGCGGATTTGCCGGAGGCGGTGCGAAACCAAGCCACACCATCTTGCGTGCGAGCCGCACGAGAGAACAACGAATAGTTAGCCACGGCCAGTTGAAAATCAATGGTCGCCGGCGCGAGCACGAGATTATGAAATTGATCGAATGGAAGCGCAACTCCGCTCACGGCATCGCTCCGCGCCACCGGAACCCGCGAGGGATGCACCAGAAAGGTCAGGCGGAAAGGCTTCGCAGAAGTCACGAAAAAAGTCGCGCTATTGCAAGTGCCGGAACACAAGAGCGCCAGGTACTCGCCAGCATTTCGGAGATCGCGGCCCTGGAGACGAATCTCTTCTCCCAGCGTGGCATCGGTCTTGATCGATACTCCCGGACCCAGCAGGTAAAAAGTCGCCTTGCCGCTGCCTGACGTTGAGAGCGAGGCATCGTCTCCAGCAGTGACGGACGCCGGCACACGAAGATCCTGCGCAAAACTTACCAGTACAGAAAATGCGACTGTGACGCAGGCCACCGCGCAGATTTTGAACCTGCGACGCATGGCTAGGACCTACCCAGGGTATATTGATCGACTACCACGTGAAAGTTCTGTACTCGAGACGCGACGAACTTCGGAATCTCTACCGCAAAAGACTCAGTGGATTGCGGCAGCAGAGCGCGATCGACATAGCCGTCGGCAACCCAAACGACTTTCGCATTGTTATCGTAGAAACTTACGATCACGTGCGAAATGTTGACGGTCTGCCCGCTCTGATTGAGCAAGTCTCCGTGAAGAACACTTTTGCCTTGAACATCGGAATCGATCTTCTGATTCATCACTCCGATAACCGGATCGGCTGAGGCCGGAACCAGAGTGGCCTTCACATCCATGCGAACATTCTTGACATTCTTCAAATTGAAGCCGGGAAAGTCGATTCGATAGGGAGTGACTTGTTTTGGCAGGAGGATGTGATCGATCTGGTCGAAGCTGCTCTCGTCATCGATAGCGCTGCCGGCCCGATCGACGAGCACGGCATTCACGTTGACGAAAGCGGGGATCGTGTCTTCATTCACCACCTCCCCCATCACAATCGCGCCTTCAGCAGAGTCGACCGCGTTCATTGAGATGATGCGCACATGGGGCGCGTCGACATTTCCAGAGCCCCACTGATCGGCAGCGCCGCCGGTGACGAGATCCCACCGCAAATAGTTGACAGGAATCACTTGCGCAGGCACGTTCGGGACTTGCACCCTAGGCCAGACTGCCTTCCAAACGTCTCCCTCTCGAATCAGGCGAATGTCGCGGACGTCCTCAATGGGGCCGACAGGAGTGGTCCAGTGAAGGCGAATCCGCATTTCCGCGTCGTCGTTGGTCGCGTGCAATGGCCGCGGATCGAAGGCCTCGAGACTTGAAAATGACCGCAGGCTGCCGTTGGAACCGATCCAATCCTGAATGAAGGACTGTTCGTCGATACCGCTGGTTTTGGAGACAGATTCAAAGGCACGGTCCCAGTTGCGGCGCTGCACATCCACCAGAAGATTCGTGAGCGCCTGTTGCGGGGTGTCGCCTTTGGGCGTCAATCCATAAAACGCAGAACCAACGGCGATTCCAACGGTTCCGCGAGAGGCTCCAGCACCCATCAGGGCGAGCGCCATTAACAAAACGGTGACGACAACAAGAATAGTTGGCAGAGCAAATTTCATTCGTACGCCTCAGGCCACGTAGTGCTGCTCAGGATGTTCGGCACGAACCGGCACACCCATGTCCACTGTCATACGGCGGTCCTCAGGCAAAAGCAGCTCGAGGAATATCGCAAGAAAACTTACACCGATCGGCAAGATTCCCCACAGGAATCCCTGCCATGGCGCGGGAATCGCGTCGGACTCAATCTTGTGAGCGGGCGGAACGTCATCCTTCGACCACGCCGTGATTTCGCCATTGCTGAAGGTCTCGATCTTGCGCCATCCCACAAACGTCAAGAGTGGCTCGTAGTAAGAATCGTGAACGAAGATATATTTCAAGCCATAGCGGTTCGCATGTTCGAGCATGGCTCGCAAAGAAGCCATGCCCGAAGAACCATAGAACTTTGCATTGGTTAGCTGTGCCGAGCCGTAGTGCGTCATTTCCGGCAGCAGACGGGCTGAGTTGTAATCTCCATCGACGCTGCCGGCGCTGGTGTAGGTGGAAACTTTTGCGAGTTCACTGCCGAAACCTAGAGTGATATAGCGATAGCTATCGTGGCCATCGCGGTTGAGAAACGCGATGACTGGATCAACATTGGTCGTTCCCGCAGGACGATAGGGATTGCCGTTCAACCACCAGAGTGCAGCACCGATCGTTGCAACGGCAGCCAACGACAAGGCAACCGCCGCCTTGGAGCGGAACCTATCCAGAAGCTCGACCGAGAGCATCCCCACAATGGGCATCGCCAACAATGTCGCCCAAAAGGTGAAGCGCTCAAACGTCAAGATTTCATAGGCGCGGCCGAGCAGCCATTTTGGCAGTGGCGTGGTACCTCCGAGGCCGAAAACCATGGTCAACCAGAAACCGATCAATAGAGGCCGCAATCGTCGCGTCGACGCTCCTCTTACGAAAATAAAAGGCAAGGCAAGGATCAAGGCTCCGTATGGAATCACGAAATAGTTGATCGCCGTGGTGGAGTTCAACAGAAAATTCGCACGACTATCGTGCGGGATTGGAATCTGGTGAATCGGATGTTGGATGATGGCAAACCAGTAAGGGAGAAGCACGATGCCGACGCCGGCTCCAACCGTAACGGCGAAGACCACAGCACGCGACAAGACTCCGGCCACAGATCCTGAGACGCGCTCATCTTTCGAGTCGAGGCACGCGGTCCACAACACGGGCCCCGCGAACAGAACGACACCAAAAATCAAAGTCACGTGATGGGCAGCGGCGGCAGTGAGACTAATCGCTACTCCTTTGACAAGCGAGCGGCCGCGCGCCTCCGTCATCCATTCGTAGAAATAGGGTAAGGCGTTCAGATAAAGCGCGGCGGAGGCGACCGTCGCAAGTTGCCCCGCCTGATAGACCAGAAAAGCCAGCGCACCCAGGAACACGCTGCCGAGCGCGGCATAACTGGCGGCGCGGTCATCCACCCAGATTCTTGCGAAGCGAAAGATCCCGACCGGAAGTAGCAGCACGGCTATCAGTTGCACCAGCATATAGCCCATCTTCAACCCTGCGACGGTGGAGAACATAGCGATCCACTGATGAGTTAGAGGTGGGTAGGTGGTCTGCGAGAAGCCGGCAAACCACTTCTCGTTCCATGGATTAAACCAATGATGAGCATAGTGCGAGGCGAAAAATATGTGGAAGTTGGCATCGAATGAACCCGCAGGAAGCTGCATAAACAGAAGCGGACCATGTACGGCAAGCGCCACCAGCACGATTGCCAGTATCGGGATGGGACGAGAGTAGCTTTGAGCGGTGCTCACGAAATTGCGCTCCAATTCTTGCGCCCCGATTGCTTGCGCTCCATGGGTTCTAAGCCCAGGGACTGTAGCCACAACTTCGATTCGAAATCGAATTCAGGGGTTTACTTCATATTTTGGGCTGATTTCCGTCCTCGACTCCGAAAGCAGCCCTACAGGGGTGGAATGGCATCTGATGTGCACCGCGGAAACATTTGCATGCGGGAGGTAAAACTCGAGACCTGTGTTCAGCGTGGTGATGCCGTGAAAAGCCGATTTCCGCTCGCGAGCTTTTGCATAGCTCTTTTAATTAGTGGCGCTCTGGGCCAGACGTTCGAGGTTAACGGCCAGGGGAGTAACTCGTCGAAGCCCAGCACCCAAAAACAGAAATCTTCTTCTGCCGGCAATTCTCCTCCGCAAGAAAACTCTGAGGAAAATAGTAGCCTAGGTTGGGGATCGAGCATTGATGTCGCCCGGCAAGCCCGGGCCGCGCAAGATGCGCTGCAGCGAAATGACTATGCCGCAGCTGTTTCTTATGCCGAGCGCGCCGCCAAGTCTGCCCCGCAAAATGCCGAACTCTGGTTTTTGCTGGGATACTGCGCCAGGATGAATGATCGTTATCCCGCCTCGGTCGATGCATACAATCGCGGACTGACAATTCAGCCCAACTCAACTCGTGGTTTGGCAGGACTAGCGCAAACCTTCGCCAAGATGGGTCGTGACGCTGAGGCGGAAAAGCTGCTGGCACGGGTTGTGGAGGCTAATCCGAGAGATGCAAACAGCTTGCAGTTGGCGGGCGAACTTTTGCTGAATTCCGATCCAACCAAGGCGCTGGAACTCTTGCAACGGGCAGAAGCCATCGCGCCAAGCGCTCACACCGATTTATTAATCGCTCACGCTTACGATCATCTGGGAGAGCGTAACGAGTCCGGAAAGTATCTCAATCGCGCCAGGAGCCGCGCTCCCAAAGATCCCGAGGTTTTGCGAGCGGTCGCAGGCCAATATCGAGATCAGGGCCAGTTTGACGAGGCGATTGCGGCCCTGCAAGCCATCCCGTCGAAGGCGATCGGCGTGCAAGCCGACCTGGCTTATACGTATCAACTTGCGGGGAAACAACAAGAAGCGGCGGATCTTTACTCACGCCTCGCAAAGAGCGCTAAAGGAAACCTTGGGCTGAATCTCAGCGCCGCTCAGGCACTTGTCGGATTGGGGCAGACCGATGCCGCTCAGGCTTTTATAGATGAGGCGAGGCACATCGATCCCAACAATTACCGACTGCATGCGATTCAGGGCGCAATCGCAGAAAACGACAACCGTTTCGAAGACGCCGCCAACGAGTACAAGCTCGCGCTAAGCAACTTGCCCGCCCAGGTTCCAGAGGGTGGGCTCTACCCGATCGAATTGCGTTTGAATCTGTACGAGCTTGCCTTGCGCCAGGAGGACGAACCCACGGCTAAGGCGCAACTCGATGACGCAATGGCGCAGATTAATCAGGTTCAGGTGGCGCCTTCTTCTCGTCCGGAGATGCTGAGACTACGGGCAGCCATTGAAGCTGGATCAGGAAACACCGAGGCCGCGAATAAAGATTTGCAGGAAGCTCTGTCACTCGCGCCTTCTAACGTCAATTCCCTTCTGAACTACGGAAACCTGCAGTGGAGGATAGGCCAGAAGGACGCGGCGCAAGAGACCTTCGCGAAGGTTCTGGAAATCGATCCGCGAAATCGATCCGCTCTGGCCAATCTGGGCTACCTTGCGCGCGATAGGGGAGACGCGAAGCTTGCGGAAACATACTTCGCCCGCGCGGCCAGCGCGCACCCGAAAGACTACGGCCCGTATCTGGCGCTAGGTGATCTATATACAGCGCAAAGAAACTTCCGCGCAGCGGAAACCAACTACGAGACGGCTTTTCAGCGCATGCCAACCAATGCTCTGATCATCGCCGGAGCGACGAATGCCGCGCTGGAATCGCACGATCAGGATTTGGCCAAACACTGGCTGGATCGCGCTAAAGGCAAGATGAACGACAGCCCGCAGGTAATGCGAGAGCGTGAGCGCTACCTGACTCTGAGGGGCGATTACGCCGAGGCAGCCAAGCTTGGAACTGCCGTCATCGACAAGCTTCCGCATGATCGTGAGGGCGTCATCTATCTGGCCTATGATCTCTATTACCTGCAGCGTTACGACGAGGCGCTGGCTCTCGCAACCAAGTACGAGCCAATCATTCCGAATGACAAAGATCTGGCGTTAATTGCCGGATATGTGCATGCGCACGACGGGCAATTGCGCGACGCAGTTGCGGATTACACGCGCGCCCTTGAGCGCGACCCAAAAATGGCGCTGGGATATGGCAACCGCGGATTCGTATTGAACGATCTTCGCGAGGCCGGCAAAGCGGTCAAGGATTTTCAAGCTGCAATTCAGTTGCAGCCCAACTATGGCGAGGCGCATCTGGGGTTGGCGTACGCTGATTTGCAACTGCACCGCCCTAAGGCGGCACTTAGCCAGCTGGACCTAACGCAGAAGCTGTTGGGTAAATCGCACGCGTGGCACCTGGCGCGGGCTGAAGCGTTCCGACTTGAGCAGGATTACGCGCATGCAGAACCTGAGTACCGCATTGCATTGCAGGAGACTCCGAATGATTTCTCGACCCAGTTGACCTATGGCGACACACTGTTTCGCCTGCGGCGTTTTCAGCAGGCGCTCGCCGCATTGGATGCCGCGCAGCAACTGGCTCCAACCGATCCCGCGTCCTACGCCTTGCGAGCACAGATCGACGCCAGGCAAGGGTTGCGAGACGCCACGATGCGCGACATCCAACTTGCGGAACAATACGGCAAAGATAAAGTCGAGATTCTGATGTCCACCGGTGGGTCGCTGTTAACGCTGGGAGAGCGAGACGCTGCCATGCAGCGCTTTTCGCGCGCTCTGGATATTCCAAACGGAGACCGTATCGGTGTGCGCTTGGCGATTGCCCAGGTGTTCATGCGTCAAAACCACTACGATGAAGCGCGGCGGCAGATCGCGTTGGGTTTCGCTGAAGCTCGAGTTTATGCGTCGCCAGTCTCCTCAGATGATATCGCGGAAGCGGCCGGCATTTTTCTGGGGATGCACGACTTCGACCTTGCAGAAACCTACTTCGACAAGGCACGGCTGGCGGGGGCGAATCCTCGCACTGTCGACATTGGATTGGCCAACACCTATTTGGCTGAAGGAGAGACGCACAAAGCGGAAGACGCTTTGAACAACCTGGGTACAGCCGACGATTATCGCGATGACTACGACTACATGATGGCCGAGGCGAACCTGTATCGCCAACGCCAGGACACGGTGCATGCTCTCTCTGCCTTCGCGCAGGCGAGCAGCGTAGCCGGACAGGAAGATCAGGGAACAGCCAGAACGGCTCAGTATGAACTGGCCAGCGAAGAAGGCCGCCAGATCACTCAAAGCCTGAGCTTATCCCCTGAAGTTTCGTTTGCGCCGGCGCTGGAAGATATCAATGTCTATACCCTCGATGCCCGGATCTTGCACGTAACCAACCCTCTCCTTCTGCCGCCGCCTCGGCATTCCTATCAAAGTTTGGCGGAGTCGCATTATCGGATTCACCTCGGGAAACTGCCAGCGATCACTGGTTTTGTCGGAGAAAGCGAGACATCCGGCCGACTTCTTTTTCCCAGTGTGAGCATCATTCAAGACCGCAATACCTATGACACATTTTTCAACGGCGGGATAACCCCCGTCTGGCACTTTGGATCAAACGCGATTACCTTCAACGGAGGCCTTCAATACACAATCCGCCGCGACACCATCTCGCCGGTTTTCATGAGCCAGAATCTGTTCCGGCAATTTCTTTATGTGTCCAGCAGTTCCTTCTTTAATTGGGTTTCATTCAACGGCAGCGCGATCCACGAATCGGGGCCCTTCACAGATCAGAATCTACACTCGCGCGATTTATCGGCAAGCGTGGAGTTCACAGTTGGCCGCCCTTGGGGTCGTACATCTCTCATTACCGGATACACGGTACGGGACCTGCTCTTCCGTCCGTTAATCGAGGAGTATTTCAATACATCGAGCTATGTAGGATTGCAGCACAAGTTCGGCGGCCGGTTCACCGTGGCCGCGCTGGCAGAGGATCTACGTTCGTGGAGGGTGATGAACACACAGTATGCAATTGCCGAGGCGCTAGTGCCCGGCGGACGCTTTGAGGTGCGTGCGAACTCCCGCTGGAATGTTCAAGGCTCGTTTCTTCTCTCGCGAGGTTTCGGTTATCACGAATACGACAATGCGCAGAGTCAGTTCCTGGTGGCATACACCCGCGCCATGCACGGTTCTGGCAGCGGTGAGGCTAGCGGATCGGCAGTTACGCACCCATTTCGATTGTCGTTTGGAGTACAGCAGCAAACTTTCTATAACTTCAACGGATCCACGAAGACAACCGTTCTTCCGATTGTGCATTTTTCACTGTTTTAAGCTCAACCGCTTTGTTTGTGAACCCGCTCCCGCCAATGACCGAAAGTGTAAAGACCGCCGTGAAGATGTTGCCTGTCGATGCACGTTCGAAACCGGCAGCCGCTCCTCCGTCTAAGACGCTGAAGTCCCAACTCCTGGGCGGCAGCCTCACTCTACTCGCCGGTTCCGGATTGGTTGGAGTTACCAATCTTCTCTACAACGTGATTACGGCGCGGCTGTTAGGTCCCACTGGTTTTTCCCATTCGACCGCGGTGTACACGATCCTGATGCTGATGTCGGGCATTACTCTTTCGTTTCAAGTCGTGTGTGCGAAATATATCGCGAGAACCGCACTCACAGAAGATCGTATGGCGGTCTTCGCAACTTTGCATCAACGCGCCTGGATCGCCGGGATTGCAATCGGATTGGCGTTATTTGTGATGGCTGCCCCGCTGGCAGGTTACTTGAATCTCCCGGACCCCGGATGGATATCACTCTTGGCGCTGGGCACGGCTTTCTATGTTCCTCTCGGAGTTCGACGTGGATACATTCAGGGAGTTCATGCCTTCGGCCCTCTCGCTCTCAACTTCATGCTGGAGGGGCTGGTCCGGCTAGTCGGAGCATTCGTTTTAATCGAGCTTGGTATGGGCGTTCAGGGCGCGATCCTCGCGAGCGTGTTGGCGGTGGTTGTGTCCTATTTTGCAGCAGTTCCTAGCCCGTTGGCCTCATTCAGCTTTACCGGAATCGCCATTTCTTTCCATGAGGGACTCCAGGCAATTGTTTTCTTCTCCGGCCAAACTGTCATCAACAACTTTGACATTGTTCTGGTGAAGCATTTTTTCCCGCCAGCAGAGGCGGGCGTCTATGCGGCGATCGCTCTTGTCGGCCGACTGGTCAACATGTGCGCATGGTCAGTGGTCAATACCATGTTTCCGGTCTCCGCCGGTGCGGGCAAGGAGGAGGAGGAGAGCGGGGGCAGCCCGGTACTGTTTACTTCCCTCTTGCTTGTCTTTCTCATCCTGTCACTCTTAATCTTCGGTTTATGGCTGGTTCCGAGCTTCCTGTGGAAGACAATCTTCGGCGCACACTTTGATCTCGGTGATTATGGTGCTCTGGCGCCGCTCCTGATCCTCTACGCGATCACGGCCGGAATTTACTCCCTGAGTTCGGTGATCATCACCTACGAGATGTCGCGCAAGATCGCCAACACAAGCTGGCTGCAGCTGGCCTTCAGCGGCGCTATGGCGCTCGGAATCTATCTCCTTCATCAGACACTCCACCAGGTGATTCTTGTGCAGTTGGTGCTGATGGTGGTTCTACTTTGCGTGCTTACGATACCCTTGCTGCGAAACCATTTCGCTACCCCGGTTCCGATTGTCTACAGTAGCCTGCGCATCGTAGAAGCCTTGACGGAAGAGGAAGTCATCGCGGAGTTTTTGAGGAGTGAATTTCATCATCCAGAGTTCGACGAGTACCGCCAGGAGTTCGACGCGCTTGTCAGGAATCCAAATCTGCACAACACCAGGGAAAATGCCGTGCGCCAAGCCTTGCTATTTTTGCGGCGCGGTCCGATGTGGCGGGAACTTCCCGCCGACACGCAGTGGTACGAAGTGGAAGTGACTCCCGAGGACCTTGCCCGCATTCGTTTTTTTCCAAGAGCACAGTGGCGCCGGGTCGCGGACAGGAGTTTCTATCTGACCGACGTGGTGGAAAGCATCCGAAGCCAACTCGATTCATCCTTCCGGGATGATTTCTTTACGAAACTGCGCAGCCTTAGTTCGTCGGTACAAGAAGGCTTGATTAATCCTACCGTTCTGTTGATCGGCATGGACAATACGGGGCCGCTCACTATCCTCGACGGCAATCATCGCGTGGCTGCGGCGATGCTTGGTCCGTCTTTGTCTGTGCTGAAACGGTTGCGATTTATCTGCGGATTCTCGCCCGAGATGACGCGGTGCTGCTGGTACTCCACCAACGTCAATACACTGTTGCGATACTTCAAGAATCTCGTGAGATATGTGTCGTATGATCCGGGATCTGACATTGATCGATTCCAGGAGCACGACGTCTAGAGGCGGGCTTTTTGATTGGGATTCCGAAGAGATAAGGTCCCTCACTTCGCGGCGGCTGACAAGCTCAATTTGACGACAAGCTCACTTTTAGAAGGCCGGGGTTACCGCTGAGGCGCAGGAGCAACCGGATGAGTCGAAGGCTCTCCCACGATTGAGTTATCGCGGCGTCGCAGTACGATCGGCTCGTGCTGCTGCCGAAGGGCTTCTCGCTCCTGCGAAACTTTGGCTTCCACCTTGTGATCACTATCGGCCGCAACTTGTGACAACCTCATACCTTCCGCGGACCGTCGGGTAGCCAACCCGACCGTCACGCCACCCATAGCTTGGGCTTTGTCGTAGAAGAACTGGGCGGTTTCGCGGTCGCCCTCGATTTCCGACAGGTACCCGATGTTATTGATGGCGAACACGTTATTCGGATCGACAGCGTATGCACTTCGAAAGGCATCCTCCGCCGCCTTAAGATCGTTGCGATTGACATCGGAGACTCCGCGTACGTTCAGCTCTGCAACTCTTTCTTCCGGAGTCTTTTCGGCTTGCAGCCTGGTGCGCAGGTTTCTGGCATTCTGCGACGCAATTTCCGTGATGGGCTTGCCTCGCCAGGAGCGATCAAGTGTCACTACAGCGGCCAAGTCGGATTGGATGGCTGCGGCTGTATCGTAGTACTTGAGCGCTTCGGCCGACTCGCCTTCCATTTCTTTGGCGACACCCATGTTGTTTAGTGTGAAAACGCTCTGAGGACTCTGCTTCAGCACTGTTTGCAACATCAGATCCGCTTCGGTGGCGCGGCCCTGAGACAGCAGGCGAACTGCTTCGACATTCTGATGATTGATCTCCAGAGGCATTGCCGTCGCCAGAGCTTCTCTCATGGTGCGGCCCTCCACCTTCCGCGAGCTCGCGCGGTAAATCACAGCATCGCTCGCCTCTTCGCCGGCCAGTGCATAGAACTGTTGCGCCCGGTCGACCTGCCCCTGCAGCTCTGCGATGTAGCCCAGATTATTCAGTGTAAACGGATCATCGGGATCGAGCAGATAGGCCTTGTAGAAAACACTTTCGGCTTTTTCGAAGCGATGTTTACGGATCTCTTCGACTCCCTCCTGGTTCAGGCGCTGCACCGCCGTCAGATGACTGCGCTTGGGAATCGTGATCTTGAAGTCTTTTGCGGAGGAGTACAGGGGGCATGCAAGCGATACGGCCACCAACCCGACGAAGATCCGATGTTGCCACGGCATTCCTTAAACCCTCTCTCAATGCCTCTAGTACAGAGGTAAGGCTACAAGCCATCGTGAGATGCCAAGAAGCTACAAATGTTTGCCGCCTAGTCGCCTTGCACGAAAAATACCTGACTACCTTGAAAGGGGCAATTGGCATCCAAAATCTGCGTCGAAATCTAGCTTTTGGGGATTGTTATGGGTCGATCGTTATTGATAGTCGCGAGGCTGGCTGCGCTGTGTACTCTCGCGGTCACGGCGGCAGGACAGACACAAGAACAAGTGACGCCATCCCAAAACATTATCTCAGCGCCTCCCCTGATTCAACCGGCGGATGCAGTCACGTCACCGGCACCGAGCGCTGAGATCACAGAGACGACGATCGATCCTGCGAGCTTGCTTCCCGATCTTCCATCGGTCCCCAGCACGAAGGCCAGCCTTATCGGCGGAACGATCGAAAAGCTTGACAGGGTACGCGACCAGATCACGGTGCGAATTTTCGGCGGGGGGAAGATGACGATCGCTTATGACACTCGCACGCACATTTTCCACAACGGAACAACGGCGTCCACATCAGAACTTCGTCAGGGCGACAGAGTTTATGTTGAGACGATACTTGACGGCAGCACTGTCTTTGCTCGAAGCATCCAGCTGAAAACGTCAGGAACAGCCGGCGAGAGTCAGGGAATCGTGACCAGCTATCAGGGGGATAAAGGCGAATTGCAAATCCGCGACTCTCTTTCGCCCCAGCCCATCAAGATTCGCATCAGTTCGCAAACTCGAGTTCTGAGCGGGGGCAACTCTATTTCCGCAAACCAACTGGGTGAAGGAATGCTTGTTGCGGTGAAGTTTGGCCCGCGCCAGGATGATAGCGACGTCGCTCAGGAAATCAAGATCCTTGCGGTTCGGGGAGCCAGCTTTACGTTTGCGGGCCGTGTTGCTGCGATTGATCTACGCCTCGGCCTCCTGGTAATTGACTCTGCGACGGATCACAAGACGTACGAAATTTCCTTTGATCCATCAACCTTACAGCCAGGGGATGATCTCCGTCCATCGGCTGATGTGACCGTGCTGACGCGTTTTGAAGGAGACCGTTACGTAGCGCGTAGCGTGACAGTGAATTCGCAGAGCCAGCGATGAAGCAGCATTGCCTTCGTCGGCGGCCCATGTAGGAGCGAATCTAGCCGCGCCGGATAGCGGCATGCAGGCCTTCGCCGTCAGCAATCGTCGGGTCGGCCGCAGCCGCCAGCTTTCTTACGTCTATTGCTGCCGTTATTCGTTGAATACAACCAACATTCGAAGCCTCTAGTTCATCAAACCTCTCGCTAGGACAGCGAGGGCGCAGAAATTCATGAAAATTTGTCTGGTGACCACTTTCCCACCCAGCCAGGGTGGGCTAAGCGAGTATGGATTGCACCTTGCTGAGGAGTTGCGCCGCAACCCCTTTCTCAGTGTCACGATTCTCGCCGATAAAATCTCGCCAGCTGAGCCCGAACTAGATGGCTTTTCCGTGCGGCGCTGCTGGTCGTTTAATGATCCGGCAAGCGCGTTTCATATTCTCAGTGCAATCGCAAAGTTAAAACCCGATGTCGTGTGGTTCAATCTGCTGTTCAGCACGTTCGGCCGAAATCCGGTGAGCGCCTTCCTGGGGCTTGTGGCACCCCTTTTGTCTCGCATAAGTGGCCGCTATACTCACGTCACTTTGCACCACCTGATGGATACTGTGGACTTGAAAGACGCGGGCGTGAAGCACGCGCGTACCTATCGTATGGCAGGAGCCGTCGCCACCAGAATGCTTCTTCTGGCGAATTCGGTATCGGTGCTCATGCCGGGATATCGCAAGATCCTCTATGAAAAATACGGCCGCGACAATGTCCACGTGCGCTCGCATGGCGTACTCACGCGCCGGCCTGAGTATCCGGATTTTGCCCGTCGCGGCAATCCGGAGCAGCGCATTCTGGCTTTCGGCAAATGGGGAACCTACAAGCGGCTCGAGCTCATGTTTGACGCGTTCAAGACCGTTCACGATGCCCTACCGAATACCAAGTTGATAGTCGGCGGAGGCGATCATCCCCAGGCGGCGGGCTATGTGGAATCGCTGAAGAAACAGCATGCCGACAATCCAGCGGTCGAGTTCACGGGATATGTCGACGAGGACAGGCTGCCTGACATCTTTCAAAGGTCTTCCGTTGCGGTGATGCCGTACACCTCATCCACCGGCTGTAGCGGCGTGGCCCACTTAGCTTGTGCCTACGGTGTACCCATCGTGTGCGCAGATCTACCAGATTTTCGGCAAATGGCAGAGGGTGAAGACTTGGCCATTGAATTCTACAAGCCGGGAAATGCGCAGGATTTAGCAAATTGCTTGATCACGTTTCTGAACAGCGAAGCCAAACAGCAGGTGGCGGCCATTCAGAATTTCTCCACTGCTTTGCGCATGACGATGCCAACCATCGTTCTGAAATACCTGCGCCATTTTGAGCTCGAGCAGAGAACGGAGGCTCTGCGTCAGATCACGCGGTTTCGAAGGTTGCCGGGATGGGTGCCTTCACGGTCGCTGATGCTGAGGATGATGACTCGGAACACGTTGGGATGGGTTGATCGCTCCGCTATCTCTCCGGCTCGCCCAATCGTGTCCAGGCGAAAGCCGCTTTAGGGCTAGCTCAAAACAAACTATTGCAGTACTGGCACCTGCGAGAATTCAGCTTCGGAATGCGGGATACGCATAAGGAATCCTTCGCGAATTCTCTGCGTCACGGCTTCGACTGGGAGAGGGTCAATCACAGTGATGTCTCGGATGAGCTGGCTAAGAGCGAGATAGGCTTCCCGATTACGGCGCAGAAATTCCAGAGGATATTCAGGCTTTCGGGCGAACGCTGCTCGGGGATCAGCGTCCAGAACATAGGCCACGTCAGGTTTAGGGGCAAGCCATGCGATGAATCGAACGAAAATCCTTGACGCCCACCAATGCAGGGGAAGATTGGCCAGTTCGTCGTAGACGTAACGGTCAAAGATGATGACGTCGAGATTGCTCTTGCGGAGCTTACGAATCTTCCATCGGAGACTCATCGCATCGGCAAAATACAAAACAAAACGCGTCGCGATCACCGGCATCGACGTCACATTCTTGTCGCACCGAACCACAGGTTTTTCGGGACTGCCGACTCCCTGATCGCCGCGGAAGGCCTTGAGACTGAGAAACTCGCGAAGCCTGGGAAACGCGACGATATTGTCCCAGAAGGTGAGTAGTGCCGTGCGTTGGGAGGCCTGTTTGAGCCAGGTTTCGAGGCCCGAAATCTGGGTCGTTTTACCGGCACCATCGACTCCAGAGAAGCTGACGATTCTTACGGAACGGTTCCTGAACATTTTTTCTTTTCTTGCGTCATATCTGGAATCGCGGAGACGACCAAACTAACGCGCTCCGGGCGGTTTACTCGGAGTAGCCGCGGTCAGCGCGATCACCGACCCCACAGCCACCCCCGCTCCGATAATTGCACCGGTTTTCAACACGATGGTACGAACCCGGCGCTGCTTGGCGGGAGCCATCGCTACACCCGCGGGTTGAGACGCCGCAACTCCGCTGGCACTTGGTGCCTCTGCCGCCGCCGTCCCCACTGGTTTTTGAGTAACGGGCTGATTAGACGACTGAGATTGTGCGCTCGATTGGGTTTGCCCGGCTTGAGGCATCACTGAGGACGCGAGATCCCATTGTCGCGCCCTAGATTCCAACTTCGCGGTAGACTGGTCAAGCTGCGACACTGCTCCTGGACTGTCAGGAAGCTCGCTGATGGTGCCCGTTTGCCCGGTGACGGTCGCCTGCTGCGCTGTAATTGGCAGGATGGTACCCGCCAGCGCCGAGAGAAGTAATCCGTTCCACGCCACGCGCGCTAAGCTTTCTTTCAGTCGTCCCATTGGCTGCCTCCGCCCGCACCTAGTTAACGGTCTTCAGATCATCCAAACCGAAGCCGGTCGAGTACCAGGGTGGGCTCTGAGGAACTTCGGGCAGTGAAGCAGCCTGGAAACTCTTCGTCGCCTCTTCCGCGGAATCAAAAACCTCGAAAAGCCGATCCACGCGCATGAGTTCCATAATCGCGGCCGACGCTGGAGAAACACGGGCCAGCTTCAGATCTCCGTCCCGTTTCATCGTTTCTGACATGCAGTCGAGCAGGATCTCGATTCCGGCGCTGTCCATGTGTCGAACCTGGGAACAATCCAAAACAATGCGTGGACGGTGCTCCTCCAGCAAAGGCCGGAGTTCATCCATGAACTTCCTGCCCTCTGCATGGTTGAACGTTTCGGGTAATTCCATCACAACCACAGGACCGCTGGCAGACATAGTCTTTTCACCCTCGAATTGGATTCGCCCCAAACTGCCAGCTTTCTGGCGCTGGAGTCGTTTTTTCTTTTCCCTGCGTCCGCAGACACGCGTCCACATATTGCGGTTCGCGACTATCTTCCAAAATCTTCCTAGTTTCCTGTCGCGCGGACCGAGTTGACCGCATGATGCTAGGGTCCGAAATTTCCAGGATGACGTTGCGCTCAAGATTGAAGAGCTTGTTTCCACTTCCGACAGCGTGGCGAACATCCAGCCAAATGCCGACCTGAGTCTGGGCCAGGACCGAACTATCTTCAATCACTGTCCCGTATTCGACACTGCAGCTCGCTTCCATGCTGCTGCAGCGAGTGATCAAAGTGTCCTCCATCACCTTGGATCCGCGTCCAATATAGGCTGGCGCCACTATGCGTGCGCGCCGGTGAATCTCAACGCCCTGATCGATCCAGATTCCAGGCTTAGCCTCAGCTCCAGAGGGACGAGCTCCGCAGCGTCCTCGAAGCACGTCCGAAACGAAACGGCGAACGTCCCGAGGATGAGTCGTACGGCTCACGTAATCTCGAATAATGTATGACACACCAGAATTTGGTGCACCCCGCAGCAATTTATCGAGAGTCGCGTCCTGCGCTTTTTCGCAATCAACAACCCACAAGTTCAAAGGGAGTTGGAAGTCATAAGCGCGTGTTGCCGCCTGTCTCGCTTCGCGATGGAAATAAAAAAGATCCAACAAGTCGGTTTCTGTGTATAGGGCTGCCGATCCGACGAAGGCGTGATCCAGGCCCCCGCTTCCATACTCGTACAATTTTTGGGTGACCGCAGTGCGAACGTCGCTGACCAGATGAATTTCAACATTCTCGAATCTCACCGAGAACGGCTGGACGGCGTGGGATGCCTCTTGGGAAACAAACACCGCGACGTTGTCAGTGCCCGAGCGCACGAATCTCTCTACCGTCCGCTCCAACATAGAGCGGCCCAGGATATCAATACACTCCAATGGTTCTGCGGCAAACTGCTGCGTACTTGCCTGCGGGGCGCTGCCGGCAATTGTTTCGAGTTCCGCCCCAACGACTACGATGGCTCCTATCCCCACAGATCGCTTCCTCTCTCGCTTCGGACTACTTTGATTTACAGTCTCACTCTCATCACGAAACTTACTGCAATACAACGTGACTTACTGTGGGCCGCCGCAGTACACGACGCTTGGGAAAAAGCAGATCCCGCATCTTCATCTTCGCTTTGTGCAATTGCGACTTCGAATTGCCAACCGAGCAATCCAACATCTTTGCGATTTCGTGGTGCTGGTAACCCTCGACTTCGTGAAGAGCGAAGATCTTCCGGCATCCCTCGGGCAGTTCCAGCATCGCCCGGCGCAGAGCAATGCGGTCGACTGCGCTGAAAAGGCTTGGATCGGGCTTTCCCACGTCGCGCCGCAAGGAGGGCGATTCTGACGAAACCGGCTCATCGAGAGATACGATGGGAGGAGCCTTGCGCCGGCGCAGCTTCATCAGAACGGTATTTACGGCCACACGGTACAGCCAGGTTGAGAAGGCAGAGTCGCCGCGGAACGAGCTGACGCTGCGAAACACTTGCAGAAAAGCTTCTTGCGTCAAATCCTCGGCGTCAGCCACATCCTTGGTCATGAGCAGACAAACGGAATATACGCGCTTCTTGTGAACCTGAAAGAGCGTAGCAAAAGCCTGCTCGTCGCCGGCTTGTGCGCGTCGAACCAGGCTGCCTTCGGAGTCGTCTCGGTTAGTTGCTTTCCTGACCGGAATCACATCTGTCGCTGTCGCGGAAATAACGCAAGTCGCCACTTTAGTCTCCTTCGTTCCCAACTAGGGGGTGCTTGTGAACTGGCTCTCCACGATTCCGGGAGCATTCATTGCAAATCGAGACTATCTTTCTCATGCGCCTCGGCCCATCAGGATGCTCCTGTAATTGATTGCTGGGTTTGCTGTACGGTGAGTTTGAGTCTGAGGGAGACTCTTTTCTCAGAGTAAGTTTGCAGGGGAAGCGAAACTTTTGGTTGAGACGAGGGTTCAACGCGCGAACGCCCGACACAGGCACACTGTCGGGCATTCTTGATCAAAAGGGAGTAACAGTAAGGACTAGTAGAGTTTAAAACCCACTTCCACGCTGATCTGGACGTTGACCGGGTGACCGTCTTTCACGGCGGGCTCGAATCGCCATTGTTTGACAGCATCGATTGCCTTGGCGTCGAGGCCGAATCCCAGGCCCCGTACCACTCGAATGTCACGGGGATGACCTTGCTCATCGACGATCATCCAGAGAATGCACGTCCCTTGCGTCTTGGCGTTGCGAGCTTCCTCGGTGTACTCGGGATCCGGCGTAGAGAGCGGCTTGGGCGCTGAAATACCTCCACCTACTTTGAAAACTCCACCGCCAATTCCACCGCCGCTGCCAGTGCCGACACCAGGGCCATGACCAACACCTACGCCACCTCCTGAACCGGAACCGATGCCCCCGCCCGAGCCCGTTCCATTGGATGGAGGAGCCGACGGCATTAAGGCAGACGAAGGATTGCCGAGCCTCGGAATATTGTTGGAAGCTAGACGCACCTGGGGCGGAACCACAACGGTAGGCTCAACAGCAAGCTTGGGATGCTGATTCCGCATAACGATGGTCGGCGGAGTAATCTGCTGCATCGCAAGTTTCGGCAGTTTGCCTTTCGGCGCCTCCAATTTGTCGCGATCACCTCCTCCGCCGCCACCCGCCACCTCCTTTTTCGCAACTGGCATGGCGTATGAGTCCGGCGATGGCGCGACGAGGGTGACTGTTTCGTGTGGTTGTACTTTCTGCACCACCTCATGGCTGAAAGTTGCGGTTCCCAGGATCAAGCCCAGAATGATGATGTGGGCGACGGCCGAACCAGCGAGTCCGTTCGAACGATAGTTATTGAACTGTCCCCAGATCGCGTCGGGACCAACAGCCGCCGTCCTTCTAGAACTGGAGGGCGGACTGATTGTCCGAACCGCACGTTCGCGACGCAAGTTACTGCGTTCCACAAACCCTGTAGAAGCACCCGGGAAAAACGAATTGGCGTTGTAACGAGGACTACCCTGGTTCGACATGTCGCTCCTACTCCTAAATTTACGACCCTAACCCCGCTTGCCCTGCAGAGATCGCGATATCATCTACAGCCGTCCCGCCAGAAGCAGCACGAGGAGCACTACAACAACCAGACCCAGACCACTGCTCGGGTAATATCCCCAGCTCCTGCTGTATGGCCACGCTGGAAGAGCTCCGACTAGCAACAACACCAAGAGAATCAGCAGAATCGTCGACATACTTCCCTCCTCATTTCTCACCTTATGTCTAGATTTAGAAATAGGACCCGGTTGCGAAACCGAGCCCACGAAAGAATTCCTGGCATAATCTAACGATTCGCTTCCTCAGTAGTCTTTCTGGAGGTATTCACTTCGCTCTTAGCCTGGCCAGAATATTTGCGCACGACGGCCAAAAATTGCTCCATATCCGTTTTGGGCGTTACTTTTCCTTCCAGAATGTCCTCGAAAGGAATAAAACTGCCGTAGAGCACTCTGGTTTCATCCTTGTCTTGCGTAACAGCTGAGCCATTCAAATCGATTCCGGCGAAGATCCCCCGTGCTCGCGAGTATGTAAGTACTTCAGCTCTCATTTTCCAGTCGGTATCGGCCGCAGCGTCACGACCTACCGGACCGGCCGCCGCGGATGCGTCCGCACCTAACTTGAACTTGCTCGACAAAAGATGCTGCATTCCCTGTTGGTTCGTGATGACCATTACCAAGTCGACAGCCTGACCGCCGAGTTGCAGTCCCCAGCTACCGCCTGTGATTGTGATAGGAGCGGGAGCGCTCCAGCGCCCGCTTTCAGTGCGGCAAGTAGCTACTCCTTTGCCGTGGCTGCCACCGAAACCGATGGCGATTTTCACCATGGAGGGAATCACGGCGATACACTTTGAGTCGTTCATTACCTTGTCGGGAATTGCCTTGTCGGGAGTACTCATAATTTCTTCCAGAACTCTTGCCGAAGCATCGAGACGTTTGTCGATATCTGATCGATCCTTGTCGTCTGTAGCCATGGCCATGCCGGCGACAAGCAGGAGGCTTGAACCGAGCATCAGGAGACCTCTTGAGAGAGTGGAACCGGTTCTTTTTTTCATAACAAACCTCTTCTGTGCTAGGAGTGAGCAACCGTTATTTTAAATTTCGAGCAACGTGGATGAGCGTAACTTCGCGGAGAGGCTTCTTCCATCCGGTTCAACCTGTAAAGTGGGTCGAAGGGGGCAGCATGAGCAGGAGAACACTTCAGTGGCACTACCACCCGCAAACGGCTTTGCTACAGGAGTATTTGTGGAAACTGTAGGTTTGATCTACGGTGTTTACTGTAGAGAACGGAGAACGTCGTCGTCGGAGAGGATCCGACAATTCCTATCACATTGTGAGCGCGAAGTTGCCCACTGATGAGAACAGGCCAGGCTGCCAGAAAGGTCACGCTGAACTCGAAGCAGTTCAGTCACTTGGGTGCTGATGGTTAAATGGCCAGACATTCTAATCCACGACTACAGAATTTACTGGTCGTTCATGTTCTCCCCCAGCGTGCTAGGGTGATCTCCGTATGTCCTACTCAGTTTGGCTTCCATTACGATCAGGGATACTTAAACGGAACAAAAGCGGATAATTGAGGAAGATGCGGACTCAAACTCGAGCAAGAATAAGAATAGCGATTCATGAACGACTCGTTCGGCCAGGCGCCGATTTCGCAGCTTCCGGCGAACCCAGGATCCGGGCTGGAATATGGCCTCTATCGTTTCAGTTGGAGGTTTCATGCGACTGCTAAGCGTCCGCCTGATTATTTCCCTGATTGTTGGCATCACCCTGGTTTCGCTGGGCTTCTCTTACTACCAGGTCGTAGGAGAAAAGCGCCGATTGCGCAGCGATCTGGAGCGCCGTGCCGAAGTGCTTGGGGAAAGTGTTGCCGGCAACGTTGAAAAATCCTGGGAGAACGGCTCCAAGCGAGGGTTACAACCACTGGTGCAGCGCTTCGCCAATCGCGAACACATTCTCGGAGTGGCTGTGTTCGACCCGCAAGGGCAGGTGGTAGCGATTACATCCGAACTGGGCCAGGTGCTGAAAGCCGCTCCTCCGGATATTACGAAGGCAATCGCCGAACACCACGGAGAGAGTTCCTTCGTCCGCCTGAACAATGATCCGGTCCACATTTTCGCGATGCCTCTTCGCCGCCAGGAAGAAGTGATCGGCGGACTGGCGGTAGTGCATGACGCCAGGTACATTCGCGCGGAGAGTCTCCGCTTGTGGCGGGAAGTCTTCTGGCGGGTTCTGGTTCAGGTTCTCCTGATCGTCTTCATCACACTTTTGATTGTGCGCTGGAGTATAGCGGGCCCAATCGCACGAGCAGCGCAGTGGATGCGCGCCCTTCGCATGGGCAGGATTTCATCGCGCCAGCAGATGCCGGATCTCGACCTCTTCAAGCCCCTGGCATGGGAAGTGGTCACGCTGGCGGAAAGCCTTAGTCAGGCCCGCAATGCGGCTGAAAATGAG
>Ga0210400_10001488_pt1 | contig 23187 bp, 22 predicted proteins | sample IncBWH26MmetaG_FD_155456 | JGI IMG/M metagenome (GOLD analysis project Ga0210400, IMG submission 155456) | Forest soil microbial communities from Barre Woods Harvard Forest LTER site, Petersham, Massachusetts, United States - Inc-BW-H-26-M | ecosystem: Environmental > Terrestrial > Soil >...
CTGGGGGGATGATTGGGCGCTCGTGGGCAGGCAGGAGCCAGCAAGAACGACGCACAGCAAGAGCAAAAGCTTTGAGGTCGCCCGCATCATCGACTTGGAATGTCCGCCAATTCTTCCGTGGATTTATGCTTCACCGCGATGTCAATAAAAGCGAGCGCGGCGCGACTCAGGGCTTTATCCTTACGGAAAACCAGCGCCAGATCGCGCCGGACCTGCGCGTCGGCCATGGGAATCGCAGCCAGAACTTTGGCGCGCACATCCTCCTCGACATTCGAGCGGGCGATGAATCCGATGCCCACGTCGGCTGCCACGAAGCGCTTCAGCAGTTCGCTGGAGTCGAGTTCCATGGTGAAGTTCGGCTTCAGGCGCCGCTCGTGGAACAGTTGCTCGATGGCGTCGCGGGTGTGTCCCGCCTTGGGGACGACCAGCGGGAACTTGGCGACGTCGGCAATGGTGGCCGACTTCAGCTTGCCCAGAGGATGCTGCGGCGGCGCGATCAGAATCAGTTCGTCGCGGTGGATGAGCACTACGGTCAGACGCGGATCGGTCACAGGAAGAGAGATGACGCCGAAGTCCACCGAGTTGTCGATGATCGATTCGAGAATCTTGCCATAGTCGGCGCGCTTGATGTTCACCGAAACATCGGGATACTGCTTCTTGAAGTCGGCAAACACGTAGGGCAGGATATGCAGGCAAGTGCCCTCGTTCGCCCCCACGATAATTTCGCCGCGGGGCACGCGCTCCATCTCGGCGATCGCCACCATCATACTTTTGCGGGCGTCGAGCGTTTCCTCTACATACTTCTGAAACGCCTTCCCGGCAGCGGTGAGCGAAACTTTGCCGCCGGAGCGGTCAAACAGTTTGGCCCCAACCTCTTCCTCGATCCCGCGAATCTGCGACGAAATTGCCGGCTGGGTGCGGAAACGCTTCTCCGCCGCCCGCGAAAACGAGGCGTGCCGCGCCACTTCGAGAAAGGTTTCCAGCTGGTCGAAGTCCATAAAGCTCAAACCTTAACCACAGGGGACACAGAGTCCCACAGAGGACCTGCAAAGCCTTTCTCTGAGCCACCTCTGTGTCCCCTGTGGTTAAGGCCTTTGTCAGTCTCAGTATAAAGTCCCGTTATCCCCGCTATAAAAACAATCGAATTGCCAGCGCCTGAGACTGGCTTTAGACTCTCGTGGTTTCGCGCAACGTTCCGCACAACGCGACCGATTGTAGCAGCCGGCCCGCTGCAGGATTCTCCGCAAACGTTCGCCCGATCTCGAAAGGGAATCACTTCCCGGCAAGGTGTGTGCATGGCTGATGGCCAGACTAACGCGAAGTCCGTGCTCGACTTCGCGCGCAAACACGACGCGAAGATTCTCGACCTGCGCTTCACCGATATTCCCGGACTCTGGCATCACATTTCCTATCCCATCGAGCAACTGACGGAGTCGTCGTTCGAGGAAGGCTTCGGCATCGACGGGTCGTCGATCCGGGGATGGGCCGGCATCCACGAGAGCGACATGCTGCTCAAGCCGGACGCCACTTCTCATCTGCTCGATCCGTTTACCGAAGTGCCAACTCTCGTGCTGGTGTGCGATGTGGTCGATCCCGTAACCAAGCAGCGCTACGACCGCGATCCGCGTTACATCGCGAGGAAGGCCGAACTGCACCTGGCCGCGACCGGCATCGCTGACACGGCCTACTTCGGCGCCGAAGCCGAGTTTTTTATTTTCGATAACGTCCGCTTCGACCAGCGCGAGCAGTACGGCTTTTACTACATCGACGCCGAAGAGGGCCGCTGGAACTCGGGCAGGGAAGTGAACAATCTGGGATACCGCCCGCGCTACAGGGAAGGCTATTTCCCGGTGCCGCCCACCGACCATTATCAGGATCTCCGCTCCGAAATGGTGCTGACCATGCAGAGCTGTGGCATCGACGTGGAGTGCCACCATCACGAAGTAGCAACAGGAGGTCAAACCGAAATCGACCTGAAGTTCGACTCGCTGCTGCGCTCCGCCGACAAAATGCTGCTCTACAAATACATCGCCAAGAACGTGGCCAACCGCCAGGGAAAAACGGTCACGTTCATGCCCAAGCCGCTCTTCGGCGACAACGGCAGCGGCATGCACACCCACCAGTCGCTGTGGAAGGCGGGCAAGCCGCTGTTTGCCGGCGATGGATACGCCGGACTGTCTCAGCTTGCGCTGTGGTATGTCGGCGGACTCATCAACCATGGCCCGGCGCTCTCCGCGATTATCGCGCCCACCACGAATTCCTATAAGCGCCTCGTGCCCGGATTCGAGGCCCCGGTAAATCTCGCCTACTCGCGGCGCAATCGCTCGGCCGCGTGCCGCATTCCGATGTATTCGGCCGCGCCCAGGGCGAAGCGAGTCGAGTTCCGTCCGCCGGACCCGAGCTGCAATCCCTACCTCGCGTTCGCGGCCATGCTGATGGCGGGCCTCGACGGAATTGAAAACAAAATGGACCCCGGGATGCCGCTCGACCGCGACATCTACGAACTCGACCCCGAGGAGTTGTCGAATATCCCGTCGATGCCCGGCTCGCTCGAAGACGCCCTCGACGCCCTGCAGCGCGACCACGCGTTCTTACTCAAAGGCGATGTGTTCACCGAAGAGTTATTGCGCACCTACGTCGACTACAAGCGCTCGAAAGAAGTGGACGCGATCCGGCAGAGGCCGCATCCGTATGAGTTCGCGCTGTACTACGACATTTGAAGGCAAGAGAAATATGAACCCGTCGGTAAGAAGCCTCCGAAACCTTGGTCAAAACGTGTAATCGTCCCTGATAGCGTCATTTATCATATTGGTGTCAGGATGATCACCAAAGTGAATAATCGCCGTCACAAGGCCAGAGCGATCGTAATGATGCTCTGCGCAGCAGTCGGCCTGTTCCTTTCCAGCTGCACAAAGGCGCCACGCTCGGACAATCCGTCTCTCGCGCACGAAGTTCCTCTCCAAAAGGAGAGTGCGACGATGAGTTTGGCGCAGCTTGACAAGCTGATGCGCGAGAACTTCGTCATCGTGACGGACGTGCGTAAACTACCGGAATCAGTGAAGAGATCCTTCTGCAACCTCGAAAAGTGCAACTTCGTCGGGGTGAAATTCGACATGGTCAATCCGGGCGAGGCCATGAGTACGGATGACATCATTCCCGGAGTTCCGAACAAGCAACTGCGGTTCGCAGCTTTGAACGACGATTCAGCGATTGTGTTCTATGAGTGGGGCGGTTTTGCAGACCAAGAGTGTGCGACGGCCTTTGACTTTCGAGGACGCACATCATGGGGTGCCAGTCTAAAGGTTTTTCGTGTGAGCACGTTGGACCAGTTGCGCACCGCTATTTCAGCCAGACAGTTCACGCAGTGGTCTCCCGGCGATAGACGGTAGCTGTCGTAACATCTTCGCCGAGTCATGCCGCTTGTCTCCTGTCCCATTGTGGCATATACTTATGTATATGCCAAAAAGACAGGCGCGCCCACGGGACTCCGGGCCACAGCGTCGGGCCAAACTCTTCATGAACAATCGCAGTCAGGCGGTGCGGCTGCCCAAGGACTTTCAGTTCAACACCGAGGAAGTTTTCATCCGGAAGGAAGGCAGTGAGGTCGTCCTGTCGCCCCGCCCCGCGGATTGGTCGTCGTATCTGGCCGAAGCTCCGGTGGCCTCGGAGGATTTCATGGAAGGCATCGAAGACCTGCCCGTGCAGGAGCGCAAGCCATAATGCCACGCTACATGCTGGACACCGACACCTGTTCCTACATCATGAAGCGCTCCAGCGACGCGGTCCTGAAACGGCTGCAGAAAGTTCCCGTCAGCGATGTGTGCATCTCGGTCATCACGAAATCGGAACTGTTGTACGGCGTCGAACTGTCTCCGCGACGACCCCAGGACGAGGCGGCACTGAGCGCGTTTCTGCGCTACGTGGAAGTTCTGGACTTCCCCGATGAAGCCTCTCATCATTACGCCCGGATTCGCGCCGACTTAAAGACGCGCGGAAAAATGATCGGCGCTAACGACCTGTTCATCGCCGCCCACGCGCGCAGCCTCGGCTTCACCCTGGTCACCAACAATACGCGAGAGTTTCGCCAGGTCCGCGACCTGGCGACGGAGAACTGGACGGTCGGGACGTAAGCCTACTTCAGATGCTTCTCAATCGCCGCCGTCACTTCCTTCGAATCCGGCGTCACGGCTGGCTCAAACCGCTGCACGACCTTCCCGTCGCGATCCACCAGGAACTTGGTGAAGTTCCATTTGATTTCGCCGGTGATCCCCGGTCCGGTTTCTTTCGTCAGATAGGCATACAGCGGCGCCTGATCGGCTCCCTTCACCGAGATCTTCGAATACATGGGGAAGGTCACGCTGTATTTGCGGGTGCAGAAGGTCTTGATCTCTTCGTTCGTGCCGGGTTCCTGCGCCCCGAAATTGTTGGCCGGGAAGCCGAGGATGACGAATCCCTGATCTTTATATTTTTCGTAGGTGGCTTCGAGGCCGCTGTATTGCGGAGTGTAGCCGCACTGGCTGGCCACGTTCACGAGCAGGACGACCTTGCCCTTGTAGTCGGCCAGCGGCGCGGGTTTCCCGTCGATGGAGTTGAGCGTGAAGCCGTAAACCCCTGAGCCTGCAAACAGCGATGTGGCCATGATCAGTAGTACTCCGAAGGTAAGAAAGATTCCGAGTTTACTCGGCTTTTTCGATTTGTCGTTGGATCGGACGACAGATGACGGTCTCATTCCTGGCTCCCATAGTGCAAATTTCTACAGTATTTTGGCGGATGCGTAGATAAATTGAAGATACGGGTGGGACGGTGCGAAACGCAACCGGGGAAATGTAAAATCTATGTCTCGGAGCAGGTGGTGGGCGGTTCGGCGTTGTCGGTTAGGCGTTGAGGTTAGACGGCGGTTCGGACGGAGCTTTCTTTCATCATCCGCTCCAGCAGCCGCATGCGTTTGCCGGGAAGCACGACTTCGGCGATTTGCAGCCGGGGAACTTCACAGCTGCTAACCGAAAGAAACGCGTCTCCCATGGAGTCCAGCGCCGAGGCGGAGCGCCCCAGCACCATCAACAGATATTTCTGCGCAATCGGCCGGTCGGAGGGATGAATCAGGGCCCACCAGCGCCGGATCGACTCCTGCACCTCGGCCTCGCTCTTTTCCCCGACCACGAGTGAATCAATCAACCGGTAAACCTTGCTCTTAATCGCCTGGTACGAAACGGAAATCTCTTGGGGCATAGGGTCCTGGATTTTGCTGTACCCCGATCATTGTGCAATCCGCGCACCAAACTCGCATTCCGCTGTTTTGGCGTGGTTTACCGCGATTTGCACTAATGTGAACGTACTATGAATGGAATAACTCGGGCAGGGGATATGAATTCTGGAAGGAAGGCGGCGCCCGGTGCCGGCATGTACGGACGACCGGCCCATTCTCTTGTCATTTCAAACCGGACTGAACGCCGGGCAGAGCGGGCCCTGAACCGCCGAAGGAAACCTGCTGTCCTCGCGCCTCAGGTTACAATGTTGCGCTCTACTCGACCGAACTTTAGGCGATCCTACCTCCGAGTTCTGGATGCAGACCGGCCTGAGTAGAAATCACTCATCTGAGACGGAAGAATCTGGGAGGCATAATGAAACGGTGGGCGTGGCTGTTAACGGTTCCGGTACTGATCTCGTTGGCGGGAGCGCAGGTGTCCTCATCGCTCAGTTCGCCCTCTTACTCCCAGGACAAGGCTGCGCCCAGCGCCAGTTCGCAACCCAGTCGGTACGACGCCGACCCCGGCGACCGAATGTTTTTCCCCCGCGATATGTTCTGGGGCTGGGCGCAACTCGACCTGGCGCCGCCGCACAACGAGATCGATCCCAACCTCTGCTCTGGCGACGTGGCGGCGAATGGCGGCCTGCAGGACCGCTGCAGTTTGTTCGCGCGTTACATGCTGTCGGGAATTCTGGAGGTCCGTCCCTTTGGCCGAGGCCCGCTGCGCCGCTTCATGGTGTACGGAGCGCCCACATTTCTGTTCGGCAAAACCCTGCCCAAGACGCTCTACACCTGGTCGCCCGATGCGATTGGCATCGAGCACTCCTGGGGAGTCGGCATCTATCTCAACAAGGGATTCGAATTCCGCGTGACCCAGCATTTCCTGTTCGACCGTCTGGGCGCCCGCAACACAAACCTGGGCTCAGCCGACCTCGGCAACAACGGCCCCTGGGGCCGCTACATGACGGTAGGCGTGCGGAAAACCTTCGGGACGAGACGCTGGTAGGGAATCGCTAGGGGTTTGGTGTGTATGACCATCAACGATGGGTGCCCCATCCTTGCGTACTTCGCAAGGGTGGGACGCGATGCGGCACCTAGCGCCGGTTTTGACCTGGAGCTACCGACAGTATCGTACCCACCCTTTCGCAAAAAGCGCGAAAGGATGCGGCGCCCACTTCAGCGTTACGCAAGCCTATGCCCCCCGATGCCCTACGCCGTGACCGGCACCGTCGGCCGCAGCAGACGTCGGACAATCCAGACCACCAGCGCCACGAAAAGCCCGAAGAAGAGAAGCGGCGCTCCCAGAATCAGAACGATCCAGCCCGGCCCGCCCATGGTGGTTACGTCGCCGCCAACCGTGACCGCGGGATCGCGCTGAATTCGGCCACCGAACACGGTCACGTCTCCCTTGACGCTCCCTTGGTTGCCAAGCCGGACGCCGCCCGCGAATGCGGTGACATCCCCGTCGACTCGGCCCTGATCCTCCACAATAATGCTGCCGCCGAATGCAGTCGCATCGCTGGAAACATGGCCTCGGATTCGGATGCTGCAGCCAAAGCAAGTCGCGTCTTCGACTTCTTCGCCAGGGCCGACGACGATATTGCCACCGACCTGAGTGCGGTCGCGAGCCTCGCGCGCCGACGCGGTGGTCGAAAGCGCAAGGCAAAACAGCAGGCACGCGGGCAATAGTCGCAGATGGTAGGTCATGTCAATCTCCCTGACACGCGCGCGTTTCTATCGCAGAATTATGGCACAAGCCAGGCCGTCAGGAGCGCCGTTTTAGGTACTCCGTGAAGCAGCACAACAATAATCCGCCTCTAATCCAACGCATTCTTTATAATTAAAAGTTTTCTGGATCGAGGCGGAAACTCTTATGCGGGAAACTCTTATAGCGGAGGCACGTGCATGGCAGGCTCTTATAACGGCGTAGCGGTACCGGCGGACGGCAAGAAAATCGGTTATGCCAACGGCGAGTATGACGTTCCCGACAACCCGATCGTCCCCTTCATCGAGGGTGACGGCACCGGCCGCGACATCTGGAAAGCCTCGCTCCGCGTATTCAACGCCGCGGTCGAGAAAGCCTACAAAGGCAAGCGCCGCGTCGCCTGGTACGAAGTGTTCGCCGGAGAAAAAGCCAAGGCCAAGTTCGACACCTGGCTGCCCGACGACACGGTTGAGGCCGTCCGCGAATTTCGCGTGGCGATCAAGGGCCCGCTGACTACGCCTGTGGGCGGCGGCATTCGCTCGCTCAACGTGGCGCTGCGCCAGATTCTCGATCTGTATTGCTGCGTGCGGCCGGTGAAATATTACAAGGGCGTGCCTTCGCCGGTGAAGCATCCCGAGCGCATGGACGTGGTGATCTTCCGCGAGAATACCGAGGACGTTTACGCCGGCGTCGAGTGGGAGCAGGGAACCGCCGACTGCCTGCGCCTGATCGAATTCCTGAACAAAGACATGCTGAAGGGCGGCAAGAAACAGATCCGCCTCGACTCCGGCGTCGGCATCAAGCCGATCTCGATCACCGGAACCAAGCGCCTGGTGCGCATGGCGATCCAGCACGCGCTGGCCAATGGTCTGAAGACCGTGACTCTGGTGCACAAGGGCAACATCCAGAAATTTACCGAAGGCGCATTCCGGCAGTGGGGATACGAAGTCGCCACCGAGGAATTCCGCGACCAGGTCGTAACCGAACGTGAGAGCTGGATGATCGGCAACAAAGACAACGATCCCAGCATTACCGTCGCCCAAAATGCCGAACTGATTGAGCCGGGGATGGAGTTCGCTCCGCCGGCGTTCCGGCAGGCGGTCGAAAAAGAAGTGAAGAAAGTCCTCGACGCGATTTACGCCACGCACGGCAACGGCGAGTGGAAGAAAAAAGTCATGATCAACGATCGCATCGCCGACTCGATCTTCCAGCAGGTGGTCACGCGGCCGGAAGAATATTCGGTGCTGGCCTGCCCCAACCTGAACGGCGATTACATCTCCGACGCCTGCGCTGCGCAAGTGGGCGGACTCGGCATTGCTCCGGGAGCAAACATCGGCGACGGCTATGCGATTTTCGAAGCGACGCACGGCACCGCGCCGAAATACGCCGACAAAGACGTCATCAATCCGGGGTCGGTAATCCTCTCCGGCGTGATGATGTTCCGCCATCTGGGGTGGAACGAAGCCGCCGACCTGATCGAACAAAGCATGGAGCGCACCATCGAGCAGAAAAAAGTCACGTACGACTTCGAGCGCCTGATGCCCGGCGCCACCAAAGTCAAAACCAGCGACTTTGCCGGCGCGATGATTGAGAACATGGGCGCGGGCGTGCTAACGGCGCGATAAAACTTGAAACACAGGGGACACAGAGGCACACAGAGTAATTCCAGAGGAAGATTGCTTTACTCTGTGATCCTCTGTGTCCTCTGTGGTTAAGATGTTTGATTCTTAGAATTGAGGAACTCATGCGCAAGAAAGTAACTATCGTAGGCTCAGGCAACGTAGGCGCCACCGCCGCTCACTGGATCGCTTCCAAAGAACTCGCCGACGTCGTGCTGATCGACATTGTCGAAGGCGTGCCGCAGGGCAAGGGACTCGATCTGCTCGAAGCTATGCCCATCGAGAAGCGCGATTCCTACATCAGCGGCACCAACGACTACAAAGATACGGCCAACTCCGACATCGTCGTAATCACGGCCGGCATTCCGCGCAAGCCCGGAATGAGCCGCGACGACTTGCTCAACACGAATTACGGCATCATGAAAGCGGTGGTCGGTGAGGCGGTGAAGCATTCGCCGAACTGCATCCTGATCATCGTCTCCAACCCGTTGGACGCGATGGCGCAAGCCGCCTACAAGCTAAGCGGATTCCCGCGCGAGCGCGTAATCGGCATGGCCGGTGTCCTCGATTCGGCCCGCTTCCGCGCCTTCATCGCCGACGAACTGAAAGTCAGCGTCGAGAACGTCACTGCCTTCGTGCTCGGAGGCCACGGCGACACGATGGTCCCGCTGCCTCGTTATTCCACAGTCGCCGGCATCCCGATCACTGAGTTGATCGAGAAGACCAAGCTCGAAGCGCTGGTACAGCGCACCCGCGACGGCGGCGCGGAAATCGTGAAGTACCTCAAGACCGGCTCTGCCTATTACGCCCCGTCGGCGGCGGCGACTGAAATGGTCGAAGCAATCCTCAAAGACAAAAAGAAAATCCTGCCCTGCGCCGCCTATCTGCAAGGTGAATACGGCATCACCGGCCTCTACGTCGGCGTCCCGGTAAAACTGGGCGCGAAGGGAATCGAGCAGATCATCGAAATCAAACTGACCGCAGAAGAGAAGGCGGGACTCGACAGGAGCGCCGCTGCGGTGAAGGAACTGTGTGGAGTGATCGGAGTATAGGGCACTCACTTGAAGGTACGATTCATCTCGTTTCTGGTTCTTCTCGTAGCGTGTGGCTTCGGCCTGTGCTCGGCGAGCGACACTGCCGATCCTGTCATGCTAAAGGCTGCTCAGTTGTTCGGCGACCCTCTGAACGTCGAACATCGTGTCTTTCGGTTGAATGACACCTACGTTATTTGGTTAATCCTCGACACTAAGGGCAACTTGGTGGAAGTTGATGTCGGTCCTCGATCGTATTACACAACCGAATTTCCGAGCGCAAGAAAGCCTGCGGTTCCGGAACATCTTTCAGCGGCGGAGTACGGTGAGGCCTTGCGGCGAATCTCAGCACTGGAGGACATCGGGGCAATCGAACAGGGGCACGAAAATGCGCTTTCAAGCAATTTTGGACCGTTGAATACCGATCGGTTCGCGCGGGCTTTCGTGGATCGGATCGTTGAAACAGATGACTCGGAAAGCGTCAAAAAGTTTGATGTATATTTTCTTCGGAATGTGGAAGGTTCACCGGAACAAGTTTTGACGATTGAAGCGCAGCCCATGGTTTGCATGGTCAGCGCTTGGTATTATCTGCCACCGGAAGATGCCAGAGGAATTGAACTAGGTAAATGGCAAAGTTTTGAGGCGGCCGGTCCGAACCTGCATGCGACTGGCTGTGTACGAACAACGCCGGTTTTCGATGCAGACGGGTTCACCGTTGAACAGCCTCAAAACGAAACCATCGTCGTTGGGGATTTCCAGGTGCGCAGGCTGGTTGGGCGGGTACGTGCCAGCCTCGGGGATACCGGGATCGAAGATGTCAATGTTGAAATCAGACCAGAGGGCAGTCGTCAGGTGTTCCGGACCAAGACCGGTGCAAGTGGGGCGTTTAGCTTTTCCAATATTCCAGAGGGCCGATATAAATTCAAAGTGACAAAAAACGGCTTTAAGGCTTTGTCCGGCTTTGTCGTTGTGAGCCGGAAGGCCTCCAAGGCGGCCCTCTCTCTCGAATTGCCCGTGGGAACCTGAGGTGCCATCCTGCCCGGCATTCGTCCTACCGTTCACACTTGTTATCGCCTGATCCGTGGCAAGTTAGCGGACATTGCCGTGTTGCCGAATCGTTGAGCCCTACACCTTCTCGATCGTCACTTTCTTCAGCACCACATCCTTGTTCGGCCGATTCTGCCGATTTTGCGGAACTCCGGTAATCTTCACCGCGACGTCCTGCCCCTCGACAACTTCGCCAAAGATGGTGTGCTTGCCCGTGAGCCAGTCCGTCGGAACAGTGGTAATGAAGAATTGCGAGCCGTTGGTGTTCGGCCCGGCGTTGGCCATGGCGAGTTTGCCCGGCTTATCGAACTTGTGCGGCGAGCCTTTGGTCTCGTCCTCGAACTGGTAGCCGGGGCCGCCCGTGCCCGTGCCCTGCGGATCGCCGCCCTGAATCATGAAGTTGGGAATCACGCGGTGAAAAATTGTTCCATCGTAAAGCCGGTCTTTCGATTTCTTGCGGGTCGACGGATGCGTCCACTCGCGCTTGCCCTCGGCGAGTTCCACGAAGTTGGCGACGGTTTTGGGCGCATCTTTTTCAAAGAGGCGGCAAACAATGTTTCCTTCCGAAGTTTCAAAAATGGCATAGGTGCCCGCAGGACGGCTCATGGATAATTGTTCTCCTTAAGTTGATGGCTCCTGATTTTATCAGGAGACGGAAACGACTGGCCGGGAAGCGATCGGCAGGGAAGCGGCAGAGCCTAGCTTTAATAGCGAAGCTTTAATTCGGATTCGCCGGCGCCGCCGGCTTCGCAGCCGCAGGCTTTTTCACCGTGGTCCCCGCTCCAGGCTTAGCCGCGGCCCCGGTGCTGTGCACAATGCTGATGTGAATGATCTTCACCGGACGAAGCGGCATGTGGTCGGTGGCGGGATCGGTTGCCATGCGCGCGATCTGCTTCACTAGAACCACCGCCGCGTCGTCGCACTGCCCAAAGATTGTGTAACCCCCGTTCAGGCTCGGCGTCGGCACCTCGGTGATGAAGAACTGCGAGCCGTTCGTGTCCCGGCCTGCGTTGGCATAGGCCAGGCGGCCGGGCCGGTCAAACAGCAAGTCAGAGGACATCTCGTTCTTGAACTTGTATCCGGGATCACCCCTTCCATTGCCTGCGGGATCTCCGCCCTGAATCATGAACTCCGGAATCACGCGATGAAAAATAGTTCCGTCATAGAGTGGGATGCCGTGCTTGGTTGCGCCGCTGACCGGATTCTTCCAGTCCTTGGTCCCGCTCGCCAGGCCGATAAAGTTCGCCACGCCCAGTGGCGCCTTGTCGGGAAACAGCGTGCACGTCATATTGCCCACGGAGGTCTTGATGATCGCGGTTGGCTTGGTCGCCACATGAGCGTCCGGCTTGGCCGCGGTGTCGGCCTTGGCGGCGGGCGCAGTTGGCTTTGTCGAACTCGATTGTGCCGAACTCGAGTGTGCCCCAGCGGCTGAAGCCACGCCCGCAGTTACGCCCGCTGCAATTAAGATCGCGAATATCCTACGCATAAATGCTCCTTGCCGGTTGGAGATATCGTTAGAGGAATTTGTTTAGCCGTAAATTGTACGACAGCCCCCGCCGCCGCTTCCTCACCAACGGAAACGGATCGCGGCACTCAACTTATTTTGCCGCAGTCGCTGCCTTAGCCTGCATTTCGTGGCTCACGCCCTCCACCTCGCGAAACACGCGCATCAAGTTTCCTCCCAGAATCTTTTTGATATCCTCCGCGCTGTAGCCGCGGTCGAGCAGCGCCTGCGTGATCTTCGGCAAGTCGGCGGCGGAGTCCATGCCTTGCGGAGTCGCGCCACTCACGCCGTCAAAGTCCGAACCCAGTCCCACATGATCGATGCCCGCAACTTTCGCGATGTGGTCGATGTGGTCGATCAGCGACTTCAGCGGCGGGCGCGGAACCTTGGCGGTCCACTCGCGTTCGATGCGATCCACGTCCACATAATTGATCGGCTTGCCTTCGGCTTTCAGCTTGTCTTCATATGCCTTGATGGCCGCGGCCTGATCCTTGGCTTGCGCGATCATCGCTTTGCGGAACTCCGCGTCATCAAAGCCGCTGAAGAAATTCACCTGCACCACGCCGTCGTTCTTGGTTACCGCGCGTAGCATGTCGTCGGTCATATTCCGAGGAGCGTCCACCAGCGCCCGCGCCGAGGAGTGCGACGCGATCACCGGAGCCTTCGTAATCGCGATGACGTCCCAGAATGTTTTGTCAGCCACGTGCGAAATGTCGACCATCATGCCCAGTCGATTCATCTCCAGCACAACCTGCTTGCCGAAGTCGGTCAGCCCGTTGTGATGCTGCACTTTGGCGTCGTCAATATCTCCAGAAGAATCGGCCCACTCGTTCGTGTTTGACCATGACAGCGTCATGTAGCGCACGCCGAGACGGTAGTAGTCGCGCAACAGGTGGATATCGTTCTCGATCGAGTGCCCGCCCTCGATCCCCATCAGCGCCGCCAGTTTGTGCTCTTTGCGAGCCCGGTCGATGTCGCTGGGCGAGAAGGCCATCATCATGCGTTCGGGATGTCGCGCTGCTTGCTCGTAGACGGAATCGATCAGATCGAACGTGTGCCGCGCGAAGTGTCCCTGGTTGGTATCCGGGTCCACCCAGATGGAGAAAAATTCCGCGCCCAGGTTTCCGCGCTGCGCTTTGTCGAGGCTGATATGGCCGACGTCCTTAGGATCGGTCGAGCCGATGTCGAAGCCTTCGTCCAGAAAGCGCTGCGGCGTGTCAGCATGCGTGTCCACGACCAGCGCGGAATCGTGAATCTTCTGGGCACGCGCGCTGACGACGATGTCGGAAGCAATGGACGGTTTTTCCGTGGTTTGAGCCGCGGCGAACTTACAGATCAGCGCGAGAGCAAGAAGAAGCCTGCTTGTCATAGGTGTAGCCCGCACAAAGATGAAGCGGTGGGCAGGTCCCGATTGTATAGGCAGAGCCTGAGCGCGACAAAACTTAGCGTAAAGCCGCCAGCGCCTGCTGCACACAGCTCTCTAGCGGCAGTTCTGTGTCGATGAGGGTTTTGGGATGGGTGATGGCTTCGAACCGCGATTTCACTTCCAGGTAAAGCCGGAAGTCGCGATTTTCCGCCGGATGCGCGCCCGCCTCAGCGTCGGCCGCAAGTCTGCGGCGCGCAGTGTCTGCGGAGCAGACGCATTCCAGAATGCGCCACGACTGCCGCATGGCAGCGGCCGCCGCGATCGCATTTTCAATCTGATAACGCCGCGAGAACGTTCGCCCGTCGAGCAAAATCACAAGCGCCGGATTCCGCTCCAACAGATACGCGGCGGTTTCCAGCATGACCTCCAGGCAGTAGTCGTCCTGCCGGGTGGAGTATTCGATCTCTTCGGGCCGGAAGATCGCGTGGCGAATTTCGTCCTTGCTGATCACCCGCCCTGACGTGCGGCCAGCCAGTTCGCGGGCCAGCGTGCTCTTGCCCGTGCCGGGAAGTCCAGCCATCAGAACGATCATAAAAATGTGGGGCGGACAGTCGCGACCGCCACCTTGAAAATTATCGTAGCGAATTTACTAAGGAGGGTGCTAAAGCCTTGAAACTCTGAAACCTTGCTGTGGCCTACTTCGTCCCGCTGCCGAGCGCGATCTGTGTATCTGGATTCGGCTTGTCCTCATCCGGATGTGCCACCGGAACGATGTCCTGCGTCTGGCGCCAATCGGAGTAAAGCCCGCTCACCATAATGTGGAAGCACCAGTGGCGTCGCTCTTCCTCAGGCTCTACCAGGCCCAGAGACTTCATATAGAACAGATAGTGCTCCATCCAGCGAATCTCGTCCTTGGTCATGCCGCGGCGTTGCAGGTCAACCGTCACGCCCGCCAGATGCGACGACGCCGTGTCGCCCTCGGCCGGAGCCGCGTTGCGGTTGTGCCGCCGCAGTTTCTTCTGCACCGTCACCGTACGCACCGCCGAGTTCAACTGAATCTGTGCATGAAAGCGGTTATAGTACGCCTGACTTAAATCGTCGACGAAATCCAGGGTCCATGGCCGGCAATAGCGCCGCGAAGGATCGAGTGACGGTTCAATCTTCAAGCTTTCATTCGGCAAAATGGGCAGCAGGGAACCGTCCGCCTTCAAGGCCTCAAGTTCCGTGTCATTCTGAATGCGCGGCAGTTCGAGCCGGTTGATCTCGGCATTCTGGATCAGCAGCGACTCATGCGACGGCCGGAACATAGGGTTCCAGAACTTCAGCCAGCGCAGATGCTTGTGATGTACGGCGGCGCGGCGCACCGCAAAAGCGTTGCCCGACAACCCTCCGCAAACCAGGGCCAGAAGAAAAACCGTCGCGAATTGCAATCTGACGAAGCGTCTCAAAAGTTTCCTATTTGCGGCGGGCACTCTTCTTCGCCAGTGCTGCCCGCCAAAAAGCGCTCTCCCGAACTCGCCGGTGAGTAGCGGCTATTCTAAGCCATGCTGTCAAGTGGTCCAACCCAAGACTGCCGCTGGACCGTTACCTGCGTACCCTTCTTACTGGTTACCTGCGCCGGTGAAGGCGCGATGTACGCACTAAGTAGTCGCAAGCGACGGGCCATTCAGCGAGAACGCGTGAGCCCGCTATCTACGCAGCCCGCCACGACTTGGCGGAATTAGATGACGCTCACGCCGCGCCGGGTGGGCCGATTACCGCAAAATGACAAAAATCTGCACCGGAAAAAGTCACCCTGTGGGGTTATTAGAGTACTCGAACCTTGGGGGTGCCCGTAGTAGCGCCGGCGTCCCGCCGGCTGTCGCGAGGGCGTCTCGCCCTCGCCGCGGTGGCGGCAACGATTTGGGTCATGACTTGTAAGGCGTTCGAGGCCAAGTCCGCTAGCGCCGCAGAAGGTCGCCCAGCGCCTGCTTCATAACTTGCCCGCCCACCTCGGAGATGGACTTGGTCAGCGGAATATCCTTGGGACAAACTTCCACACAGTTCTGCGCATAGCCGCATTCCTGGATGCCGCCATCGCCCATCAGCGCCGTCAGTCGCTCGCGCTCCAGCGCCTTGCCCGTGGGATGCGTGTTAAAGAGCCGCACCTGCGCGATGGTGGCCGCGCCCACGAATCCCGTATCTTCATTGAACTGCGGGCAAGCCTCCATGCAGCAGCAGCAGGAAATGCAGCGCGAGATTGGATACGCGATTTCCTGCTCCTCGGCCGTCATGCGTGGGCCGGCACCGAGAGCGTAAGTGCCGTCGATCGGCACCCACGCTTTCACCGCCTTGAGATTTTCAAACAGCACGCTGCGATCGACAGCCAGATCGCGCACCACAGGAAACTTGGAAAACGGCTCCAACTGGATCGGCTGTTCCAGATTGTCAATCAGCGCCGAGCAAGCCATCCGCGCCCGCCCGTTAATCAGCATGGCGCACGACCCGCAAACTTCCTCGAGACAATTTGAATCGTAAGTGATGGGCGTGGTCGCCTTGCCGTCGCGCGTGGCAGGTTCCGCGGCAATATCCATCAGCGCCGAAATCACGTTCATGTTCGGCCGGTAGGGAACCGAGAATTCCTCCCAGTGCGGCTTGGAGGCAGGAGTAGCTTGACGCTTGATCTTGATGATGACGGATTTTTCAGCCATTAGGTCTTAGCCTTTAGCACTTAACTCAAAACGCTTTGTCATCCTGAGCGAAGCGAAGGACCTATGCAGGTTGTCGGCGCCGGCAGGGTGCATAGATCCTTCGCTTCGCTCAGGATGACAATACGACATTCATCAATACTTCCTCGCCCGCGGCGGAATCAGACTCGTATCCACCGGCTCAAACTCAAACTTCGGCTCATCCGCATCAGGCGCGAAATAGGCCTTCGTCGTTTTCAGCCAGTTCTTGTCGTCGCGCTCGGGGAAGTCCGGCTTGTAGTGCGCCCCGCGCGATTCATCGCGCATCCCCGCGCCCTGCGCGATCACCCGCGCCAACTGCAGCATGTTATAAAGCTGCCGCGTAAACACGACCGTCGTGTTCGCCCACTGCGTGCGATCACTCAGATTCACTTTGCGGAAGCGTTCCAGCATCTCGACCAGTTTCGCATCGGTCTGCTTTAAATTCTTGTTGTAGCGGATGACCGTGCAATCCTTGGTCATCAATTCGCCCAGCTCGCGCCACAACTTGAACGGATTCTCCGTGCCATCATTATTCATCAGCAGGGAATTGTTCTCTTCCTGCCTTTTCTTTTCGGCGTCGAAACATCCGTTGCCGTCGGGCAGAGCCTGCAGGCCGCGCGCATACTTCACCGCGTTCGGCCCGGCGATGCCGCCGCCGTAGATGCACGACATCAGCGAATTCGCCCCCAGCCGGTTGGCACCGTGATACTGATATTCACACTCGCCCGCAGCGAAGATTCCGGCAATGTTCGTGGCCTGATTGAAGTCGACCCAGAGTCCGCCCATGGTGTAATGCATGCCGGGAAAAATCTTCATCGGGGTGTCGCGCGGATCGTCGCCCACAAACTTCTCGTAGATCTCGAGAATCCCTTCCAGCTTCCTGTCGAGAATCTTGCGATCAATATGCGTCAGGTCGAGATACACCATCGGCTTGCCGTCGATGCCGAGGTTGTATTCGTATACGACTTTGAAAATCGCCCGCGTGGCCACGTCGCGCGGCACCAGGTTGCCGTACTTCGGATACCACTCTTCGAGGAAATACCAGCGCTCATTCTGCGGAATGGCTTTCGGATCGCGATTGTCTCCAGCCTTCTTCGGAACCCACACCCGCCCGCCCTCGCCGCGCGCCGACTCCGACATCAGCCGCAATTTATCTTCGCCCGGAATGCAGGTGGGATGCACCTGAATGAATTCGCCGTTAGCGTAGAAACAACCCTGCTGATAGAGCGCCGATTGCGCCGATCCCGTGCAGACGACAGAATTCGTGGACTTGCCGAAGATCGCGCCGTTGCCGCCGGTCGCAATAATGATGGCGTCGGCCGGAAATGTCCGCACTTCCATTGACCGCAAATCCATGGCGCAGATGCCGCGGCACACGCGGTTTCCATCTAGCACCGCCGACAGAAATTCCCAGTGCTCGAACTTCCTAACCTTGCCTTCGGATTCGTACCGCCGCACTTGTTCGTCAAGAGCGTAGAGCAATTGCTGCCCGGTAGTCGCTCCAGCGAACGCCGTCCGGTTGTATAAAGTTCCGCCGAAGCGGCGGAAGTCGAGCAGACCTTCCGGTGTGCGATTGAACGGCACACCCATGCGATCGAGCAGGTCGATGATCCCTGGCGCGGCCTCGCACATATCCTTCACAGGCGGCTGATTAGCCAGAAAGTCGCCGCCGTAAATCGTGTCGTCAAAATGCTTCCAGGTCGAGTCGCCCTCGCCCTTGAGATTTTTCGCCGCGTTAATCCCGCCCTGCGCGCACACCGAGTGCGAGCGCTTAACCGGAACAATAGAGAACAGGTCGACGCTCGCACCCATCTCCGCAATCTTGATGACGGCCGAAAGCCCGGCCAGCCCGCCGCCAATAACAATAATTTTCGGAGTTGCCATCTATCGCACCGGCCTTCCGTCGCTTGCTGTCTGCCCACCCGCGTGACTGGATTGCAAAGCTGCGCGGTTCGGCTGGTCGTCCGTCGGCAGCGGCCGCGAGCGGAACGAGTACAAACTCGCGAATCCTGCCCCACACAGCACCAGGAAAAATACCAGGCAGACTTTCAGCAACCGCTGCTGCGCCTTATCCCCCGACACAATCCCCCACTTCGCCGAGAACAGCCAGATGCCATACGCGAAGTGCCACGAAGCCGCCACCAGTCCCACGACGTAGAACAGAAACAGCGCCGGATGTATTACCTCACCCTGGACCTTGCCGAACGACGCCATCGGATTATCGTGCAGATCTATCCCCGTAAACCGCATCGTGTAGGTATGCCATAGGATGTAAGCGAACGCGATCCCGCCGGTCCAGCGCTGCGCCGTGTACATCCAGTTGCCGCTCCACGGATAAGACGCAGCGTTGCCGTCGCCGCGATACCAAATGTAGAAGCCGTAAAGCGCGTGAAACAAAATCGGCAGCCAGATCCCGAACAGCTCGAGGAAGAAAACCAGCGGAAGATTGGCCAGAAAGCTAACCTGACGCGCATAAGCGTCCGGTCCGGTGATGGCGGTCGAGTTCGAAATCAGAATGTGCTCGAACAGAAACGCGCCCACCGGAACGATTCCCGAGAGCGAATGCAGCCGCCGCAGAACAAACGAAGACCCCTGCCCAGCGCGCAACGGCGCAACCCCGTGCCCGACCATCTTGCTTACATCTCTGTCCGTACCGGGAGCAGTAGAACTGGCTGACGCCACGAAACGCCCCTTATAAATTCAAGTGTGTCCAACAATGAGAAAAGAACTTTTTATTATCGGGCGCAGAGAGAAGTGAAGTCAAGGAATGGGAGTGGATGGACAGTGGCCGAATCTGATTCCAGCAGGATGAGTGAGCTTCGTTCTCGAAAAAAGCTTGTCATTCCGACCGAAGGGAGGAACCTGCTTCCTGCCTGGGCCAACGGAGTTGTCTAGCCGCCGCGAAGCGCTTCGCACCACTCCATAAACATCCGAAACGCCGCTCCCCGATGGCTATACTTCGCCTTCTCCTCCGCACTCAGCTCGGCAAACGTCTTCTGAATCTGCGGAAAATAAAACAACGGATCGTATCCGAACCCGCCCGTGCCCCGCGGCGAATCGAGAATCACGCCTTCGGCCGTTCCGCGAAAAGTAGCCAGAGTTTTCCCATCGCGAGCCGCGGCCAGCACACACACGAATCGTCCGGTGCGCTTCTCCGATGACACCTTCCGTAGCTCACGCAGCAGGCGTGCGTTGTTGGCCTCGTCGTCAGTATTCTCGTTGGCGAGGTGCGGCGCTTCAGCCGCATAGCGCGCGGAATGCACACCCGGCGCGCCATTCAGCGCGTCAACCTCCAGACCGGAATCGTCCGCCACTACGATCTCTCCGACCGCGTGGCGGCTATATTCTTCCGCCTTCTTGCGCGCATTCTCCTCGAAGGTGAGCCCATCTTCGACCACTGGCGGCAGAGAAGCGAAGTTTGGAATGCCGCAGATTTCAATCCCGTACGCCACGGCGGCTCCGGCAAAGTCACGCAGCTTTCCGGGATTCGAAGTGGCGATGAGGATTCGTTTCATGACGGACAGAAAAAGCTATAACCACGAAGGACACTAAGGTACACGAAGGAAGGTACACGAAGGAAACCAAAATCTATCGCGCCAAAACTGTACGAGCCGCGCTTCGCTTTTTCGCCCGCAGACCCCAAAAAATCACGCCCGCCATCGACACCAGCGAGATCCATCCACCCGCGCTTCGATCCCATGTCCGCACAAAACGAACCTCGACGCGATTCATTCCCGCGTCGACCGGAACCAGCATCTGCCCCGTCTCGACCTTTGCCGATGTTTCCACTTCGTGCCCGTTCACTTCGACGCGCCACGCCGGATAGCCAAACAGACGCAGCGCCAACCGGTCCGGCGCAGACATTTCCGCCGTGAAGCGGCGGGACTCGGCGTCCCAGCGATCGACATGGATGGCGGCATGCGCCGGTCCGTCCACCGTCACATGGCGCGCGTTTTTATCGATGGCGCCCGGCTCGGCTCCGAGCGGCGCGTATTCGTCGGTGCCTTCGTACCCCGCGCCGGTCGCCATGTTGTCCTGAATTTCGCGCAAATCGGCGGCATGGTCCCACCACGGCGACTGAATCCGATGCCAGCCGATTGCAATCACCAGGATCGCGATCACACCGACCGCTCCGCGCCACCACCAGCGCCGGATCCCCATCGTCACGAACAGACAGAAAATCATGCTCAGGCACAACAGCCAGCGCCACGGAAACTGCATGAACTGTAGCTTCGGCAAGATATTCCACAGCATCCCCGCCATGGGGAACATCAACACACTGCACGCCATCGCCCAGCCCAGCAGAACATTCCAGGGCCCGCGTTTGGCCTCGCGCCATGGCCGGCCCATCCAGGCCGCGGCGAAAATGATTACCATTTCCAGAACTGCCACCCAGCTGATGAGGTGGTTGAAGGCATCATGATCGGCGTCCGACGTATGAATGAACAGAAAGCTGTCCGCCGGCCGCGACCCCGGCGACACCGCCTGCGTAATGTCGATCCAGCGCTGCTCGTAGATCGCGGGAAGAAGATAGAACGCCGCCAGGCAAGCGCCCAACGCCACCGCACCCGCTCCCACCAGCAGCAGTCGAGCCGAGCGCTGCCGCCAGGCGAAGACTAGCAACAGCAGCGCCAGGGAGTAGTGAATCATAACCGCGGCCGGAACGTTGGTCAGCCACGCCGCCGCCAGCACCAGTCCTAGGGGGACGGTCGCCCTCAACCGAGTCGCCCAGAGCGCGCCCGCGCCCTCATCCTTATCCGCATCCCGATCCGCATCCACTGCCCGCAGCACGAACAACAGCAGCAGCGGCACCAAACAACTGGCCAGTAGTTCGGCGAACGCGCTGCGCCAGTACACAATCACCAGATGGTACGGATTGACCGTATAAAGCACCGCTGCGAAAATCGCGTCGCGCCGGTCTAATAATTTGCGGTCAGGCGATTGTCGATCAACCCATCGCCGGGCCAACATAAACATCGACACGCCCGCCGCCACCAGCGCGATCCAGATGTAAATATCAGACGCTAGCGTCCAGGGAAAAATCGCGCTCAGCCCCGCGCCCAGCGTCCACGATGCGGGAGGATAAAACACGAACCGAGGTTCGCCGTAGCCGAAGTGCGCCAGTGCGGCCCAGCGCGGGAAAACGATCCCATGCTTCCACTGCGAGAGCACTTCGAGCCACGAGTACAGATGGAACTCCACGTCGTGCCCAGACGGTGTGCCTAGAAAGAAGAATGGAATTTCCACGGCGAACGCCGCGCATCCGATGGCGAGCAGCGGCGCCCACAGCAACCGCGTCCCAGTCCGTGGTTGCAACGGATCCTCAGCGCTTCTGGTCTTTCCCAGACTCACTCCCCTTGCGGCATGAACCTGCGCACAGAACGAAAACACAGTCTACTGGAACCTACTTTATTTAACCCAGATTTAACATGGCTGAAATCACTACGCAACGAATCTCGAATACCGTACTCACATTGGGGTGGAACGAACCGTGAAGACTTGAAGGACCCGCGTCAAAGACGGGGCCGGGTCCTTCGAATCTTCGAAAGCTGCGCCACCACGGCAAGCCTCCCGCCTCTTCGCACAATTCACCCGCCGCACTCCTGCCCGAAACCTCTCCGTAGAATCATCTGCCCACGATCTGCCGCGGGGGGCTTTTTTCCAAACCAGTAGCGCCGGCGTCCCGCCGGCTGTCGCGAGGGCGTCTCGCCCTCGCCGGGATGAGCCGCCGCACGGCCACAGGAAGGTAAATGCGCGACTGCGCCGGGCGACAAACGTAAGGAAATTACAGAATGAGGCTGGGAATTCTAGACGGCCGATTCTTCCGGGCTGCGCTGATGCTGAAGTTCAGCCATGAAGTCGTCCTGCTGCAGCGCAGTGCCGCGCCGCAACAACTCGAGCAGCGGATCTTCCAATTCGTCGCCGGAAGCTTCCGGCTTCTTGTCATCAGACTCAAACTGAGTGAGGTCTGCGACCAGGGCGCGCGGAGAGATGATCAGTTCCAGCATGGTTGCAGGACAGCTGCGCAGGAAGTTGATCAGGTTCTCAACCTGTGCGCGCTGCTCCGGCGTGCGGGAAGGGAACTCGACGCCCATCCCATGCCCCGGATGCGCAACTCGAACCATACCTTCGGTATGAACCTCAAGCTCTTCGGCCTTCAAACAAAGGTCAACCAGGGCACGCTCCGGAAACGGTGCGTCGGTTTGCACGTAGCAGCCGCCCAGGCTAAGGTCGGTCAGCTTGCAATGCGGTACGGACTCGTTTTCACCCGCGCCGACGGAGCGAGCTGCTTCCTCGAGCCAAACCTTGAGTCCCGTTGAAACGGGTTCGGCAAGATCAAGAAAGTGAACCCCGGTTTGCCCATTCGGATTGGCCCACGCCACTTGCCCATGAGCTTCGATTTCCAGGACGGCATCCGGCAACTGAAAATGGAAAGCCAGCAGCGCTCCCCGCGTCTGCTGCTCGGCGGTCAGCACGTCCATCCCGGTCGCGGATAGATCCAGAAGAATGCCGTCCACCTTGCGCGTGTCAGGCAGTGTAATCTCCACCGGAGCCTGCACCGGAATCCGGATCGCCCGGCGCCGCTCGCGCCCTAACATCGCCGCAGCCGCGCGCAAGCCAGCCTTCGCAGCGTCGTCGGTGAGCGGCTTGTAGAGCACGAAGTGTGCCCCGCCGCTCAGAATCTCGCGCACCTTCCCAGTATCCGCTACCAAGGCAATGCTGAGCGGCTCGGTGCCCAGAGTACGCGCCTGCTGCAGTACATCTTTCGCTACTTCAGGATTGTCGAAGTCGACGATCAAGGCGTCGAACTTCTGCTGCTGGATCCGTGTGATCGTGGTCTCATGATCGCTAGAGCGATCCATGGCAATGCCGAGCGTGGGCAGAACTCTGCCCAGCACGTCAGCCGCGGAATCGTCGGTCGAAACCAGTAATGACTGAAGGGTCATAAATACTTTGGG
>Ga0210400_10001489_pt1 | contig 23182 bp, 24 predicted proteins | sample IncBWH26MmetaG_FD_155456 | JGI IMG/M metagenome (GOLD analysis project Ga0210400, IMG submission 155456) | Forest soil microbial communities from Barre Woods Harvard Forest LTER site, Petersham, Massachusetts, United States - Inc-BW-H-26-M | ecosystem: Environmental > Terrestrial > Soil >...
GATTCTTGGAAGAAACATGTTCGCACCGATTCGCGGTTCCTGGCCCGACATGAACTGGAAAGGCTGGTGGGGGGACAGCCCACCCTATCACGTTTCAACTTTCATCTTGACTCATCACGCGCGCCCGCCCATCCAGATGGAAGGCGGAACGACATTCTACTTCGTCACGGGCGGTATTCACGAGGCGCTTGACCGGGCTCGCGACGCAGCCAACGGAATGGATGTGCGCATTGGCGGCGGACCCAACACTATCCAGCAATATCTTCGTACGGGCCTCATCTATGAGCTGCACGTCGCTATCTCGCCGGTCCTGCTTGGCGGGGGAGAGCGACTGTTCGAGGGGATTGACGTGCGCGCTCTGGGATACGAATGCGTTCAGTTCGTTGCGTCGGAGAAAGCCACCCATGTGGTACTCCGGCGCCAAGGGCACTATAACGCCTAATGATCCCGATCGACCACGTTATCATTGTGGATGTGCCACGGACATTGCAACCCCTTACGGGGCGCGTCCCTTCGCGCCTTCATCCAGTTTCTTGCGCATGTCTTTGAAGAGTTCCGTCTCCGGTTTGGGCGGATCCTTGCAGACCATACTGGTCTGCGGCATCCCGAAGGTCGTAATGCCATGCGTTGTGTAGTAGCACTTGTCGTTCACCCAGGCGATCAGCTCGCCACCCTCTGCGTGCTCCTCGTCTCCGAACTGATGATAGCCACGAACGAGCGGCGCGTTATTTCTCGACCACTCCAGCTGCGATTGCGACGGCCCGGCGAGATTTCTCCACCGTCTTTCGTTTTCCTCTTTGTCCGCCTGTCGCCGCGCGACGGTGTCGGTGTCGGTACTGAAATCCAGCGGCGGGGTAATCGCGTTGCCCGGCTCAGGTGTCGCGACGCCGGGCGGCCGCGCGATGTCACGCGAGGCTGCCCTTCTTTTGAGATTGCGTTCAGGCGCTGACGCGGCCGCAGGGACGCGGAGCGGAGGAGGTCTCTCTTGAAAGAGCCACAGAAGCGGCAGCGGTGCATCGACCGCCCGCACACGCGCGATTCGAATGGTGCCGGTCGCGAAGATGAGCCATCCCGCGAGAAAATGCAGGCCGGCCACCGCAATAAAAACAGCGACGCGCCATCTTTCTGATCGATCGGGTCGCCTCAACCGCATCCCTTTTTTTGAGGTCTACGGCTGCTTGGACTCAAGGCTTGGTTTCTAGTTCCGCGCCGCCTCTACCAGCGCTCAATCTCAGTGCCGATCCTCGCGCGACTCGGCGCCGGGCGTTTCAAATCTCCGTCCATACCTTCAGCAACCCGTGATAGTGCCCGGTGAGGCGCAGCAACGAATCGGCATCGGCGCCTGTCTGCGTCAACCGTTGGATGGTGGCGTCGAGCTCGAATAGCTGCGCGCGGCGTGCATCGTCGCGAATCAGGCTTTGAATCCAAAACACGCTCGCCAGCCGCTCACCGCGCGTGATGGCATTCACGCGATGCCGCGACGTCGAGGAGTACACGATCAGGTCCCCCGCCGCAAATTTGGCGCTCTGGCAGCCGAAATCGCTTTCGACCACCAACTCGCCGCCGTCATAGCTTTGCGGCTCGGCGAGGAACAGGGTCGCCGACAGGTCGGTGCGCAACTTGTGGGGACTACCGGGGATCATGCGCACCGATCCGTCGACATGCGTGCCGAAGTACATTCCCTCGCCGTAGCGATTGAACATCGGCGGATAGACCTTGTTGGGTAGCACCGCACTGATGAACAGCGCGTTGCGCTCGAGTTGCGCGAGAATGAAATTGCCCAGCTCGCGCGCCATGCTGCTGGCTTCCTCAAGCTGTTGATTGCGCTTCACCGGCGCACCTTGATGCCCTGCCGTGACGCGGCCATCCACCCACGGCGCGCTCTCGCTATTGAGCGAGGCGCGGACCGTGGCCAGTTGCTCCTCTCCCAACAATTTCTCAATGCGCAGGAACATGTGGGTAATCGCCTAGCCTAGCGGCGCGGTGGCGGGAGAGCCGGCCGCGATGCCGCCGGCCGCGGCGCGCGCGAACCAGCAGGCAGCCTCTTCGCAGCGCCCCGCCTTCTGCAACAAGCTGGCCCAGTTGTATTGGCCGCGAAAATAGCCGGCCTCCGCCGAGCGCCGGTACCAGTCGGCGGCGGCATCCAAATTGCGCGGCGTGCCCCAGCCTTCCTCGCAGCAGCGGCCCGCCAAGTTCATCGCGCGCTCATGCTGCTGCTCGGCGGCCATTAAATAGTATCGACAGGCGAGCGTTCGATCGCGCGTCACGCCACGGCCGTCCAGATACATGTGCCCGATGTTGTACTGCGCCCACGCGTCTCCCAAGTTCGCGGCCCGCAGATATTGTTCCGCCGCCCCCACCGGGTCCTCCGCCGTGCCCCAGCCATTGTCCAGGCAGCGCCCGACCATGTTGATGGCATCGGCATCGTGAGCTAAAGCTCCGCGCCGAAACCATTTCAATGCCTGAGCAGGATCCTTCGTCACGCCGGTCCCTTCGAGCAGCATCCGCCCGTAGCACACCTGCGCCTGCGCCAGTCCTTCCATGGCGGCGACGAATACCCAATCCGCGGCACGGCGCGCATTTTGACCGAACAGCGCCTGGAGCCGCGACATGCTCATTTGACCCAACAGCGACGTGATCGAAATGGTGCTCATGGCAGGGCATCGTTAAAAGCGATAGCTCGCGCTGCCGATGAGCGTGCGACCTGCCGCCGGCAGCGCGTGGTTCTCGGCGACATTCACGTAGTAAACGCTGGTGAAATACAGCTTATTGGTCACGTTGTTCAAGTTCAGCTGCAGTTTGAAATGTTGGTTGACCGCGAACGAGGTCATCGCATTGAACACGACGAATGCCGGCACGCCGGCGCTGTTTTCCGAGTCGGCGAAGCGATGGCTGATGGCGGTGAAGCCGCCCCCGAGGGCCCAAGCCGGCGTGGGTTCCACGGTGGTCCAGAAATTGAAGGCATCGTGCGGCGCATTCGGCACGAATTTGCCCTGTGCCAGAGGGTCGCTGGTCTTCGTGATCCTATCGTTCAAGTGCGTGTAGTTCGCGGTCACTTCCCAGCTGTCCGTGACATAGCCATTGAAGCCGAGCTCGATGCCCTTCACGTGCTGATCGAACGGCAGCTGTTGCACGGTCGGATCATTCGGATCGGAAATGCGCGCATCGTAGACTCGCGTGTCGAACAATGCGCCCGTCAGCTGCGCCGCGCCGTTGAACAGCTTGATCTTGCCGCCCAGCTCCAGGGTGTTGTTCTTCTCCGGCGAGAGACTCTGATTCGACGGCGCGACGATGAGGTATTCGATCACCGGGTTTTGCGACGTGCCATAGGATAGGTAGTAGCTCTGTGCCGCGTCCGGCTTGTAGATCACCGCCGCGCGCGGGCTCACGAAGGTATCGGTGCGGTCGAACGCCGTGCCCGAGAACACTTCGCTGAAACTCGATTTGAAGCGGTCCCAGCGCAGGCCCAGATCCACGTCCCACTGAGAACCCAAAGCGATGCTATCGAGTGCATACACGCTCACATCGCGGCCACGGCCCTTCGGATTGGATCCGGGCGTGATGGGCGTGGGCGGCACGAAGAATGGCGCCGGATTCAGCAGCGGCGTCGCCGGGATATCGTTCAGGCCGTTTTGGAAACGATTCACATTGGACTGCTCCTTGCTGAACTCGACGCCGCCGGTGAGCGTGTTCGCGACACCGCCCGCATCGAACTTCGCGGTCGCATCCGTGCGATTGACAAGTAAACTCGTCGTGCCGGCGCTGCTCGGCTGGTCGCGGGAGATGCCGATATCCGCATATGGAGTGCCTGGCGGCGGCGGAGCGACGAAGTCGTTGCCCAAGAACGGGCCCGTGACCAAGTATTCGAAGCCGTAGTTCGCGTAGCGCAGGCTGTCGCTCAGGGTGAGCTTGTCGGAAATATCCCGCTCGAAACGGATGGTGCCGATATTGGTGTTGGTGCGGGTGCGATCGTAATTGGCGAGCGAGTAGTAGTTGCTGCGCTCCACGTGCGCGGGCACGCCGTCGATGAACGGGATGCCGTAATCGGGGAGATTGTTCTCTTCTTCCTTGAAGTAGCTGAACGTGAAGCGCGTCGGCGTGTCGATGCCCAAACTCAAGGTGGGCGCGACACCGAAGCGGTGATAGTGCACCTGATCGCGCTCCACCACGCTGTTGCTTTGATCCATCAGCGTGACGCGCGCCGCCGCGGTGGCGCTCAACGGCAAATTGAAATCGCCGGTGCCGCGCCAATAGTTCGCCTCGCCGCCCGACACCGTGATCGCCGCGTACGGCGTCAGCATGGGCTGCTTGCTGATGGTGTTGATGACCCCCGACGTCGAGCCGCGTCCGAACAGCGCCGAGGCGGGTCCCAACAGCACCGCGATCGCGTCGGCATTGAAGGTGTCGCGCTGATACTGGCCGATGTCGCGCACGCCGTCCAAAAAGAAACTGTCCGGGATCGACAGGCCGCGCAGGTTCACCGAGTCGCCGTGCGCGCCGCCCTCGCCGGCGTTGAGCGTGACGCCCGGAACGTTGCGCAAAGCGTCTTGCACGAGGATGAGATTTTGTTCCGCCAGTTCCTTCTTATCGACCGTATCCGTGCTCTGCGAAATGTCCTCTGAGGTGTGGATCGCCGTGCCGGTCACCTCGATGCTCTGCAGCTTGTCTTCCAAGGGCGGCGCCGCGTCATCGGCCTGTGCGTTCGCGGCAATGAGCGCCCCGACGGCGAGGCCGGCGGCGCCGAAAACGCCCTCGGAAAGTGTGCTGCATGAAAGCATTCGACGGTCTCATAATTGAACTACCGTCCAATGCTAACACGAATGATTATTATTTACATTGCTGTTCCGTTTCGCGTCCCAGAGCGATCCATTCTGCCGGATATTGAGGTTTCAGGGCCCTGGCCTGGCGATTTAACACTGACCCTAGGATTGTTTGCGCGCCGCCCTAGGATTGTTTGCGCGCCGCCCTGGGCTTGTTTGCACGCAGGCCGGCGGGAATCAGCGCCAGCCCCAAGAGTTCGAATAGGCCATAGGCAATGAGCGCCATCAGGGCCGCCGGAATGGCCCCCGTGAGGATCGTCGGCACGTCATTCAACGATAGTCCGGACACGATCGGCGCTCCATATCCGCCCGCCCCCACCAGGGCCGCGAGGGTGGCGGTGCCGATGCTCACGATGGTCGCCGTTTTGATTCCCGCGAGTATCGTCGGACTCGCGAGCGGCAACACGATGCGGAACAGCACCTGCCTGCGCGTCATGCCGAACGCTTGCGCGTTCTCGACATGCTTGGGATCGACGCTGCGAATTCCGGTGAAGGTGTTCAGCACCACCGGCAGCAAGCTGTACATGCACAGCGCCGCCAGCGCCGGTCTCATGCCGACGCCGAACAGCGGTATCAAAAAACACAGCAGCGCCAGCGACGGCAACGTTTGAATGACCGCGCTTGCGATCAAAATGCCCTGCCCCGCGGCGTGAAAGCGCACGGCGACGAGCCCCAAGGGGATGCCGACGAGCACCGAGAACAGCAGCGCGATGCCGACCAGCCACAAGTGCTCGCGCGTGCGCTGCAGGATGTTGCTTTTCAAGCTTTGTGAACGCGGCGCCTCGGAGCCCAAGAACTGCGCCGCAATTTTCGCGTAGCTCACATGTTGAATGTCCGCCTGCGCGTTCATCTCGATCATTGCGCGCTCGCTGATCGAACCCTGCAGGTTGAGCAACGCCTGCCAAGCGCGCGGGTGGTTCTCGGTAAACACCTTGCGCGCCACCCACACCGCCTGATACACGGGAAAGTACTCATGGTCATCCTTGAGGACCCGCAGTTTGGATTTTTCGATCTTTGCGTCGGTGGAATACAGATCGATCAGATCCACCGCGCCGTCATCGATCGCTTGGAATGTCAGGCTGTGTTCCATGCGGCTGACCCTCTCCGGCGCGAAGTGCAAGTGGTAGCTGGCCACTATCCCCTGAAATCCATCCTTTCGATCCATGAACTCGTAGCTGAAGGCGGCGCGAATGCGCCCTTCGAGCTTTTGAAGATCGCTGATGGAATGCAGGTCATGCTCCATCGCGAAAGATTCCTTCACGGCCAGCGCGTACGTGTCGTCAAAGCCCAACGGCCCCGACATCACCAGATTCATCTCCAACAGCGCGCTCTGAATCTCATCCACGGATTTCAGATCCGGGCGCTTCAAGATTGCCTCGGCCAACGTTCCGGTGTAATCCGAATACACGTCGATCGCACCTGTCGTCAAGGCCTCGAACACGATCCCGGTGCTGCCCATGCCTAGCTTGCGCGTCACCGCCTCTTTCGTTGCCGTCTCCACGGTTTGTGCCGCGATCTCTCCCAGCACATAGCCTTCAGTGAACACCTTCGAACCCACGACGATGCCATCCGCCGCGAACAGCGGTACCGGCTGCCAGCTCAACGCCGCCAACAGCAATCCCGCAGCTGCGCCGCGGCTCATGCGGTTTCGGCCGCTGGCGCAGTTTCGGCCGCTCATGCTACGTCGGCCGCTTCCGGCACCGTGCGCTGCGCATTGATGAAGGCCGTCACGAACGGATCCGCCGGCCGCAGCAGCAAATCCCGATAGGTGCCGCTTTGCACGATCTTTCCGTCATGCAGCAGCGTCATTTGTTCCGCCAGAAACACCGCTTCGCCAAGATCATGCGTGACCAATAGCACGGTCTTGCCCAAGCGCTGAAAGATGGATTTCAATTCCTGCTGCAGGCTGCGGCGAATGAGCGGATCCAGCGCGGCCATCGGTTCATCGAGCAGCATCACGTCGGGTTCCATCATGGCCGCGCGCATGATCGCCACTCGTTGCTGTTGCCCGCCGCTCATTTCAAAAGGATATTGACCCAGGATCACCGGCTCCAGATCGACCAGTTTGCGCAACTCCTCGACGCGCACATTGATCTTCCGTTTGTTCCAACCTCGCAGTTTCGCGATCAGTGACACATTCTGGAAGGCGCTCATGTGCGGGAACAGGCCGCCATCCTGCGGCACGTAGCCGATCCGATCCGCCCATTGAATCGGACTGAACGACGAGAGCGCCTGATCGTTGATCTTGACATAGCCCTTGTCGAAGGGAATCAACCCCAACGTAATGCGCAGCAGCGTGGTTTTACCCGAGCCGCTCGAGCCGATGAGCGCATGCGTTGCGCCCTTGGGGACCGTAAGGTTGACGTCGGTCAGCACCAACTTGCCCTCAAAGGTCTTCGTAATGTTTTGCAATGCCAGCATGGAGGGCGTCTATGAGTCTCGGGCTCGATTGTCTGTCTCGACGAGGGTACCCTGGTGATACAACACCCGCCACCCGGCGGCAGTGCGGCGCCAGAGCGTGGCACGTCGCGTGACCCGCTTTCCCTGATGCAGGGTGTAGGTAATCAGATAATTATCCGCGGCGATTTCCCGGCATTGAAAATCGCGCGTCAGCCATGTCGATTGCTCGGGATCCGGCGCGCGGTTCTCCAGCGTATCCAGCACGAACTCGCGGCTGTAGCGCCGGCCCGAGGCGCCGACTTCCCAAAAATCCGGATCGGTCATGGCTTCGTAGTCCCGGCGCGTTGTACCGAATTCCGGATGATGGAAAATGGGCTCGCGCAGCTTCAGCTCCTCGAGGACTGCGAGCAGTTCCGGCGAGGTCACGGATGCGATGCGCGGCCCGCTTGAGTTTCGCTCGTTCGACAAAACAGCCTCCTTTCGACGGTTGCGTGGGGACGGCCTACGGCTATACGATCCTTGGCGCCTTTCATGGCAAGTCTAACGGAGTGGATATGGATTTAGGCATCCGCGGGCGATCCGCCATCGTCTGTGCTTCGAGTCAGGGCCTGGGTAAGGGATGTGCCCTGGCGCTGGCCGAGGCAGGCGTGGCGCTCGTCATCAACGGACGAAATCCGGAATTGCTCGAGCAAACCGCCCAGGAAATTCGCAAAGCCTGGAGTGTTCCCGTGACACCCGTGCTCGCCGATGTATCCACCGCCGAGGGCCAGGCGGCCCTGCTCAAGGCTTGTCCTACACCCGATATCCTGGTCAACAACAATGCCGGACCTCCCGTGCGGAATTTCCGCGAGCTCGATCGCCAGGCGATTCTCACCGGCGTGACCATGAACATGGTGACGCCCATCGAACTCATTCAAAAGGTCATCGACTCCATGGTAAACCGCGGCTTCGGCAGAATCGTCAACATCACCTCGTACAGCGTCAAAATGCCGATCGTCGGTCTCGACCTGTCGAGCGGTGCACGCGCCGGCCTCACCGCCTTCATGGCGGGCATCTGCCGCACCGTCGCCGACAAAAACGTCACGATCAATAACTTGCTGCCCGGCAGCTTCGATACCCAACGCCTGCGGGGCAACTTAAGTCTCGCCGCCAAACGCAATCAAGTGAGCGACGCTGAGGCGGCGGCGCGTTCCATGGCGACTATCCCTGCCAAGCGTTTCGGCAACCCCGCCGAGTTCGGCCAGACTTGTGCGTTCCTCTGCAGCGTGCACGCCGGGTTCATGACCGGCCAGAATGTCCTGCTGGATGGCGGCGCATATCCCGGCGCATTTTAGACTCGCACCCAAACCCAGCCCGCGCCCCGCTCAACCCTCGGCCGCTGCGAGCGGCGTGCCGAATTCACGCATCCGGGATTGCAGATCCTTGCGGAATCGCCGGCTCAGACGTAATTTTTGGCCGCTCTCGAGAATCACTTCGTATTCTCCTGCGCTGTCGATCTTGAGCGCGCGCACCCGGCGCAGGTTGACGATGGTTGAGCGATGAATTCGGCAAAAGATGCGCGCATCCAGATCCCGCTCCAGCTCCGCCATGCTCCGGCGCAGCAGGTGAGATTTGGGGCCCACGTGCAAGCACACATAGTAGTCCGCCGCCTCCACCCAATCGATGTCCGGAATTTGCACATAGACCTCGTGCCCGGCGCTGCGCACCGTGATGCGGGGAATTTCCTGCGGCGATGCCGGCTCCCGCGCGGCCAACCTGTCCTTGGCACGCTGCAATGCCAGGGCAAATCGCGAGTCATCGAAAGGTTTGAGGAGGTAATCGAGCGCACCCGCGTCAAAGGCACGCAACGCGTATTCATCGTAAGCGGTCACAAAGACGATGACCGGCAGCACCCCGTCAGCCTTGAGAATCTCCAATACCTCGAACCCGCCGCACTCCGGCATGTGCACGTCGAGAAATACCAGGTCCGGCCGCGTGCCGCGAATCTCGGCGACCGCCTCGGCGCCCGAGCCTGCTTCCGCGATCGACTCGATGTCGGGATCCCCCTGTAACAAATACTTTAAGTTACTGCGTGCCAGCGGCTCATCATCGACGAGCAGGGCACGGATCTTCACGCTTCGCGGTAGGGCAGCGCCACGGAGACCTGCACTCCCGTGATGCCGTAGTTTTCCAGTCGCAGGTCGCAATCGTTGCCGTACAGCAGCTTCAAGCGGGTGCGCAGGTTCGACAGGCCGATACCGTCCTTGACTGAACATCCGTCCCGATCCAGCAAAGGACCGTCGTTATAGACGCTCAAATGAAGCAGGCCGTCGGAGCGCGAGGCAGCCACGCGCACTTCTCCTCCCTGAGCCCGCTGCGCGATACCGTGCTTGATGGCATTCTCGACCAAGGGCTGCAGAATCAGGCTCGGTATCTTCGCCTTGCGCAGTTCATCGGGCACTTGCATATCCAGCTTGAGCCTTCCTAAAAAGCGCGCCTGTTGAATCTGCAAATACTTCTCGAGGAACTCGACCTCCTGCGACAGCAGCGCCTCGGGGTCTTGGGAACTTCCTGCGACTCGTCTCAAGAAATCGCCGAGCGCAGCGATCATGCTTACCGCCGCATCGCTCTTCTGCTCGCGCACCAATCCCGCGATGGAATTGAGCGCGTTGAAGATAAAATGCGGTTCGATTTGGCGCTGCAAGGCATCCAACCGTGCCAGGGAGAGCTGTGCGTTGAGGCGCGCCGTGTCGGTCTCCTGTGCGGCCACCTTCGCTTTCGAATCGAGCACGTACGTGACCGCCAGAATGACGATGTACAAAATGATTGCCGGCAAGATACCGGCCCAGATCTTCGTGGGCCAAGTTGCCAGGAAATCACGCGTTTCAAAGTCCGGTAGCCACGGCTGCATCGCCACTTCGAGGGCCGACACCCATGCCGCTGCCGCGACGACGATGGACGCGATGAGGCCAAGATGCGGCAGCCAGCTTCGCGGTGACTTCCACGCCGGCGGATAGCGGCGGCCAAAATCGATGACGAGGGGCGTGACCAGAACCCAGGGCAGCCAGACAAACGTTTGGACGATGAACAGTTTCACCCAGGAGTGATGCATGCCCTGTTGGCGCATCGAGAATACGTTCTGGGCGGCGTCCAAGATTCCGAGCCCTGCCCAGAGCAAAGCGGTCCACCAGCTATACGAGTTTTGGCGAATGCCTGCGGTTTCCATACATTTCGGATCGTACTCCCTGGCGATGAGGCCGGCGCGTCAATGCAGCGAATCATCGCTTGGCTGCAGCGAGCAGGCTAGTGCGGCGAAGGCAGCACGGCCATACTCGCGCCATGAACACCAAAATGATCGCAACAGCTGCTTTGACATGTCTTTGCTCGCTCGCCGTCAGCGAATCCACCGAAACCGCGGTCCGCAGCCCGGTTTACACCGAAGACGGCCGATTAGCGCTGCCGGAAGACTATCGGGAGTGGGTCTATTTGAGTTCGGGCTTTGACATGTCGTACAACCCGATGGCAATGATGGGCCATCATATGTTCGACAACGTGTTCGTCGAGCCCGGTGCCTACAAGGCGTTTCTCGCCACCGGCACCTGGCCTGACAAGACCATGTTGGTGCTCGAAGTGCGCGGCGCGATCGATAAGGGCTCAATCAACAAAAACGGCAATTATCAAAGCACCGAGGTCATGGGCCGGGAAGTCCACGTGAAGGACAGCTCGCATTTGCAAGGTTGGGCTTTCTTCGGCTTCGGGAGCGAGAAACTCGCCAAGATGATTCCTCGAACCGCCGATTGCTATTCGTGCCACGCCGCACATGCCGCGGTCGACAACACGTTCGTGCAGTTCTACCCAACGCTACTGCCCATAGCGAGCGCGAAGGGAACCTTGTCGGCGGCGTACCAAGCGGAGACCGGCGCAAAGAATTGATCTTAGGCGACGCTTTCTCATTTGGTTGCGATCACGTAGGCGATCCGGTCGATGGTCGGATTCTTGCCCGATTCAACTGTCGGCCGCAGAACCGATTCAAATAACCGCCGCTCGTCCTGCGAAAATTGTTCCGTCAAAATCCGTTGCAGGGAGGGCGCCCAGGGGTGCGGTGAACTGTTCACAAACACATCCCATGATCGGTTCAGTGGAGTGGTGACATCGATGGCCAATTGCAGGTGAATTTCGCTGAAGCCGGCGCTTCGAACCAAATTGAGCAAATCCCGCTCGGAAAAATTCACCAATGGGTTCCCGGCGCAAGCTTCCTCGGTGTCAGGAAATTGCGCTGCCTTCCAACGATGCAGCAGCGGCAAGAAGGCATCGGCCGACGGGTCGGTGCGCGCCTCCACCACCTTCTTGAGCGCCCTGGCGGCAAACGCCTCGTCTTGCATGATGGGCTCGGCAATCGAAATTCGAGCGCCCGGCTTGAGCACGCGATGAAATTCCCGAAATGCCGCCGCTTTGTCGGCAACATAGGCGACCGACGCTCGCGCCGCAACCGCATCCACGCTCGAATCGGCGATGGCGGCGAGATTATCCGCGGCGCAGTGCAGAAAGCTGCATTGCTCCACGACATTTCGCTGCTTCGCAAGCCGTTCGGTGTATTGCAGCAGGGATGCGGAAATATCGGTGAATGCGACAGAGATGTTTTTGCCGAGGCGTTCGATGGCTCGCAGGCCGACCACACCATCGCCGGTACCGATGTCGACCAAGGTCATATCCGGGAACAGTCGCGCGCCGTCCAGCACGCGATCGACAAAACGCGCTACGGCATCCCGAACGACGTGCGCGTAATCAGAATCATCCCCATGGCGCTCATGGCGCAGCCAATTGAACCATTCGTCAGTCGCTGGAGCGTCTTGCGGCGCGTTCATGGGTTCTCGCGACCGGAACTCAAAAGCGCTTGCTGAATCCGACGGACACGCCGCGCGGCAGCATCTGCACCGACAGCGGTGTCTTCCACGTTGTCGTCCAGTAGCCGATTCCGGCACCCAGCAATCCGCCCGCAATCACATCCGTTTGCCAGTGCGCCTGGCTCTTGAGCCGCGCGACAGCGTCATATACCGGCAAGAGCGCCAAGGACCATATCCAGGGATCGTCCTTGGCGTAATTTACAATCAAGGGCGTCACGAAGCTCGCTTGAAGCGTCACTTCACCGCTCGGGAAACTCTGGCAGCATCGGCCTTTGAACCATTGATTGGGATTGCCGCCCTGGCTCGGGCGCGCCCGGCTGAATCCGTACTTCATTAGCTGCGCGCTGATTCCGGAAATCACGGAGGCATCGATCGCTTGCCAGAACGTATGCCCCAATCGATCGTCGTTGCCCAACCACAACGCTCCAGCCAGTTCGGTCGCGATCACCGCATTCTCAAGACCGGTTTGGTATTTGCGCGCCCAGATGCCGCTCTGATCAAGCGACAACTCGGAATCGATTCCTAGCGGGCCGCCCCCAGCGCAAGCAAGGGCTGGAAACCATAGTACCAACCACGGCAACAATCGCATCGCGTAAGCCTTGCACACTGGATCTCACCGTGACGACACTAACTTTGCAGCACAAAGTACCCTCTCCGTGCAGTTACCGTCAATCGGCGCCGCAGATCGGCCTCGTCCCGAAAACTACACCCGACATGTTGCAGCGCGCCAATGAGGCGCTGGCCGATCTACCGGACACTTCGAGAGTGCCGCCGTATTGGTGCCCTGATCCCAAGAACGCCCAATCCTGTCGGCAAATTGAGACGAGGCGCGTCTCTCGGCTTGTCCTCCTATAATGTGCTGGGGCGTTATGCATATCGAGATCTGGAGGGATTCCGATGCAATTCTATGTGCGCGCCTATGATGAAGAACAACGGGTTGGGCCTCTCTCACTGAGTGCGGCTATCGCGATCGTGCGCGCGACGGCGTTGGCACAGCGGGCCAAGGGCTCGCGAGTTTGGGCCAACGGACAAGGCAAGCTGTTCGTGAAAGAAGAGGGTTGCGCTCTCAGCGCACTCTGGGTCACCGATGAGCGTGACCGCGTAATGAATATCGATGCCATCTCTGAGTTCGGCACCCTCGGTCAGCAGATTTCGCGGGGTATTAAAGGACGTATCGATTCGCTGGTGAACACCAAGCGCCACTGAGCTGTCCCGTGCAGGCCCGTCGCGGACCCAAGCCGGAGTGTGAACTCCTTAACAAGGCGGCCGCGCGGATTACACTATGCTCAGGGGACAAGGGTCAAATAAGGATGTTGCCTATGTTTCGCGCACGCAATACCCGACAGCTGTTTGCCCTGCTTCCGCTCGCCCTGGTCCTCACCTCTTGCGGCGGTGGTGGCGGCGGAGCTTCGGGCGGCATACCCGCCCCGAGTTGGGTGCAGGGCCAATTCGCGCCGGAATCAAACTTTGCTGCCATGTGCGTGACACCGCGAACCGGCATCGATCCGGGAACGCGGAAGGCTTATCCCGACGTGCAGGGGACGTTGCTCGACGAGCTGAACTGGCTGCGCTCATGGAACAACGACCTATACTTATGGTTCGATCAAGTGACCGACCAGAATCCGGCAACCTTTGCGACCGATGCCGCGTACTTCGATGTCTTGAAAACCACGCAGACGACGGCATCCGGCAAGCCAGAGGACCGATTTCATTTCACCTACCCGACATCCACGTGGGAGCAATTGTCGCAGTCCGGCGTACAGGCGGGCTACGGTGCGAACTTCGTGGTGATTGCGGCGACGCCCCCGCGCGAGGTCATCGTTTCATACACAGAGCCGGGATCAGGCGCAACCATGGCGCCGGCGAATTTGGCGCGCGGCGCAAAGCTTCTCTCCATTGACGGCGTCGATCTGATCAACGCCACGGATCAGGCCAGCATCAACATACTCAATGCCGGCTTGAGTCCGCAAACCGTCGGAGAATCCCACACCTTCTCCGTCCTCGACGCCGGCGCGACGACGCCCCGAACGTTCGCGATGATGTCGGCCAATGTGACCATCACGCCGGTGCAAAACGTCCACACCATCACCGCACCGAACGGCAGTCTCGTCGGCTACATGCTGTTCAACGATCAGATCGGCACCGCCGAGAGCGAACTCGTCGCCGCATTCGCTCAACTGCAGAGCGCGGGCGTGCACGACTTGGTGCTGGACATTCGCTACAACGGCGGCGGGTACTTGGACATCGCCAGCGAAGTCGCGTACATGATCGCTGGGCCCGGCCCGACGACCGGACAAACGTTCGAGCTATCGCAATTCAACAGCAAGCATCCCAGCGTCAATCCCGTGACCGGTGCAACGTTGGCGCCGGTTGGTTTTCACGCCACCACCCAGGGGTTTTCAACGACTGCAGGCGTTGCCCTGCCATCCTTGAACTTGGCGCGGGTATTTGTGCTCACGACCGCGAATACGTGCTCGGCGAGCGAATCCATCATCAACAGTCTTCGTGGCGTGAATGTTCAAGTGATTGAAATCGGGTCGACGACGTGCGGCAAGCCGTACGGGTTTTACCCCGCTGACAACTGTGGCGTCACCTACTTCTCGATTCAGTTCCGAGGAATCAATGCGCAGGGATTCGGCAACTACCCCGACGGCTTTACCCCTCAGAACACCGTCAAGACCGGGGGCGTGCTGTTGCCCGGCTGCTCGGTGGCAGACGACTTTAGCCATGCGTTGGGAAACAGCACAGAGGGACTGCTCGCCTCCGCCCTAAGCTACCAATCGAACGGAACGTGTCCCGTTCCGCCGAGCGGCATGGCGGTGCCCCCCAGTCTCTCCGCTGCGTTCGTTCCGCCGATCGCCAATGGCAGGACCATCAAATCAATATGGCAACAGAACCGTATTTCGCGAGCTGGAGCGCAATGAGGCGCAGGCCGGAGGGCATGGGCGGGACGGAGGGCACGGGCGCGTCGGAGGGCAGTGGGCACGCCGGCCGCTGAAGTCGAGGTCGATGAGCACCAGGCTCGCCAATTGCTGGCGGCGCAGCACCCCGACCTCGCGCATTTGCGCGTAGTCTCGATTGCATCGGGCTGGGACAATTGCATGTTTCGCCTCGGAGATGAATTGGCACTGCGCTTCCCACGCAGAAAACTCGCGGCGCAATTGATGCGGCATGAACAACGCTGGCTGCCGCTACTGTATGACCGCCTGCCCTTGAGGATTCCCGCACCCCTACGCGTCGGCGTCGCGCAATATCAATACCCGTGGGACTGGAGCGTGACACCCTGGATCGACGGTGAGACGGCTGATCTGTCGCCGCCGGATTCGAGCCAGGGCGAAGTGCTTGCCGCCTTTTTTGAGGCTCTGCACAGGCCCGCTCCCGCCGAGGCACCCGAGAACCCTTACCGCGGCGTGCCCTTGAGCGAGCGTGCGCCAGGCTTTGCGGATCGGGTCGCGAAGCTCGAAGGCCGCACGACGCTGCTGGATGAGCGCGTTCATGCGCTTTGGCGTGATGCCTTGGCGGCGGAGAACGACGCGCCGCCCACGTGGATTCACGGCGATATGCACCCGCGCAATGTGCTGGTTAAGAACGGTCGCGTGACGGGGGTCATCGATTGGGGCGACATGGCGCGCGGCGATCGGGCCTCCGATCTTGCCGCCGTGTGGATGTTGCTGCCCCAATTGGAGAGCCGCCGGCGCGCGATGGCGGGATGCCCCTCGGTCTCGGCGGCAACGTGGCGTCGGGCGAGAGGCTGGGCGCTTTTGTATTCGGTCATTCTTTTGAACTCAGGCTTGGTCGACGATGCTCGCATGGTGGCCATCGCGGAGCGCACGTTGAGCCGGCTCTGGGAAGGACCCTAGGCGCTCGGGTCCTACCCAACGTTGTGGTGATGCTCGACTCTAAAGGGCGACGCACCTATCCAAGCGCTATTTCTGCGCGATGAAATAAAGTAGGCGACCGCACAGAGATTGGATACAATTACAGCGAATCAGAATCGAACGATGCTGCGTATAAGTGCGATTTCGCAGGTGCAACGTTCGCTGAAGTTGACGAAGCGTTTTCAGCCCCGACCTGTTCTGCGTGCGATTCGCGCAGCGGCCCTAAAGGTATAGCAGGTCTTGGAATAAGAGTGTGGACTTGCGGCGCATGCGGAACGGTCCATGACCGAAGCGTCAACGCCGCAAAGCTCATCCTCGCGGCGGGACGTCGCCGTCTTGCAGAAGGAATCCCCGCCCTTTATTAGGGCGCGGGAGGACGTCAATTGACCCCAGCATGGATGTGTGCGCGAACCTTTCGACTGGACGGTGCGCGCCTGACTTTGAGTTAACGTGGTGATCCCATGCAACATGTTTATGGCCTGAATATCCCGACGAGCCTCGCGGATTTGGTCGAGCCCAAGTCCTGCGCGCTCCTGGTCTATGACATGCAGGTTGGCATCTGCCGTCAGATTGCCGACGGGAACCGTGTGGTCGAGCGCTGCGCGGCGGCGTTGGCGGCGGCGCGCCGCGCGGGCATGCGGGTAGTCTTTACCCGGCATCTGTCCTGCCCGAAGACCTGGATGGGCGCGACGCAGTATAGGAGCGCTATGGCGTGGCAAAAGACCGACGATCCGGCGCTCGTTAAACCCTGGTTCCTGCGCGACGCGGCCGCATCGAGTATCGTGCCGGAGTTGCAGCCGACGGCAGACGAACTGGTGCTCGACAAGCTCGCCATGTCGGCATTCGAAGGGACACCGCTGTCCTTCGCTTTGCAGGATTGCGGTATCCGCGGCGTGGCAATTTGCGGAATTGCCCTTGAAATCGGCATCGAGCCCACCGTGCGCCATGCGACCGATCTCGGATTCATTCCCATCGTCCTTCAGGATGCGTGCGGTTCAGGTCATGCCGAGGCCGGCGCTCGATCGCTGGCAACCATGCGCTTCGTCGGCGAGGCGTTGCTCACGGAGGTGGCGGATTTCGTCCGCCTGTTGGGAAACCTGGTCCCTTAGAGGTGGGCATCCAAGAACTTGGCGGTCGCGTGATAGGCGCGCAGCCAGGATTCGTGACGCAGAAACCCGTGGATCTCGTCGGGAAAGATCAGCTCTGAATAGTCGACGCCCCGATCGCGCAAACCTTCCGCGAGACGCACCGACTCGGAGAAGGCGACATTGTGGTCATCGTCGCCCTGAATGATCAGAACCGGTGAGCGCCATTGGTCGAGAGCGGCAATCGGCGATGCGGCGATGGCGGTGGCGATTTGCGCGGGGGTCGCATCCGCCGCATAGAACGGGTGGAAATCGCGCTGCGCGAGAGTCCAGTGATACCAATCGTGCACGCCGTGCAAGTCCACGCCAGCCTTGAAAATGTCCGAATTGCGCGCAAGCCCGAGTGCGGTGAGATAGCCGCCATAGCTGCCGCCCCACAGGCCGATCCGCTTGGGATCGACGTCGGGGCGCGATCGCAAATACTCCGCTGCCGCCAGCAGATCGTTGTACTCGCTGGCGCCGCTCGCGCCGCTTTTCTCTGCCTCACGAAAATTCAGGCCGTAGCCGATGCCGGCGCGATAGTTGAGCGACAGCACCACGTAGCCCGCATTCGCCAGATACTGATTCATGGCGTAGGCATTGCTGTAGTAGTCCATGTAATGCCAGCCGAGCAGCATTTGGCGTACCGGGCCGCCGTGGATGAACACCAGCGCGGGATGGCGTTCTTTCCCCGATGAGGGCAGAAACAAGATGCCGTGCGCCGCCACACCTGCGCGCTCGGGCAGCCGCACCGACTGCGGTTCTTTCAGCAGGGCGCCGGGAAAATCCGCCGGCAACCCTTCGGCCGGGAAATCCACCGGCTTCGAATCCGCCTTGACGAGGGCAACATGCGCGGGGACGTGCGCATCGGCGCGCACGAATGCAATGCTCGCGCCATCGGCGAGAATGGCGGGCTGGGTTTCAATGCCGTTGCCGCGGGTCATCGCGTGCAGCTTGCCGGTGCCGGGATCGAGGCGCGTCAGATGCCGCCGATCCGCATCGCCATCGTTGGAGGAATACACGATGCTCAGGCCATCCTTGGCGACGGAGGCAAATTCGATTTCGAATGCGCCCGGGGTCAGGAGGTGCGCGGCACCGCCGTCGGCAGAGACGGCGTAAAGATGCAGCCAGCCGTCGTTCTCTGCAGGAAACACCAGCGTCCCACCGCACCACATCAGCTGCACATCGGAGCTCAAGGGATGAAACACGCTGCCGGCGCCTTGCGGCGCCCGATACACTTCGCGCGACTGGCCGTCCGCCAGCGAGGCGACGCGGATCGACCAAGGAGGCCCGGTTCGATGCGGCACGATTTCCACCTCGTCGGGCATCGACGGGATGCGCAGGTACGCAATGCGACGCCCGTCCGCGGACCAGCGCGGCTCCACATCCATCGACAGACTGGCATCCAACCAGCGAATGGACTTCTCGGCGAAGCGGTAGATGCCGATGAAGCTGTGATCGCCGCGATCGCTCACAAACGCGAGCGCATCTCCCGCGGGTGAAAAGCTCATCGCCGTGACTGCGCCACGGACCTTGAACAGTGTCTCGGCTTTCGCATCCTTTTGTGCGCCGATGGCATAGACCACGCCGGCGCGTAGAAACAGGATCAATTTGCCGTCCGGTGAGGCCTGCGGTGTGTGACCTTCGGCTACGCGCTCAGGCTCGCCGCCGTTAAGATCGACGCGCCAGATTTCTTGCGTCACGCCCGGCTGCAATTCCGCCGGATTCGGCGGCGGCTTGTCGGGGTACTCCACGTCGCCGCCGCGCACATACAAAAGCTGATGAGCGTGCGGCACGAAAGTAAGTTCACTGAGTTCCAAGCCGTCGTCGGCCGCGTAGTGGGTCGCGGCCCTGCTCTTGAATTGGCCCCCCTCGGCTTGCGCAACCCAGATATTGCGTTGACCCGCCCGGTTGCTGGACCAGGCGAAGGCTAGGGTGTCGGGCGCGGCAACGAGCGAAGCGGCAAACGGCGCACTCAGGACCTGATCGATGCTGAATCGCTGCGCCTGCGCGAGCGAGGCGGCCAGCAGCAGCGCGCCGCCGCTCAGCCAGACTGTCAATGGACGTGATGAAGCGTTGCTACGAATAGACACGTAATCCTCCGGGACTGGCTGGCGGCATGCACAGCATAACGCACTGATCACTATTGATCGTATTCGTCGTGCCGGCGAACCCAGAAGGGCCCGCGTCCATCCTCATCCCGTCCCTTTGGCACAACATCCAAATAGTGATAATGGAGATTGAACAGCTCGTTGCCCCGCGCGTAACACGAGTAGCAGTGAAAGATGTCCCCGTGCGAGTCCTTGTAGAACACGCTGTGTCCTTCGCGCTCGGCACTGCCTGGATCCTGCATGGCGTAGTTGAAGAATGCTTCACCATTGGCGATGGCTTCCTTCGTAAATGACACGAAGTAGTCATAGTTGAAGTCTGTGTCGCCGGACGAAACCCAGTTGAATGTCCAACCCATGCGCCGCTCGTAAGCCGCGAGTTCTTTGTAGGGCGCGCGCGACACGGCAATCAAGGTCACGTCACGATGTTGCAGATGGACATTGACTCCGTCGAAGCCGTCGGCCCGCAGAGAACAGTGCCGGCATCCTGCCTTGTCATCCGGCGTGAACATGAAGTGATAGATCACCAGCTGACTGCGCCCATCAAATAATTCGGCCAAAGAGGTTTTGCCATTGGCGCCATCGAACAGGTATTCCTTCGTCACTTTCACCCAGGGAAGGCTGCGGCGCGCTTCATTGAGCTCAGCCTGCAGGCGCGTGAATTTCTTCTCCTTGAGCAGCAGCTTCTTGCGCGCCTTGATCCACTCAGCTTCCGATACGACCTGATGATTCTTCAGCATCATATGCTTCCTCCGAATTGATAGCGTCGTCTCAACGACCGGCCCAGGTATCGAGCGGCCGGCCGGTCTCCAGCAAGGACTTCAAGCTGGACAGGACTCGCGGCCAGCCGAGCGAGATTTTGCGCAGCATGTCAGGATCGAGATCCTCGTGCGTAACCGTGAGTCGAACCATTTCCCCTACCGTCTCGATCTCAAACGTAACGCGGCTGTGTCGGCTTTTTTTTGCTTTGTGGGCCGGGTCGGCCCAAGTGATGACCAAGTGATTTGGCGCCGACGCGGCCACGACCTGTCCCAGGACAGCCACGGCACGCGTCGCATCGGCGCGGCGGTGCTCCCATTCCGATCCGGGCTGCCAGTCCGACACGTTCTCGTGACCCCAGTATTGGCGGGTAAACTCGCCGTCCAGCAAAGCCTTCCAAAGAGTTTCTGCCGTTGTCGCGATATAGGTCACGTATGTAAACTTCGCCTTTGCCATTCCTAGCTTCCTTCCAGGCGTCTCTTGAGCTCGTGCAATGCTTTCAGCCGGGACCGCTCAAACTTCCTGATCCATCGGTCGTAAATCTGGTGCAGCGGCATCGGGTTTAAAAAATGCAACTTCTCACGTCCGCGCCACCTCGTGGCGACCAGGTCCGCGCCCTCGAGCACGCCAAGATGTTGGGTCACCGCTTGTCGCGTCATGTTCAGGTGTGCGCACAATTCCGTCAGCGTCTGCGCGTCATGGGTGTTGAGTGCATCGAGAAGCTTACGGCGACTCGGATCGGCCAATGCCTTAAATACCAGGTCGGAATCGGTCATGGGCGATGCAGAGCATAGGCAAGTGAATACTTGCATGTCAAGCGGCCCATGATCGCAGTCCCGCCGGTACGTCACGCAGCTCCCAGGGCGTGCACGCCGGGATCGTTGAGGACCAGTGCGAGCCCGACGATGGGTACCACTTTCACTATGGCATAGTGCGGCGCAGGCGAGATGCCGGCGAGAAGTCTCGATGCCGTAGCGTTTCAATTGGAGGATCGCTGTGACAACCGCGTTCGACAAGATCTTCGCGCCTCAAGTCGCGCTCCGCATATACGGCTTGGCGGCCGTCGCGTTTGGGTTGGTGGGCCTTGTGTGGGGCGACTTCGCCGCGGTGTGGCAACCCGTCCCCAAGACCGTGCCCGGGCGGACCGCCTTGGCCTACGCCGTGGCCGCAGTTCTGTTCTTGGCGGGCTTGGGCGTTCAACTGCGGCAGAGCGCCGCCGCATCAGCGCTGACACTTACCATTCTCTACAGTCTCGGCGTGATATTGCTTCATGTGCCAAGTGTGATCGCGCACCCATCCGTATTCGTGATGTGGTCGGGTACCGCCGAGCAGCTCGCACTCGTGGCCGGGGGCATGGCGGCCTACGCATTCTGCGCAGAGCCGGTTGCACCGACCGCGGATCGACTGGTCAGGATCGCCCGCCTGCTATTCGGCGTATGCCTGATCGTGTTCGGCTTGGCGCATCTTTTCTATCTCAAACCCACGGCCGACTTCGTTCCCGCCTGGCTGCCGCCGGGGCAGGTTTTTTGGGCCTACGCTACCGCCGCGGGGCACTTTGCGGCCGGCGCCGCGATACTTTCCGGGATTGCCGCCAGGATCGCGGCCATGCTGCTCACCGCCATGTTCGTCTGTTTCGGCATTCTCGTGCACGCGCCCACGCTATTTAACGATCCCCACACGCATTTTAACTGGGCGGCGAATGCGATGAACTTCGCCTTGATTGGGTCAGCCTGGGTGATCGCGGCATCGATTCGTCCACAAACACCCGGCTGACTTGCCGGCGGTTGGGCCTTTGCAAAGCCCGCGCGTAGAATGTGGCGCATATACCGCATGTCGGAGACGCCGTGGAAAATCGGGCATCGGCATCATGCCAATCACTCCTGATCGCCATGTTCCTGGGCGCAGTCTTTGTTCCGACGATTTCGACGAGCGCCGACAACTTGGACTCGGTGACGGTTCAGGCGCGCGACCGCGAAAAGCTCAAGCACGACGTCAACGAATTCGTCGCAACCGCGATCGTTCAGTCCCACAACGATGAATCCCTCGAGCGGTGGACCTATGCACCGGTTTGTCCCCTGGTCGCCGGCGTCAGTCAGGCCCAAGGTGAATTCATGCTGGGCCGCCTTTCGCAGATCGCCAAGGCTGCGGGCGTACAGATCGCCGGTGAGAAGTGCAGTCCCAATTTCTACGTGATTATTTCCGCCGATCCTGGACCGGCGCTCAAGAAATTGACACAACATCCCGCCGTTTTCAATTATGAAACGGGTGCCGAGTTAAGGCGCTTCGTGGAGACACCGCGGCCGGTGCGAGTCTGGTACAACGAGGGCGCCACCGGCGTTGACGGCGCCGGAATGGTGTCGGCCATCCTCGATACCAGTTCGATTCATGCGAAGAAATTTGCCAATGCCAATGGAGCGGAGCCGGTCATCAACCAGATGCCGTCGCAGTACGGCTCACGCCTCAATGTGTCGACGGTGACGAAGGATATCCTGTCGGTCATCGTCGTGGTTGATTCCAATCAAGTGAGCGGTCTGAATATCGGCCAGCTGACGGACTACATCGGCGTCGTTGGCTTGGCTCATGTCGACCTGGACAAGGATACGCACGAGGCGCCGACCATCTTGAGCCTGTTCAGGTACGCAGACGACGCGCGCCCCATGGGGATGACGCTCTGGGACAAGGCGCTGCTGCACGCCTTGTACAGCACGCCTCAAAAAAATCGCATGCAGCTGTCCGAGATGCAATCGGCAGCGCTCAGGGATATATCTTCCTACGCCGCAAGCAATGTCGACGACCTGAAGAATTAGACTGCCCCCAATGAACCTTGGAAATCAAAAATGCCACGACCCGTTCGACTCATCCCCGCGATCACTTCTGTTCTTTTCTGCCTGATGATGTCGCCCGTGCATGCGGCGCCCACCGCTTACCTGGATTCATCCGGCCGCGACGATGTCCTATCCGGCGGCGCCAAGTTGATTACGATCCAGACGCCCAAGGGCGCTTTTCGCGTCTGGACCAAGCGCGTCGGCAACAATCCCAGCATCAAAGTGCTGCTGCTGCATGGCGGGCCCGGCGCCACGCATGAATACTTCGAAGCGTTCGACAGTTATTTTCCAAAGGCAGGCATCGAGTACTACTACTATGATCAGCTGGGTTCCGCCTATAGCGACCAACCTGATGAACCCATGCTGTGGGAGTTACCGCGCTTCG